>Ga0214472_10001774_pt1 | contig 23564 bp, 22 predicted proteins | sample RVTome_6_FD_207662 | JGI IMG/M metagenome (GOLD analysis project Ga0214472, IMG submission 207662) | Soil microbial communities from uranium-contaminated site in the Upper Colorado River Basin, Wyoming, United States - RVT140D175 | ecosystem: Environmental > Terrestrial > Soil > Contaminated >...
GGCCAGCAGCGCGAGGCCGCGATCGCCCCGCCCGGCCACCGTCACCGCGAACCCGTTCCCGCCGAGGTACTCGGACACCATGGCCGCGAGGTGCTGGTCGTCCTCGATCATCAGGATGGGCTCGGCCATCGACGGCGATGGTAACGCGGAGGCACGCCCCGTGCCTCCGCGTTCGCGGGCGCGCTGCGCGCCCGGCCGTCAGCGCTCGTGCTGCCGGTGGAACCGCTCCATGAGGGCCTGCCGCTGCTCGGGCGTCAGGACGTCGCCCACGTCGGCCAGGGCGCGGACCAGGCGCTTGGAGGCCTCGTCCGCCACCGCCATCTCGGCCTGGCGGACCTCCTCCAGCGCCCCGCGGTCCACGGTGGCCCCGGCGAGCTGCGCGTGAAAGGCCTGCTTGTTCGCCGAGTGCCGCTCGCGGAGCCGGAACAAGTCGTCGACCGCCCCCCCCGCGATGGCGTTGACGCGATCCTGCTGCTCCTCGCTGGCGTCGATGTCCCGCAGCGCCCACTTCGTGGCGACCTGCAGGTGCTCCTTCGCGGCCTCGGGGCTCATGGCGTGGAATCCGCGGTGCCCGCCCCAGGCCCGGTGCAGCCCGCCCACGCCCTGGATCGCGGCCGCGATCGGCCGGGCCGCGAGCACGAACGCCAACGCGCCGCCGCCCAGCAGCGCGAACAGGACCTTTCTCTTCATCTCGTCCTCCACTCGGGCCGTGCGCTCACGGCCCCACGGTGGGAAGGATAGGGCGCGCGCGTTTCCGGGGTTTTTCCGGCGGATGAAGTTTTGTGAAGAGGCCCCCGCGGGTAGCCGACCCGCGGGGAAGGGAAGGGCGTGGCCGCGCTACCGCCCGCGCAGCCGCGACATCCGCAGGGAGGCCTGGCGGCGCGGCGAGGGCATGCGGTCCAGCCGCGCCTGCACGCTCTGCAGGCCGCCCACCTGCGTCGTCCGGCCGCGGCCGAGCCGCGCGGCCTCGGCGCGGATGCTCGCGGAGCGGTTTTGCGCCGAAGGGTGGCTGCTGAAGAACTGCGCGACGCCGCCGGGGTTCCGCCGCTGCTGCTCCGCGAGGAGGTCGAAGAAGCTGGCCATGGCCATGGGGTCGTAGCCGGCTCCCGCCATCATGCGCGCGCCCACCCGGTCCGCCTCGTTCTCGGCGTTGCGGCTGAACTTCATGAAGAGGGCGTTGAGGCCGAGGCTGCCCACGATCTGCTCGGCCGGTCCCAGCCTGCGGTCCCGCCCGCCCAGCACCCCGCTCAGGAGGCCCACCCCGAGCTGCGCGCCGTAGGCCTTGGTCACCTGCGAGGTACCGTGCCGCTGCGCCACGTGCGCCATCTCGTGCGCCAGCACCCCCGCCAGCTCGCCCTCGTTGCGGACGGCCTCGATGAGGCCGCGGTTGACGTAGACGAACCCGCCGGGCAGGGCGAAGGCGTTGAGGTCGGCGGCGTTCACCACCCGCGCGCGGTACTCGAAGCGGGGCCCGGGAGCCGCTGCCGCCAGCCGCCGCACGATCGCGTTGACGTAGCCCTCGACGGAGCCGTCGCGGAGCATGGGGAGCTGCCGCTCGGCGTCCGCGGCCGCCCGCCGGCCGAGCTCCGCGTCCTGCTGGACCGAGAAGAGGTTGATGGCCGCCGCCGGAGCGGTAGAGGCCAGGCTCACGGTGACGAGCACGGCACCGATGCGGCGACGGTCCAGCGCGTGGAGCATGACGGTGACCCCCTTGAAAACCGACGACGAGTCCTGAGTGAGCAAGGGAGGTGCCATCCGTTCCGCGAGCGGGCGCGGCGGGCGCCCGATCGCAACTGCCACGTCTTCAATGGATTCCGCGTCCCGAGACATCGTCGTGCGCGTTGTAACGCCGGCGGCTCCGCCCGGTTGCCCCCGGCGGATGACACCGGCGTCCTGTGACGCGGCGTCGCCGCATCCACGTCCGGGAGCCGGACGGCCGCGCGTCAGTGCACGCGCGGCACCAGGATCGAGTCGAAGCTGAAGCCCGTCGTGGGCTCGAGCGCCACCGACTTGCCCGTCAGGTCGCCGAAGCGGCCGTCGTGGGTGACGGTGATGGAGCCCCCGACCCCGGGCGCGACCGAGGAAGTGTTCAGCGTAAAGAGCGCGTGCGCGGGGAGGCTGAACGGAGACTGACCGATCAGCCCGCCGCCGGCATCCCAGAGGAAGGCGTTGCCCGAGATCGTGTAGGCCGTGGGGTTCTGGATGAGCAGCACGGTGATCTGCCCGCCCGCGTTGTTGAAGCGCGGAACGGCCAGGGTGGTCTCGAAGAAGCGCAGCGTGTACTGATCGTTCACGTCGCAAGTGACGTTGCAGCTCGCGAACCTTACCCTCAGGTGGTTCTGCTCGTGCACCGCCGTCGTGTTCTGCCAGCGCATGGTCTGGGCGTAGGCGAAGGGGGCGTTGGGGAACGCCGTGGCCGTGCCCAGCACGAAGTTGCCGTTGTAATTCATCCGGTCGAGGCTGGGAGTGCCCAGGCTGCCGTTCCCGAGGCGGCCCGTCATGCCTTCGAGGGTGGCCTCGTACGAGGAATAGGCCGCGTTCTGGACCCGGATCCAGTCCTGGTCCGCCACGCCCCCCTGCGCCGCCAGGTCGTGCACCTGCACGATCCCGTGGGCGATCTCGTTGTTGCTGGTCGATCCGTCGTCGTCCGTGGAGTTGATGTCCCAGACGTCGGCCGAGGCCGGCCGCGGTGACGCCAGCAGGGCAAGCCCGATCCCCAGGGCCAGCAGGACTCGATTCGTGCTCATCGCGACCTCCCGTGGATGCGGGCCGCCGCGCCGGGAGCTCTCGCCCGGACCGGCGGCCGCGGGCGATCGTACCACGCTGGAAACGGCGCTGGCGGCCGCGAAGGGAGCGCGCTACCATGTGCCCCTCCCGGGGAGTCGCAGATGCAGCTCGCATCGGTCGAGGGCAGCAAGCCCATCCGCTCGGCGCCGCGGGCGTTCGTCTCCGCGTTCGCGCGGCGGATCGCCACCGGGCTCTTCCCCGGCGCGCCGTCCAAGCGGACCCGGTACACCGTGACCCGGGAAGGCGGGGAGGGCCTACAGTTCCGGGCCGTCAACTGGTGGACGGCGATCACCGTCGGGCTGAACGAGGTGGAGCTCGCCGCGTCCGGGGGACGGGTACGGTACGCGGTTCGCTACCCGCGCTGGGCGGTCTTCGTCTTGGCCCTCTCGGCCCTGCTCGGCTTCGTGCTGATCGCCTTCGTCCTCCTCTACGACGTCCGCGAGTACCTGGCCCGCCACCCCGCGTCCACGGTGCCCGGCCTGTCGCTGGACCAGAACGTGGCGCTCACCTGGGCCATGGCGCTCTTCTGGGGGTTCGCCTGGCCCTGGATCCTCATCGCGATGTACAAGGGCCCGCTGCGGCGGTTGGTCGAGAGGCTCATCGACGAGGTCGACGCGGAGGCGGCGGGCGAAGCGCGGCGGGGCTAGACGAGCGCGTGCTCCACCGCGGCCCGGGCCAGGAGCCGCGTGGAGTCGAGGGTCGGCAGGGGGGACTGCTCCGGCGCCACCAGCAACGGGATCTCGGTGCAGCCGAGGACCACGGCGTCGCAGCCCTCGTCGCGCAGCGCGGAGATCTCCCGCTGGAAGACGGCCAGCGACTCGGCCGTGAAGCGCCCCTCGACCAGCTCGTCGAAGATGATGCGGTCGATGCGCGCCCGCGCGTCGGGGCCCGGCACGCGGTGCTCGAGGCCCGCCGCCCCCAGGACCTGCGGGTAGACCGGCCCCTCCATCGTGTACCTCGTCCCCGTCACCCCCAGCCGCCGATGGCCCAGGCGATTCGCCTCGGCCGCCACCACCTCGACGATGTGGAGCCAGGGCCGCGGCGAGCGCGCCCGCACCTCCGGCAGGACGATGTGCAGGGTGTTGTCCGGACAGATGAGGAAGTCCGCTCCGCAGCGGGCCAGGTTCTCCGCCGACGACAACATGAGGCGGGCCACGCCCTCCCAGTCGTCGCGGTAGATGTACGCCATGTATTCCGAGAGCGGGTGGGAATGCAGGCTCACCTCGGGGTGGGCGTGCCGGCCCATGAGCTCGCCCCCGACGAGCGAGATCGTGCGGTAGCAGAGGGCCGCGCCCTCGGTGCTGCAGGCCACGATGCCGATGTGGCGGGGGCGGGCCATCCGCCCTAGCGCAGCGACCGCGCGGCGAGGCGGGCCCAGCCCAGCACCGGCCCCGGGTAGACGCCGAGGCCGAGGACCACGGCCGCGGACAGGGCCAGGGCGAGGCGGGCCGCGCCGGTCACCGGCGCCCAGGTGTCGGCGCCCACGGGCTCGCGCATGTACATGACGACGACCACCCGCAGGTAGTAGTACGCGGAGACCACGCTCATGAGCACGCCCACCACGGCCAGCGCCGCGTAATCCGCGGAGACGGCGGCGTTGAACAGGTAGAACTTCCCCACGAAGCCCGCGGACACGGGCACGCCGGTCAGGGAGACCAGGAAGAGGGTGAGGGCCGCGGCCAGCACGGGCCGGCGCTCCGCCAGCCCCGCCAGGTCGTCGAGCGACGCCGGCTCGCGCCCCTCGCGGTTGGCGAGCGCGGCCAGGGCCCCGAACCCGCCCAGGTTCACGGCGGCGTAGGCCACGAGGTAGAAGAGCACCGCCTCCGCCGCCACCCGCGGCGCGGCCACCACCGCCGTGAGGAGGTACCCCGCGTGGGCGATGGAGGAGTAGGCCAGCATCCGCTTCAGGTTGGACTGCGCCAGGGCCCCCAGGTTCCCGCCGATCATGGTCACCACGGCGAGCACCGCCACCGCGGGCCGCCACTGGCCGGAGAGCGCCTCGAGCGGGACCAGGAAGACCCGCAGGAACGCGCCGAAGGCGGCGGCCTTGACCCCCGCGGACATCAGCGCGGTGACGGTCGTGGGCGCGCCCTCGTACACGTCGGGCACCCACATGTGGAAGGGCACGCTCGCGACCTTGAAGCCGAAGCCGACGAGCAGCAGCGCCACGCCCAGGGTGCCGAGGGCCCCGGTGCCCGAGGACGGATGGAGGGCGGGGGCGATGCGCGCCAGCCAGGTGCTGCCGCTCGTCCCGTAGAGCAGGGCCACGCCGTAGAGGAAGAACGCGGAGGAGAAGGCCCCGGTGATGAAGTACTTCATCGAGGCCTCTCGGCTCTCCGGGCGGTCGCGGTGGAGGCCGGCCATGGCGTACACGGCCACGGACATGATCTCCAGGGCCACGAACAGGGAGACGAGCTCGAGGCAGGACACGAGGCCCAGCATCCCCACCACCGAGAAGAGCAGGAGCGTGTAGTACTCGCCCCGGTCGATCCCCGTGGCCCGCAGGTACGACGGCGAGAGCAGGACGGCCAGCACGCCGATGGCCAGGATCAGGGCGTGGAAGAAGAGCGAGAAGTCGTCGGCGGCCACCGTGCCCGCGAGGACGGCCCCCCGCCCCCGGCCGCCCGCGATGATCCCCACCGCGGCCAGCGCCGCCAGGAGGCCCGCCAGCGACAGCGGCGCGGAGGGCGAGCTCTTGCCGCGAGGCGTGAAGGCCTGCGCCAGCAGGACCACGAGGCCGGTCACGGCGACGATGAGCGCCGGGACCAGCGGGCGGAGGTCGAGCCCCGTCACGGCCGCGCCGACGCCGCCCGCGGGGCCGGGCCCGGGGCGGAGACCATCCCCGCGAACGGACGGGGCGGCCCCTGCGTGCGCAGGACGAGGGCGTTGGCCGCGGGCTCGATCTTGCGCGTGAAGAGCGGGCTGGCCACGCCCATGAAGAGGGCCAGGGCCGCCAGGGGGACGAGCACCGCCCACTCGCGCGGCTGCAGGTCGGGCAGGGCGCGGTTCCGCTCCTGCGTGACCTCCCCGTAGAGCACGCGCTGCACCATCCAGAGGATGTAGGCCGCGGCCAGGATCACGCCCAGCGCGGCCACCGACACCAGGGTCCGGCTGAAGGGCCAGGAGCCGATCAGGATCAGGAACTCCCCGACGAACCCGTTCAAGCCCGGGACCGCGATCGAGGAGAGGCAGATGAGGAGGAAGAGGGCGGAGAACCACGGCATGACCGCCTTAAGGCCGCCGAACTCCGCGATGGCGCGGGTGTGGCGCCGGTCGTAGAGCATCCCCACCATGAAGAAGAGGGCGCCCGTGGAGATGCCGTGGTTCAGCATCTGGTACACCGCGCCCACGACGGCGGTGGTGGAGAGCGAGGCGATGCCGAGCATCACGAAGCCCAGGTGCGAGACCGAGGAGTAGGCCACCAGCTTCTTCAGGTCCGGCTGCACCAGCGAGACGAGCGCGCCGTAGACGATCCCGATCACGGCCAGGACCCCGATCCAGGGGGCGAAGGCCACCGCGGCCTGGGGGAAGAGCGGGATGGCCAGGCGCAGGAACCCGTAGCCGCCCATCTTCAGCAGCACGCCGGCCAGGAGCACCGACCCCGCGGTGGGGGCCTCCACGTGGGCGTCGGGCAGCCAGGTGTGGAAGGGGAACATCGGCACCTTGATGGCGAAGGCCAGCGCGAAGGCGGCGAAGAGCCACATCTGCAGGCGCGGCTCCACCGGCATCTGGGCCAGCACCGCGATGTCGAAGCTGCGCGCCCCCGCCGCGCGGTAGACGACCAGGAAGGCCACCAGCATGAGGACGCTGCCCGCCATGGTGTACAGGAAGAACTTCACCGCCGCGTAGATCCGGCGCTCGTGCCCCCAGATCCCGATGAGGAAGTACATCGGGATCAGCATGGCCTCCCAGAAGATGTAGAAGAGGAAGAGGTCGAGGGCCACGAAGACCCCCAGCATCCCCGCCTCCAGGAGCAGCATGAAGACGTTGAACTCCCGCACCCGGCGGTCGATGGAGGACCACGAGCCGAGCAGGGCGAGGGGGGTGAGGAAGGTGGTGAGGATCACGAGCCAGAGGCTCAGGCCGTCGATCCCGACGTGGTAGGAGATGCCCCAGTCCGGGAGCCAGGCCCGCGTGGCCTCGAACTGCATGCCCGGCGCCGCCTTGAACCCCTCGACCAGGAGGAGGGAGGCCGCGAAGACCAGCGTGGTGACCACGAGGCCCGCGAGCTTCTGCGCGCGCACCGCCCGCCGCGGGAGGAGCGCCACCACCGCCGCCCCCGCCACGGGGAGGAAGACGAGGATGGTGAGCAGGCTCGAGGCGAGCCTCATCGCGCCCACAGCAGGTAGCTGACGAGCGCCACCGCCCCTCCCAGCATCACCAGGGCGTAGCCGCGGACGAGGCCCGTCTGCAGCGTCCGCGCGCCGCGCGACAGCGCGCGGAAGGCCGTGCCCGTCCCGTTCACCGCCGCGTCGATCACCGCCGTGTCGAGCCCCGCCCACAGGACGTCCCGGCTCCCCTGCACCACGCCCCGGCGCGCGATCCAGTTGAACAGGTCGTCGAAGCCGTACTTGCGCACCAGGACCCGGTACAGGCCGCCGAGGGATCCGGCCACGCGCGCCGGCACCTCGGTGTAGACGACGTACAGGTAGTAGGCGGCGGCTATCCCGAGGACCGCGGTCAAGCTGGCCACCCAGGGCAGCCAGAAGTGATGACCCTCGGCGTGCTCGGGAAGGCGGAAGACCGGCTGCACGAAGTGCGGGATGTCGACGAACCCGCCCACCGCCGAGCCCACGGCCAGGATCACGAGCGGCCCCAGCATCGACCACGGCGACTCGTGGACGTGCGGCTCCGCCCCCCAGTACCGGCCGAAGAACGTCATGAACAGCAGACGCGCCATGTAGAACGCGGTGAGGAGCGCGGTCACGAGCCCCACCGCGAACAGCACGTTGCCGTGCCTGCCCAGGGCGCCGGCCAGGATGGCGTCCTTGCTGAAGAAGCCGGCCAGGGGAAAGATCCCCGCGATGGCCAGGGTGCCCACCAGGAACGTCCAGAAGGTCCAGGGGATGAACCGCCGCAGGCCGCCCATGCGGCGCATGTCCTGCTCGCCGGACAGGGCGTGGATCACGGAGCCGGAGCCCAGGAAGAGGAGGGCCTTGAAGAAGGCGTGGGTGAAGAGGTGGAAGACCGCGACCCCGAAGGCGCCCACGCCGCAGGCCAGGAACATGTAGCCGAGCTGGCTGACCGTGGAGTAGGCGAGGACGCGCTTGATGTCGGTCTGCACGAGCGCGATGGTGGCGGCCATGAGCGCGGTGGCCGCGCCGATGGCGGCCACCACCAGCATGGCGGTCTCCGACAGCACGAAGAGCGGGGCCAGGCGGGCCACCATGTAGACGCCCGCGGTGACCATGGTGGCCGCGTGGATGAGGGCGGAGACCGGGGTCGGGCCCTCCATGGCGTCGGGCAGCCACACGTGCAGCGGGATCTGGGCGCTCTTCCCGCACGCCCCCACGAACAGCAGCAGGCACACCGCGGTGACCACGCCGAGCTCGCCCAGGGCCTCGGGCGCGAGCGACCCCGCGTTGTCGGCGATCTCCACCAGGTCCAGGCTGCCGAAGGCGTGGTAGGCGAGGATCATCCCCAGGATCAGGCCCGCGTCGCCGATGCGGTTCACGATGAACGCCTTCTTGCCCGCGTCGGAGGCGCTCTGCTTCTTGAACCAGAAGCCGATCAGGAGGTAGGAGCAGAGGCCCACCCCCTCCCAGCCCACGAACATCACGGGCAGGTTGCCGCCCAGCACCAGCAGCAGCATGAAGAAGGTGAAGAGGTTCAGGTACGAGAAGTAGCGGACGTTGTCCTCGTCGTGGGCCATGTACCCGAGCGAGTAGACGTGGATCAGGCCGCCCACGCCGGTGACGACCAGGATCATCACCCCCGACAGCGCGTCCACCAGCAGGCTCGCGGGGACGCGGAAGCCGCCGGCCTCCATCCACTCGAAGCCCAGGTACGGCTGCGAGAAGCGCAGCCCGTCGCGGCCGCCCACGAGCCCCAGGAGGCGGACCACGCTCCAGGCCGAGAGGACGAACGAGGTGAGCACCGTGACGCAGGCCAGGATCCCGGCCCCCCGGGACTCGCCGTGCCTGCGGATGGCGTCGCCGAACAGGCAGAGGACCACGAAGCCCGCCAGGGGCAGGAGCAGGACCATGAACGGCAGGACCATCAGGACGCGGTCCTCGAGCACGCCGCTCACCATTTGAGGAGGTCGAAGGCGTCCACGTCGAGGGTGTCCCGCCCGCGCTGCAGCGCGATGATGATGGCCAGGCCCACCGCGGCCTCGGCCGCGGCCACCGTCAGCACGAAGAAGACGAGCACCTGTCCGTCCAGGGTCCCCCGCGCGCGGCTGAACGCGATGAAGGCCAGGTTCACCGCGTTGAGCATCAGCTCCACGCACATGAAGACGGTGATGATGTTGCGCCGGAGGAACACGCCCAGGGCGCCGATCGCGAAGAGCGCGAGGCTCAGGACCAGGGCCGGCTGGACGAGGTCGGGGCTCACGGGTCCCGCCGGGCCAGGACGATCGAGCCCACGAGCGCGGCCAGGATGAGGATCGAGGTGGCCTCGAACACGTACAGGTAGGGCGCGGAGAAGAGCACGTGCGCCACCGCCCGCGTGGAGGCGTCGAAGGAGGCCACGGGGGCCGGGGCCGCGCCGACGAGCACCGCCCCCATCTCCAGGGCCAGGGCCGCGGCCAGCACGGCGGCCACCGTCTTGAGCGTGCGGCCGCTCTTGCGGTCCTCCGCACCCACGCCCAGGAGCATGAGCACGAACAGGAAGAGGACCATGATGGCGCCCGCGTACACCACCACCTGCAGGACGGCGATGAAGGGCGAGCCCAGGAGGCCGAAGATGGCGGACAGGGCGCAGAGCGTGACGATGAGGCCGAAGGCGCTGTAGATGGGGTTGCGCTGCCCCACCACCACCAGCGCGGAGCCCACCGCCAGCGCGGCGAACACGTAGAAGAGGATGGCGGTCATCCGAGCATCCGGCGCCAGGAGGCGAGGAGGCCGGGCCCGAACAGCACGACGGCCGCCGTCACCAGGATGTTGATCGTGGCCAGGGGGACGAGCACCTTCCAGCCGAAGGCCATGAGCTGGTCGTACCGCAGGCGGGGCAGCGTGCCCCGCAGCCAGATGAAGAAGAAGAGGCCCGCGAAGAGCTTCAGGAAGAACCACAGGGGCGAGTCGGGCAGGAAGGGCACGGGCGAGAGCCAGCCGCCGAAGAAGAGGCTGGCCCCCACCGCCGCCACCGTGATCATGTTCACGTATTCCGCCATCTGGAGGAGGGCGAAGCGCATCGACGAGTACTCGGTGTGGAAGCCGGCCACGAGCTCGGTCTCCGCCTCGGGAAGGTCGAAGGGCGTGCGGTTGACCTCCGCGGTGGCCGCCACCAGGTAGACCGCGAAGCCCACCACCTGCTGGACGAAGTTCCAGTGCAGGAGGCCGCGCGGCCCGTCCTGCGCGGCCACGATGTCCTGGATGCGGAACGACCCGGCGAGCAGGATCACGCCCACCCAGGAGAGGCCCAGGGCCAGCTCGTACGAGAACATCTGCGCGGAGGAGCGCAGGCCCCCGAGCAGCGTGTACTTGTTGTTGGCCGCCCACCCCGCCATCACGATCCCGTAAACGCCCAGCGACGAGATCGCGAAGATGAACAGGATGCCCACGTCCAGGTCGGCGATCTGCAGGGTGATCTCGCGGCCCTGGAGCCACGCCGGCAGCAGGCCCCACCGCGGCAAGGTGACGGTCCCGCCGTAGGGAACCACTGCGATGGAGAGGAAGGCGGTGAAGACGGCCAGGGCGGGAGCCGCCACGAAGATCCACTTGTGGGCCCCCGCCGGGATCAGCTCCTCCTTGAAGAAGAGCTTGATCCCGTCGGCCACGGGTTGAAGGATCCCTATGGGACCGGTCCGGTTGGGCCCCAGCCGGAACTGCATGAAGGCCAGCAGGCGCCGCTCCGCCCAGGTCATGACCGAGAACAGGGTCAGCAGGGCCCCGAAGAAGACCACCACCTTCACCACGGCGATGGTCAGCTCCTGCTGGACGGGGGTCAGGCTCACGGCCGCCGGCTCGAAGCGGGAGCGGCCGCGAGGGTCGCGCTGACGCGCGGGCGTCGGGTTCCGGGCAGCGCGCCCCGCGCGTGGCGCGTACCCGAGCGGCCGCGCTGGCTCATTCCGCCGTCGTGGGGTCGATCACGGCGCGGACCTCGGAGACCCTGTTGGCGGGGAAGCCTCCCTGCTTGGCGTGCTCGCGGACGATCTCCGGGTTCGGCGCGATGTACACGCAGTAGATCTTGTCCTCGGTTACGTAGCTGTGCAGCCACTGGATCTGCGGGCCCAGGCTGCTGAGCACGCCGCACGACTTCTGCGAGATGCCCTGGAGCTGCTGCGCGGAGAGCCTGCCCGCTCCGGGCAGTTCCCTCTCGATCACGTACTTCGGCATGTCGACCTTCCTTTCTCAGACGACGGCCGGAGCCGCCGCCATGGCCTTGGCCTCCTCGAACGAGCGCGCCACCTTCCGCCAGCACCGCTTCTCCCGCACGTGGTACTCGTACTCGTCCCTGAACTTCTTGAGCGTGGACTGCGGCGGGGTGGCCGCGGCGTCCCCGAACGCGCAGAGTGTCTTGCCCGCGATGGAATCGCAGACGTTCCACAGGACCTCGAGGTCGCGCTCGGTCCCCTGCCCCTCCTCGATCTTGTCCAGCAGGCGGAGGAGCCAGCCCGTGCCCTCGCGGCACGGCGAGCACTTGCCGCAGGACTCGTGCCGGTAGAAGTAGGCGAGCCGCTGGGCCATCCACACCATGCAGGTGGAGTCGTCCATGACGATGGTGCCGGCGGAGCCCAGCATGGAGCCGGCCTTGGCCACCCGGTCGAAGTCCAAGCTCACGTCGATCTCGTCCGCGGTGAGGACCGGGGTCGAGGACCCGCCCGGCACCACGCACCGCAGCTTGCGGCCCTCGCGCAGGCCGGCGCCGTAGCCCTCGTCGTAGATGAGCTGGCGCAGGGTGATCTTCCCCATGGGCGCCTCGTACACGCCCGGCCGCTTCACGTGGCCGCTGACGCAGTAGAGCTTGGGCCCGCCGTTCTTCTCGGAGCCCTGGGCCGCGAACCACTCCGCCCCCCGCTCCAGGATGAGCGGCACGCAGACGAGCGTCTCCACGTTGTTGACGACCGTGGGGCAGTTGTAGAGGCCCGAGACCGCGGGGAACGGAGGCTTGAGCCGCGGCTGCCCGCGCTTGCCCTCCAGGCTCTCGATGAGGGCGGTCTCCTCGCCGCACTCGTAGGAGCCGGCCCCCGAGTGCAGGAAGATGTCCACGTCCACGCCCGTGCCCAGGATGTCCTTCCCCACGTAGCCGGCGGCGTAGGCCTCCTCGAGGGCCCGGCTCAAGACCCGCATCCCTTCCGTGAACTCCCCGCGGATGTAGATGTAGCAGGTCCGGCAGTCGATGGCGTAGGAGGAGACGACGCAGCTCTCGATGAGCCGGTGCGGGTCCTTCTCCAGGATCAGCCGGTCCTTGAACGTCCCGGGCTCCCCCTCGTCGGCGTTCACGCACAGGTAGCGCGGCTTGTCGTTCTTGGGCAGGAAGCCCCACTTCATCCCCGTCGGGAAGCCGGCCCCGCCGCGCCCGCGCAGGTTGGCCTTCTTCAGCGACTCGATGATGTCGTCGGGCTTGCGGCCCAGGAAGTCCTTCAGCTTCGAGTAGCCGCCGGACTCCTCGTAGACGTCGATGGAGGTGGAGCGCTCCTTCCAGACGTTGGCCAGGAGGACCGCCTCGCCGGGGCTCCGGGGCCACTGGAACGGACGGTAGGTGAGCGACCCGTCGAGGATGGGGCCCAGGTCCTCGGGCTTCGCGTGCTCCACCCATTCCCCGCCGACCTGGACCGCGGGGGCGCCGCCGCACGCGGCCAGGCACTCCACCCTCCGCACGGTGAAGCGCCCGTCCTCGGTGGTCCCGCCCTCGCGGATCCCGAGGCGCCGGCACGTCTCGGCCAGCAGCTCGTCCGCCCCGGCCAGCGCGCAGGAAAGGTTCGTGCAGAACTCGAGGTGCACCTTCCCCTCCGGCGCGAAGCGGTACATCGTGTAGAAGCTGGCCGTGTCGTGGACCTGGGCCGGCGTGAGGCCGAGCAGCGAGGCCGCGTACTCCATGCCTTCCCGGGTGATGTAGCCCTGCTGCTCCTGGATGAGGTGGAGCGTGGGGAGCAGCGCCGAGCGCTTGACCGGGTAGCGGGCCACGATCTTGTCGAAAGCGGCCTTGTTCTGCGGCGTGAACTCCATGGCCTACGTCTCCAGCGCCCCCACCTTCCAGGCGTACACGAACCCGCCGCCCAGGAGGAGGATGAAGACCGCCATCTCCACGAAGCCGAACACGCCGATCTCGCGGAAGACCAGGGCCCACGGATAGAGGAACGCCGCGTCCACGTCCAGCAGGATGAAGACCATGCACAGCAGGTAGAACTTGACGTTGACCCGCTCGCGGGCGGTGGTCACCGCGGGCACCCCGCACTCGTAGACGGCGCTCTTGGCCGGGTTGGGGCGCGGACGGCCCAGCAGCTGCGACACGGCGAGCGTGAACACCGCGAACCCCAGGGCCACCAGGCCGAGGATCAGGATCGGGACGTAGGCGGGCAGCAAGTCGGGGCGCGCCTCAGAACCGGTAGACCAGCCTCGCGTACAGGTAACGCCCGTTGTATCCGAAGGGGGCGTTGCGGGCGAAGGTCCGGCTGTTGCTGAACGACGTGGCCGGGATGTTCTTGTCCGGGAGCTCGTTGAAGAGGTTCTGGGTGCCAAGGCCGATGGTGAAGCGCGGCCCGGTGAAGCTGAGGTCCAGGTCGGTGACCCAGTCCGCGCCGAAGTCCTGCGCGATGCCGTCGCTGGTGCGGTCCTCGATGCTGCAGTAGTCGCCGTAGCGGCTCTCCCGGACGAGGAGGCCCAACGGGCTCCGCTTCCAATCCGCGACCAGCCGCATGTTGTCCTCGGGCTGGCCGCAGGTGAAGCGGCGCACCTCGGTGTCGTTGAACAGGATGGCCGCGAACTGGCTCTGGTCGAGGATCTCGGCCAGCTCCGGGGGCGTGGGCGAGATGCGGAGCAGGTCGGTGTCCGTCTTGTTGTAGGCGAGCTGAAAGCGGAGGTCGCCCAGCTTGCCCAGCGGGTGGTGGTAGTTGGCCATGGCGTCGACGCCCCTGGTCCTCGTGTCCACCGCGTTGGTGAAGTAGCGCGCGCTGCCCGCGCCGAACTCCTGGAGCAGGCTGGCCAGGGCCCCGCCGGTGAAGTTGCCGGAGAGCACGATGCGGTCGTCGATCTCGACCTGGAAGAGGTCGACGGTCAGGTCGAGGTTGCCCAGGGGGCTCCAGACGACACCGGCGCTCACGTTCACGGACTGCTCGGGCTTCAGGCCCTTCGCTCCCAGGATGCGGGCCAGGTCGCTGGCCACGGGGGCGGTGACCACCTCGAGGGGGACGAAGGTGCCGCCCACGAGAGTGAAGTTGGTGCTGACGGTGGAGAAGAAGGACTGGCCCAGGGAGGGCGCGCGGAAGCCGGTGCTGGCGGCGCCGCGCAGCACGAACCGCTGGTGGGGCTGGACGCGCAGGGTCAGCTTCCCGTCCAGCGTGCTCCCGAAGTCGCTGTAGTCCTCCACGCGGCCGGCCAGCCCCACGCGCACCTTCTCGTGGACGTCGCCCTCCACGTCCAGGTAGGCGGCCAGGTTGTGGCGCCACTCGTCGACCTCGTTGCCGGGGCGGAAGCCGGGGAAGACCTGGGCCCCCGGCACCGCCGGGCCCGTGCCGAACTGGTTCAGGGAGCCGCCGTCGCGCCAGGAGTCCGGCTCCCCCGCCGTGATCACGTAGTTCTCGAAGCGCGCCTCCGCGCCGAAGGCGACGTTCACGGGCTTGGCCAGCCCCAGCTCCATCTTGCGCGAGATGTCGAGGTTCGTGACGACCTGGTTGAACTCCAGCCCGCCCGCGTAGAAGTCCGGATGGTTCGGCGGGACGCTCGGTCCGAGCGACGCGTTCAGGCTGTCGGCCACGTCGTAGTCGAGGCGGTTGTGGCCGTACTGGGCCGAGAGGTCCCAGAACCAGTCCCCGCGCACGCCCCGCAGGCCCAGGGTGCCCGAGGCGTCGACGATGCGCGGCTCGATGAGCGGCAGGAACCCCAGGGGATAGATCTGGGGCCAGTTGTTGGGGTCGATCCCCCTCCGGTAGTTGCCGCCGTGCGAGCCCGTCCGCCGGCTCCAGCCCCCGAAGCCGTAGAGAAAGGCGGTCTCCGTGTCGTTCAGCGGCACCTCCCCGTTCAAGAACGTCATGAAGTCGGTGGCCTCGGAGTCGCCCCAGTGCATGTTGGGCTGGGGCACCGCGTTGTTGTTGGCGTCGCCCGCGACGACCTGGTCGCGCTGGTCGGCCCCCGCCCGGTTGGTGCCCGCGCGGTCCCGGAGCTCCGCGGAAACGGTCACGGTGCCGCGCCCGAGGTTCCGGCCGTAGCTCGCGCCCACGTCGATGGTCTCGCCGTCGCTGAAGTCCCGCTCGGTGCCGCTGATCTCGGTGAAGCCGCCCTTGTGGAACCCCGCCCTGGCGGAGAGGGTCAGGGGCTGGGCCCCGGCCTTGAGGACGATGTTGATGACGCCCGCGATGGCGTCCGACCCGTACTGCGCGGCGGCCCCGTCGCGCAGGATCTCGATCCGCTCGATGGCGGCCAGGGGGACGGCGTTCAGGTCCACGCCGGTGGCGCCGCGGCCGATGGTCCCGTTGATGTGGATGAGGGCGGTGGTGTGGCGGCGCTTGCCGTTGATGAGGACCAGCACGTGGTCCGGCCCCAGGCCGCGCAGGGTCGCGGGGCGGATGGAGTCCGTGCCGTCCGCGATGGTGGGCCGCGGGAAGTTGAACGAGGGGGCCAGGGCCTGGATCACCTGCATGGTCTCCGCCGCCCCGATCGACTGGATCTGGGCCGCGGTCAGGATGTCCACGGGCACCGCCTTCTCCGCCTCCGTGCCCGTGGCCCGCGAGCCCACCGTGACCTCCTCGTGGAAGCCCAGGCCCAGGGGGAAGTCCTCGCTCACGGTCCCGGGCGTGAGCGTGACCTTCGCCATGCGCGTCCGCATCCCCGCGGACGCGGCCTTGAGCTCGACCTCCTGCCCCTGGGCGATGTCCGCGGGCACGGTGATCGTGTAGCGCCCGTCCTTGTCCGTGGCCACGGTCACCCCCAGGGCCTCGATGGAGACCAGCGCCCCGGGGACGGGGAGGCCGTCGGCCGCGGTGGTGACGGCGCCGGTGACGACCGTGGCCTCCTGGGCCAAGAGCGGGGCGGACGTCCACAGGGCGGACGCGGCGACGGCGGCGATGACGGGTCTCCTGGTCATGGGACGAGTGGGCTTTCGCAGCGGATTATCCCATGCCTGCAGGCGTGTCAAACGCGCTACTCGCGCGCCTTCCTCAGCACCTCGAGGGCGGCGGCGCCGAAGTAGTCCACGACCAGCCGGCTCCAGGTGGGGGTGCGGCGCAGGTTGGTGACGTAATCGTTCAAGGCCTCGAGCAGGGCGGCGTCGCCCTTCCGCACCGCGTAGGCCAGGCTGCTCGGCGGTCCCAGGAAGAGCCCGATCTGTATGTCCGGGTCCTCGCGCTGGGCGGCGATCGCGCTCTCCACGCCCCACACCGCCGCCGTGATGCGGCCCGACCTCAAGGCCTCCGCAAACCCGCCGGCCGGGATGCCGTCGTCCACGCGGGCCGGCGGCACCGCGGCGGCGGCGATAGCCTCGGCCATGCTCGTGCCCTTGATCGTCCCCACCTTCTCCGCCCGCAGCTCCTCCACGGTGCGCACCACGCGGTGGGGCCGGCGCGTGAGGACGACGTTGCGGGTCGGGAAGACCTCGGTGGTGAAGGCCACGAGCTTCTTCCTCGACTCGGTGACGGTGAAGCGCCCGGCCACGAGGTCGCCCTGGCCGTCGAGCAGCGCGGGGATGAGGGCGTCCCAGGCGGGCACCCGGACGGGCTCCAGCTTCACGTGGTGGAGCTGGGCGAAGCCCTGGAGGACCTCCCGGTCGAAGCCGGGGGAGGCCTCGTTCAGGGTGAAGAACTCGGGCCGGCGCGTGTCGATCATCACCAGGACGCGCAGCGATCCCCGCTGGAGCACGTCCGGAAGGTCCGCCTCGGCGGTGCGCGCCGGCAGGACCGCGGCGAGCGCGAGGACGGCGGACAGGGTCCTGAGCATGCGGAGGGAGGCAGTATACTCGTGGCGCCCGTGCGACACACGAAGATCGTGGCCACCATCGGCCCCGCATCTCGCGAGCCCAAGGTCCTCCAGCTCCTCGTGCAGGCGGGCATCGACGTCGTGCGGCTGAACTTCTCGCACGGCGACCACGCCGACCACCTGGCCGTCCTGCGCGCGGTGCGCGAGATCGCCGCCGCCGCGGGCCGGCCCGTGGCCGTGCTCCAGGACCTCTCCGGGCCCAAGATCCGCACGGGCCGGGTGAAGGGCGGCGAGATCTTCCTCGAGGACGGCGCCACCGTCACCATCACCACCGACGAGACCGTGGAAGGTACGCCGAGGCTCATCTCCACGACCTACGACCCCCTGCCCGGCGACGTGGCGGCGGGCGACCGGATCCTGCTCGACGACGGGAACCTGGAGCTGAAGGTGGCGCGCGCGTCGGGCCGGGAGGTGGAGTGCGTCGTCGTCCACGGCGGGCCGCTCCGGTCGAACAAGGGGATGAACCTGCCGGGCGTGAAGCTCTCCACGCCGGCGCTCACGGAGAAGGACCGGCGGGACCTGGCGTTCGGGATCCAGCACGGGGTGGACTACGTGGCCCTCTCCTTCGTGCGCCAGGCCGGGGACGTGGAGCAGGCGAAGGCCCTGGTGCGCTCGCTGGGCGGCACCGCCCCCCTCATCGCCAAGATCGAGAAGCGGGAGGCGGTGGACGACCTGCCCGCCATCGTGGCGGCGGCGGACGGGGTGATGGTGGCGCGCGGGGACCTGGGCGTGGAGATGTCCACCGAGGAGGTGCCCACGCTCCAGAAGCGGATCATCGAGATGGCCAACGGGGCCGGGCGCGTGGTCATCACCGCCACCCAGATGCTCGAGAGCATGATCGAGAACCCCCGGCCCACGCGGGCGGAGGCCTCGGACGTGGCCAACGCCATCCTGGACGGCACCGACGCGGTCATGCTCTCGGCGGAGACGGCCTCCGGGCGCTTCCCGGTGCAGTCGGTCGAGACCATGGCCCGCATCGCCCACTACACCGAGGAGCAGTACGCCTCGCGCCCCGCCACGCGGCTCCGCGCCGCCCGCGCCACGGACGGCCCGCCTTCCTCCGTCCGGGCGGCGGCGGGCTCGCAGGTGGCGCGCAGCCTGGCCCGCGTGGCCAGCACCGTCTGCGAGGAGCTGGGCTGCAAGCTGATCGTGGCCTTCACGGAGTCGGGCTCCACCGCCCGCCTGGTGTCGTCGTACCGGCCGCGGGCCGCCATCGCCGCCGTCACCCCCAACGACGACACCTACCGGCGGCTGGCCCTGTGGTGGGGGGCGGTGCCCGTGAAGTCGGAGTTCGCCGCCACCACCGACGAGATGATCGTCAAGGGCGACGAGCTCCTGAAGCGGCGCGGGCTGGCCGCCAGCGGCGACAAGGTGGTGATGCTGGCGGGCCAGAGCCACACCGCGGGCGCCACCAACATGCTGCGGGTGCACACGGTCTCGTGAAGCGCGGGTCCGCCCTGGTCCTGGCCGCGGTCCTCGCCCTTGGCGCCTGCGGCCCCCGCCGCTTCCACTTCCCCCCGCCCGTGGACCCGCCGGTGGGCTTCGTCCAGACGGGCATCGCCTCCTGGTACGGCCCCGGCTACCACGGCCGGAGGACCTCGAGCGGCGAGGTCTTCGACCAGGACGAGCTGACCGCCGCCCACATGACGTTCACCTTCGGGACGCAGGTGCGCGTCACGCTGCTATCGACGGGACGCAGCGTGGTGGTGCGCATCAACGATCGCTTCCCCAACAAGCGCCGCGTGATCGACCTGTCCCGGGGCGCCGCCCGCAGGATCGGCCTCATCGGCCCCGGCATCGGCAAGGTGCGGCTCGAGGTGGTGGGATAGCTCCCCGCCTGCTTCCTCAGGGCTTGATCGTCCAGGCCAGCCCCGCCGTGATCCCCCATCCGCCGTCGGCCGCGGCCAGGCCGCGGCGCAGGGCCGCGTCCCAGCGCACGCGGCCGCGACCGAAACGGAGTCCCGCGCGGGCCTCCGACCGCTCGTCCGCACCCGGGGCGCCGCTGCCCGCCCGTCCGGCAACCTCGGCCACGAGCTCTACGCGCCCGCCCACGGGACGCACCGCCGCCAGACCGTAGGCGAAGAAGTCCCGCTGCTCGTGCGGCCGCAGCACCTCGTCGTGGATGGCGAGGCCGGCGTTGAAGTGGAAGGCCGTGCCGCCGAACGTCCGTGAGACCAGCAGCTGCGCCGACATGCGCAGGGCGTTGGGGCCCAGGCCGTTGCCGAAGCTCGTCTCGGGCAGCGTCACGCCGAAGCGCGCGGAGATGCCCGGCGCCGCGCGGTCCTCCTCCAAGAGGTTGAGCTTGGCCCGCAGAGCCACGTCCCCGAAGTCGGAGACGCTCCCGAAGTCGGGATCGTCGATGGCGCCGACCCGGCCCGTCCACTCCACGTCCAGCTCCACGTTGCGGGCCGGCGACCAGACCAGGCGCAGCACCGGCGCGTCCCAACGGCCGCGCTCGCGGCCGGTCAGGAAGTTCGGCTCGTCGCCGATGAGATCCGCCCCGACCTCCAGCACCAGCGTGCCGTCGTAGGCCGTGGCCGCCTCCTCCGTGAGCAGCGGCCGCGTCTGGGCGAAGGCGGGCGCGAGGGCGAGGACCGGAAGGGACGCGGCGGCCAGCAGGACTGATGCGCCGCGGGGCATTCGCCGCGATGTTAGCGGCGCCCGGCTCCGGACCGCAACCGCTATAATCGACTCTTGCCCCCGCCCGCCCGGTACAGTTATTCCCCCGAGCGCCTCCGGCTGGTCCTCACCCTGCTCACGATCGTCACCCTTCCCATGGTGATCGGGTCCTCGGTCCTCATCTACTACTACCTCCGCTACACCGTCATGGTGGAGCGGCGGCTGCAGGGCGAGCACTGGATGGCGCCCTCGCGGCTGTACGCCCGGCCCCAGGTCCTGCGCCCCGGGCTCCCCATGTCCGTCGCGGACCTGGTGAAGACCCTGAACGGCCTGAAGTACGAGCAGAAGACGGACACGCCGGCGGGCCAGGGCGAGTTCATGGTGGGCTCGGGGACGGTGGTGGTCGTGCCGCGCACGGGCGACGAGCCGATGGCGGTGGTCATCGAGAAGAACCGCGTGAAGGAGATGCGCGGGCTGCGCACCAAGCGGCTGCACCCCGCGCACACGCTGGAGCCTGAGCTGATCACCTACCTGTTCGAGGAGCGGGACAAGCGGCGCCTCGTGCGCTACGAGGAGCTGCCGGACACCTTGATCAAGGCGGTGCTGGCCATCGAGGACCGGCGCTTCTTCAGCCACCCCGGCCTGGACCCCTTCCGCATCGTGGCCGCCGCGGTGCGCAACATCCGGGCCGAGAGCTACATCCAGGGCGGCAGCACCATCACCCAGCAGCTCGTCAAGAACTTCTTCCTGACCCCGGAGCGGACGGTCCGGCGCAAGGTCCAGGAGGCCCTGCTCGCCTTCGTCCTGGAGCGGCGCGCGCAGAAGAAGGACATCCTCGAGCTGTACCTGAACGAGGTCTACCTCGGGCAGGTGGGCTCCTTCGCCATCCACGGCGTGGGCGAGGCCGCGCGCATGTACTTCCACAAGGACGTGGGGAACCTCACGCTCATAGAGGGGGCGGTGCTGGCGGGGATGATCGCGTCCCCCAACCCCTACAACCCGTACCGCCACCCCGAGCGCGCCACGGAGCGCCGCAACCAGGTCCTGCGCGCCATGGCGGAGGCGGAGTACATCCCCGCCGCCACCGCGGAGGCGGCCATGGCCCAGCCCCTGAAGATCCAGGCGCCCTCCATCGACACCACCGGCGCCCCCTATTTCGTGGACCTCGTGCGCGAGCAGCTCGCGGCCCGCTACGACGCCCGCGACCTCAAGACGCAGAACCTCGCCATCTACACCTCGCTCGATTTCTCGCTGCAGTCCCTGGCCCAGTCCGTCCTGCAGTCGGGCCTGGAGCGGGTGGAGAAGATGATCCGGCGGAAGAGCAAGGCGGGGCCGCTGCAGGGATGCCTCATCGCGCTGCAGCCCTCCACGGGGGCCATCGTCGCGCTCGTGGGCGGGCGCTCCTACGGCACCAGCCAGTACAACCGCGTGACCCAGGCGCGGCGGCAGCCGGGGAGCACCTTCAAGCCCTTCGTCTACCTGGCGGCCTTCGAGGCCACCTTCGACGACCCCGCCCTGCCGCCCATCACCCCCGCCACGGTGGTCGACGATGCGCCGTCCACCTTCATCTTCGGCAACAAGGAGTACAGGCCGCAGAACTACGAGGGCGATTACCGGGGCTACGTGACGCTGCGGAGGGCCCTGGCCTCGAGCCTGAACAACGCCACCGTGAAGGTCGCGGAGATGGTGGGCTACGAGAAGGTGGCCGACCTGTGGTCGAAGAAGCTGGCCATCGGCGAGAACATCAAGCCGTATCCCGCGCTGGCCCTGGGCTCCTTCGAGGCCACGCCGCTGGAGATGGCGACCGCATTCAACGTCCTGGCCAACCAGGGCCTGAAGGTCGAGCCCACCACGGTCCTGAGGGTGACCGAGGAGAAGGGCACCGTGCTCGAGCAGCACTACCCGAAGCCGCCGCGCGTCGTCCACGCGGAGTCCGCGTTCCTGGTCACGAACATGCTGCGGAGCGTGATCACGTCGGGCACCGCCTACGAGGCCCGCAAGCTGGGCTTTCCCCCGAACGTCGACGCCGCGGGCAAGACGGGCACCACCAACGACATGAAGGACGCCTGGTTCGCCGGCTTCACCGCCAACCTGCTGTGCGTGGTCTGGGTGGGCTACGACGACAACACGCCCGTCAACCTCTCCGGGGCCAGGGCCGCCCTGCCCATCTGGGTGGACTTCATGAAGGGGGCGCTGGCCGGCCTCCCGCCGCGGCCGCTCGCGGTGCCGGCCGCCAACGTCGTCTTCGTGGAGATCGACTCCCAGACCGGGCTGCGGGCCAGCCCCTATTGCCCGAAGGTCCTGGCCGAGTCCTTCATCGCGGGGACGGAGCCCATCGAGATCTGCCAGTGGCACAACCCCGGCTACTCGACGGAGCCCTACGACGAGTCGCTCCCGGTGCCGACGCCCCCGCCGTTCTGAGCGATACGAAGGCTTGACGGTCTCGCGGCCGGAGGCTTAGACTGGCCATTCGGACGGGCGCTTAACTCAGCGGTAGAGTGCCACCTTCACACGGTGGAAGTCGTAGGTTCGAATCCTACAGCGCCCACCATCTGGTTCTCTCAGTACCGGATGTCGTCGTCCTCGTCGTCCTCGCTCGACACGCCCTCGGCCATGGCCAGGGCCTCGTGAACCGCCTCCACGATCTCCTCGTCGTCTGAGTCGGCGAGGTCACCGAGCACCTGGGAGGCCTCTTGGGGGCGGATGCTGGACACAGCTTCGATCACGGCGAGGAGCAGGCGCTTGGGGGTCCCCTTCGTCGCGATGAGCGCCGCGACGTGGGGCCAGGCTGCCTCCACACCCCACTGGCGGGCAGCGCAGACCGCTTCGTAGCGGATGTCCGGGTTCTCGCTGCCCAGCGCTTGGCGGATTTCCTCGCCGAACCCGCGAACGAAACGCATGCAGAAGACGCCCGTGAGCTTCCACGCCTCGTCGCCGCTGCGGCCGGCGGCGCACACCGCATCGTGGTGCCAGTCCTGCGGCGCGCGCACCGACGCCTCCAGAATCCGCCGCCGGACTTCCTCGGGGACGCTCTTGTCTCTGAAGAGCTCGCGGAGCGACTCCTGGATCGTGTGGAACGATCGCTCGCTGATCGGTTCCTGGCTCTCGTCCTCGAAGCCGTCGGTGTCCGCATGCTCGAGCGCGGGCCCCAGTGAGAGCGCCGCCTGGCCACGCAGCGCCTCGGACGCGTCGCGGCTGCAGACGATGGCCAGCAGCGCGTCAACCAGATCGTCATCGATCACGGTGAAGTCGCCGGCCAGCTCGGCCGCGATGATGCGGTCCGATTCCGCGGCCTGGCCATCCCGCAGGATGTCGAGCAAAGCCGCCCCCGTGCCCTGCGGCCAGTCCCAGGGCGGGGTGTCCTTGAGGGTCTCGAGTTTCATAGCGCCTCTCCTACGCATTTTACTCCGATCTGGAGTATAATCCGTGCCATGAGGGGCCCCCTGACCACCCGCGCCGCGCTGCTCCAGATTCTTCGGCAGGCGCCCAGCTACGGCTCCGATCTCATCCGGCGGTTCGAGAGGATCTCTGCCGGCCGTGTCCGCCTTGCTCCTGCGCGAGTCTACCCGGTGTTGAAGGAGCTCCAGGCCGAGGGCCTGGTCAAGGCCGTCCGCCTGGCGCCAGGGGGGCGCCGCGGCGGGCGAGCGCGCATCTACTACGATCTCACTCCGAAGGGGCTCGCGGCCTCGACCATGGACAGGAGCATCCTCTTCGCGTTGCTCTCGCCCTCGTCTGCGTTTTCCGCCAGCGAGAAGGATCGAGAGCGCATGGCGGAGCGCCTTCTCGAGGCGGAAGAGCTTTCGGAGTTCGGTGCGGCGCTCGCCGCTGCGCCTCGGTAGCCGGTTCGGATGGCCGCCGGGAAGCTCG
>Ga0214472_10001775_pt1 | contig 23554 bp, 23 predicted proteins | sample RVTome_6_FD_207662 | JGI IMG/M metagenome (GOLD analysis project Ga0214472, IMG submission 207662) | Soil microbial communities from uranium-contaminated site in the Upper Colorado River Basin, Wyoming, United States - RVT140D175 | ecosystem: Environmental > Terrestrial > Soil > Contaminated >...
AAGGTCTCCCCCACCTCGGCGAAGACACGCTCGAGGCCCTCGTCGGAGCGAACGTCGCACTCGGTGACCAGGGGACTTCCCACGGACTCGGCGAGCTCGCGCACGTTCTGCTCGATCCGCTCTCCCTGATACGTGAAGGCGAGCTTCGCGCCTCCCTCCGCGAGCCGCTGCGCGATCGCCCAGGCGATCGAGCGGCGGTTGGCGACCCCCAGGACGAGCCCGCGCTTGCCGGTGAAGTCCGCCACGGCGGGCGCAGTGTACGGTGCCGCCCGTGCAGGTCGCCGTCGTCACGGGCGGGTCGAGCGGCATCGGCGCGGCCCTGGGGCAGGCCCTGACGAAGCGCGGCTGGCGCTGCGTCCTGGTCGCTCGCAGCCAGGCGCGGCTCGAGAGGACGGCGCGCGAGATCGGCGCCGAGGCGGAGGTCTGCGACGTCGGCGACCGGGGGCAGGTCGAGAAGCTCGCAGGCCGGGTCGCGAAGCGTCATCCGGCCGTTCACCTGCTCGTCAACAATGCCGGGACGGCGGGCCGGCGCGGGTTCCTCGAGCTCGGGCCCGAGCACATCGAGGAGCTTGTCCGGGTCCATTACCTCGGTTCGCTCTGGTGCACGCTCGCGTTTCTGCCGCTGCTCGATGCGGGCGCGCCCGCTCACATCGTCAATGTCGCCTCGATCGCGGGTACCGTCGCCTACGGCGCCTCGGGGCCGTACGCGGCGGCCAAGCACGCCCAGCTCGCGTTTTCGCGCAGCATCGGTGTCGAGCTGGCACCGCGCCGGATCCGAGTTCTCTCGGTCAATCCCGGGCCGGTCGAGACCCCCGGCTTCCCGCAGGAACGGCTCCTCCGCCGCCGGTTGGGGGGCCGGCTCGTACTCAGCCCCGAGCAGGTGGCCGAGCGGATCGTCGGCGCGGTCGAGTCCGGGGCCCCGGAGGTGTTCGCCCGCCGCGCCTACCGCCTGGCCGGCGTCGCGCAGGCGCTCGCCCCCGCGACGCTGGCCCGGTTCGCCCGGCGTCGCTAGTCGAGGAGACGCGCGACGACCAGGGCCGTCGAGCCGAGGGCGGCCCCGGCCACCGCATCGAGCACGTAGTGGTTCGCGGTCGCGAAGATGATCAGCGCGACGAGAGGTGGATAGGCTGGCGCAAGTGTCCGAGCGGTCGGCGAGCGGCTCGTCCGCGCGATCCCCGCCGAGGTGATGACCGCGTACGTGATGTGGATGCTGGGCATCGCCGCGATGGGGTCGTAGAGCTGCCCGATGAACCCCCGTTCCAGGTCGACACCGGTGACGTCGAGGATCGTGTCCACGAAGTCGTCCAGCGTCCGGGGGGGCGCCACCGGGAAGAGGAGAAAGGCGGGCTGGGCCCCGAGGGTCGCGAGCACCGCGGCGCGTCGCAGCCGGTGAAATTCCGGATCCCGACGGCGAAAGAGCCGTATGAGCCAGCCCACCGTGAGCCCGACGTTGAGCGTGACGTACGCGACGTTGAGCACGGCGACGAGGCGCCGGTGCGGCAGGAGAACGGCCTGGAGGGTGGGCTCGACGTGGATCCCGAGCCTTCGCTCGAGCGCAACGATCTTCTCCGCGTTCGCGGCCGCCTGTAAACGCCCGCGCTCATTGACGACCGCACGGCGAACGAACAGGTAGACGGCGTAAACCCCGAGTCCGATCGCCGCCTCCCGTCGCGCCGAGAAGCGGCGCGGCCTCGGTTCACGCGGCCACATGGTTCTGGATACTTACCGACGTGCCAACATGGCGGAAGTACATCGTCCGCTTCGTCGTCAGCTCCGCGGCGACGGCAGCCTTTCTCATCCTCTTCCTTCGCGAGGTCGATCTTCGAGAGGCCTGGCGCGAGATCACCTCGCTCCCGGGGTGGACGATGCTCGCCGCCCTCGGGCTCATCCTCGCCAACCTCATGATCATGACGCTGCGCTGGCGGTATCTGCTCGAGGGCGCCGGCTACTCGTGCTCCACCCGCAAGCTCTTCTCGACGATCGCGGTCGGCCGCGGGGCGAACAACATCCTCCCGGCCCGGGGCGGCGACCTCCTGCGGATCGAGTCGATGCGAGAGCGCCAGATTCCCGTGTTCGTAAGCGCGGGCACCCTGTTTGCCGAGCGCCTTCTGGACGGGGTCATCCTCGCGGTCTGGATCCTGCTGGGCGCGCTCATGATCGGCGAAGGCGGGATCATGCTCCTCACCGGTATCGCGCTCTCATCCGGCACGGCCCTCGGAGTCGTGCTCGTCGCCCTCGCCGCCCGCGACCGCGAGCGCGCCGAGAAGTTCGCCTGGAAGGCCACGCGGAGGCTTCCGATGCGTTGGCACACGCGCCTGATCCGGGCCACCGCCCACTTCGTCGAGGGTCTCGGTGCGTTTCGGGGGCGCCGCCGGGTCGCACTCGTATTCGGCACGTCCGCCGCCATGTGGCTCGGCGACGTCGCAATGTTCTACATCGTCGGACAGGCGTTCGACCTCGACGTCGGCGTGGGCGGCTACTTCCTGCTCGAGGGGATCGGGAACCTCGCGCTCGCAGTCCCGGCGACGGCCGCAGGCATCGGGACGTTCGACTACATCACGCTGCTGGCGACGAAGGAGCTGGACGTGCCCGACGACAAGGCAACGGCGTACGTCCTCACGATGCACGCGCTCACGGTTCTGCCGGTGACCATCCTGGGCGCGGCGCTCGTGCGGCCGGCTTTCCCGCGGCTCTTCCGGCGCCGGGAGCGGCCGGCCGCGGAGGCCTAAGAGGTCGGTGCCCGCGCGCTCCGGTACTCGCGCGCGAGAAACGCGAGCTGGTCTTCGCGACTGGGCGCTGCGGCGAGCGCCTCTGTCAGTCGGCTCCGTCTGCCTTCCTCGGAGAGCAGGTCCGGATCGACGGGTCGACCCTCCTCCCGAGCAGCCTCGACGTCCGCAGCGAGCTCCTCGGCGGTCGCGCCCACGCCCTTCACGAGCCGGCTCGCGACGAACTGCCCGCACGTGAGCGGAGTCCTGAGCCGCAGCAGCGCGAGCACCTCGCGTTCGGCATCGGCCTCGGGGGGCGCAACGGCGGAGCCGATCGCGACGAACGCGTGCGTCCGCCCGCGCACAAGTGGATCGTAGGCGAGCGTGACGGGCAAGATCCGCCTCGGCTTTCCGCGCCGGACAAGCGCGGAGAGTCCGCGGCGAAGAGGGCCGATCTCCCCGTCCGGGGAGGGCCGGCCCTCCGGAAAGACGAGGAGAACCTCGCCCTTCCGAATGAGCTCGACGAGCCCGCGGAAATCCTCCGCCGCCTGCGACGCTCGCCGCGCCCAGAAGTCATCCGGGCCCGCTGCTTCGGCGGGGGTCACCGCCCGCCAGAGAAGATCCGCATACTCGCCGCGCAAGACCTCTTTGCCGGTCCTCGGCACCGGCAGGCCGAGCTCGGCCGCCCGGGCGCGAAAAGGCTCGTGAAGCCCGTCCGGCGCGAGCTCCTCGAGAGCGGCCTCGGGCCGCGCGCGCACGATTTCCCCAAGCCGGGCGACGCTTGCGCTCCGGATCGGATGGACCTGAACGACGGGGAGCCAGCGAGCCACACCCAGCGGGTAGAGGGCTCGGCGCGCGCGCGGGGAGAGGTCGGGCGGAAACCCGGCAAAGAAGCCGGGAAGGAACATGTCGTCCCTGGCGGCGAAGCTCATGCGCGGCCAGCGATACCGCCACACGCGCCCACCGAAATAGAGCGTCGGGCATACGAGCGGCACGTCCGTCTCGCGCCGGTGCGTGGAGACGATCAGGGTTCCGGGCTCGAAGCGAAAGCGCGAGGCGAGAACGCGGACGCGGAACGCGGCCCGGGAGTACGCGAGCATGCCTCCGGCGACCGCGTCGTACAGGATCCCCACGGCGATAGCATGGCCGCGTGGCGACTCTCTCGCTCGGGGACCACGCGCCGGCGTTCGACCTGCCCGGAATCGAAGGGCGCAACCACACGCTGGACGACTACCGGGAGCAACCCGTCGCCGTCGTCTTCTCCTGCTGCCACTGCCCGTATGTGATGGCGTGGGAGGACCGCCTGAACGAGATCGCGGGCGACTATGCGGGCCGCGCCGGGCTCGTCGCAATCAACTCCAACGCGGGCTACCTCGGCGACTCGTGGGAGGACATGGAGCGGCGGGCGGCCGAGAAGGGCTTCCGCTTCCCGTTCCTCTACGACGAGACGCAGGAAGTCGCCAGAGCATACGGGGCCACGCGCACGCCCGAGGTCTTCCTGTTCGATGCCACGCACCGGCTCGTTTACCGCGGCGCTCCGGACTCCGACCACCAGCGCCCGGCCGGCGCCGAGCCGTACTTGCGCCACGCGCTCGATGCCACCCTCGGCGGAGCCGAGCCCGCGCCGGCGGAGACTCCCGCCGTCGGCTGCACCATCAAATGGCGCGGCTAGCGGAGCTCTCGCGCGACGAGGCGGAGCGCGTCCTCGCGGGTCGAGATCGTTCCCGCAGCGCGTTCCTCCGCGATCAGGTCGAGTAGCCGTCCGACCTCGGGGCCGGGCGGAAGCCCGAGCTCGTCTCCTCGGAGGAGCGGCTTGCGAGGATCGTGCTTACGCGCCTGCTCGACCGCTTCGTAGAGGTCGGGCAACCCGAGGAAGGAAAGAGCCTCGAGTGCCCAGGGCTCCGTGGAGCGGCGAAAGCGATGGAGCTCGCGCGAGGTGGATCCGCTCGGACGCCTTGCCGACAGGAGCGTCCGTGCAAAACGACGGAGCTGGTTGGAGATCGGCAGACGGACGATCCCTTCTCCGAAGACGGTCACGAGGAGAAACCAGGGCCGGTCGGCGAAGCGGAGATCCACCCGCGCGAGCCGTTCGAGGGAGCCGCCGAGGGGCGCAAGCAGGCCGAGCGCTTGCGCGCGCCGAAAGCCGGCCGGCGAAAGACGCTCGAGCTCCGCGAGGGTGCGCTCGCCTGCCGGGCGGGTCACGAGCCGGGCGTGCTTCCGGACGAGGGTCTCCGTATCGGCGTCGAGGTGGAAGCCGAGCTCGTCCTCGAGTCGCACCGCCCGGAGGAGGCGCACCGGGTCGTCCGAGAAAATGGTCGGCGAGACGGCCCGCAGCCGGCCGGCGCCGAGGTCGGCGCGCCCCCCGAACGGGTCCACGTAGTCACCGCCGCGCACCGGGCGCGCGATGGCGTTGATGGTGAAATCCCGGGAGCCCAGGTCGGCGTGGATGCTGTCTCGGAGCTGTGTGAAGTCGACGGTGCGCCCGCCTCGGAAGGCGACACGCCAGGCGCTGTGCCGCTCAGAGAGTTGGAAGACGGCTGCGCGGGTGCCACGCGCGAACTTCCGGGCGGCCTTCTCGGGCCGGCGGCAGGCGACGTCCAGGTCCACTACGGATCGTCCTAGAAGCTCGTCTCGGACGGCGCCCCCGACGACATAGGCCTCGCCGCGCCCGACCGCCTTCCGGATCCGCTCATCCATCGAGAACCCTTCTCTCCGCTCGTTCGGCGTCCGAGCGGATCGCCACCGTGATCTCGTAGTTGATCGTCCCGAGGTGCCGAGCGTGCTCCTCCGCAAGGACGTCGTCGCCGATGAGCGTCACCGGTGCCCCCTCCTTCTCTTCGCCGAGCTCGACCGCGAACGCGTCCATGGAGATTGCCCCGACCACCCGCCGCGGCGCGCCGGCGACCAAGACTTCGCTTCCCGTCAGGCCTCGGCGAAAGCCGTCCGCGTACCCGACCGGGACGATGCCGAGGCGGGTCGGCCGCTCGGCGACGAATCGCCTCCCGTACCCGGTCCCTTCGCCCGCCGCGAGCGATTTGGCCACCGCGATGTAGCTCCGCCAGACGAGCACCGGCTCGAGACCGTGCCGGGCGGGATCGTCGCCGAACGGCGAGAGCCCGTACAGGGCGACGCCGCAGCGGACGGCGTCGAAGCGGGCCTCCTGGAAGCGAAGGGTGGCCGCGCTGTTGGCGAGGTGCGCCTGCACACCCGCGAAGGCGGCCGCCAGCTCCCGAAAGCGCTCGATCTGCCGTCGTGCGAACGAATCGTCTTCCTCTTCGGCCGTCGCCAGGTGGCTCATGACGCCCACGACCCGGTCGCGCGGACGCGCGCGCGCCTCCTCGGGCGTCATCCCCCAGCGGCCCATTCCCGTATCGACCTTGAGATGCACCGAGAGGCCTTCGGGAATCTCCGGGCGGGAGAGGGCGACCTCGAGTCGGGCCTCGCGTGCCAGCGCCTCCTCCCCCTCTGCGAGCGGTCCCATCACCAGGATGCGCGCCTCCGGAAAGCGGGAGCGGAGCGCGGCGCCTTCCTGAGCAGTCACGACGCAGAGCGCCGAGGCGCCTGCGGCAAGAGCGGCTCCTGCGGCGTCGGCGGCTCCGTGCCCGTAGGCGTCGGCCTTGACGACGGCCCAGAGCTCGCTCGGGCCGGCCGCCTCGCGCAGACGCGCGGCGTTCCGCCGCAGCGCGCGCAGGTCGATCTCGACCACCGACCGCCGCATTCAGGAGAGGGCGAGCGAGAGCGCCTCGACCACGTCCGAGGCGATGAGCCCCGCAGGACCGTGCCGCTCGGCGGCGAGGTCGGCTGCGGCACCTCCCGCCGCTGCCGCCGCAGCCGCCGCGGGCTGTGCCTCCATCCCCTTGGCGAGGAGCGCGACCACGATCCCGGTGAGAACGTCGCCGGTGCCGGCCGTCGCGAGGCCCGGATTTCCGAGGTCACAGACGAGGACGCCTCGCCCCGGGGCCGCGACGAGCGTGTCGGCGCCCTTCAGCAGAACGACCGCGCCGGCGTCGTCTGCGCCCGATTGCACAGCCAGGAGCCGGCGCTCGCTCACCCAGCTCGAGTCGCGGTCGAGCAGGCGGGCAAGCTCGCCCGCGTGCGGCGTCAGGACCGTCGGCGCGTCCCGCGAGAAGACCCAGTCCAGGTGTCCGCTCAGCGCCCAGAGCCCGTCCGCGTCGAGGACGACCGGCTTGTCGAGCCGATTCAGGAGGTATCCCACGAGGCCGCGCGCGCTGTCCGTCCGCCCCAGGCCCGGCCCGACGGCGACGGCATCCGCCCGCTCCGCCGCCTCGAGGACGGCGTCCGCCGCATCGAGGGTGAGCGAGCCGTCTTCGTCCGCGCACGGCCGCGTGATCACCTCCAGCAGACGCTGCTCGAAGACCATGTTCAGCGACGCCGGCACGCAGGCGGTGACGATGCCGGCACCGGCGCGAAGAGCGGCTTGGGCAGTCAGTGACGGCGCCCCGGTGAGCCCGGTCGAGCCGCCGACGACCAGTACCGATCCGGCCGTGTACTTGTTGTCCCTCGGGCCGCGCCTCGGGACGAGCTCGAGAATCTCGGGGGTGACCCGGCGATGCCGGGTTTCGGAGGACGGAAGGCCGATGTCGGCCACCTCGACCGCGCCTGTGTGAAAACGGCCAGGCGCGACCGCGAGACCGACCTTGCGTCCATGGAACGTGACGGTGCGTTCCGCCTCGACGGCCGGCCCGGCGACCTCGCCCGTGGAGGCATCCACTCCGGAAGGCACGTCGAGAGCGAGGGCGGGCGCATCCGCTCGATTCATCTGATCGATCGCGCGTGCCGAGTCGGGCCGCGGCTTCCCGCTGAAGCCCGTGCCGAAGACAGCGTCGACGAGGACGTCACCGGCGCCGCCGTCCTCCGTGAACGGCACGTCGGCATCCTTGGCGCGGCGGAGATTTTCGGCTGCATCGCCGGTGAGCTTGTCCTCGGCGACGATGAGACGGATCTCGACCTCGCGATCCGCCTCGCGGAGCTTCCGCGCAACTACGAGGCCGTCGCCACCGTTCGACCCGCCCCCGCACCACACGGAGACGAGGCGGGCGTCCGGGTAGTGGCGCAGAACCGCTTCAGCCGCAGCCGTGCCGGCACTCTCCATCAGGTCGAGCGTGGTGCCCTCGTAGGCCTCCTCGGCCGCCCGCATCTCGGCGGCCGTGTACAGCGGCTCACGCCACATCAATTTTTTCCCCGCCACCCGCCCCCAACGGGATCACCACCACACAGACTGCGGCGGCGAGACCCCGCGAGTGGGTCATGGAGAGGTCGACGGCACCGGCGCCCGCCCCGCGCGCCCACTCCTCGACGCGCCCGGAGAGCCGCACGGACGGCTTCGGCCGCCCGGCGATCTCGACGTCCTTCCAGGCGAACGCGCGCGCGACGCCGAAGCCGAGCGCCTTACCGACGGCCTCTTTCCCCGCAAAGCGCGCCGCGTAGTGCTGCGCCGGGTTCGGCCGCGACTCGCAATAGGCGCGCTCCGCCTCTGTGAAGCACCGCTCCCGGAAGGCCTCGTAGCGTCCCAGCGTACGCGCCACGCGCTCGATCTCGATGACGTCGAGCCCGATTTTCATGCCGCCAGATATCCCGGGAGGTCGGCGATCGAGTCGAGAACGGCATCCGGCTTCGGCTGCGCCGCTTCCAGCGCCTCCTTGCGGAACTTGCCCGTGCGGACGAGAACGCCGCGCATGCCGACCGCCTTCGCGCCGCCGACATCCGAGGCGACGTCGTCGCCGACCATGACGGCCTCGGCCGCCGGCGTGCCGAGATCGGCGAGGGCGGACTCGAAGTAGGCCGCCGTGGGCTTGCCCACGACCTCGGCCTCGATTCCGGCCGCGTACTCCAGTCCCACCACGAAGCCACCGGAATCGAGTAAGGGTCCCGCCGCGGTCTGCCACCAGCCGTTCTTGTGCAAGCAGACGAGTCGGGCGCCGTCGCGGAGCTCGCGGAAGGCCCGGTTGAGGTTCGTCCAGGCGAAGACACGCTCGGTCTCGGCTGTCTCGTCGGCCCCGCCGATGAGGACAGCGTCCGCGTCGGAGTCGACCAGGGTGACATGTCTCGCGAGGTCGTCGTGAATCGCGTCCATCGTCACCGGGAGAACCCGCAGGCCCTCGAGCAGCTTTCCGGCCGCAAGCGCCGTCGTCGCCACCTCCTCCTCCTCGACCTCGATACCGATCTCACGCAGCTCCGCGGCCAGTCGCACGCGGGCCCGCGTCGTGTTGTTGGTGACGAAGCGAAGCCGGTGGCCCGCCCCCCGTAGCGCCCCGACGGCGTCGGCCGCGCCGGGGATCGCCTCCCCCGAGACGTGCAGGACTCCGTCGATGTCGAGCAGAATCGCGGTCATCGAAGGAGACTCTATTCGCGTCACCCGAGCGCTCGCGATCCCGCTCCGCGAGGTCGAGCTGCGCTTCTCGCGGTCGAGTGGGCCGGGGGGCCAGCACGCCCAGAAGACCGAGACGCGGGTCGAGGCGGTCTTCGACGTCGAGGCCTCGGGCACGCTGAGCGCGGCGCAAAAGAGGCGAGTCCTCGAAAAGCTCGGGCCCGTCGTCCGCGCCGTTTCTCAGGACGAGCGGAGCCAGTCGCGTAACCGCGAGCTGGCGCTCGAGCGCCTGGCGGTGGAGCTTGCCCGGGGACTCGCGCGCCCGCGTCGGCGCCGTCCGACGGCTCCTCCCCCTGGTGCTGAGAAGCGGCGGCTCGAGGGGAAGAAACGCCGTGCGGAGACGAAGCGGCTCCGGCGTCCTCCCGAGGGGTGAGCGGCAGACATCCGCTCCGCGCGCGCCGGGGTATAAGGGAAACGATGCAGCGCTGGCCGGCTCTCATTGCAGCGATCGCCGCCGCTGTGGTTCTTCAGGGCTGCGGCGACAACGGGGGTTCGACCCACGAGCCGACGGAAACGGCGCCGGAGCGGACCGGCGACCCTGCCGCGGGCAGTCTTGTCTTTCTCGAGGCCGGCTGCGGGCGCTGCCACGCGCTTGCCGCCGCAGGGACCTCGGGGACAATCGGCCCCAACCTCGACGAGCACCTGATGGCGCATGATCACGAGGGCGATCTGCTCGAGGACATCGAACGGCAGATCCGCCGGGGAGGCGGTGGGATGCCCGCGTTCGAGGGTCGCCTAAGCGACGCGGAGATCGCCGACGTCGTCGCATTCGTCGCCGCTCAGGTCGGCACGTGAGCGCCTGCGCTACTCGACCGTGACGGTCTTCGCGAGATTCCGGGGCTGATCCACATTGAGGCCCCGGAGCCTCGCGATGCGGTAGGCGAGGAGCTGCAGCGGCACGACCGCCAGCGGAGCCTGGAGGAAGGGGTGAGTTCGCGGCACGAAGACCACGTCGTCGGCGTGGTGCTGGATGTCTTCGTTGCCGTCGGTCGCGATTGCGATCACCTCGGCGCCGCGCGCGCGCACCTCCTGGATGTTGGAGACGACCTTGTCGTAGACATGAGAGTCGGTCGCGACGCACACGACCGGGGTCGACTCGTCCAGCAGCGCGATCGGGCCGTGCTTCATCTCGCCGGCCGAGTAAGCCTCGGTCGGGATGTAGGAGATCTCCTTCAGCTTGAGCGCGCCCTCGAGCGAGACCGGAAGGCCGATATGGCGCCCGAGATAGAGGAAGAACGGCTTCTGGTAGTGCCGCTGCGCGATCTCCTCGATCGGATGATCGCCGTCGAGGTACGCGCTCAGCTTGTCGGGCAGGGAAGCGACCTCCGCCAGCAGCGAGGCGATCTCCTCTTCCGGGAGCGTACGGCGCACCTGGGCGAGGCGGAGGGCGAGCAGGTAAAGCAGCGTCATCTGTGACGTGAACGTCTTCGTCGCCGCGACGCCCATCTCCATGCCCGCGCGGGTGTACAGCACGGTGTCGACCTCGCGCGTGATCTGCGTGCCCATCAGGTTTGTGATCGCGAGCGTGCGCGCGCCGCTCTCGCGGGCGAGCCGCATCGCGTGGACGGTGTCTCTCGTCTCGCCGGATTGCGTGATGCCGATCACGAGGGTGTCCTTCGTCAGGACCGGATTGCGGTACTGCCACTCGCTGGCGATGTCGGGCTCGCACGGAACCCGCGCCCATTCCTCCAGCACGTACCGCCCGACAACGCCGGCGTGGTACGCCGTCCCGCAGGCGAGCACGACCATGCGGCGCATGTTCTGGATCTCGAGGTCGGTCATCCCGATGTCCTCGAGCTGAAGCGCACCGGCCCGGATCCGCTCCCCGATCGTGTCCCGGACAGCCTGCGGCTGCTCGTAGATCTCCTTGAGCATGAATGTCTCGAAGCCGTGCTTCTCGGCGGCCTCGTCGTCCCAGTCGACTTCGATCTCGGCCCGCGTGCGCCGGCCGTCCTCGACTGAGAGAAAGTCAGCGCCGTTCGTCGTGATCGTGACGACTTCCCCGTCCTCGATGAGCTGGACTCGCCGTGTCTCGCTCAGGAACGCGGCGATGGAGGACGCGAGGAACATCTCCCCTTCACCCACGCCGACGACGAGCGGGCACTGCAGCCGGGCGCCGACCAGGCTTCCCGGGTGGTTGCGGTGCACCACGACGAAGGCGAAGTGGCCTTCCAAAAGGCCGTAGACGGTCCGCACCGCATCGGTGAGATCACCCGCGTAGTGCTTCTCGACCAAGTGCACGACGACCTCGGCGTCGGTCTCCGACGTGAACGTGTGACCCTCGGCGACAAGTGACTCCTTCAACTCGCGGAAGTTCTCGACGATGCCGTTGAGGACTACGGCGATCTCGTCGCCGGCGCAGCCCGCGAGCGGGTGGGCGTTCTCGTAGGAGACCTTCCCGTGCGTCGCCCAGCGGGTGTGGCCCACGCCGGTGGTCGCGTCGGACCCGTCGAGGCCGGTCTCGGCCTTCAGCTGCTCGAGATTGCCGACCGCGCGGACGTAGTCGAGGCCCTCGTCCTCGAGCAGGGCGATACCGGCGGAGTCGTACCCGCGGTACTCGAGGCGCTCCAGCCCGTGCAGCAGGATGCCCTTTGCGGCCCGAGACCCGACGTATCCAACGATGCCGCACATCCCGGACCCCCTTTCGCAAAAAGGGCCAACAAGACTAAAGCTCGGCCGAAGCCGAGCTCTCGCGCACGAGAGTCGTGACTGTAGCACAGAGCTCGGCGGCCAAATCTTCGCTCTCAGCCTCGGCGAGAACGCGGATCACGGGCTCCGTTCCCGAGGCTCGGACGAGGACTCGCCCGCGGCCGGCGAGCTCTGCATTCATGCGCTCGATCTGCCGGGTCAGCTCGGCCGGGAGCTCCTTCGAGCGAACCGGAATGTTCTCCTTTACTTGGGGAAACTTGGGCATCACCGCCGCCAGTTCGGCCAGGGGCGCGGCTTGTTCGCGGACGGCGCGAGAGAGCAGGACGGCGGCGACCAGACCGTCGCCGGTCGTGTGGCCCTTCAGGTACATGAGATGCCCCGACTGCTCACCCCCGAGCACGCCCTCGTGTTCCATGAGAGCCTCGTAGACGTACCGGTCTCCGACATCGGTCGTGAGGACGCGAACGCCCTGCTCGTCCATGAGCCTGTGGAAACCGAGGTTCGTCATCGTCGTGACGGCGACGAGGTCGACACCAAGGTGCAGCGCGAGCACCGCCAGGATCTGATCGCCGTCCACCTCGCGCCCCTCGGCGTCGACCGCGAGCATGCGATCGCCGTCCCCGTCGAAGGCGACGCCGAGATCGAAGTCCCCCGCCGCAACTGTCCGGGAGACGAGCGAGAGGTCCGTCGCGCCGCAGCCGAGGTTGATGTTCATGCCGTCCGGCTCGTTTCCTATGCTGACAACGAAGGCTCCGAGCTGCGCGAACGCGGCCGGCGCGATCTCGAACATGGCACCGTTGGCACAGTCCACAACAATTCGCAGTCCCTCCAGGGGTCCGCCGAAGCGCGAGCAGACAATCTCGACGTAGCGCTGGCCGAGGCCGTCGGCGATCCCAAGAATCTCGCCCGGAGACGACGATGGGGCCTCCACGAGCAACGCTTCGATTGCTTCTTCCTCAGGATCCGAGAGCTTGGTGCCCTCGGCGTCGAAGAACTTGACGCCGTTGTACTCGGGCGGGTTGTGCGAGGCGGAGACGACAGCGCCGAAGCCTTCAGCGAGAAGCGGCACTGCGGGCGTAGGCAAGACCCACCCGAGCTTTGCCCTGCTCCCTCCTGAGGCGAGACCTCGGGCCAAGGCAGTCGCAAAGTCGCGGCTCGAGCCCCGGGTATCCTCGCCGATGAGGACGTCTCCGCCGCCGTTCCACAGAGAGAAGGCGCGGCCCAGCCGTTCGACCAACTCCACGGTGAGGTCCTCTCCGACGACGCCGCGAACGCCGTCCGTGCCGAAGTACTTTCTCAGCGCTTCGAGAACTGCGGCGCCTTGCGCGCCTTGTGCAGACCCGCCTTCTTCCTCTCGACGATCCGGGCGTCGCGGGTGAGGAAGCCCTCGCGCTTCAGCACCGTGCGAAGGCTCGGGTCGGCTTCGACGAGCGCGCGGGCGATCCCATGGCGGAGGGCGCCGGCCTGCCCGCTCGGCCCGCCGCCCCGGAGGCGGGCACGGACGTCGAACTTGCCCTCGACACCTGCGACTTTGAGAGGCGTCGTCACGACGACGCGGTGGGCCGGGCGGGGGAAATACTCCTCGAGCGTCCGGCCGTTGATCCAGGTCGTGCCGTCGCCCGGCCGCAGGATCACGCGCGCGACCGAGGTCTTGCGCTTGCCCGTGCCGCGGTACTGAGCGATCTCTGCCACTACTTGTCCTCCGGAAGCGGTTCGGGGTTTTGCGGCCCGTGTGGATGTTCCGGGCCGGCGTAGACCTTCAGCTTCGTCAGCTGCTGCCGCGCGAGGCGATTGCGGGGAAGCATGCCCTTGACGGCCTTGCGGATGACCTCCGTCGGCCGCCGCGCGAGCTGCTCTCCGAGCGTCCGCTGGCGCAACCCACCCGGGTAGCCGGAGTGGCGGTAGTAGATCTTGTCGTCGAGCTTCTTGCCCGTGACCGCGATCTTCTCGGCATTGACGACGATGACGAAGTCACCGGTGTCGATGTGCGGCGTGTACTCCGGCTTGCGCTTGCCGCGCAGCGTGTCGGCGATGCGCGTGGCGAGCCGTCCGAGGGTCTGCCCCTCGGCGTCGACGACGTACCAGCGGCGCTCGACTTCGTTCTGCTTGGCGGTCCAGGTTCTCTGCATAGAAGCGGCGGACGAGGCGTCCGCCGAGCGCGGATTGTAGCAATCAGTCGAGCGTCGAAGGGGCCGCTTCCGCCGGCGCCCTCGGGCGCCCGAACCGCGTGATCCAAAGCGCGGGCAGCAGGACCAAAGCCGTCCCGCCGAGAGCAAGCGCGGTGACGCCGAGCGCAGTGAGCGCGTAGCCGCCGAGGAGCGCCAGCCCCGCGCCGGTCAGGCCCGAGAGCAGGTCGTTGAAGCCGAGCAGCTTGCCGCGCTCGTGCGGCGCCGTGCAGTCGGCAAGCTGTGCGGTTGCGGCGACGAAGGAAAGATTCCAGCCAAGGCCGAGGCCGAAGAGCGCCACGGCAGTCGCCGGAACCCCGGTGATCCAGAGCAGGCTGACGACCGAGACCGCCATCAGCGTGAGGCCTCCCGCGAGTGCGGGCGTCCGGCCGATCCGGTCGATCAGGTCACCGACCACGAGGACGAGCCCGTACATGCCCAGCACATGCGCCCCGATGATCGGGAACACCGTGTGGCCGGCGTGGCCGTGCTCCTCGACGACGACGTAGCCCGTCAGCGTCATCACGGCGACCATGACCGAGAAGCTCGACACGGCGGCAAGGAGCGACGGGATGACGCCGGGCCGCTTGAGGAGCTCTCGTAGCGGGGCGGCCGGAACTCTCGGGCCTCCGGTCGGCGGTGCGGGCGAGATGAGCTCCGCGATGCGCTTTGGATCCGGCCTTACGAGCAGGACGAGCAGGAGCCCGACGGCCATGAAGCCGGCAGCCGCGATCCACGGGACGGCGAGCGCGTCGCCGTCGAGGTCGCGCCCGCTGAGCAGCGGGCTGAAGACGGCCGGGCCGAGGATCGCGCCGAAGACCGCGCCGAAGAGCACGAGTGCGATCCCGCGCGCGCGCCTGGCGGGCGGATACATGTCGCCTGCCGCCGTGCGCGCGAGCAGCGCCATACCACCGGCTACCCCGACACCGAGAAGCCCGGGCACGACGGCCGCGGGCGACTCGGCCGCCGAGCCGAGCGCGGTGAGCAACCCACCGGCGATCCCGAACCCGAAGCCCAGTGCGAGCACCGGGACACGGCCAAAGCGGTCCATCGCCCGGCCCGCCGGAAGAGCCGCCAATGCGCCCGTGCCGAGGACGAGCGCCGGGCCGAGCCCGAGCAGCCCTTCGACGTCGACCACGAGCGCGAAAGTGATCGTCGCGACGGCCGCGGCAAGCTGGAGGGTGGCCGAATTCGCCGCCAGAGCGGCCGAAAGGAGCGCGGTGTTACGCCCGATCGGAAGCTTTACCGGTTCGTTCACCTCTCTAGACCGTACTCAAGCAGCCCTGCGCGAAATGCGGCCGCGCCGCCGTGGGAGGGATGCCTGACGTAAGCGCCCCCGAGCTCGGCCTGGGCAAGCCGCCCCACGGGGATGACGCGCCGCGCGCGCGCCAGCTCGGCGAGGAACGGCCGCGCTGCGGCGATCTCGGCCCGGGTCGGAGCGCGGTTGGTCGCAGGGTCGCCTGCCGCATGGGGATGCGTAGGGACGATGTTCCAGAGGAGAACCTGCTCCGCCATCCCGAGCTCCGCGAGGACCCGATGGACGATCGTCGCGGTCGCCTCGCCGGGGACCCCGCCGGTGAGCTGCCGCTCGGACGTGAACGGGATGCCGCTGACCCGGGCGCCGCGATAGCCGGCAGCCTCGCCGACGAGGATCCACGCCGCCTCCGCACGCTCCTCGAGGTAGGCCGCGAGCCGCTCGCGTCGTACCGGAGCGCCCTCGCCCTCGCGGTAGAAGTTGAAGGTGGCGCCGATCTGAGCGGCGGCGAGGCTCTCGACGAACGCGGCGATCACGCGGCCCGTAGCGTACGCGGCGTCTCCGCAGCGATGGCCCTCCTTCTCCTACCCTGGTTCGCTCGCTACCGGTGAGGAAGCGGGTCGTCATCCACGGGCAGGTTCAAGGTGTGTTCTTCCGGGACACCACCAGTCGGCTGGCGAAACGGCACGGCGTCGCCGGCTGGGCCAGGAACAACTGGGACGGGACGGTCGAGGCGGTCTTCGAAGGCGAGCCGGAAGCGGTCGAGCGCCTGGTCGTGTTCGCGCACGAGGGCCCCCGTGGCGCTGTCGTCCAACGCGTCGACGTCCACGACGAGGACGAGGAGGGGCTCGAAAGCTTCGTCGTGCGGTGATCGAGGTCAGGACCCTCACCGACGGCGGCCAGCCGGCGCGCGAGGTCGCAAACGCGATCGCCGAGTTCCTCGGCGAAGCTCGCAGCTCACTCGACCTCGCCCACTACGACTTCAATCTCGGTCCCGAGACGGCCGCTGTAGTCGGGGGAGGGATTCGGGAGGCGGCCGCGCGAGGCGTGGCGGTGCGGATCGCCTACAACGTCGACTTCCGCAACCCGATCCCTGTGCCGCCGCCGCCCGAGCCCGACGCCCAGCTGATTGCGTCGCTCGGCGTCCCCGCGCGGGCGATCCCGGGTGTGCCCGACCTGATGCACCACAAGTACGTGATCCGCGACGGGGAGTCGGTCTGGACCGGGTCCATGAACTGGACGGACGATTCCTTCTCGCGCCAGGAGAACGTCATCGCCCTCGCGACCTCGGCCGAGCTGGCCGCCGCTTATGCAGGCGACTTCGAGCAGCTCTGGACTACCGGTGCCGTGGAGCAGAGCGGCTTCGTGGAACCGAACACGATGAACCTCGACGGGACACCGGTGCGGGTTTGGTTCACGCCCGGCCACGGCGAGGACCTCTCGGCCCGCATGGCGCGCGCCGTCTATCGCGCGAAACGGAGAGTCCGGATCGCCTCGCCGGTCATCACCACCGCTCCCGTGCTTGGAGCGCTCGCGCAGGTCGTCTCCGAGGGCCGGGTCGACCTCGCGGGGGTCGTCGACCAGACGCAGATCCGCGGCGTCGTCTACCAGTGGGGCGAAAACGGCAACGTCTACTGGAAGCTTCCTCTCCTCATTCGCGCCCTTGCGCAGGGCTTCACGGGGAAGCCCTCGACGAAGTGGGAGCCCGAAGGAAGCCTCCACAACTTCATGCACGCGAAGATCACGGTGGCCGACGACACGGTCTTCACCGGGAGCTACAACCTCTCGCGCTCGGGAGAGCTGAATGCGGAGAACGTGCTCGAGATCGAGAGCCCCGACCTCGCCGACCGCCTCGCCGCCTACATCGACAGCATCCGCTCGCTCTATCCCGACGTGGTCCTAGACGGTCAGGCGCCGCATCAGCCCGATCCCGGCCAACGGAAGCAAAGCCGCCAGGCCGAATCCGAGCGCCCAGGATCCCTGCTCGACGACTGAGGCGAACACAGGCGGTGTCGCGGCCGCGGCGACGGAGAGGGCCGTCTGCTGGAAGCCGAGGGCGGCACCGCTGCGCGCCCGCCCGGTCAGCTCGGCCGCGGCGGTGAAGGAGAGACCGTTCCAGGACGACGCGAGCGCGCCCGCGACGACGAGCGTCGGCAGGAGCACCGCCAGCGGAGCCGCGGTCAAGGCCGCAGTGGCCGCGAGCGCCACAGATAGAGCAAAGCTCAGCCGCAAAAGGGGAGCCACGCGCGCTCCCAGCCGGTCGGACCAGCGCCCCGTCGCCACGCGGAGCCCCGCCCCGAGTACCTGCATCAGCGCGAGCACGCCGGCGGCGGCCGCCGTCGAGAGCCCCCGCTCGCCGTGCAGGAAGAGGACGGTGAAGCCCAGCATGGTCATCTGGGCCCCGACCAGGAGCGCGCTGCCGCCCGAAAGGCGCCAGATGCGCGCGTCGCGGAAGGGATGGGTGACGTCGCCGAAGCTGTCCGCCGGCTCGGGCGGCGCCTCGCGCAGCCCCACCGCCCCCGCGACCGCCGTGACGAGACAGCCGCCTGCCAGGACGAGTAGGCCCGCGCGCACGCCGCCCGCAGCTGCTGCCGGCGGGAGAAAGAGCGCCGCAGCCGCGCCGCCGAGCGGGACCGCCGTCTGCCGGATCCCCAAGGCGAACCCGCGCTGCGCGGGAGCGAACCAGCTCATGACGGCGCGGCCGCTGGCGGCGTTCACGCTCGCTCCGGCCGCGCCGGCCAGGGTCAACATGGCCGCGAGCACCCAGAGGCTAGGGGCGTAAGCGGCTCCTGCGAGCGCCGCCGCCGCGATCGCGAGCCCCGCGGCGAGGACCCGCCGCTCGCCCGCGTGGTCGGCCAGGAGGCCCCAGGGAAGCAGCGTGAAGATCGACCCCGCGCTGGCGGCTGCGAGGAGGAGACCAACGCCCGTCAGGCTGAGGTCGTACTCGTTCTGCAGCGCCGGCGCGAGCACAGGCAGCCCGAGGAAGACCGCCGAGTAGCTCGCCTGCGCGGCGGTCCCGAGCGCGAGGATCGTCCAGCGGTAGCGGCTATCGAGTCCTAGCCGCAGCAGCCTTCCTTGTAGCGGCACGCGAGGCAGTGAAACGAGGCCTTCGTCCAGATCATCGGCGTGCCGCAGCGCGGGCACGCCGGCGGCGGCTCGGGCTCTCGCTTCACTCCCACTCGATCGTCCCCGGCGGCTTCGAGGTGAGGTCGAGCGCGACCCGGTTGACACCGGGGATCTCGTTGACGATCCGGCTCGAGATCGCCTCGAGGAGGTCATAGGGCAAGCGGGCCCAATCCGCGGTCATCGCGTCCTCCGAGGTCACGGCCCGGATCACGATCGGGTAGGCGTACGTCCGCTCGTCCCCCTGCACCCCCACCGACCGGATTGCAGGCAGCACCGCGAAGCACTGCCAGAGCTCGCGGTACAGCCCGGCGCGTCGCACCTCCTCGAGCAGGATCGCATCGGCTTCGCGGAGGATCTCCAGCCGCTCCTCCGTCACCTCGCCGATGATCCGGACGGCGAGCCCGGGGCCCGGGAACGGATGCCGCCAGACCATCTCGTCCGGCAGCCCCAGCTCGTCGCCCACCCGCCGCACCTCGTCCTTGAAGAGCAGCCGCAGGGGCTCGACGAGATCGAGATCCATTCGCTCCGGCAGCCCGCCGACGTTGTGGTGCGACTTGATCCGAGCGGCTACGCCGGCGGTGCCACCCGACTCGATCACGTCGGAGTAGAGCGTGCCCTGCACGAGATACTTGACCGCGCCGAGGCGGCGGGCCTCGTCCTCGAAGACGCGAATGAACTCCTCGCCGATTCGCAGCCGTTTCTGCTCGGGATCCTCGATGCCGGCGAGCCGCTCGAGGAAGCGTTCCCGGGCGTCTACGTGGACGAGCGGAACGTGGAAGTGGCGGCCGAAGGTGTCCACCACCTGCGCGGCCTCGTCCTTCCGCAGCAGCCCGTGGTCGACGAAGACGCAGGTGAGTTGGTCGCCGACCGCCTTGTGCACGAGGAGCGCGGCAACGGCGGAGTCGACGCCGCCCGACAGGCCGCAGATGATTCGTTCGCGGCCGACCCGGGAGCGGATCCGCTCGGTCTCCTCCCCGATGAACGCGGCCGCCGTCCAGACGGGCGGGGCGTCCGCGACGCGATAGAGGAAGTTCTTCAAGAGCGCGGTGCCGTTCGGCGTGTGCACGACCTCGGGATGGAACTGGACGCCGTAGAGGCGTCGGGCCGGCTCCTCGAAAGCCGCGATGGGCGTCGAGCCCGAGCCCGCGACGACGCGGGCGCCCTCGGGCGCGGCGGTGACGGAGTCGCGGTGGCTCATCCACACGACCTCGGCGCCCGGAAGGCCGGCGAAGAGCTCGCTGTCGGGCTGAGCCTGGAGCTCTGTGCGGCCGAACTCGGAAACACCGGTCGGCTCGACCTTCCCGCCGAGCTCCAGCGCCATGAGCTGCATCCCGTAGCAGATGCCGAGCACGGGGATGCCGAGCTCGAAGAGCCCAGGGTCGACTTTGGGGGCGCCCTCCGCGTAGACCGACGCCGGGCCGCCCGAGAGGACGAGTGCAAGCGGCCGCCGGGCGCTCACTTCAGCGGGAGTGACATTGTGTGGCACGAGCTCCGAGTAGACGCGGCACTCGCGCACGCGCCGGGCAATCAGCTGCGAATACTGGCCGCCGAGATCCACGACGAGGACCGGCCGGTCCTCCGGCCTCTCCTCGGGAGTCGGGAGCGGGACGACCTCGCCCACGTCCCCTAGCGCTCCGGGTTGTAGTTGGGCGCCTTCTCGGTGATGGCGACTCCGTGCGGGTGGCTCTCGCGCACTCCGGCGGCGGTCACCCGCACGAACCGGGCCCGTTTGAGCTCGTCGATCGTCCCGGCGCCGCAATAGCCCATCGCCTGCCTCAGGCCGCCGACGAGTTGGTAGACGATGTCGGCGAGCGCGCCCTTGTACGGCACCCGGCCTTCGATTCCCTCGGGGACGAGCTTGCGCACGTCCTCGACGTCGCCCTGGAAGTAGCGGTCGCTCCCGTAGCGAGCTTTCATCGCGCCGATCGACCCCATGCCCCGATACACCTTGAACCGCCCGCCCTCGTAGTCGACGACGGCGCCGGGGCTCTCGTCGACGCCCGCGAGAAAACCGCCGACCATTACGGTGTCCGCGCCCGCCGCGATCGCCTTCGCAAGGTCGCCTGAGGAGCGAATGCCGCCGTCTGAGATAACGGGGATCCCGAGAGACGACGCGGCCTTCGCGCAGTCATAGACCGCGGTGACCTGCGGCATCCCGATCCCCGCCACGACTCGAGTGGTACAGATCGAGTTGTGCACGATCGCGTTATCGGCGATGAAGCTATGAGTCGGACAATCGATCTCGAGGTCGTAAACAGGCAGTTCGATGGCCACCTCCCGCTTGTCCAGCTCCTTCACCACCTGGAAGTCACGTAGATGCCGCTTGCGATGGCTTACGTTGAGCCGCGCCCGATAGCTCGGGAGGCAAGCGTTGACATCGGCGTCGCGGAGGCCGCCCGCAGTCGGCCGCTCGGTGGTGGCGTTGGGGAAGCTCCCTTCGAGCAGGAAGCAAAGGAGCCCGAAGAGTTCGACGAGCCGTTCTGAGGTATTACGGAAGCAAAGCCGGCCACCGGAATCGACGTTGCCGTCGCTGTCCACCAGCCCGTCGAATAGGCCCTTTAAATAGATGGGATTCCCGACAAGGTATTCCGGTGGAAGGTGCTTCTCGTGCCGTTTACCGAAGCGCGCGAACAACCGGGCCCACTGTAGGGAGAAGAGATGGACGGTGGTCTTTCGGCTTTCGCCTGCAATACGGGGCCGGACGCCTGAGACGTTCTCGACGCAATCGGAAAGCTTCTCCGCGGTTGGCTGCTCATCCGGGCCGAAGTACCACGAGACGCGGCCGATCTCTGAATTGCGCACGCGGTTGAGAAATGAGGTCCCATCGCCCAGGAAGGTTCCGAAGACATATCCGAGTTCGTAGGAGTCCCGGATCTCAGTCCTATACCGAGCCAGCTTCGCCCTCCGTAGCGCGAACTCGCCCAAGTCAATGGTCAACTCGTCTGGAAGCTCAAACCTGATGCGCCGGGGAAGGAGCATCGCCCCCCGCTCGACCTCTCCGATCGACCGCCAGCCGATCTTGTTGGCACCCCGCTTCGTTGGCCGCTCGAGCGTGCCGACGTAGCCACGCGCCCGCATCGACACCGCGCTCGTCGTGCTGAGGTCGCCGCGGTAGTACTTGTGGTCAGGCGTGACGAGCGTCCGACGATGGGAAGCCACATGTCGGCTCTCGATCACGTGGCGGATGCCCGTGCACCAGGCCCGGAGGACGGCCACAGGCTCGCCGTTCATGTTGATTACCCGCTCACCGGGACGGATGTCCTCGATGCTCTTGTACGTGGCGTCAGCCATCAGGACACGGGTTCCGGCCGCGAAGCAGCCGGGGCCCATGCCCACCTTGATCGCGTCCGCTCCGGCCTCCGCCAGCGCATGCGTCCCCTCGGCGGTTGCGACGTTGCCCGCGATCAGTTGCACGTCGAACCTGCTTTTCAGCTCGCGGACTATCTCCAGCACGCCCTGCGAGTGGCCGTGCGAGGTGTCCACGACGAGCGCGTCGACGTCGGCGGCGACGAGAGCAGCGGCCCGCTCGAAGCCTTCGGGTCCGGTCCCGACGGCGGCGGCGACGAGCAAATCTCCCTCGGAGCGCTTCACCTCCGCCACCTCGGCGGCCTGTTCCTCGACCGGCAGGTTGCGATGGATGACGCCGATGCCCCCTTCACGCGCGAGGGCGATCGCCATGCGGGCCTCCGTGACCGTGTCCATCGCCGCGGCCACGAGCGGGATCTCGAGGGAAATCGTGCGCGTCAACCTCGTCCGTGTGCTGGCCTGCGCCGGCAGGACCGACGACTCTGCCGGGACGATCAGCACGTCGTCGAAGGTGAGCCCTTCCTTGGCGAACTTGCGCTCGAGCGAGAGGAGCCCCTCCAGCTCCTCCTGACCCACCTCGACGCTCACCCCGGCGATCGTACCAACCGCCCGGGACGGGTTCTGAGTTACGACGCGACCGGCTCGAGGCGCTCGAGCGTCACGAGCGAGGCGAGGCGTCCCGCCTCGCGCGGATCGAAGCGGCCGGGGCCTGCCTCCAGAACCGATGCCGAGCCGGCTCCGACCCCCGCGCGAACCGCCTCCTCGAACGGCCGGCCGGCAAGACGGGCGGCCACGAAGCCGGCCAGCAGCGTGTCTCCCGCCCCGACTCTCGACACCGCTTCGACGATAGGCGCATCGGCGCGCAGCCGCACCTCGTCGCGGTCCTCTCTGAAGAGCGCGTAACAGCCCGTCTCGAGCGTGATGAGGGCGTTGCGCGCCCCGAGCTCGGCGATCTCGTCGAGGCCTTCGGCAAGGTCCTCGCTGTCCGAGAACTCGTGGCCGACGAGCGCCTCGGCCTCGCGCATGTTCGGCGACACGAGATGCGGCTCCGCCTCGACTCCGAGGCGCAGCGCCTCGCCCTCGGCGTCCAGGATCGTGGCCACGCCGCGGCGGTTCGCTTCCCGGATGAGCTCTCCGTAGAAGCCCGGCTCGACGCCGCGGGGCAGCGAGCCGGCCAGCACGAGGAACTCGGCGCCCTGGCAGAGGTAGGCGAGCTTGTCCGCAAGGATCTCCAGCTCGTCCTCCTGGACGTCAGGTCCCCACTCGTTGATCTCCGTGTACGCGTTCGAGGTCGGATCGAGCACCGCCGTCGACGTGCGCGATTCCTCTCGAATGCGCACGAAGTCGTTGAGGATGCCCTCGGCAGTCAGCTCCTCCACGATGAGCGTGCCCGTGCGACCGCCGGCGAGCCCCGTAGCGACCACGGGCGCGCCGAGCCGCTTGAGCGCCCGCGCGATGTTGATGCCCTTGCCGCCGGCGCTCGTAAAGCCGACGCTGGCTCGGTGCCGCTGACCGATCTGGAAGCTCGGCACCGCAAGGGTCCGGTCGACGGCCGCGTTGAGCGTGACGGTGACGATCATCCGATGGCTGGTAAGGCGGTCTCGAGCATCCCCCAGAGCTCGTCGAGCGCCCGTCCAGCGTACCACCCGGCCCTGTGGGGAAGGCTGGGCTCCGAGACGTCCTGCCCGACGACGAGGGGCCGCTGGACGACCAAGCGCCCGCCCGCATAGATCTTGATCTCACCCACCCGGTCGCCCACCGTCAGCGGCGGGTCGAGGACGGCCGGGACGATCACGCGCTGGACGAGAGGGCGCCCGAGCTGGACGACTGCGCTCGCGTCAGCGCTCGCGACGAGGGGGATCCGCTCGTCGCCGAAGGGGACCCCGGCGGTCGCATACCGCCGTGCGGCCGTGATGAGGCGAACGGGGGCGTACTGGTCGAAGCCCCACAGGAGGAGCTC
>Ga0214472_10001776_pt1 | contig 23546 bp, 15 predicted proteins | sample RVTome_6_FD_207662 | JGI IMG/M metagenome (GOLD analysis project Ga0214472, IMG submission 207662) | Soil microbial communities from uranium-contaminated site in the Upper Colorado River Basin, Wyoming, United States - RVT140D175 | ecosystem: Environmental > Terrestrial > Soil > Contaminated >...
TAATGACTCTTCGCCACTTGTGTTCGTCGATACAAAATCTACCGTGGGAGGGGGCGGTCCGATAAAAAACTCTTTAGAAGCAGAGTTGTTTTGATCGCTCGTCTCCTCAACCTGCGCTGATTCATCAACAACAACGGAAAAAGTCTTGAATCCTTCCTGGGAGATAGTCACATTGAAATTGACCGGCGTCATAGCATCGCCAGGTAAGGCTACAACCTGTTCCCCCAAAAGATTACCGAGCGCCGGATCATCCTCATAAAGGGCCACGGTTGCGGAGCTGACATCGCTTGTACCTAGATTCCAAATGGAAGCTGTGACAACTATATCCGCGGGAAAAACCTCTACACTGCTTGGCGACACACTAATATCTCCGGCCACGATCGCCAAATCGGCCTGCACCTGCCCTACCCAGAGGGACCGAACCGCCAAGGCAGTCTGGAAGGAGCTGTTGTTCCAACTGCCGTTCTCAACCTGGTTGGTTAGCAGGTAATTCAAACCGCTGTTGGTGACGGAGGTGGAGACGCCTAACTGGCGCAGAACTTGGAGGGCCACCGCTGTGTCATACACGGTGCTGGGGCTATTGCCGAAACCGCCGTCTGCGTTCTGTTTGCTGCACAGCCAAGCCGTGGCCAGAGATATTTCATTCTCAACCGCTTGGCTGCTTCGGTAGGCATGAAAAGCTTCAAGGACGTGGGTCGTCGGCTGGATGATGCTTGGACCATTCCCGATGCTCCAGCCTCCGTCGGCATTCTGAACCGATTTCAGGTAAATTATGGCATTGCCGATTTCGCTGCCTGCGTACCCGGCTTCGGAAAGCGCGCCGAGCGCAAGAGCGGTGTCGACGGGATTGCTGCGGTATCCAGCCTCGCTCCCCCAGCCACCGTCCGCGTTCTGCAGCGACAGCATTAGCGACAGGTCCGCAGAAACATCTCTGCCGGTATAGGCCAGGCTTTCGATCTTCCGGGCCAGATAATCGTAATTGTCCGCACCGGCCGTACTCAACCAAGCCGCTCCGTCGGAAACATTCTGGCTCGCCGAGGAAAAGCTTCCGAGCGCCATCAGCGCTGCGGCGGTGTCTCTCTGCTCGGAGAGAGCACTATCTTGCCAGGAACCTCCGGGCTGCTGTTGTCCGAGAAGCCAACTCACGCCGTCGTTAACGTCCGGCGGCAGCGTTCTGAGTGTGATCGACGGTGGCGAAACACCTGGGTTCGTCGCCAGGCTTTCGATCGGTTCCGTGCTGGCCTCCATCATTCCAAGCCCATCGGTCAGGATGGAGAAGCGGGTCACCCACTCGCTACGGACCGCCTCGATCCCCTGCAGTAAATAGCTGTCGGCCCCCAAATTCGTCGTGACGTAGATGAATGCCGTACGGAAATCTTCCTGCGCCGTCGAGGCCGAGGGAATGCGTTCGCCCTCGGCAGCGATGATGTCGTCGATGGTAACGGTAATGGGCGTTCCACTGACGGTCACTCCGACCTGAGGCGCTAATTTAGGGTCGATCTCGGGGTTTGGGTCATCAAGAATCACTGGGTTTTCGATCAACGTCAGGGGAGGGACCTGGGACTTGTCGATCATCCCCATCAGGTAGAGATCCAGCGGGGTGAAGATGCGGCCGTTCCAGGCCCCCTCGAAAGCCGACTCCGCCTCGATGGTCGTAAAGGTGCCGTCGCCGTTGTCCCGCCAGTTGTTTCCGTACAGGGTCGAACCAGCCGAATCGAGGTAAAAGCTCCAGTGCTTACCATCCGGCCCCCGCAGATCGGAGCGAACGGTTCCCCCGGCATCTTTGAAGCTCAGGTCCGCGCCCCAGCGGTGCATGAATTCGTGGGCCAGCGTCAACAGGGTAACTTCAAACTCGGGGTCGACGGGATCGGTCACCATGCGGGCGACGTTTCCCATGTCGATCATCCCCTGCAACCGCCCCCCGCTGCCGAACAGGGACGCGGTGTCGAGCAATTCAAGCCCGATCCCCTGGATATCGTTCTTGACCGGCGTATAAAACGCCTCGACGCCGGGATAGAGCATCTGGAAATCGAAGTCGGAGAAAACCACCAAGAAGTCGTACTGGTCGGGGTGAGTGCGGTAAAACTCTTTAGCGATGGCCTTCCGTGCCGCCGCATTGAAGGTCACTCCGTCCGGGAGGTAGGCATTGTAATCTCCGGAGACCTGCATGACCGAGACGTTGCCGATGTCTCCCAGGTCGGTTGCAAACAGGGCCTCGGCATTTGAAGCGGATACGTGGATTGAAAAAAAGAAAAAAAACAGTGCAAAAAGCAGGGGAGCCACTCGCACCCGATGGATATACCTTTGCACCTCAAACAGTCGTCTCCGCTCCATTTCCCCCCCCAGGATTGCTTATAGCACGATAAAAAATGAAAATTACCGGACTGATTTTACGGGCGCCGATCGCTTCAAAATCATCTTCTTGACCCTCAGAACCTTGGCTTGCCCCTCACCCAGAACAAAGATGATCCGTTCCGGTTCGACATCCAATAGGCTCTCAAGCACCACTTTTCCATCCGTGATCTCCAAAACGGAGATCCTGTCTGCCAGTTGATCTCCGACGCCGTAGACCCGCATTTCCCCATTGGGAGACAGGAACACTGCACGCTGATCGGGAGCGGCAATCTCCATGAGGCGAAATCCTTCAAATGATGCCCCTTCATTGGCAAAGGCCGGGGCAACCAGCACCCCATAAAACAAAAGACATAGGAGCCATATTTTCATCTGCGTTCTTTCCTTTTTTGTTCCACCAGTGGCGTTCGTTGACTCTCGCAGTGAAAGGCCGAGCAGCCCAACACCGGTCCCCCCCTTTCGGGTCAAGGGTCTTTCCCCTTCAATCCGAAACCTTCTTCGCGCCGCCGCCGTACATTTCCTCCCGCCACTGCCTGGCCAGCTCGGCGCTGCCCTCCAGGTTCCGCTCTCCCCTCATGTTCGTCGAGTAGAGCAGGTCGATATTCATCCATTTTTCCCTAGCCCCGGCAGACAGCTTGATGCGGGTGTAGAACTTTCCGCCGCGCCCCTTCACATAGAGGAAGGTCGTTACCCCCTCTCCGGCTTTCAGGGGAAAGACCACCTTGGGGTGATACCCCTGCTCCGGCGCCTCGAAGAGCTCCTGATCGATCCGCTGAATGCCCGTATCCGAATCCTGCGTCTCCAGTGTCAGGCGGTAGTTCCCCGGTTCTCCCTCCAGCATCAGTTTAAGGTCCGGGTGCCAGTCCTTGAATCTTGTTTGGGTCGCACGTACATACTTTGGGTAATCCCACTCTCGACGCAGCAAATCAAATACCCTGCTTGCGCCGGGCTTGAGCTGATACCCAGCCCCCCCCCCCAATACCAGGGTCGGGATGCCGCGCTTGCGGATCTTGAACTGCACCGGATGCTCGGGCAGTTGCCCCAATTCGGCTTTTTTCGTTTTCCCCGGCCTGTACGTAAAACTTCGATTCGAGTTGTACTGAAAGCGGTACTCGTATCCCTCCTTTTCGATGTTTTTCAGGGAGAAATAGTAGCCACTCTCATCCAACGCGAACCGGCCGTTGTCATCGGTTGTACGCTTTACTTCCTTGACTTCACTCATAAAAGGCAGCAGCGGCGTTCGCATCACCCGAACCGTGACCAAGGCGTCAGGGACCGGATTGCCTTCGAGGTCCACCACCTGTCCGTAAAACTCGAAGGATTTGGCATGGGTTTCCTCCCGGTACTGCCGGAGCCCCTCCTCCCGCTTCTTCAGCGCAGAGCGCTGATCGGAACCGCTTGCCATGCAGCCGGTCAGAAAAATTATGCCGCAGAGAACGAATAGGATCGTGGTTCTTTTTTTCAATCCGTAACCCTCTTCATCGCATCCCAGTTGTACCTTTTTCGCAGCCATTCCCTTTCCAACTCCAGGCTGCGCTCCAGGTTCCGCTCCCCCCTCATGTTCGTCTCGTAGTACAGGTCGATATTCATCCATTTCTCCCTAGCTCCGGCAATCAGTTTGATGCGCGTATAAAACTGTCCCCCGCGCCCCTTCACATAGAGGAAGGTTGTCACCCCCTCGCCTGCCTTCAGGGGAAAGACCACCTTGGGGCGGTACCCCTGCTCCGGTGCCTCAAAGAGCTCCCGATCAATCCGCTGGATGCCCGTATCCGAATCCGGCGTCTCCAGTAGCAGGCGATAATTGCCCGGTTCTCCTTCCAGCAGCAGTTTCAGGTCCGGGTGCCAGTCCTTGAATCTTCTTTGGGTCGCATGTAAGTACTTCGGGTAATCCCACTCTCTCCGCAGCAGATCAAAAAGACGACCAGCTCCGGGTTTAAGTTGATATCCGGCTTCGCCGGTCAACACAAGGGTCGGGATGCCGCGCTTGCGGATTTTAAACTGCACCGGCTGCTCGGGCAGTTGCCCCAGCTCGGCTTTTTTTGTTTTTCCCGGCCTGAAACGGAAGATCCGGTTCGGACTGTACTGAAAGCGGTACTCGTATCCCTCCTTTTCGATGCTATCCAACGACAGGCTGTAGCCGCCTTCATCGACCTTGAACCGGCCTTCGGAATCCGTTGTCCGCTCGAACCTCTTGACCTCATCCATAAAGGGCAGCAGGGGAATGCGCAACACGCTCAGTTTCACCCGTGCTTCGGGTACCGGATTGCCGTCGAGATCCACCACCTGGCCATAAAACTCGAACGATTTGGCATGGGTTTCCTCCCGGTATCGCTCCAAGCCTTTTGCCCGTTTTTCAAGCTGCTCTTTCGTATATTCCTGCGGCTTTTCCGCCTGAGCCACCGAACTTACGCAGCCGACCAACAGAAGGACCATCAATATCAATTTAAGTCTTTCCACTTGAACCTCCCTGTTATTCCCAGGTTTTCAACAAATTGGTATCTTCGATAAATGCACGCCAATATCCCTGTTCATCCACCACATTGGAATTGAACTGACGACTGTGGGAGTAATGCTTATTGTTGAACCCAAATTGGAGCTTCAGGTTTCTAGAGCCCCAATTGTCAAAGTCCAAAGAAGTATCCAAAAAGCCCCCCATCTCTCCGCTCAGAAAGGGGACGGCTCCGAAGGCTTTTTCCCTCGACTCCGCGCCATGGGCAAAGATTTCATACCGGTTGCCGGGGAAGCGCAGCTCCTCCTTGAGTTGGAATTCCGATGTCTCCGAATCCCATGTGCCGCGAATGAAGCCCTCACCGGCCAGAGGCGGGTTGGGGTAGCTGTCGATACTGCCGATGTAACGATACCCCCCGGTGTCATCGGGCTTGGTTCTATTGTTGTACTCCCAGGCCGGCGACAAGGGACCCGCTGTGGTCAAGGCATAGTCTTCCTCGTTAAAATAGCTGATGAGCCTTGTTCCCTTCAGATTCAGGTCTTTCAGATAGGCAGAAGGGGGAGAATAGCCGGGGTACAGGTTCATGACATCGGGTGTTTCGGGGCTGAGTATCCCCCAATTAATCTCGTAAGCAGTGTTCCCTGTGCGGAAGAAACTCGCAGACAGCGCTGCCTGAGAGGCGACGTAGGTGTGAACCAGCCCCGGATCGCCCAGGTACAGGGCTTCACTCGCCACAACGTTCGCCTGGCTGTGGGCCAGGACCCGTATTGCTCCGGGATGGCGCCCATTCAAGTCTTCCAGCAAAGATTTCAATGCCTCGCCTGACTGCCAGGCCTTGTGCTCGCTCAAATCGAAATTAAGGGGGGCGGGCAGGATGGCGAACGTCTCGCAGGGCCAATCGTAAAGCCCGACGCGGCCCTGGTACCCCTGCCACCACAGGCGCTTGAACGTTGTCTCCGCCCAACGCTTCTTTACCCAGGGCTCCATGTTCCAACCATGGACATAAAGCACATATTCGTCGGTTCCCCCCTGGTAAAGCCCTTCATGGGAATTAGAGCCTCCCGTGCCCACGGGGTTGACAACGGGATTGACGATCGGCTTGGAAAACCCGTTTTCTTCTATGAGTCCGGTTCCGACCACATAGTGATCGTAGAAATAACTCATGTCCCAAAGCTCCAACCCGACGGACCTCTCCAGCACCGGGACACCGTTGTATCGGGCGGTCAGGATGATTCGCCCCTGGCCGTTCTCGCGCCCCTCGAATAGGAAGGCAGAGACGACTCCCGGCTCCACCAGTTCCGCAGGGATGGCAGCCTCCGTCGTTCCTATGGCCGCAAGCCGATTTACAAGAAGTTGTTCATCCGGCTGAGTGAACGGAGGCGTTCCGATACCAAGATACTTTTCACTAGGATCCACTGCGGCAAAGAGATTGATTTTGGGGGTGAACTCGGTTCCGGCATTCTTCTCCATCCGGAGATGGTAGGTTAAGGCGCCTTTGGGGAGATTGCTGCCCGTGAACAGATGCAGGCGGGCAAAGTCTTCGAGATCTCGCTTACAGCTGATTTCGTCATCGAGACTGTCGTTGCCCGTTTCAGCGTCCTCTTCCTCCCCACTAAGCCAGGAGCAGTCTTCAGAATCGTTGTTCACCCAGAAAAGGTAGGACTCGTCCTCTAAGACTTCAAATTTAATGAATCGGTCCCTGTTGCCGTCCACCGCCATGTCGAACTCCGTAACGGTGACGGGAACGCTGTCTTCCACGGAATTAAGCCCGGTGGGGGTGAAGACCGCGGTGATCCAGTCGCTCAGGATGGCCGTGCTCTCCGAAACGCCCTCGATATAGAGGGGGACGGTGGCCGGGAGGGTCACGCTCCGGGGGACACCGGGCGGCACGGGATCGAATCCGCCCAGGCCGTCTTCCACATAAATCTTGATTTTGGAGGAATCGGACACCTGGAGCATCCAGGCTCCCTCAGAGACCACCCCCTGTCCGTCAAGAACGAGCTGGGCTCGTTTGATCTCGTCATCGTCCGGGACGATCCTGTCCACCGAGAGGGTGGAGTCGGGCAGGGGCAAACCCTCTTGATCCACATTGCCCTCGTCGAAATCGTTGTTCAACAGCACGAACGCGCCGACCTGATCTTCCACGGCTCGGGGCAGCCCCTCCACGAAGAGATCCACCATGTCGCTCGTGGGGAGAATCGGCACCCGAGGACTGCGAATCTCGTCCTCCCAGCTGTAGTCCAGGATTACTTGAGCCGAATATTCGCTGTTCGGGTCGAACCAGAATCCTTGCGGGATGGTGAAGCTCCCGGTGCCGGTTGTCGCCGCAGGGACGGCACTGAGCAAACGATCCCCCTTGTAGAGCAGCACCTGGGCAAAATCGGCGGCATAGGTGGCGGGAAGGATGCTGTAAGAGAACTGGGCACCCTGGAGTGCAAACCCGTCTTCATCGACATTGACAACAATGGCGGAGGGCGTCTTCACCTTGACGCCGATAAGCTGCAGGGTCTTCGTTGCAGAGAGATTGAGCATTATGTCGGTGGCCTGAGCCGCGCACCCGGAACAGCTGTTGCCGTAAGATCGGCTCCCCTTGCTGGCGGCGGCATCGATCCGGATGTCGTTTGTTCCGACGCCGAGCACGGAGGTCACCTCGTAGACATTTGCCCCGGCGCTCGGATTGTAGACGGCGTACATGCCGTCGATGGTAACGGCCAGATCGTTTGGACGGCTCACCCCGAACTGATAATCCCCCAGAATCTGGGTACAGCTCGGCGTCTCGGCCCCGCAGCTCAGGGACTCCTGTCCCGTCGTCTCTCCCTCTCCGAGCAGGTACGCCTTGACTCGGATGGGCAGGGGAACATCCGCCGGACGCGCGACGACATTCTCATAGGTCTGAAGCTTCAGCGTATTGGCAGGAGGGGCTTGCCCGCCGCAGACATTGAGATCACCCGGTTCCGCATTGATTTCCCTGGTATAGCTCTGAAAGCTGAGGCTGAGATTTTCCGCAGGGTCCTCCGACGGTCGGTAGGTTGCCGAGATCGGATATTCGGCATAGGGCACGCCGCCGAGGATGACACCCACCACCAGTGTGCCGTCACTGAGGGTTTTGCCCTGAATGCTGGAGGCGGCCACCGATCCGCATTCTCCCCAGGCGGGAGATTTTTGCATACAAGAAGGCTCGACGCTGAGCTGAGCCGATTGGGAAGACTGAGGATAATCCGCGGGTTCGCAGGTGCTGTAGTAGACCGCCGGAAGCGCTTCCAGATCGATGGGCACGTTGGCAACGGGATTGAGGTATTGATCCCTGACAACGAGGTGGAGGTCGGAGGAGTAGGACAGGATATCGCCCCAGGTTCCGCTCCCTCCCGTGAGCGAGGTCATGGTGACAGGCTTGTCGGGCAGCCCATAAGCGACGAAGCTATTCGTCTGCAACACATCTGAAACAAGCGTCGCGCTGACGGCATTTTCACCGGCGATGTAGGGATAGGTGGCTCCTTGCGGAGCGTAGGAGACGGGGTTGAGCCCCGTTTGCTGCCCCAGGGTCAGGTAGGCCGAAGCGATACCGCTTGCGTCGGTGAAGACCGTGAGGCTTTCACCTGTCTGTGGGAGTTCCTGCGAGGGGTCAGAGAGGATCCCTCCACCACTCGTGACGGCGAAGAGCACCGGTGCCCCCTGTACCGGAACGCCGCTCTCGTCACGCACCAACACTTGCAAGGGAGTCATCAGCTCCTGCCCGACCGTTCCGGACAGATAGTCGGTACCCGGAAGCTTTTTAAGGGAAGCGGCTGCCGCAGGATCGGTATTCGGCGGCTGGGCGTTCGGTTTCTGGAGCGCATAGACAAGAGAATAAACCCAATCAAAAGGGCTGAGGGTCGTCATCCCTCCTGCAATCTCCCCCGAAAGCATATACCCCGCCTCTCCTGTCAGCGGGTCTTCCTTGATATAGCCCACACCGGTCCATGCATCGAGGCCGATCTCTGAAGCTGGGATTCGAACGACCTGCCCCTGAAGTACGGCATCGGAAATATCGGCCTTGATGTTGTCAGCGAACGGCAAACCGGGAAGAAATGTATCGATGGTCGCGTCGTCGATGGTCAAAATAGGCACCTGACTGTCGTTGGCAAGACCGAAGAGTTTCGCCGTGGAGACTGCCGGGCCCCCGAAGGCATCTTCAAAGACTCTGTTCTCCAGCACAGATCCCTGCAATGCGGAGAGTTCCATGAAGGCCCGCTCTCTGTCGTCCTCAGTCAACAAGCGACTCACGGGCTCTGTAACGCGCAAATCCGCATCACAGAACACTCCCTTCCACTCAAATCCTTGCGGTACGCCGAGCAGGGTGCTCACTTCGAGCGCCCCGCCGATGGTCACCAGCGACGGAATCGGGCGAACCAACTCCAGTTGCAGAAGCGATGCGAGTTCTGACTCCGCCTGGTTCCATGCCTCCAGATAAAGGAGGGCCTGCGCATGGAGGATATCAGAGGCGGTAGCGTCAATATCCTCCGGTGATGGCGGAAGCGCCTGTTGAGAAACGATGCCCAGAGCGGTTGGATAGCCTGCAATCAGTCGGTTTTCGATCGTTTCGGTTCCGACGGGGGAAACGACTTCCAACGTAAGGGAAAGCTCTTCCCCCGAGGCAAAACCGCTCTGACCGACGATCTTCCGCTTCCCATTGATCAGCAAAACAGGTCGAAGCCGAACCAGATAGCCGGGAGTGTTGTCCAGACCGCCGAAGCTGTTGATGATCTCCTGGTCTTCGATGGTCTCCGGCTCAAAACCGAGAATGACTTGGCGGTTTGAGAGCTCGAAAACGTTCATTCGGATAGCCAAAACGGGGTCGGATCCCGGTCCGGGAACAAGGAAACGAACCGAGTGCAGCAGTTGCGTCGGAAGTGTCGTGTATTCGCCCGTAACGGCAACCTCAAAAAACTGAAGGCTTGAGGGAAGAATGTGCAGTGATTCTCCATTCTGGACTTTATTGCTCAGCAGGGCTTCGTAGAAGACTCCCGGATGGTATTGATCGAGATAACTCTGGGTTTCGGATTTGAGAAGCTCCATAGGTAGCTGCAACTGACTGGTGCCGAGGTAATTGCTTCGAAGCATCGGGACGGGGTTACCGACCTCGGAATAGAAATCAACCGGGCTGCTCGTCTCGGCATAGCCCGCTACCTTGATGCTGGTGTCTAGAGGGAGCCAGACCTTTCCCTGCTCGTCGGAAACAATGCCCCTGTAGTTGGAATAGGGAATTTCCGTCTCGACCCATATGTGCTCGATGCGGTAGTTGACAATCTCGCTGCCGGAGAGCGTCTTTTCATACGAAATTCCAGCCTTACGAAACAGTTCCCCGATATTTTCTGGGCCTTCCACGCCCGCTAGATTGGCAAGCTTCGTCATGTCTTCAGGGAAAAACTCGATGACGCCCCGGACATAGCGGGCTGGGTAACCAGAGGCCCGTAGCAGGGCGATAAGCAGGGAGGCTTGGTCCGCGTCGTTTCCGCTCCCCTGCTTAAGCGTCTCTTCCGCCCCCTTCATACTCCCCCAATACCACTCGGTTTCAATGTTGTTCTTGACCCACTCGTAGATCTCGACGGGACTCCAGTTGAGGGACTGTGCAAGCTCGACGATGACCGGGGAAAGAGTCGCCTCCGGAGAGCTTTGAAGATCGTCGGCGGTGGAACCTGCGGAGATGCTTTTGTAGGCAGGAATGATCTGGGGGACATAGACCGGTGGCTGGACCGGATAGGCAAGTTTTCTATACGGAAGCGCCCCCAGGATGGGATTGCTTGTCTTCGTGTCGAATTTCTCGAAGACCACCTTCAAGACATCCAAGGTCTGGGAGATATCCTCGCTGGAGTTTAATCGGTACAAAAGTGGAAGGAGTTCATCGAAGACGGCCCGATACCGACCAGCCCAGGCTTCTTGGCGTTCACTGGCCTTTTTCCCCAGTTGCCGGGCCATTTGTCCCTGGACTTCCAGGCGATCATTCAGCAGAAGATGAATCGCCTGAATCTCTTCTGCGTGCTTCTTCAATTTTTTGAGTTCGTCCGAGGGGGATTTACCCTGGTGACTTAAGTTTCGCGCCTTATCAATTAGCTGGCTGCTCCGGCGTATAGCCTTGACGAGTTCCTTCTCAAGACTCGAATCCGCCCCATAGGAAATGACGGTCCCTCCAAGCAGCAGCAACATCATCAAACCTGCCGACAGCAGCAGTCGTCCCATGGCCCCCTCCCAATTTCGACCCATGACATCTTCCATCCAGGCTCTGGTTAACAAGCACTTTGCTCACATCGCCCCCAGAGAGGACATAAACAAAACGAAGTTTGGAAAATACGAAAAGGAAAATGGGAAGTAAATGATTTTAATGTTTTTTACACAGAACACATATCATCGGTTCTTTGGCCACCGAGAGTACAAAAAAACCCCGCCACAGGGCGGGGTTTATATTCCAGTTTTGATGTCAGTTAAACAGTGGAAAGCAGATCTCCTCTTTGCCGTTCCGTTGATTCGTCAGTACCTCGCGTCGGCAAACTCCACCCAGCCGCCGGCATCGACCAGGGCCTTGTCGAAGGGGCTGATCTCAAAAGCGAAGCTGAGGGTCTTGCCGGAGGCTCTGGCCTCGAGCTTCTGGCCGGGGAGATCCACGGAGACCTCCAGATCGCCCTGCTTGCCCAGAGCGATGAGGGCGTCGATGTCGGCCTTGGGCAGCTCGATGGCGAGCATGCCGCAGTTGAACATGTTCTGGCGGAAGATGCGGGCGTAGCTCTCGGCGATGACGGTGTGGATGTCGTTGACCTCGAACACCCAGGGAGCGTGCTCGCGGGAGGAGCCGCAGCCGAAGTTGGCCCGGGTGATCACCACCTTGGAGCTCCTGAGCTTCTCGCCCTTGGGGTCGAAGCCTTCCAGCTTGAGATCCTCCAGGATAAAGGGCTTGAGGGCCTCCTTGGTCACCTCGGTGAGGTACTTGGCCGGGATGATTTCGTCGGTATTGATATCGGAGCGGTCCAGGCAGATGGCCGCGCCACCAAAGCTTTTTTTCATCGTTGTCACTCCATCGAGTTTGAGTCGTGAATCCTTAGAGAATCAGAGGTCCGAGGGCTCTGCGATCGTCCCGGCCACGGCGGTGGCGGCGGCGATGGCGGGGCTCATCAGGTGGACCATGCCGCCCTTGCCCATGCGTCCGTTGAAGTTGCGGTTGCTGGTGGAGGCGGCGACCTCCCCTTCGGCCAGCACCCCGTTGCTCATGCCCAGGCAGGCGCCGCAGGTGGGGTTGGTCACGCAGAAACCGGCGTCCATGAAGATCTGGATGATGCCCTCGGCCATGGCGTCCTTGAAGATCTTGGGGGTGGCGGGCGAGACGATGCCGCGCACGTTCTCGTGAATCCTGCGGCCCCTGAGGACCTCGGCGGCCTGGCGCAGATCCTCGATGCGGCCGTTGGTGCAGGTGCCGATGTAGACCTGATCGACGACGGTGCCCTTCATCTCGGCGACGGGCTTGACGCAGTCGGGCTTGTAGCCGTAGGTCACCTGGGGGCTGAGGTTGGAGACGTCGAAGTTGAGCACCTGCTCGTACTGGGCGTCCGCGTCGGAGCACCAGTTGACGTACTCGGCCAGCGCCGCTTCCTTGGAAGCGAACTCGTCCTGGATGAAGGGCCAGAGATACTCCACTGTGGTCATATCGGGCATGCAGATGCCGCAGGTGCCGCCGGCCTCGATGGCCATGTTGCACAGGGTCATGCGGGATTCCATGCTCATGGCGTCCACCACGCTGCCGCAGAACTCGATGACCCGGTCGGTGGCGCCGTTAACGCCGAGCTTGCCGATGATGAAGAGGATGACGTCCTTAGCAAAAACGCCCGCAGGCAGCGTCCCCTCGATGTTGATGCGGATGGTCTTGGGCTCGCGAAAGGCGCAGACGCCCTTGAGGATGCCCACCTCGAGATCGGTGGTGCCCACGCCGGCGGCGAAAGCGCCGAAGGCCCCGTGGGTGCAGGTGTGGCTGTCGCCCATGATGACGGTGAAGCCGGGGCGCACATAACCCTTCTCGGGGAAGAGGGCGTGGCAGACGCCGTTGTGGCCCACGTCGAAGAAGTCCTTGATCTCATGGCGGCGAGCCCAGTCCCGCAGCATCTTGGCCTGGGTCGCGGTCTTGCTGTCCTTGCTGGGGGTCACGTGGTCCACGACGGCCTTGATCTTGGAGGGGTCGAAAACGCGGTCCTTGTTGCGCCACACCAGATCGGCGATGGCCACGGGGGTGGTGATCTCGTGACAGAAAACCCGGTCCAGATCCAGCACCTTGGCCCCGGCGAAAGGCTCGTCCCGAAGGTGAGCGTCGAAAATCTTCTCGGCAATTGTCTTACCCATACGTACTCCTGATTCGGTTGGTTTCGATGTGCCCGGGAGCAAGACTCCCGGGCACCGTTTATCGGACTAGAATTGCGCCATGTCTCTGGATTCGTTGTTGGCCGCCTTGTTGAGCGCGTTGACGTAGGCCTTGGCACTGGCCACGATGATGTCGGGATGCGCTCCCTGGCCCAGAAACTCACTGCCGTCCTGGGAGAGGCGCACGGTGCACTCGCCCTGGGCGTCGGTGCCGCCGGTGATGGCTCCCACGGTGAAGGTCATCAGGTGGGCCTTGCTGCCCGTGAGTTTCTTGATGACCTTGAAGGTGGCGTCCACCGGGCCGTCCCCCATCATCGCATCCTTCTTCACCTCGCCGTCAACCTCCATCTGCACCGTGGCCGTGGGGGCGGCGAAGGAGCCGGAGGAGACGTTCATCTGCAGCAGCTTGAACTTCTCGGGGACCCGGATGATCTCGTCGGCGATGATGGCGTCGAGATCCTCGTCGAAGATCTCCTTTTTCTGATCCGCCAGATCCTTGAACCGGGTGAAGGCCTTCTCCAGATCCTCCTTGCCCAGATCGTAGCCCAGCTCGAGGATGCGCTGCTTGAAGGCGTGGCGGCCGCTGTGCTTGCCCAGAACCAGCTTGTTGGTCGAGAGGCCGATGGACTCGGGGGTCATGATCTCGTAGGTGCTCTTCTCCTGCAGCACCCCGTGCTGGTGGATGCCTGCCTCATGGGCGAAGGCGTTGGCGCCCACGATGGCCTTGTTGGGCTGCACCAGGATGCCGGTGACGGTGGAGAGCAGGCGGCTGGCCGCGGCGATGTGCTCGGTGACGATGCCCGTCTCGAAGGGAAGCACGTCCTTGCGGGTGCGCAGGGCCATGACCACCTCCTCGAGGGAGCAGTTGCCGGCGCGCTCACCGATGCCGTTGATGGTGCACTCCACCTGCCCCGCTCCTGCCTGCACGGCGGCCAGGGAGTTGGCCACGGCCAGGCCCAGGTCATTGTGGCAGTGTACCGAGATGACGGCCCGCTCGATGTTGGGGACGTTCTCCTTCAGGTAGCGGATGATGTTGAAATATTCCGAAGGGATGGTGTAGCCCACGGTGTCGGGGATGTTGACGGTGGAGGCTCCGGCGTCGATGACCGCCTCCACCACCCGGGCAAGAAAAGGCAGCCGGGTGCGCACCGCGTCCTCGGCGGAGAATTCCACGTTGGGGGTGTAGCCGGCGGCGCGTCTGACCGCTGCCACGGCCGTCTCCACGACTTCATCTTCGCTCATCTTGAGCTTGAATTTCATGTGGATGTCGCTGGTGGCGATGAAGGTGTGGATGCGGGCCCGCTCACCGGCATACTGCAGGGCCTCCCAGGCGCGGTCGATATCCTTGTCGTTGGCACGACAGAGCCCGGCGATCTGAGGGCCCTTGATGGTCTGGGCGATCTTCTTCACCGCCTCGAAATCCCCCACGGAGGCGATGGGGAAACCCGCCTCGATGACGTCCACCTTGAGCTTCTCCAGCTGATGGGCGATGCGCAGCTTCTCTTCAATGTTCATGCTGGCACCCGGGGACTGCTCGCCGTCCCTCAACGTGGTATCGAAAATCTTGATTCGCCTGATCTCGCTCATGTGCTCTGGTCTCCTTATGTCGTCATTCGCTGAATTTTAAGTCGAAATATCCTGAAATAAACATCCCCTAGCCCTGATAGGTCTGCGTCCATGGCCCCTCCTCATTCTTTTCGCGGCGTACGGCAGTTGTCCGACTTCCATGGCGGGGGAGGATGGCAAGCTTCAAGAGCTGCAAAACAAAAAAAAGCTCCCGCCCCATAAAACAGGGGCGAGAGCCTTGGCTTCGCGGTACCACCCTGGTTCGCCTCGGGCATCGTTGCCCAAGACCTTCTTTTTCCCTTCACGCAGGCTCACGGCAACGACTAATGAGGCCAAGGCCCGTTCGCGGCTGCGGCTCCGAGGCGAGTTCGAAGGTTCTTCGCACCGGCTCGCACCCACCGCCGGCTCTCTCAAGCGAAAAAAAACCCTCTACTACTCCTCTTCAACGCCTTTACTTGATGAAATGCCCAGCTAATAAAACAAAACACCCGGGGCGCTGTCAATGCGTTTGTCATCGTTTGCCTTGTCGGAGCGCCGAAGTTCGGCCCTGCCAAGAGGGCATTTAGTCAGACCGAATCCTCCGGCTTTTTTTCCGACCTGGTGCTGGTCTTCATGAGTTTCGCCCGGCTGCGCCCCAGAAACCAGAGCACGGGACCGGAGAAGGTATAGGCACCGAACAGGATGAACAGAGACACCTCGGGAGCCCCGACGATGACGATGATCCCGATGATGGCCAGCACCAGGATGATGAAGGGCTGGCGCTTGAAAAGATCCGGATCCTTGAGCGAATGATAGGGAATGTTGCTGACCAGCAAAAAGGCCAGCACGTAGATCAGCAGCACGATGGAGATCTTCTGGATGGTTCCGGTGCCGCCCATCTGATAGAAGAGCAGCACGCAGACCGCCACCATGCTGGCGCCGCCTGGAATGGGCAGGCCGACGAACTTGCGGGATTCGACCGTGTTGATCTGGACGTTGAAACGCGCCAGACGCAGGGCCCCGCACACCACGTACAGAAAGGCCGCCAGCCAGCCGAACTTACCGAAGGGTTTGAGGGCCCAGGCATACATGAGCAATCCGGGCGCCACGCCGAAGGCCACCAGATCCGCCAGCGAATCGTATTCGACGCCGAAGCGGCTGGTGGTGCCGGTCAGGCGTGCCACCTTGCCGTCGATGACGTCGAAAATGCCCGCCACCAGGATGAACCAGGCCGCCAGATCGAACTGACCGTTCATGGTGGCCACGATGGCGTAGAAACCGGCGAAGAGCGTGCCGGTGGTGAACAGGTTGGGGATGATGTAGACCCCCTTGCGGATGCCCTCCCGGGGAGGACGGGGTTGGTGATCCGACATCATGGCAGATATCCCAGGATGGTTTCGGAGCCCGTGGTGCGATCGCCCAGGCGCACCCGGATGTCGCTGCCGGGGGGGAAGTAGACATCCACCCGGGAACCGAAGCGGATGAGCCCGAAGCGCATGCCGCGCTGCAGCACATCGCCCACCAGAGGATAGGTCACGATGCGGCGGGCGATGAGCCCTGCAATCTGCACCACCAGAAGTTTTGCACCCGAGTCGGTTTCCATCAGCATGCCGCCCTGCTCGTTCTGCAGGCTGGCCTTGTCCAGGGAGGCGTTGAGAAACTCGCCCCGGTGATAGAAGGTCTTGACCACCTTGCCGGGGGCGGGCGCGTAATTGACATGGACGTTGAACACGTTCATGAAGATGCTGACCTTGACGGCCTCGCCCTCCAGGTGCCTCTCCTCGGTCACCTCGCCCACAAAGACGATCTTCCCGTCGGCAGGCGCCACGATGGCCCTCTCGTCCGCCGGACAGACCCGCATCGGATTGCGGAAGAAGTAGATGGTGAAGAGGGAGAGCCCCAGAAACAGCAGGGTGAAGAAGGTCCAGCCCAGCAGGGCGAAGACCAGGGTTACGAAAGCGAACAGAGCGATGAACGGATAGCCCTCGACGGCGACGGGCTGGTTGTTGTTGCGCATGAAAGACCCCTTTTACGGCGTGTAAAAGCAAAGCGGGGGAAGGACTGGCCAACCCCCGCATTGTTTCAAGACAACCTGAATCTCAGTTCTTGGACTTGTCGACAATCTTGTTGGCGGCAATCCAGGGCATCATCGCCCGGAGCTTCTCGCCCACCTGCTCGATGGGGTGCGCCGCGTTGTTGCGGCGGCGAGCCGTCATGGAGGGGTAGTTGCCTGCCCCCTCGGCGATGAACATCTTGGCGTACTCACCGTTCTGGATGCGCTTGAGAGCGTTGCGCATCGCCTCTCTGGACTGCTCGTTGATGACCTCTGGGCCGGTCACGTACTCGCCGTACTCCGCGTTGTTGGAGATGGAGTAGTTCATGTTGGCGATACCGCCTTCGAACATGAGATCCACGATGAGCTTGAGCTCGTGCAGGCATTCGAAGTAGGCCATCTCGGGAGAATAGCCCGCTTCCACCAGGGTCTCGAAGCCCATCTTCACCAGCTCCACGGCGCCGCCGCACAGCACGGCCTGCTCACCGAAGAGATCGGTCTCGGTCTCGTCCTTGAACGTGGTCTCGATGATGCCGGTGCGGCCGCCGCCCACGCCCGAGGCGTAGGAAAGAGCCAGCTGCTTGGCATTGTTCGATGCGTCCTGGAAGACGGCGATGAGATCGGGGACCCCGCCGCCGCGGACGAACTCGCTGCGCACGGTGTGGCCGGGGGCCTTGGGGGCGATCATGATGACGTCCAGATCCTTGCGGGGAACGATCTGGTTGTAGTGGATGGCGAAGCCGTGAGCGAAGGCCAAGGTGGCGCCCTGCTTGAGGTTGGGCTCGATCTCCTCGCGGTAGAGCTGGCCCTGGAACTCGTCGGGGGTCAGGATCATGATGACGTCGGCGGAAGCCACGGCAGCGGGAACCTCGGCCACCTTGAGGCCGTGGGCCTCTGCCTTGGCGATGGAAGAGCTGCCCTTGCGCAGGCCGACGGTCACGTCCACGCCGGAATCCTTCAGATTGCAGGCATGGGCATGGCCCTGGGAACCGTAACCGATGATGGAAACCTTCTTGCCGCGGATGATCGAGAGATCACAATCCTTATCGTAATAAATCTGCATCTTGAAACCTTCCTCCTTGAATCGGGGCTCTCCCCCAAGAATGACCTGGGAACTTAGCACAACAACCTTTATTGCCGCCAGCCCTTTTCACGACCGGCGACGCCTGCCTTTTCAGGCACCGCGCCCCATGACGATGGGACCGCTGCGCACCACTTCCTTGATGCCCAGGGGGCGAACCAGCTCGATCATGGCGTTGACCTTGCTCGGGGCACCCGTCACCTCCACCGTGTAGGAGCGAGGGGTCACATCCACCACCTTGGCCCGGAAAATATCCACGATGCGAAGGGTCTCGGCCCGGCTGGCATCGTCGGCGGAGACCTTGATCAGGGCCATCTCCCGCTCCACGAAGTCCTGGCCCGTGAAATCGATGACCTTGATGACATCGATGAGCTTGTTGAGCTGCTTGGTGATCTGCTCCAGGATGGCGTCATCGCCGCTGGTGACGATGGTCATGCGGGAGACGGAAGGATCGAGGGTGGGTGCGACATTGAGGCTCTCGATGTTGAAACCGCGGCCGGAAAAGAGCCCCGACACGCGGGAGAGCACGCCGAATTCATTCTCCAGAAGCACCGAAATGGTATGGGTCATTGCATTGTCTCCTTAAAATCGATCGAAACTGTTTTCAAAAAATGCGCATCAAAGAAGGATCATCTCGTCCAGCCCGGCACCGGCGGGCACCATGGGCAGCACGTTCTCTTCCCGGGCCACCTTGAACTCCATGATGACGGGGCCATCGGTGGCAAAGGCCTGCCGGATGACGTCCCTGACCTCGCCGGGATGCTGCGCCCGCAGTCCGACGGCGCCATAGGCCTCGGCCAGCTTGACGAAATCGATGGGGCTGGAAAGGCAGGTCTGGCTGTAGCACTTGTCGAAGAAGAGCTGCTGCCACTGGCGCACCATCCCCAGGAAATTGTTGTTGAGGATGACGATCTTCACCGGCAGGCGGTACTGAACCAGAGTGGCCAGCTCCTGGGAATTCATCTGGAAGGAGCCGTCGCCCGAGATGTCGATGACCTGGCGCTGGGGGTAGGCCGCCTGGGCGCCCAGGGCACCGGGCAGGCCGAACCCCATGGTGCCCAGCCCCCCGGAGGTCAGAAAGGTACGGGGCAGCTTGAAATCGTAGAACTGGGCCGTCCACATCTGATGCTGCCCCACCTCGGTGGTGACGATGGCATCCTCGTCGGCCAACTCGCAGAGGCTCTGGATGACATACTGGGGCTTGATGACCGACTCGGAGCCGCGATAGGCCATGGGATGGGCCTGCTTCCAGCCCTCGATGGTCTCGATCCAGGGTTCGTTGCCCCGGGCCAGCTCATCGATGCGGGCGGCACGCTCCTGCATCTTGCCCAGCAGCTTGGAGAGCACGTCCTGAACGTCGCCCACGATGGGAAGATCCACCCGGACGTTCTTCTTGATGGAGGTGGGATCGATGTCGATGTGGATGATTTTCGCATGGGGGGCGAAGGCCGAGACCTTGCCCGTCACCCGGTCGTCGAACCTGGCCCCAACGGCGATGAGCAGATCGCACTGGGTCACGGCCATGTTGGCGTAATAGGTGCCGTGCATCCCGAGCATCCCCAGGCACAGGGGATGCTTCCGGGGCATGTCCGCCATGCCCATCAGGGTGGTGGTCACCGGGATGCGAGCCATTTCCGAGACGGACTTGAGCAGCGCCGAGGCATTGGCCGCCGTGACACCGCCACCGGCATAGATGAGCGGCCTGCGCGAGTCCAGCAGCATGGCCAGGGCCTTGTCCACCTGGCGGGGGTTGCCTGCATAATTGGGCTTGTAGCTGCGCAGCTCCACGGACTCGGGGTAGGAGAATTCGGTCCTGGCCATCTGGATATCTTTGGGGATATCGACGAGCACGGGACCGGGGCGGCCGGTCCGGGCGATATAGAAGGCCTTTTTCAACGTGTCGGCCAGTTTGGCGACATCCCGAACCAGGTAGTTGTGCTTGGTCACGGGGCGGGTGATGCCGACGATGTCCGCCTCCTGAAAGGCATCGTTTCCGATGAGGGACGTAGGCACCTGGCCGGTGATGACCACCATGGGGATGGAATCCATGTAGGCCGTGGCCAGGCCCGTGATGGTGTTGGTGGCGCCTGGGCCGCTGGTGGCGATGGCCACGCCCACCTTGCCGGTGGCCCGGGCGAAGCCGTCGGCGGCGTGAATGGCCGCCTGCTCGTGGCGGGGCAGGATGTGGCGGATGGAACTCTTGGCCAGATCGTCGTAGATGTTGATGACAGCTCCGCCGGGATAACCGAAAATCGTCTCGACTCCTTCGAGACGAAGGCACTCCAGCAGAATCTGCGAGCCCGTCATTTTCACGAAATTCCTCCTAGAAAGGTGCGACCGAACAGAAAACCTCTGTTATTCGACAAGTGGCCTCGCAGATGCGAAGCGCCCCGGGTTCATCCCGATTTAATTCAAGCCTCCATCACGGCGCCGGTGTTGGCACTGGTGACGACCTTGGCGTACCTGGCCAGCCAGCCCGTCTTGATCTTGGGTTCGGGCGCCGTCCAGCCCTTCGCCCGGCTCTTGAGCGTCGCCTCGTCCACCAGCAGCTCAAGACGACGACCCGGGATATCGAGCCGGATGCGGTCGCCCTCTTCCACCAGCGCGATGGGGCCGCCCACGGCCGCCTCGGGAGAGATGTGGCCGATGCAGGGGCCGCGGGTCCCGCCGGAGAAGCGGCCGTCGGTGATCAGCGCCACGCAGTCTCCCAGCCCCAGGCCCATGAGGGTGGCGGTGGGCGCGAGCATCTCCCGCATGCCGGGACCGCCCTTGGGTCCTTCGTAACGAATGACCACCACGTCGCCTGCGACGATCTCAGCGCCCATCAGGGCCGCCATGGCCCCCTCTTCCGAGTCGAAGCAGCGGGCGCGGCCTTCGAACTGCATCATCTTTTCCGAAACGCCGGACTGCTTGACCACGGCCCCCAACGGCGCCAGGTTTCCGTGGAGGATGGCGATGCCGCCCTCGGGACGCACGGGATCGGAGACGGGATGAATGACCTCCTCGTCCACGGACCGGACGCCGTTTGCGATCTCCAGGATACTTGCCCCTGTCAGGGTGGGATTGTCCTTGAGCAGATGCTTGAGCTGGAACATGACGCCGGGCACGCCGCCCGCCGCGTCCAGATCCTCCATGAAGTGGATGCCGCCGGGGTTCATGGAGGCCAACTGAGGAGTCTCCTTGCTCAGGCGGTCGAAGTCTTCCAGCGGCAACTCGATGCCCGCCTCCCGGGCGATGGAGAGCAGATGCAGCACCGTGTTGCTGGAGCCGCCCAGGGCCACGTCCACCCGGATGGCATTCTCGAAGGCCTCCTTGGTCAGGATCTGGCGAGGTGTGACATCCTTACGCACCAGCTCCACGATGCGCTCGCCGGAGGCAAAAGCGATGCGCTTCTTGAGGGAGGAGCCGGCCAGGGCGCTGCCGCAGCCCATGAGGCTCATGCCCAGGGTCTCGGTGAGGATGGCCATGGTGTTGGCGGTGAAAAGCCCCTGGCAGGAGCCGCTGGTGGGACAGGCGTTATCCTCGCAGACGCAGAGCTGCTGCTCATCGATGGCGCCGGCCTTGAACTGGGCCATGGCCTCGAAGGTGTCGGTGACGAAGCTGAAGCGGCGCCCCTCGCGCCCCCGGCCCGTCATCATGGGCCCCGCCGTCACCACGATGGCGGGGATGTCCAGGCGGGCCGCGGCCATGAGCATGCCCGGGGTGATCTTGTCGCAGTTGGTGAGCAGCACCAGGCCGTCGAGGCGGTGGGCCTCGGCGATGGATTCCACCATGTCGGCGATGAGTTCGCGGGTGGGAAGGCTGTAGTGCATGCCCTTGTGGCCCATGGCGATGCCGTCGCAGACGCCGGGAATTCCGAAGATGAAGGAATAGCCGCCGCCGGTGTGGACCCCCTTCTCGATGAAGCGCTCCAGATCCCGCATGCCCGTGTGGCCGGGAATGAGGTCGGTGAAGGAGCTGGCGATGCCGATGAAGGGCTTGCGCATTTCCGTGCGGGGCAGTCCGGTGCCCATGAGAAGAGCGCGCTGAGGGGCTTTTTCGAAACCTTTGGTAATGGCGTCACTGCGTTTGGAGCTCATGATGGTCTCAAATTCCTTTGGATTATTTCCGGGGAATTCGCTGCAAGGCGAAGTTCATCCGGAAAAATATTTTTTTCGGTCGGTGAAAACCATCCGAATACAACGGAAGGGTTTGGGCTATCAACCCAAACCCTTCCAGATCCATCCGGTCTTGGATTTTACGGCTCAGGCACGATGTTGCTGAAGGATCCGCTCCATCTCGTCCTTGCCGGCAAGCTTCAGCTTCTGCAGCTTTTTGCGTTCCAGATCTTCGTCCGTGGTCAGAAACGACTTCTTCCCGAACTGCTGAAGTTCCTTTTCCAGTAATTCATGCTCGCGATAAAGCATTCGAAAGCGGTTGTTTTCAATGCACAGATGATGAACCAAACCCTCTTTTTTTTGCTCCATGAACACCTCCCTGAAATTGGTTGCGCCAACATTTCGGAGACCGCGGATTTTTGAGGATAGAAGAGGGTTTTAGGCTTGTCAACCTTCAATAGAGGGCTCTTTGAGCCTTTTGGCGAGGGAAATTTCCGCATCCGAGGGCCGGATATAGAGAGGGACGAGCTGCCCGGCGCAAAGCGTCTCGCCGCTCTCGATACGCCTGCGAAGCAACGGCAGCGCCGAGGAGGCCCGGACGCTGTTGAACGGGGCGGGAAGGAAATGGGCCCGGCAGCCGCGCTGCCGCACAATCAAGGTGCGGTAGCGCAAAGCGCCGTCGCCGATGAAGAACATCTCCTGCCCCTGCGCCTCAAGAAACTCGAGGGGGGGCATGACGCAAGGCTCGATCAGGGCATGGTTCAACCCCGGCCCTTCATAGACCGCGGCATAGACCTCGTCCTTGCGGGCATCGATCAGGGCGCATACGGGATATCTGGCCCCCGGCAGGTTGTGGGCCAGGGTTTCAAGAGAGTTCGCCGTCGCCACCGCACAGCCCAGCTTCAGGGCCAGGCCCTGAACCGTGGCCACTGCGATGCGCACCCCGGTAAACGAACCGGGCCCGATGATGCAGCCCAGGACATCGATCTCCTCCATGCGGCAGCCCGTCGATTCGAGCAGGCCCTGAAGCGCCGGCAGCAGGGTTTCGCTGTGGGTGCGCCGCACGTTGAGAAAACACTCGCCCAGCACCTCGTCGCCCCGGCACAGGGCAAGACTGCCCGCCTGGGTGGAGGTATCGACGATGAGCAGAGTTTCCGTGTTCACCATGTTCAGAATCCTCCGCCCAGAATCAGGCGCAGGATGTCGTTGTAGAAGGCCAGAGCCATCAAAGCAAGAAGCAGGAAGAGGCCTATCTGCTGGGCCAGCTCCCGGGCTCTTGTGGAGAGAGGACGCCGGAAGATGACTTCCCAGAGGTAGAAGAACAGATGTCCGCCGTCCAGGATGGGGATGGGCAACAGGTTGAGGATGCCCAGCTGGATGCTCAAAAAGGCAAGCACGGAGAAAATGGCCGCCATATCGGCCTGGGCCGCCTGCCCCGCGACCTGCATCACGGTGATCGGACCGCCGATGCTCTTGCTGGAGACTTCGCCCAGGAAGATCTTCTGGATGAACAACAGGGTCAGGCCGATGAGTTCCGTGGTCCGGTTCCACCCTGCCCGAACGGCATCGACCGGCCCGAAGCGCTTGAAGACC
>Ga0214472_10001777_pt1 | contig 23543 bp, 30 predicted proteins | sample RVTome_6_FD_207662 | JGI IMG/M metagenome (GOLD analysis project Ga0214472, IMG submission 207662) | Soil microbial communities from uranium-contaminated site in the Upper Colorado River Basin, Wyoming, United States - RVT140D175 | ecosystem: Environmental > Terrestrial > Soil > Contaminated >...
ATGAGATCGCTTACTGGTACGGCCTCCAGCCGCTCATCGCCCAGTGCCGCATGACCTTCGTGGTCACCGAGGTGAAGTTGATCAGCCCGCCGTAGGGCCCTCAGCAAGGTGCATCTCCATCGCGACCGCAGGGATCGACGTCCCGTCCGGCATTCGCACCTCCACATCCTCGGTGGCGACGAATCCGAATTGCCGATAGAGCGGAACCCCCGGCAGCGTGGCGACCAGCGCCAGCATCCGGAAGCCCTCTGCCCGTGCGGCCGCTTCGCATGCGTCGAGGACGCGGGTGCCGAGCCCTCGCCTCGTCCAATCCGGGCGCACGAACATGGCCCGGACCCGGGCCGGCTCCGTGGCCGGGTCGAGGAGGCGGGCATCATCGGCTCCCTCGCCCGAGCCGGTGTAGAGCTTGTCGCGGCGGCTCCAGCCTCCGCAGGCGACCAGCTCACCATCGGCCTCGAGCACGAAATAGGTGGTGTCCGCGATGAGGGTGCGATCCACGGTGGCGATGAATCGGACCGACGCGGCGGTCTGCGCCTCGTCGTAGTAGGCACGGAAGAGATCCGCCGTCGAGGCCTTCATCAGCGCGTCGATCGCATCGGCCTCGGCCAGGCGCGCCAGCCGCAGGATCGGTTGGTCGTCCATGGTGCGCCGGATGTTACTGTCGGACCCGATGTCAGAGAGCACGCGGCGGGTCGTCCGGCGCGCCGCCGTCGCTGCCGCCGTCGCGGCGGCTGCCGCGCGAGCGCCGTAGCGAGTTCAACGTCATGAAGCACCTCCTGATCCCGGTGCTGGGCGTGCTCGCGATGATCCCGGCCATGATGTCGGTGATCGGCGGCTTGACGATCCCGTTCTTCGACGTCGAGCTACCCGCATACGAGAACGCCCTGCGCTACACGGCGCCGATCGTGGGGGTCTGGATGGCGATCGGGATCATCCTCTACTTCTGGCTCCGCATGCGAAGCCCGCAGGCGCTCCAGCGGATGGGGGACATCTACGGCGGAGAGAGCTCCAGCGACTAACCGAAGATCGAGAGGGGGCAGTAGGACGTGACGATCCAGTTCGGCATGTCCACGATCTCGCTGATCTTGAGGTCGCAGGCGACGCTGCACAGCAGGTAGGCGTCGATCGCGCTGAGGCCGTGCTCGCGGCCGAGGTAGTCGATCATGCGCCGCACCGCGTCACGCGCCGCGGTCATCAGGTCGGGGCCGACGCCATCGGTCGCGTAGTAGGGGCCGGTGTTGGTGCCGCGCGCGAGCGGCCCCGGAGTGAGGAACTCGGGTGCGGTGACGTGCAGGTCCTTGCGCACGGTCATGCGCACCTGTGCCTGCATCGGCGTCTCGATGGCGGTGCCGCACACCTCGCCGTCGCCCTGGGCGGCATGTCCGTCACCCAGCGAGAAGCGGCCGCCCGGCGCGAACACGGGCAGGTACAGCTTCGTCCCCGCTGTCAGGTGTCGTGTGTCCATGTTGCCGCCGAATACGTCCGGCGGGATCGTGGAGTGGGCGCCCTCGTTCGGGGGAGCGACCCCGAGCTCCCCGCAGAACGGGGCGAGGGGGATGTGCACGCCGGGCAGGAACTCGGCCATCCCTTCGGCCAGGCGCGTGATGCGCAGGGCCGGGTCGGTGAACTCGTCGGCCAGCAGCCCGAAGCCGGGGATGCTCGCCGTCCAGCCCCAGTCAGCCGGGGTGAACTCCAGCAGCTCGATCTCGAGCGTGTCGCCCGGCTCAGCACCCTCCACCGCGATCGGCCCGTTGACCTGGTCGACGCGCGAGAAGTCGAGGTTTTCGAGGTCCCCCACCGTGGATTCGCGGGTGATCTGGCCGCCCGAGGCGTCGAGGGCGTCGATCTCGACCACGTCGCCGCTGCGGACGGTCGCGATCGGCTCGATCGAGCGGTCCCAGGCGAGGTGGAACTGGTCGCGACCGATGTGCACCGATGGCTGGGGCGCATCCATGGGCGGGATGTTAGCGCCGATTCGGTCGATCCAGCGCTACGATCACCGCCCACCTGCATGTGGCGAGTCCAACCCAGGAGCAAGCCGATGTACACCGTCGAGGACGAGACATTCCAGCAGGCGAGGTCGATCCTCGTGGCCCTGGCGCAGGAGCTCGACGCGCAGCAGGCAACGGGGTCACGCATGCCGGTCGACCTGCACGATCTCGTCCGCCGCTCGACTCGGGGTGACCTTCCGGAGAACGGCGAGGCGGCTCATCTCCACGCCCTCGCCGAGAGGCTCCAGAAGAGCTTCCCGATCAGCGAGCTCTTCCCGCGCAAGCGCAGATCCTGATCGGCATGGAGGCTGACGAGGCGGAGCGCGTCTTCGACGAGTTCGCGGAGGCGTACCGCGACTGGTGGGGGCCGGTTATCGCTCCGGCGGCGATCAGGGTGCTCGACGACATCGAACTCGACCCGGGCGACAGCGCGCCCTTCGAGCTCCTCGACGTCGGGAGCGGGACGGGGGCCCTGGCGCTGTCGGCCCTCGAGCGATGGCCCGCAGTGCGCGTCCGGGCCGTCGACCCATCGAGCCGAATGCTCGAGATCGGCGCCGATGCGGCACGGCGACGATCACCAGCGTTCGCCTCCCGCCTGCAGACGCTCACTGCGGCCGCGGATCGCATGCCGATGGCGGACGCCAGCATCGACGCGGCGGTCTCGTCGTTCGTGATCCAGCTCGTCCCGAACCGGGCCGCGGCCCTCCGCGAGGTGCATCGGGTCCTTCGGCGGGGTGGGCGCTTCGCCTGCGTCACCTGGCACGCCGACGATCCACCGTTCGAGCCCGATGACGCCTTCTCCGATGCCCTCGACGAACTGCAGATCGTCCCCCCGTCCGACGAGCGCGACATCCACCCGTACACCTCGGCGTCGGCAGCCGCAGCCGAGTTCCGCCGTGCCGGGTTCCGCGAGGTGCGGGCATGGGACGTCTGGCTCGAGCATCGGTTCACGCAGGAGAGCTACCTGGACCTGCTCGAGCACTGGATCGATCGGGAGCTCTTCACCGGCCTGGATCAAGAGACACGCCTGCAGCTGCGAGCCAGGACGATGGAACGGATGAGCGCCCTGCGGGCCGATGCCTTCCGCTGGCGGCGCCGGCTCGTCCGGGTGGTGGGCACCCGGCCGTCGGCCTGAGCCTCCCGGGCGCCTCGGCCGTCGACTTCGGTCCGGATGGCACTGGGGGCTGGTCCGTGCCGCCCGGGATGATGGACGCAGCCGGATGCCCGCCGCGGCGCCGGCAATGGAGGAGTGTCATGCACAGCCTGGTGATCTATGCGTCGCGCAGCGGAAACACGCGACGCGTCGCTGAGGCGATCGCCAACCGCCTCGGCGAGCGAGGGACCGTCGACCTTCGACCCGTCGACGAGGCGCCCACGGAGATCGAGCCCGATATCGACCTGCTGGTCATCGGCGGCCCGACCGAGGCCCACGGGATGACGCCGCCCGTCGCCGAGTTCTTCGACCGCCTGCCGCACGGCGCGCTGGCCGGGCGGCGCGCGGTCGGCTTCGACACCCGCCTGCGCTGGCCGGAGTGGCTGTCGGGGTCGGCAAGCGCTCGCATCACCGATCGGCTGCGCGGCCTCGGCGCGAAGGTCGTGGCCCCGGAGGAGAGCTTCTTCGTGACGCGGAAGCCGGAGCTCGAGGCCGGAGAGCTGGAGCGCGCGTCGAGCTGGGCCGCCAGCCTGCCGGCCTGAGCCGCAACTGCCGGGTCCGGGCCGCCGACCTATCATCCTAAGCGTGCGTGACCCGGCACCGACATCGCGTGACCTGCCAGGGGAGGCGGAGGCCTGGCTCCGCCTGCATGCCGTGATGTATCGGATCACGCCCGAGATTGCGGAGGTGCCGGGCTACTTCCGCGAGGGGTGGACCGCCAAGGACGCCGTCGCCCACATCGGGACCTGGATGGCCGAGGGGGCCCAGATGCTGCGCCGCATCGCGGCCGGCACCTATCGTGAGGGCGAGATCGACGTGGACGTCGAGAACGAGCGATTCCTGGCCGCCATGCGCGACGTGCCGCTCGACACGGTGCACCTCCAGGCAGCCTCCGCTCGGTCGGAGCTGCGGCGGGCGTGGGCGGAGCTGCCGGAGGTCACGCCGGCCGCGGAGTACTGGGTCCGCAAGGCAGGGCCAGAGCACTGCGCCGAGCACCTGCCGCGGCTCGAGGCCTGGGTAGACGAGCTGAGCGAGGGCGGATAGCTACCTGAGCTCCAGTCGCATCTCTGGAGGGCCTCCAGGCGGAGCCAGCGGAGCTGCGGCCACTCAGATGCCTGCATGCGGCGCACTTCCGGAGCGTCGGTCTTGCCCTGCGTCATGGTCTGCAAAGCCTGCTTCGGGGCCGAAGCCGTTGCCCCCGTGCACAGGGCCCAAGGTACGGGGGGTCGGGGATTGCCCCCTCCACGCAGCGCCGTTACGGTCGAACGACGACACCCGAGCCCCCGCACGCAGGAGTCTCGCTATGCACAACCTCCGCCGATTCTTCGTCGCCACGGTCATCCCGGCCATCATCGTCACGATCTTCGCGGTGAGCTCGGTGGCAGCGGTCGGCAACGCAGGCAAGGTGGCGATCTGCCACTGGGCCAACCACAAGTTCGTGAAGGTAACGGTCTCGATGAACGCCATGCCGGCGCACCTGCGCCACGGAGACGTGCTGACCGACTTCTACGGCGACTGCTCCGCGGAGTAGCTCATCGAGGCTTGCCTCGCTGACCCGATGGCGCCCATTGACGGGCGCCATCGCCGTCTCCACCGAATTTCATGAGCACGCAGGAGCCCTGATGAACGCAGCTACGCTGGCGGCTGCCCAGGCGGCCAAGGCCACCACCGGCGACCCGTACGTCTCGATCGTGATGCCATGCCTCAACGAGGAGCAGACCGTCGCGGTCTGCGTCCGCAAGGCGGTCGGCTGGCTCGAGCGCGCGGGCCTCCACGGTGAGGTGATCGTGGTCGACAACGGCTCGAGCGACGGCAGCGTCGAGCTCGCCACGGAGGCGGGCGCGCGGGTGGTGCACGAGCGGCGTCGCGGGTACGGGCAGACCTACCTGCGCGGCTTCACCGAGGCGCGCGGCGAGTTCATCGTGATGGGCGACTCGGACGACACCTACGACTTCAGCGACCTGTCGGCGCTGATCGAGCCCCTCAAGCACGGCGCCGATATGGTCGTCGGCAACCGGTTCTCGGGCGGGATCTCGCAGGGCGCGATGCCCTGGGCGCACCGCTACATCGGGAGCCCGATCATCAACCTCGTGATCCGGCTCTTCTTCGGAACCCGGATCGGCGACAGCCAGAGCGGCCTCCGCGCCTTCCGCCGCACCGTCCCGGAGCGACTCCAGCTGCGGTCGGGCGGGATGGAGCTGGCGTCGGAGATGATCGTGAGCGCGGCGCGCGCCGGGATGACCATCACCGAGGTCCCGGCCCCGTATGCGGTTCGCCAGGGCGAGAGCAAGCTGAACACCGTTCGCGACGGCTGGCGGCACATCCGCTACCTGCTGGTCGCGGCCCCCGATTTCCTCTTCACGCTGCCGGGGATCGCGATGGTGGCGCTGGGCATCGTCACCTCGGTCATCTCGTTCGTGTCGCCCGCCGGCGTCGAGATCGGCTCGGTGAGCTGGCAGCCGGTCTTCGCCGGAACCATCCTGCTGGCGATCGGCGTCAACTCGGTGCTGGTGGGGGTCGTCGCCAAGCTGTACGGCGCGAGCCACGGCCACCGCACCGAGGATCGCTGGGTCCAGCTCTATCGCCGCTGGTTCCATCTCGAGTGGGTGCTGGCGCTGGCCGCGGCGCTCTTCGGCAGCGGCCTCCTGATCGACGGGTTCCTGTTCGTGGTCTGGGCCTCCGGCTCGCAGGTCGCGATGGGCGGGCAGCTGGCCGCGCTGGCCCAGACGCTGCTGATCGTCGGCGCCGAGCTGGGGATGGCGGGGTTCCTGATCGTCACCATCGAATCGCCATGAGCCGGTCGGCCCTGCGCATCGGCCTCGTGTACGACGCGCTCTACCCCTACGTGACCGGCGGGGCTGAGAGGCGGTACCGCGAGATCGCGACGCGCCTGGCCGAGCGTCACGAGGTCCACTACATCACCTGGCAGTTCTGGGACGGGCGGAGCCGGGTGGTCGAGGACGGGATCACCCTGCACGGGGTCGGCCACGCGCCGGCCCTGTACGGCGCCGATGGGAAGCGGACCGTCCGCGAAGCGGCCGCGTTCAGCGCCCGCCTGATGCCTGCCCTGCTGCGGCTGCGGCTCGACGTGATCGACTGCTCCGCCACACCGTACCTGCCGCTGTACGCGGCGTGGCTGACGACCCGCTTCACGCGCACCCCCCTGGTCGCCACCTGGCACGAGTTCTGGGGCGAGCACTGGCTCGACTACCTTCCGCACCGCCCGGTGGTCGCGCGCGTGGCGCGCGCCCTCGAGGCGGGCTCACGGGCGCTGGGCGACGTGCGCGTCCCCGTCTCCTCCTTCACGGCTGAGCGGATGGACCTGGCCGATGACCGAGATCATGAGACGATCGTGGGCAACGGGGTCGAGCTGGACGCCATCCGCCACGCGCGCCGCGCCACGAAGGCGACGGATCTCGTCTTCGTCGGCCGGCTGATCGACGAGAAGCGCGTCGACCTGCTGCTGGAGGCGATGCATGCCCTCGCCGGCGACTTCCCGGATCTGCGCTGCACGGTGATCGGCGATGGGCCGGAACGCGCCGCGCTCGAGGGGCGCGCCACCCGGCTCGGGCTGCGCGAGCAGGTGACATTCCTCGGCCGCGTCGACGGCCCGCGGGTGTACTCGGTCATGAAGGCGGCGGCCATCCTGGTCCTCCCCTCGATCCGCGAGGGGTTCGGCATCACCGTGGCCGAGGCGCAGGCCTGCGGGGCCGTCCCGGTGGTGGTGCGCAGCCCGATGAGCGCGGCCCCCGCCCTCGTGCAGGACGGCGTCGACGGGCTGGTCTGCGACCCGACGACCGCGTCGCTGGCGGGCGCGCTGGCGTCGCTGCTTTCCGATTCGGCTCGCCTGGCTGCGATGTCGCGCAATGCGAAGCGCGGGGCGCAGCGGTACGACTGGGACCTCCTCGCCGACAGGATGGAGCAGGTCTACTTGCAGGCGGCACGCCGATCGGCGCCACTGGCGGCCGCAACATGAGGACGACGGCCTGGGAGCGACGGCCGATGCGCTCGGTCGCGGTGGCGGTCAGATGGCCGTCCATGGAGCTGTGGCCCCTGCTGCTGCTCGGGTCGATCCTGGTCGGCGTCGCGTGGGTGCTCGCCACCACCGAGATCGGAAGTGGCGACTACGGGCAGTGGCTGATGACCGCGCGGCCGTACCTGGGCGAGAGCGTGCCCGACTACCGCGCTGCGTCCGCGGTGCCGCCGGTGATCCCATTCCTGCTCGGGCTCACGGTCCGCGTCGTGGGCGACCCGCTGCTGGGCGTCCACCTCTTCGCCGTGCTCCTGCTGGTGGCCCTTGGTGCGAGCGCCTACCTGGCGGGGGAGACCTTCTTCGAGACGCGCTGGGCCGGGCTGCTGGCGCTGGTCGGCGCGCTGTTGCTGACGGATCGGTTCCTCGAGCTGTTTGCGTTCGGCGGCCTCCTGCAGGCCGGAGCCATCGTCCTGCTGTGGATGGGGATGGCCGCTCTCCTGCGCGCGGGGCAGCCGGGCCGCTGGGGATGGGCATGGTGGGCCGCCGGAGCACTGTGCATCGGGCTGGCGGCGGTCACGCACGTCGGCACCGCCACGATCATCGTCCCGGCCGGGATCGCGGTCGGACTGCTGAGTGCCGTGCGCGTGGCCCCGACCTGGCGCGAGCGACTGATCCGGCTCGCTCCGCTCGGTGTAGCCCTCGCGGTCGCCGGCACGTACTGGCTCCTCTTCCTGCTGCCCGGCGGCACCGAGTTCGCCCGCAACCCGGCCAGCCTCACCTACCGCGGACCCGGTCGGCTGCTCGACGGGCTGACGGCGTACTGGCCCGGCGTCCTGATGGCCGTCCTGGCCCTCGTGGGAGCGCTGATCGGTTTCGCCGGCGAGCTGCGACGGCGGGTCGTCGGCACCTGGACGATCCTCGCGGCCTGGATGGGCGTCACCGTGGTCGTGGTCATGGCGGCCATCGCGACCTCGGCCGCAACCGACTACCCGCGCTTCGCAACGCCGCTGCTCGCGCCGGTGGTGGTGGCCGCGGCCGGCGCCGGGGTGGTGGTCATCCGTGAGGCGGGCGGCTGGCTGTCGACCCTGCTGCGCCGCGGAACGGCGGCCGGCTGGTCGGTGTCGATGGCGATCGCGCTGGTCGCGCTGAGCGTGCCGCCGGCGGTGATCGCCTTCGGGACGCAGGCCAACGGGTATCGTCTGGTGGATGCGGGCAGCCTCGCGCAGGCGGTTGCGTGGATCGACGCCAATGTTCCTGCCGGTGCCACGGTCCTCGCACCTGTCCGTGAGGGGAAGTGGGTGGAGGGGCTGAGCGGCCGGCCTGCTCTCTTCAGCTCCGCCGTCCGCTACAGCTTCCGTCCGGAGGAATGGCGCCGCAGCATCGCGGCGGACACCGTGGTGCGCAGCGGCGGCGCGCTGGTCAACGAGTTCTTCTTCACCCGCTTCACCGATGGGATGACCGCCGCAGCCGTGCCTCGCACCCTCGTCATCGGCGTCAACCACGGCGGCGAGTACCTGGACCTGCTCAAGGTCCCGGCCACGGGTACGCGCGTCTTCGGGGCCGATGGGCTGAGCACGGTTGCCACGCTTCCCAACCTCGCACCCGAGGGGCGCAGCGTGACGAGCGACGGGAGCGCCGCCAGCGTGACATCCGCCTGGACGGCCGATCGGCCCGGTGGAGCTGTGACGTTCCGGCAGATCGTCTCAGTGCTGAATGGCTCCTCGACCCTCGAGCTGCGCGCGTCGGCCACGACCTCCACGCCCAGCCCCTTCGAGATGGAGATCACACCGGGAGATCTGGCGCTCACCGGTCTTGCGGCCGTCGGCGGCACCGCGGAGCTCACCTTCGCGACCGCCGGGTTGAGCGCCCCGCGCGTCCGGGTCGTTCTCTCCGGCGAGTCGGCGGCCCTCGACCCGCTGCCCGGCGGCGGCCTGCGAGTCCACTCCGCGGGCGGACCGATTCGCCTCCTCATCACCGACCTGACCGGCGCCGATTCGCCGACCATCGGCGCCCAGTTCCTCGACCCCGCGTCGTTGGTGGTGGCGTACCAGGTCGGCGCCATCCTGCTGGTTCGGGACCCGGCCTTCGAGGGGCGCCTGAGCCGCCTCGAGACGCTCGGATTCCGCGTCGCGCAGTCGGTCGGGCCGTACACGATCCTCGTGCCGTCGTGATCACGCCGGAGCCGATCCTGGTGGTCGGCGCGTACGGCTACCGGAACGCCGGCGATGAGGCGATCCTCGCCGGTCTGCTGGAGCACCCCCTCGCCGGTCGGCGCGTGACGGTCGTCTCGCGCTCGCCGGCCGAGACGACAGCGCTGCACGGCGTGAGGTCGATCGGCATCGGAGCGGCGATCGGCGCGCTGCGGCGGCACCGGACCGTGCTGATCGGCGGGGGCGGCCTGTTCGGGCGTGACATGGGTCGCATCGGGCGGCTGCTGCCCATCTACGGGCTGCTGGCGGCGGCCGTGGGGCGCACCGTCTGGATCGAGGGGGTGGACGTGGATCCGGGCCTCACCGGGATCCATCGGCTTCTCGTCCGGCAACTGATGCGCAGCGCCGCGCAGGTCAGCGTCCGGGACGACGCCTCCGTCCGCGTTCTGAGCGAGTGGGGGATCGACGCGTCCGTCGCCCAGGACGCCTCGGCGCATATGGCGGCGGCGCCGGGCCGGGTCGGGCGCGCGCTGCTCCGAGGAGCGGGTGTCGATGACAAGCGGCCGGTGGTCGGCCTCTGCCTGACGGCGGTGAACGAGGCGGTGAGCGAACCAGCGGTGGCGGCCGTGCTCGCCCTCATGCGACGCCATCCGGAGCTCGGGTTCTGCTTCGTCCCGATGAGCCAGCATCCGTACCTCGAGGCGCACAACGACCTCGTCCTGGCTCGGCGGCTGCAGGCGCTCTGGCCGCCCCTGCGCATCGTCGAGGGGAGCCACCACCCGTCCGCCGTCCTCTCGCTCTTCGGCTCGCTGGATGCGGTCGTCGGGATGCGCTACCACAGCCTTCTCTTCGCCGAACGAGCGGGCGTCCCGCTGATCCCCATCTCGTACGCCGTCAAGTGCGACGCGTGGCTCTCTGAGCGTGGCCTGCGCGCCGTTCCGGCGACAGCGGCCGCCCTCTCGCGGGCCCTGGCTCGCGTCCTGCCGGCTCGGAGCAGGGCGTCGTGAGCCAGCGAGCCTGGGTGGCCCTCCGCTGGGCGCTGGGGGTCGGCGTCGTGGCGCTCATGGTCGTCGGGCTCGACAGCGCCGAGGTCGCGGCCCGAATCGGCGCCGCGAATGGCCCGCTGGTCGCCGTGGCGGTCCTGGGGCTGACCGCCGTCCACGCGCTCGGCGCGATGACCTGGGCGATCCTGTGCCGCCAGCTCAGCGGCTTCGACATGTCCTGGCTGACAGCGCTGCGCGTGTACTACGCCGCGCAGGCCCTCGGCGGAATCACTCCCGCCAATCTCGGTGGCGATGCCTACCGGGTCGTGGCGTTGCGGACCGCCAGCATCGGCTGGGGCGCGGCGGTGGCCCCGGTGTTCGTGCAACGCGCGACGAGCTACCTGGCGCTCGTTGGACTGGCCCTGCCGGCGATCGGCATCCTCGCCTTCGGCTCCCATCTCTCGAGCCCGATCCTGCCCGCGGCGCTCCTGATGTGTGCTGCCGCCGGCGGCGTTGGGATTGCGATGCTGGCGGCACCAAAGCGTCTGAACCGGCTGGTGGCTCGACGACCTCGGGCCCGGCCGCCCGCGGCCACGGAAGCCGAACCGGCGACCGCCGACTGGACGCGGCCCGCACTCCGCGGCGTGGCGACCGGCACCGGGCTGGGACTGGCGTTCCATGGCGTGAGCGTCCTCCTCACCGCCCTGCTCCTCGCGGCCGTCGATCCGATCGCCGTCGGTCTCCCGGTCGTGGCGGCGATCGTCGTGGCGCGTTTGAGCCTGGCCGTCCCCTTCTTGCCGAGCGGGCTGGGTGCCAACGAGGCGATCCTCGCGCTGCTGTTCGCCGGCCTCGGCCTCTCCCCGCAGATCGCCCTGGCGGGGCTGCTGCTGGGGCGAGTCGCACTCCTGTTGACGACGCTGCTGGGGGCGGGGATCCTCATCCTGGGTCGGCAGCAGATCCCGGTCGCCGAGGTTCACGAGAGACGCGGCGCCCCGGTCATCTCCCGATAGGCCTGCACCGCAGCAATCGGGGCCAGAGTGTCCGCCGCGCAGATCGGCGGTAGTCTCAGTCATGCGCTCCATGAGCTCCGGCGCAGGATTTGGCGTCGTGCTGGTGGCCGTGGCCCTGGCAGGGTGCTCGACCACCTCGCCGCCGAGGCCGGCCACGACCCCCTCCGGCCAGCCTTCCGCGTCACCGGTCGTGTCCGTGATCCCAGGTTCACCGCCCGCATCAATCGGTGAGCTGGCGTTCGAGACGGAGACCTTTCCGGTGCCGGCGGGCTCGCACCCCCACGATGTCGCCCCGGCCGCGGACGGCGGCGTGTGGTACACCGCGCAGCGCACCGGACGACTGGGCTGGCTCGACCCGTCGAGCGGCGAAGTCCGCGAGATATCGCTAGGTGCGGGCTCGTCTCCCCATGGGGTCATCGTCGGTCCGGATGACGCGCCGTGGATCACCGACAGCGGCCTGAACGCGATCCTGCGCGTTGATCCGGAGACGGAGGTCGTCACGCGGTACCCGCTCCCGTCCCAGGCATCCGGCGCCAACCTCAACACAGCCGCCTTCGACCGCAACGGCAAGCTCTGGTTCACCGGCCAGGCGGGCTGGTACGGGCGCCTCGACCCTGCATCGGAAGTGATCGACGTCTGGGAGGCTCCCCGGGGTCGCGGTCCGTACGGGATCACGGCCACCCCGGCCGGGGACATCTACTACGCCTCGCTGGCGGGCTCCTACCTCGGCCAGGTGGACATCGAGGACGGCAGCGTCACGGTCCTCGAGGCACCCACCGCTGCGGCCGGTGTCCGGCGCGCGTGGTCGGACTCGGCCGGCCGGATCTGGGTCTCGGAATGGGACGCCGGCCAGGTCGGCGTCTACGACCCGTCCGGAGGCTCGTGGCGGGAGTGGCCGCTTCCTGGTGAGTCGCCGCAGGCGTATGCCGTGTACGTGGACGAGCTGGACGCCGTCTGGCTGACCGAGTTCACGGCCGACGCGATTCTTCGGTTCGACCCGCTGACCGAGACCTTCCGATCGTTCGCGGCGCAGAGCCTCCCCTCCGCCGTACGCCAGCTGCTCGGGCGGCCGGGTGAGCTCTGGGGCGCTGAATCCGCGGCGGATCGGCTCATCGTGGTGCGATACGCGCCGACGCAGTAGCCACGACTTGCGCCATCGCGCAAGTCCTGCAATAGTTGCATCCGCAACTAGCGTCCCCTACCACCGAAGGAACCCGACATGACCATGCGCGCATTCGCCGTCGATGAGTTTGGAGCACCGGGCTCCATCCACCAGCTGCCGATCCCCGAGCCCGCCGCGGGCGAGATCCTCGTCGCGGTCCATGCCGCCGGGGTGAACACCATGGATCCGCTCTATGTCGCCGGGGTGCTGAAGGACTACATGGAGCACCGTTTCCCGCTGGTGCCCGGGATCGACTTCTCCGGGATCGTGGAGCGGATCGGGCTCGATGTGGACGGCTTCGCGGCCGGCGACGGGGTCTACGGAATCTCCGCCAGGGCGTTCGTGGGCGCCGGTACGTTCGCCGACTTCGCAGTGGCCGGCGTCGATGGCGTGGCTCCCAAGCCGCAGTCACTGAGCTTCGCCGAGGCGGCAACCGTGCCGCACGTCGGTCTCACCGCTCTCGCTGCCGTCGAGGCGGCGGATCCGCGGCCCGGGCAGACGATCGTGGTCGTGGGCGCGACCGGTGGGGTCGGCAGCTTCGTCACCCAGATGGCGTCCGCGCGGGGAGCGACGGTGGTCGCCCTCGCCACCGCATCAGGAGCCAGCCAGGCTCGTGAGTACGGGGCGGCCGACACGATCGACTACCAGGCCGGCGATGCGGCGAACGTCATCCGTGAGCGATATCCGGACGGGGTCGACACCATCATCTCGATGTACGGCGACCTCGAGGTCGTGGCCGGGCTGGCCGGCGCGCTGCGCAGCGGGGGACTGGTGGTCTCGCCGGCCCTACGCGCGGATGCCGCCAAGGCTGCGCTCGAGCCGCTGGGAGTCACCTTCACGAGCGTCAACCGACTGCCGCCATCTCGTCTCCCCGAACTCACGGCGCTGATCGACGGCGGACAGCTCCGCGTGCCGCCCATCACGGTCTATTCGCTCGAGTCCACCGGCAATGCGCTGGAGGCGATGGGCGCCGGCCACGTGCGCGGCAAGCTGGTGATCACCGTCCGTTGACCTTCGCGTAGTACCCTTCGCCGCTGCCGCCCATCCCCTAGAGAGGTATTCATGCGCCTGCTGCGCCAACTCTCGCGCCGCAAGCTGCGGACGACGCTGACGATCCTGGGCATCACGATCGGGATCTGGGCGCTCGTCGTCTTCAGCTCGATGGCCAACAAGATCAACTCGCTCGTCGCCGGCGGGAGCCAGTACTTCGAAGGCAAGATCCTGGTTACCGACGCGTCCAACCTGGCGGTCGGGATTGGCCTGACGCCGATGAACATCGACGTCGCCGACCAGATTCGCGACCTGGATGGGGTAGCCGCCGCAGCGCCCGAGGTCCAGATGATCTTCGACCCTGAGGCCAATGCGTTCGGCGGCGCCCAGACCATCGTCGGCCTGGTGGCCGGCTCCGACGAAGGCAATGAGACGTTCGAGCTCCGCCCGGCGCTGGGACGACTCCTCACCGCCGACGATGAGGGCGAGCGCAGGATCGTGCTGGGCAGCGACATGGCTCGGCAGCAGCAGGCCGGCATCGGCGACACGATCGAGATGCGCGGCGAGCGGTTCGAGGTGGTCGGCATCCTGGAGCCAACCCTCACCGCTCCCGACACGTCGGTCTTCGTGCCGCTCGAGGCCTCCCAGGTGCTCTTCCACAAGACCCTGCCGGCGGCCGTCCAGGAGGCGATCCCGGCCAGGGAGCTCATCAGCCAGGTGGTTGTGTTCCCCGAGTCCGGGACGGATCCTGCGGCGCTGGCCGCGCTCATCAAGGAACGGGTCGACAACACCAAGACGCTGACCGGAGCCGAGTTCAACGAGCAGGTCGGCTCGGCCACGGCCATCTTCAACGCGATCATCATCGGCGTCGCCATCATCAGCCTGGTGGTCGGCGGCCTCTCGGTCATCAACACCATGGCGATGTCGGTCGCGGAGCGCACGCGCGAAATCGGCATCAAGCGGGCGATCGGTGGGTCGCGCCGCCGCATCGTGCGCGAGCTGGTGACCGAGGCGGCCGTGATCGGGCTCATCGGTGGCCTCATCGGCCTGGGCCTGGGCGCGCTGGTGGTGGTCCTGGCCAACGAGGCCGGCCGGGACTCCGGCACGATCCTCTTCGACCTGACGCCGGGGACGGCCATCTTCGCGGTCGCCTTCTCGACGATCCTGGGGATGCTGGCGGGTGTCATCCCGGCGTGGAGCGCGGCGCGCCTCGACCCCGTCGAAGCGCTGCGGTACGAATGATGGTGGCCACGACGGCGCTCCTGGAGGGGCGCAACCTGCGCAAGACGTATCGGCTCAGCCGCCGCAACCAGGTAAAGGCGCTGCGGGGCGTCGAGATCCACATCGGGCAGGGCGAGATGGTCGCCCTGATGGGTCCATCGGGCTCGGGGAAGAGCACCCTGATGCACATCCTGGGGCTCCTGCATGCGCCCGATGGCGACGACGGGCCACCCGCCGAGCTGCGGATCGCCGGCGTCGACGTGACCACCATGTCCGAGAAGACGCGCACCCGGATGCGCGCCGACACGATGGGCTTCGTCTTCCAGTCCTACAACCTGGTGCCGACCCTCACCGCCGCCGAGAACGTGGCCCTCGCCGGGGAGTACGCCGGCACCGGCCGCCGCGAGGCGATGGCCGGCGCGGCCGAGGCGCTCGGATGGGTGGGTCTCGCCGAGCGCGAGGACCATCGGCCGATGGAGCTCTCCGGTGGCGAGCAGCAGCGCGTGGCGATCGCGCGATCGCTGGTCAACAAGCCGAAGCTCCTGCTCGCCGACGAGCCGACCGGCAACCTCGACAGCGAGCACAGCCACGAGGTGCTGGCCCTGCTGCGCCGCTTCAATCGTGAGCGGGGACAGACCCTCCTCCTCGTCACCCACGACGCGGAGGTCGGCGCCTTCTGCGACCGCATCATCCATATGCGGGACGGGCTCATCCAGGAGACCGCGTAGGCAGGAAGCGGCCGCGTATCCTCTCGCCATGGAGCTGACCGCGCCGATCATCGCCGAGCTTGGCGGCCTCCTCCTGGCCGCGGCTGCTGCTGGCTTCCTGGCCCGGCGACTCGGCTTGCCGGCGGTGACCGGCTACCTGCTGGTAGGCGTTGCCGTCTCGCCCTTCACGCCGGGCTTCATTGCCGACCGCGAGCAGCTCCAAGTGCTGGCGGATATCGGGGTCATCCTGCTCCTCTTCGAGGTCGGCATCGAGATCGACGTCGGGCGCCTGCGCCGCGAACAGCGCGGGCTGTTCCTGGCCGCGCCCATCCAGACGCTGCTCACCACGGCCATCGGCGCCGCGGCCTCCCTGGTCGCGGGCCTGACCGTGGTGGCCGCCCTGCTGATCGGCCTGTGCCTGGCCCTCTCGTCGAGCGTGGTCATCGTGAACATCACCAAAAGCAGCCGCCGTCGCACGGACCGGGCGACGGAGCACGCCCTCCTCGGATGGAGCGTGCTGCAGGACCTGACCGGCGTGCTCGTGGCAGCCTTCGTGATCGCGGCATTTGGCGCATCGTCTCGCTCGCCGCTGGTCGCGCTGGCGGGGATCGCGGCCTTCGTGGCGGTGGCCGTCGCGACGGCCTGGACGCTGCCGCGCGTGCTCCGGGCGCTCAGCTCCGAGCATGACCTGTTCCTGATCGTGTCGGTGGCGAGCGGCCTGGCCATCGCCGGCGTGGGTGGCCTGGTCTTCGGCGTGCCGATGGCGCTGGCGGCATTCGTGGCCGGGCTCACCATCAGCGAGAGCCACGCCGCCAATGAGGCGCGTCGTCGCCTCCTCCCGTTCCGTGATCTCTTCGCGGTCCTCTTCTTCGTTTCGATCGGGTCGCTGATCGATCCCGACGAGCTTGGCACCGGCCTCGGCTGGCTCGCGCTGTTGCTGGCGGTGGTGGTATTCGGCAAGGTCCTCGTCGCCTACCTGCTGGCACGGCTGACCCGGTTGGCGGCGCGCCCGCTGCAGTTGGCGGTGGGCCTTGGGCAGGTGGGGGAATTCAGCTTCGTCTTCGCCTCGGTAGGCCTGGCTGCTGGAGTGATCGAGCGGCCGCTCTACGCGGCGATGCTGAGCGCCGTGGCGATCACCATCGCCGTCTCGACGATCGCGGTTCGATATGTCGTTCCACGCGCTCCGCGCCCGGAGCCAAGCGGCTAGATCGGTCCCCGTCCCTAGCGGTCGGCGCGGTAGCCGATCCCCTGGTTGCCCGTCATCAGAGTCAGCCGTTCGCCGTCGATGTCGATGCTGAAGGCCCCCGAGAGCACGTTGAGGATATGGGCATCCTGGGCTCCGAGCGCTGCCGCGCAGCCGATGGCGTCATACGGTTCAAGCGTGACCTCCACCTGCCCGTCGGAGACGGTGTAGCTGCCGGTGACGTCGCGGCAGCCGGTCGAGGCAGACAGCCTGCCATCACCGCTCAGCTGGAGCGCCACGCGCTCGCCGACGGTGGACGAGACCGCCTCCCCGGTGATGAGCGAATCGAGGATCCACGTCGTGCCGACGAGGTCCGCGCTGGCGACCGGCGGCACGAGTGCGAAGCGCAGCTCTACTTGCGAGCCGCTCAGGACCAGGCTGCTGCCGTTGCGGGCGACGGTCATGACCCGTGGGAGGGCAGCGAGATAGGCCGCCTCGGAGGCCATCAGGGTCTCCTGGCACGCCATCTCGGTCATCGAGAGAGCGCTGATCGAGATCGAGCTGCCGCTGACCTTGATCGTTCCCCCGTACAGGTTGCAGGCGGCGGAGCCACCGGCCTGCTGTCCATCGATCCGCAGGGTGATCTTGCTGCCGGCCACGATCGGCAGCGCCGCGCCCTGGTTCGTCCCCTCCTGGAGAAGCCACTCGCCGTCGAGAGACGCCGACCCGCCGGAGAAGAGGGAACAGCCGGACAGCAGCAGGGCCAGGATCATCGCTCTCATACCGGAAGGACGCCACGACAGCCGCTTCAGTTGCCACGCCAGGGGAGAGTCAGCATGGCTGCCAGCCGAGTGTGTCCCTGAGCCGATCATCCTCCACCTCCGCGCGTCTCAGCGCGGCGTCGCCGTCCTGCGCGGCTGCGACGGCCCGATCGAGTGCCGGCCCGAGTCCCTGCCGTGCTCCGGTCAGGAACCCGGCGGCAGCTCGCACGAGGGCGTCCGCGGCCGCGTTCAGCTCGGCAAGCAGCCGCGATCCAGGACCCCACGCGGGAGCGCCCACCAATGCTGCACCGGCGTCGCGCGACTTGCGCCCCAGGCCGGCTGCCGCTATCTGCAGCAGATCGGGATCAGCCGCCTCGACGGCCGCCACCGCAGCAACGAGCTGGGCCTCGGCGGCACGCAGGTGCTGCGTTGCGGCGCAGACCGCCTCGCGGTACGCATCGGGCCAGGCTGGCTCGGCCAATGAGCACCCGGCCAGGGTCACGATCAAGAGGCTGCCAAGGAGAAGCCGCTGCTGGCGCATCGGCCTCGTGTGTACCACGCAGGCCTCGGCTGCGCCCAACGTTCTCGAGCCGATGGTGGAGGTCCGAAAGGCGATCTCCTGGTATTGGCGCACGAGCTCCTCGAAGGCCGACGCGTCGCCACGCCGGGCCGCTTCGATCCATTCACGTTCGAGCAGTGGACGGCCCTCCACCTCTGCCACTCCTACACCGCCGCGTGCGGCTCGGTTCCGCCATGGTCGCGGAAAACGAAGAGGCCCGGCGATTGCTCGCCGGGCCTCACCTCGCTGAACGGACTAGCGCCGCGTGCTGAAGCAGTTGCTGCAGTAGACGGGCTTGGAGCCGGTCGGGCGGAACGGGACGCGTGCCTCGCCGCCACAGCCGTCGCAGGTGGCGGTGAACATCTCGCGCTGCCCCCCGCCGTAGCTGGAGCCGCCGCCGTAGCTGGAGCCGCCGCCGTAGCTGGAGCCGCCGCCGTAGCTGGAGCCGCCGCTCTCACCGCGGGCAGCCTTGCGAGCTGCGCGGCAGGACGGACAGCGGCGCGGCTCGCTGAATTCCTTCTCCGCGTAGAACTGCTGGTCCGTCGCGGCGAAGACGAATTCCTGGTTGCAGTCGACGCAGCTCAGGATCTTGTCGGAATAGGTGGATGACGTAAACAAAGAGAAAACTCCTTCTCGTGCGGCCTCAGCGATCCTGTCTCGCCGTAAAGCCGTGAGGAGGAGTGAACGTCGATGCCGCGGGTCTTATGTGCCCCGCATTCGGGGCGTTGTGCTCGTACCGTACCACATCCGGCGTGCAAACCCTCACCGCACGCTCGGATCCAGCCTGCGGAGGGACGAACGCGCCTCCGATTTCGGGCGCTCCGGCTCTGGCAGGGCGAACGGCATCGGCACACCCTTGGCAGGGCGCTCGAGCCGGGCGCGCATGGAGAGAGACACGATGAGAGGTACGCGATGATCACGCAGTTGAAGCCCGATCAGCCTGAGACCGAGAAGGAGCTGGCCCAGCCGGAGCCCGAGGCGCCACGCCGCCCGATGGCATCGGTGGCGGGGCTGGTCCGGGGGGTTGATGTCGAGATGAGGAATGCGCTGGTCGGCGCCGTGATGGCCGGGGACGAGGTGCACCTCGAGCGAGCCTTCGCCAGGAGTGTCTTCGCCGGCGGCGCGCTCCAGATGCACCAGGGTGGGGCCGGGATGATCGTCTCGGGCGGTGACACGCACCTGACGAAGGGCGGCGCCCAGGCAGTCCTCTCAGCCGGGTCGGTCACCATGGAGTCGGCCGGGGCGGGATTCGCGGTCGGAGGGCGGATTCGGGTCGCCCGCGGTGGGACCGCGGTCTTTGCGATCACGCCGACCCTCGAGATCCAGGAGGGCGGTCGGGTCGTCTTCGGGCGTGCCGCCTCGTTAGCGGTGCTTGCGGGGATCTCGACGCTGGTCGGGCTGGCCGTCTACCTGGTGCGCCGCCAACTGCCCGGGCGCTAGAGCCCGTCGCCCGCCGTCGTGATCCGCCGGCGGGTCTGAACGTCGACCTTCGACTCTCGGCCCTCGTGCGCCGGGTGCTCGACGAGGGCGATCAGCCGGCTCGACATGAAGCGGCCGGTGCGCACGGGCGTGCCGCCGCGGGTCACCTCGCTCACCTCGACGACGCCCCGGCTGGTGGTCACCTCGATCCGCCGGCCGGCGCGCGTCGCCTCGATCTCGAAGGTCTGCGTCCCCTGGCCGGTGTCCACCACCGCAACGACTCGATCGCCCTTCATTCCGTCTCCCTGCGTTGAGCACGGCCCATCCATGCCGATGCTACCCGCATCCGCTCCCCGAGGCCATAATTCGTTCCTCGCAAGGGGATGCCATGAGCGACCAATTCGTCTCGCGCGGCTTCGTTGGGCGAGCCCGCGATCCCGGCGACAAGGCGAACCGGGTGCCTCCCGGCCAGTACCTGACCGAGGGATTCCCCGTCCTCTCCGCCGGCCCCACGCCACAGGTGCCGCTCGACACCTGGGAGCTCGCCATCACCGGGCTGGTCAAGGCGCCGGTCCGATGGAGCTGGCAGGAGTTCACCGCGCTCCCATCGCGCGACTGGACGGTCGACATCAGCTGCGTGACGAAGTGGACGAAGCTCGACACCCGATGGCACGGCGTGAGCCTCGACGATGTGCTGGGCGCGGCCGAGATCGAGCCGCGGGCGCGCTTCGTGACGGCCCACTCGTATGGCGGCTACACCACCAACCTTCCGCTGACCGACTTGCTCAACAACCAGGCGTTCGTCGCGTGGGAGTACGACGGGGCGCCGCTCGAGCCGGCGCATGGCGGTCCGGCCCGCCTGGTCGTGCCGCACCTTTACCTGTGGAAGAGCGCCAAATGGGTGCGCGGCCTCCAGTTGCGCGAGGAGGACGAGCCGGGCTTCTGGGAGTCGCTCGGCTACCACAACCGCGGCGATCCGTGGCGCGAAGAGCGCTACTCCGGCGACTGAGACCCCACCCACCGATGCCCGAGCCGCTCGCCTGGCAGATCTCCACCGTCACAGCCATCCGCGCCGAGACGCCGGAGGTCAGCTCGTTCACGCTCCAGCTGCCCGCCTGGCGGCCGCATCGTGCCGGACAGCACTATGACGTGCGCCTCACCGCGCCGGACGGGTACCAGGCCCAGCGCTCGTACTCGATCGCCTCGCCGCCGTCTCGCACTGGGGCGGTGGACCTGACGATCGAGAAGATCGCGGACGGGGAGGTGTCGCCCTACTTCCACGATGTCGTCGAGGTGGGGGACCAGGTGGAGGTGCGCGGCCCGATCGGTGGCTACTTCGTCTGGGAGCCCACGCTGGGCGGACCGATGCTGCTCGTCGCGGGTGGATCCGGCGTGGTACCGCTGATGGCGATGCTGCGCGAGCGCGCATCGGCCGATCCGAAGCCTCCGGCCGTCATCCTCTATTCCTCACGCACCTTCGACGACGTCATCTATCGCGACGAGCTGGCAGCGCTGGCCGCTGCCGACCCGGGGTTGCGGATCATCCAGACCCTTACTCGATCCCAGCCGCCCGGCTGGACCGGGTACAGCCGCCGCATCGACAAGCCGATGCTGGGCGAGGCGATCGCCGCGGCCGGTGCGTCACCGCTGGTCTACATCTGTGGGCCGACCCTCCTGGTCGAGGCGGCTGCCAGCGGACTGGTGGAGCTCGGCGTTCCGCCGGCGCAGGTTCGCACCGAGCGCTTCGGACCGACGAGCTAGAGAGGAGGGATCCGATGGACGACCCGCTGATGCTGGACGCCAACGCCGTTTCCGGCGATCTGATGGAGCTGTTCGGGTTCGAGATGACCTCGGCGACGCACCGCTGCGCCCATTGCGGCAACGTCGGGGCGATGGGCACGCTCCTCGCGTGGACGCAGGGGCCCGGCATCACCCTGCGCTGCTGCATCTGTCGCGACGTCGTGGTGCGCATCGTCAGGACGCCGTCGCGCACGCTCATCGACATCAGCGGCGCCGCCTACCTCGAGGTCCGTCGCCCCTGACGCGCGGTCAGGACCGGCGGCGCAGCATGGCGACGACCAGGTACACCGCGGCCAGGATCCCCGCCAGTGGGATCAGCAAGACGAAGAGGGGGACGTCCATCGGTCTCTCCCGGATACGGCTTCGGTCACAGCTGCCCCGATGTCACGACGCCGCCCGCGCGAACGCCGAGCAGCAGGATGATGGGCAGGATCGCCAGGATCACGACAATCCCGGTCGCCACGGCCTTCTGCCGTTTCGTCCACCGGACTGATGCCCAGACGAAGATCAGGCCCAGCAGGGGGCCGATGATCGGCAGGAACACCGCTCCAAGTGTCAGGAGCAGGATCGCGGCAATCTCGGTTCCACCCCACCCCGAGGGCAACGCGGGCGCCGCCGGCTGGGCGGCGGCCCAGGCCGGTGGCGGCCCCTCGGCCCCGCGTTCGGCGTCGACGATCTCGTCGGGCGGGCCGAGTCGATCGAGAACGTTTCGCACGGTGACCTCGTCGCGCCCTCCGGCCTCGGCCAGCGCCATCTCGATGTGCTGTCTGACCTCTCCCGTGAGCTCGGCTCGACGGCTCGGCGGGAGCGACCCGGCGGCGGCTTCCAGCCGACCCAGATAGTCGTGCACGAGTGCTTCAGCATCCACCTCAGGCCACTCCTCTGTTGATTCCGGTGAGGACCGCGTCCACGGCGTCGCGGAAGCTGGTCCAGTCCGCGACGAACGCGTCGAGGGCGGCCAGGCCTTCGCGTGTGATCAGGTAATAGCGACGTGGGGGCCCCGCGTCGGACTCGCGCCAGGAGGTCGTCACCAGGTTGTCGCGGCGCAGCCTGGCCAGCAGGGGATAGATCGTTCCTTCAGATGTCACCAGGCCACCGGCCTGGGCCAGCACGCGCACGATGTCGAACGCGTACGACTCCTCGTCGCGCAGGACAGCAAGGACGCAGTACTCGGCGACCCCGCGCCGAAGTTCCGTAAGAGGCTTCCGTGTCTCACCCAGTACCATGCCACGCATTGTACCGATGGCAGGCTGGCTGTCAATGGGCGAAAGTGGCGGGGGTCGAATTCGTGGAGCTGCGCTACCGAATCGCGCTGGCCCGCGCTTCGTGACCTTTGGCGCATGACAGGCAGCGCCTGACGCGGCAAGGTAGCCCCCGAACAACCATGCACAGGAGCAGACCCATGCAAACCGAGGCACCGCCTCGCATCGAGGAGTTCAGCATCAGCGGCGATGAGCTGCTCGCCAAGGCCAGGGAGCTCATCCATCAGGGCAATGTCCGCCGCATGATCATCAAGAATGAGGAGGGGCGGACGCTGGTCGAGTTCCCGCTGACCTTCGGCGTGATCGGGGCGGCGCTGCTCCCGGTCTTCGCCGCCATCGGCGCGATCGCCGCCCTGGCGACCCGCTGCACGATCGTGGTCGAGCGCCGCGACGACGAGGTGCCGCCCGCGATGTAGGTCGCCAATCGGTTGGTCTTGACCGGACGGGCAGGGCCGCGCACCATGGACGGTAGTCCGATCTAGCTCCGTCAGAGGTACTTCCGGGCCTCGTCGCCTGGAGCAATCGGGCTGCTAGGGTGGGGCAATGGAGTTTCCGCTCAACATCGTGCTTCCGGTCGCGGCCGTTGCCCTCGCATTGGTGGCCGTCGCCATGGTCGTGGTGGGGATGCGAGGGCGCAGGTCCTCGCGGGTAGTTCGGGTCGTCGGCGTGGGCGGAGGCGGCGTGAACGCCGTCGACGCGATGATCCGGGCCCGAATGAAGGGCGTGGAATACGTCGCCGTGAACACCGATCGTCGGAGCCTGGAGCGCTCGGCGGCCGGGACCAAGATCGCCATCGGCGGCACGATCACGAACGGCCAGGGCGCCGGCGGCGACGTGTCAGCCGGCGAATCTGCCGCCCGACAAGCCGGCGAAGAGATCGGCCGCGCCCTGGCGGGCTCTGAGCTCATCCTGATCCTGGCAGGGCTTGGCGGAGGGACCGGATCCGGCGCCGCTCCGGTGGTGGCCGAGATCGCCCGACAGCAGGGCGCCCTCACCATGGCCGTGGTCACGCAGCCGTTCGGCTTCGAGGGTGGACGCCGGCATGATGCGGCGCAGCGCGCAGCTGCTGCCCTGGTGGGCAAGGTCGACGCGGTGGCGACCGTCCCGAACGACCGGGTGCGGGAGATCATGCCTGCCGACGTCACCGCCGAGGATGCACTCCGGGCGATCGACGAGGTGATGCACCACAACGTCCGCGAGATCCTCGATCTCATCGCCA
>Ga0214472_10001778_pt1 | contig 23515 bp, 24 predicted proteins | sample RVTome_6_FD_207662 | JGI IMG/M metagenome (GOLD analysis project Ga0214472, IMG submission 207662) | Soil microbial communities from uranium-contaminated site in the Upper Colorado River Basin, Wyoming, United States - RVT140D175 | ecosystem: Environmental > Terrestrial > Soil > Contaminated >...
TCCCAATCCCTGGATCAACCTTGCGGTCAATTATCAGGCGGACATGAACGACGGTGGCACCGCGGGCAAGCCGCACGGCTCCGTCACCGTGCGCTTCTGGGCGGACTTGCCCAATATCCCGGCGATGGGCTGGGGCACGAAGGCGCAGTTCCTCGTGCGCATCGAGCGCGCGGCCATCGCCGATCACTGCGTGCTGAGCACCGCCGCGGTCGCCTGCGCCGGATCCGACACGAGCTGGTTCGCGCGCAACCAGTGGCAGCGCAGCTTCTACTACGCCGTCGCGCAAACGAACACCGCGAACGTCCTGCCCGCCATCGGCGGCTGCGACTCCACGAACTGCCTGCGCTTCAACGACCCGGCGACGCGCAACATCCGCCTGCTCCTCGTGCTCGCCGGGCGTCGGCTCGACACGCAGGCCCGCCCCGTCGCGGCCCTGTCGGACTTCGTGGAGTATCAGAACGGCGCCCTCGGCACGCTGTACGAGCAGCGGCCGGCCCGGTACACGCGCACCTCCGTCCCGGCGCTCAACGCGCCGTGGAACGACCGCTTGGTCCTCGTGGACTGGATCACGCCCGCCCCGACCTTTCCGCTCGCCAGCCTCCCCTGATGCCGAAGATTGGCGCATGCCGCGAGCGCGGTTTCACGCTTACCGAGCTTGCGGTGGTCTTCACGATCATCAGCCTGCTGCTGGCGACGGCGATGTACACGCTGTCGGCGCAGACCGATCAGCGCAACTTCGAGGAGACGCGGCGCCGGCTGGAGGCGGCGCGTGAGCTGCTGCTGTCCTTCGCCATCGTCAACGGCCGGCTGCCCTGCCCCGCGATTTCGACGAGCGGCGGACAGGAAGCGCCGGTCGGCGGCGGCACGTGCTCGGGGCCCGGGCCTTACGGCGCTTGGCTGCCGGCGCGCACGATCGGCTTCCAGATCATGGATCAAGGGGGCAACGCTGTCGATGCTTGGGGCAATCCTATCCGTTACGCCATATCCGCAGCCGCGCCTACTTGCGCGACCGCGCCGACGACCCCGCATTTCACCAATGCGGTCAACCTGAGGGCCAATGGCATCAGCTGCCAGCCCAACGACCTCGTCGTTTGCCACTCGGCAACCGGCATCACGGCTACAGCCTGCGGCCCGGCGGCGAACTCGTTGACCAACCAGAACAACCTTGTCGCCGTCGTCTTCTCCATGGGCAAGAACGGCGCGACCGGCACCGGCGGCATCGACGAGGCCGCCAACGTGAACGGCGACCAGGTATTCGTGTGGCATACGCCCTCGCCGGTCGGCGCGGCGAACGGCGAGTTCGACGATCAGATGACCTGGATCACCGTGGGCGAGCTCTACGGCAAGCTGATCGCCGCGGGCCTCCTGCCCTAGGGTTGCACGCGCCGCAGCGAGAAGCACACCTCGCCGTCGCGGTTCGATTCCAGCCGCAGCGCATAGCCCGCCGCCGCCGCCTGGCGCGCGGCCTGGTACAGGCCGATCCCCAGCCCGCCCTCCGAGTGCACGGGCGCGCGCAGCAGCGACGCCGCCACCGGCGCGGGAACCGCGCGCCCGGTGTCGCACACCAGCAGCCCCTCGGCGTCACCCTCGGGCAGCGCCGCGCGCACGCGCACCCCGGGCTGCGCGGCGCGCTTGGCGAGCGCGTTCTGCAGCAGGTTGTCGGCAACGCTGTCGAACAGCGCCCGCGGAATCTCGGCGTTCGCGGGCGTGGTGCTGTCGGCGAACTCCACGCCGCGATCGCGGTACTGGCGCGCGAGCGCCTCCCACCACTCGCCGATCGGCATGCGGCTGTCGGGCTCCGCGACCGGGCGCTGCAGCTTGTCGAGCGTCGCCGCCAGGCGCTGCGTGATGGCCGGCAGCTGGCGGCGCACCAGGGCGAGCGCTGCCGGCGATTCGCCGCCCTCGGCGGCGGCAACGGAGCACAGGACGTTGAGCGACTGCAGAAGGTTCTTTACGTCATGCGTGACGCGCGCGCCGGTCTCGTGCACCGCCTGCATGTAGCTCGCCTCCTGCAGCGCCTGCTCGCGCAGCTTGGCGAGGTAGAACTCTCCCAGGAGTTGCCCCAGCAGCCGCAGGTGGCCGTGCAGCGCGGGACTGGTGCGGTAGCGCGAGTAGATGGTGAGCGCGATTTCGCGATTGGCGAACTCGACGGCATACGCCGTGCGTGCGCCCGCCTCGCCGCGTGCGCCGCGCGAGCGCCACTCGGCGCCCTCGACCGAGGGCAGCCGCGCGAGCGCCGCCACCGCGTCGGCGAGGAAACGCTCGGGCCGCGCTTCGGCGTGCGACAGCTCGGCCAGCAGCTGCAGCCACTGCTCGATCGGCAGGCCGATGGAAAACAGGTAGCGCGAAATGAACACGTTCAGGCCGGCGTAGCCCGTGCGCGGGTTCCACGCCAGCCCGATCGCAAGCAGAATCCCGGCGATCACGAACACGATGTAGGTGAGCGACACCAGGTAGCCGATGCGCCCCAGCGTCATGAAGGCGAAACTGCCGAGGATCACCACGCCGAGCATGAGCATCAGGAAGACGCTGTAGAAGTAGTCGATCGCCTGCGCCGCCTCGGGCGGATCGCTTTCGGCCGGCGTCAGCGCCATGAGCACGAACAAGGCCGGCAGTCCCCAGGCGGCCAGCGCGCGGATCGCCGGATCGATCTCGTTGCGCGGCGCGATCTGCGGCAGCACGACCACCACCAGCAGCGCGACGAGGTAGGCGAACACCATCAGGTAGAAGCGCCGCTGCCAGCGCGCCTGGTGCAGGAACACCTTGCCGCCGACCAGTCCCGCGAGCACCACGCTCCACACCGCGAGCAGCCACCAGTTGAGGAAAACGACCAGCGCCGTGGCGAAGGCGGCGATGAAAAGCGCCTGCGCCGGCGTGACCCGGCGCTCGCTGCGCAGCAACGGCTGCCACAGCAGCAGCAATCCCAGGTGCGCCAGCAGCAGGACGCGCGCGCCGTCGTCGGCAACGCCGCGCAGCGCCACCACGTGCAGCAGCGCCAGCATGGCGATGACCACGAAGCGCCAGTGGCGCCGGCTGACGGCCCAGGCCGCCTGCGGCAGGCGTGCGGCGGAGATGTGCTGTGTGTCGGCTTGCATGATCGGTGCGGCGCAGGCAAAGATACGCAGATTCTCCGGCCCACGATAGATGCCCCCAGCCCTTCTTCTCGCCCACAGCACGCTGCTCGAGGCACGACGCAGCGGCCTGCCGTGGCTCGCGCTCGGCCTGCTCGCCGCGGCGCTCGGGCTGGCGGCGTTCCTGTCGCAGGTGGCGGTGACCGAGGGCCGCGAGTTGCAGGCCGCGCTGGCCGCCGCGCTGCTGCGCGCCGGCGCGGCGTTCCTGCTCGCCGCGCATGTCGCGGCGAGCGTGGTGCGCGAAGCAAATGACAAGGTGCTCGAGCTCGCGCTGGCGCTGCCCTTGTCGCGCAGCCAGTATTACCTCGGCAAGCTCATCGGCTACGGCGCGATCGGCCTGGGATTCGCCGCCGCGTTCGGCTTGCCGATGCTGCTGTGGGCGGCGCCTGGAAGCGCCGCGCTATGGAGCGCATCGCTCGCGGCCGAGCTGCTGCTCGTGTGCGCCGCGAGCCTGTTCTTCGCGGTGACTTTGGCGAGCGTGGTCCCGGCCATCGCCGCCACCGCCGGTCTCTACCTGCTGGCGCGCTCCATCGCCGCCATCCAGCTGCTGGCGCGCGGCCCCCTTGCCGAGGAGACCTGGACGCAGAGCATAGCCCGTGGCGCGGTGGACGCCGTGGCGCTGCTGCTCCCGCGCCTCGATGCCGCCACGCGCAGCGAATGGCTCCTGTACGCGCCGCCGGCGCCGGGCGAGTATGGCGCGGCGGTCGGCGCGCTGATCCTGTATACGGGTCTGCTGTGCGCGGCCGGCCTGTTCGATTTCCACCGGCGCAACCTGTGAGCGCGCGCGAGCGCCCGCTGCGCGCGGTTCCCGGCTGGCTGTGGGCGTTCCTCGGGGTCACGCTCGCCGTGCAACTCGGCCTGCAGACCTTGCGCCCGCCGCCCGCGGCAGCGGCGTCCGATCTGCCGCCGGCGCCGCGTGCCGCGGCCCTGCGCGCCGCGAGCCTCGGCGAGCCGGCTGCGGCCGCGCGCCTCGCCATGCTTTACGTGCAGGCCTTCGACCTCGGCGCCGGCAACGCCCTGCCCTATCGGCGCCTCGACTATGCCCGTCTGCGCGCCTGGCTGCGCGCGATCCTCGACACCGACCCGCGAAGCGCTTATCCGCTGTTCGCTGCCGCGCGCATCTATGCCGAAGTGGACGACCCGGCGAAGGCGCGGGCGATGCTGGAATTCATCCATGAGGCTTTCCTGGAGGAACCCAATCGGCGCTGGCCCTCGCTCGCGCATGCCGCGCTTCTCGCCAAGCACCGTCTGCAGGACTTGAAGCTGGCGCGCCGCTACGCGTCCGACCTCCAGCGCCTGACGACCGATCCGGGCGTTCCGCTGTGGGCGAAACAGATGGAGATCTTCATCCTCGAGGACATGAACGAGCTCGAGGCCGCGAAAGTCATGCTGGGCGGCCTGCTGGCAAGCGGCCGTCTACAGGATCCGAGCGAGCGCCGCTTTCTCAAGCAACGCCTCGAGGAGCTGGAGCGCAGATTGGCGTCAAAACCCTGACAACAGTGTCGAGATTCCGACGGTTTTTCCGTGATTTTTGACCTCCGGAGCGCTGAAATGCCAAAATCTGCCCGGCACGGATTTTGCGCTCGTCTCTTATCGCTTCGTCTTCCGGCAAAGGAGTAATTGGATGAAAACGAACCAAAAAGGCTTCACGCTCGTAGAGATTGCGATCGTGCTGGTGATCATCGGCCTGCTGCTGGGCGGCATCCTGAAGGGCCAGGAAATGATCACGCAGGCCAAGATCAAGAACATCATTTCCGATTTCTCCGGCATATCGGCGGCCTTTCACGGCTATCAGGACCGTTACCGCGCGCTGCCGGGGGACGATGCCCAAGCCACTAGCCGCTGGCCAACCGCTACAACCTCGCCAACGGCCGGCAATGGCGTGGTCACGGGGACATACAACAATGCCGGCGCCGCGTGCACGACCGCGTCGGAGAGCTGCCTCTGGTGGGATCATCTGCGCCGCTCCGGTTTCGTCGCCGGATCGGGCATAAATCAGCCCTTGAACGCGGTGTCCGGGATCGTAGGCGTGCAAACCGGCGACAACGGAACTCCCATCGGCCCGGTCCTGGGCACCGGCGCGGCCGGCACCGGCGGATTCTTCGGGCTGATGATGTGCTCGGCGAACCACCCGGACAAGGTCGCGATCGCCGCCGATACGCAGATGGACGACGGCGTGCGTACCACGGGCTCCGTGCGCGGCCAGCTGCAGACGGCAAACAATCCGAATATTGTCGTGGATGCCACGGCGGCCGCCGTCGGCGGCCCGGGCAGCTACGTGGAGAGCGGCACCAACACTTACGCGCTCTGCCGGCTTCTGTAAGCACGGCAGCTCTCACTCCCGCAGGGCCGGCCGCGCGCCGGCCCTTCTTTTTTTTCACCGCCCCTGCAGCAAGCGCAGCTCGGCCGCGGCGAGCGCCTGCGGCGTGCCGAGCAGCACGATCACGTCGCCTTCACGCAAGGGTCCCGCCTCTTCCGGCGCGAGTTTCTTTCCGGCTCCCGGCCGGCGCACCGTGCGCACCTGCGCGCCCATTTCCTCGAGCCCGAGCGCCGCGAGCGGGCGTGCCAGCGCCGCCGCGTGCGCGTGCAGCGTGACCGCGTGCAGGCGCGGCTGCACCGCTTCGCCGCCTTCCGCGGCGTCGCTCGCGCCGTGGTACAGCCCGCGCAGCAGCCCGTACTGCTGCTCGCGCACCTGGCTGACGCGCCGCATGACGCGCGCGAGCGGCACGCCCACCCACACGAGCGTGTGCGAGGCGAGCATCAGGCCCGATTCGAAGGCCTCCGGCACGACTTCCGAGGCGCCCGCGGCCGTCAGCGGGGCGATGTCGGCCTCGTCGCGCGCGCGCACGATCACCGGCAGCGACGCGTTGAGCGCATGCACGTTGGCGAGCACCCTGGCCGCCGCCGCAACGTCGGCGAAGGTGATCACCACCGCCGCGGCGCGCGCCACGCCCGCGGCCAGCAGCGCCTCGCGCCGGGAGCAGTCGGCGTACACCACCGTGTCCCCGGCGAGCGCCGCTTCGCGCACGCGCTCGGGATCGAGGTCGAGCGCCACGTAGCGCACGCCCTCGCTCTCCAGCAGGCGCGCCAGGCGCTGGCCGTTCCGGCCGTAGCCGAGGATGATGACGTGGCGCTCGGTTTCCAGCGTGCGCACCGCGAGGCGGTGCATTTCGAGCGAGCGCGTCATCCATTCCGAGGCGGTGAAGCGCAGCACGATGCGGTCGCTCGCCGCGACGAGAAAAGGCGTCGCCAGCATGGACAGGATCATCGCCGCGATGAGCGCCTGCAGCACCGGGTCGGGCGCGAGCTGCGCGGCGCGCGCCTGCGCCAGCAGCACGAAGCCGAACTCGCTGCCCTGCGCGAGCGCGAGCGCCGTGCGCAGGGCCGTGCCCGGGGCGGCGCCGAAGGCGCGCGCGAGGAGCGCGATCATCGTGCCTTTCACCGCCAGCAGCAGCGCGAGCAGCAGGAGCACCAGCCAAGCCTGCGCCAGCACCTGGCGCACGTCGAGCATCATGCCCACGGTGACGAAGAACAGGCCGAGGAGCACGTCGCGGAACGGCTTGATGTCCTCTTCCACCTGATAGCGATACTCGGTTTCCGCGATCAGCATGCCGGCGAGAAACGCGCCGAGCGCGAGCGACAACCCGGCGATGCCGGTGACGAAGCTGAGGAGCAGCGTGATCAGCAGGACGTTCAGCACGAAGAGCTCGGCGGAACGGCGCCGCGCGATGACGCCGAACCAGGCGCGCACCGCGCGCGGCCCGGCAACGAGCAGCACGGCGAGCACCACCGCGGCCTTGGCCAGAGCCTCGGCGATGTCCCGGCCGAGGCTCTCGACCGGGCCGCCCAGCGCCGGCACGAGGATGAGCAGCGGCACCACCGCAAGATCCTGGAACAGGAGCACGCCGACGACATCGCGGCCATGCGGCGTGTCGAGCTCCAGGCGCTCGGCGAGCAGTTTCGACACGATCGCCGTAGAGGACATGGCGAGCGCTCCGCCGAGCGCGATGCCGGCCTGCCAGCTGCCGCCGGCGGCAAGCGCCGCGCCCACGCACAGCGCGATGCTCACGGCGACCTGCGAGAGGCCCAGGCCGAACACGGAGCGGCCCATGGCACGCAGCTTCGGCAGGCTGAATTCGAGCCCGATGGAGAACATCAGGAAGACGACGCCGAACTCGGCCAGATGGCGCACCGCTTCGGTGTCGGCGACGAGGCCCGCCGCATGCGGCCCGAGGACCACGCCGGCGCCCAGATAGCCGATGATCGGCGGCAGCCCCAGGCTGCGGCACGCCACCACGGCCAGCACGCCGCCCGCGAGCAGCACGAGGACCGGTTGCAGCGCCAGGCCGGTGGCGTCCATTTGCGCTCTGAGGGGCGGCGAAGGGGAGAGTTATACTTCGCGGCTATGATAAGCGCAGTGCGCTCCGAGCGGCAGAGCGCGACGCGAACCGGCGAGGGCGCGCTGGAGCTCGCGCGCCGCGTGCTCGCGGTCGAAGCCGAGGCGGTGCGCGCGCTGATCGAGCGCCTGGACGGGCGCTTTCTCGCGGCGCTGCGCCTGATCCAGGAGTGCCTGGACGGCCAGCGCGGCCGCGTGATCGTCAGCGGCATCGGCAAGTCGGGCCACATCGCGCGCAAGATCGCCTCGACCATGGCGAGCACCGGCACGCCGGCGTACTTCGTGCACCCCGCGGAGGCGAGCCACGGCGATCTCGGCATGATCCGCGCCGAGGACGTGTTCATCGGCATCTCCAACTCGGGCGAAAGCGCGGAGCTGCTGCGCATCGTGCCGGCCATCAAGCGCGAGGGCGCGAAACTGGTGGTGATCACCGGCAATGCGGATTCCTCGCTCGCGCGGGAGGCCGACGTGCATCTCGACGCGGCGGTGGCGAAGGAAGCCTGCCCGCTGAACCTGTCGCCCACCGCCAGCACCACGGCGGCGCTCGCCCTGGGCGACGCGCTGGCCATCGCGCTGCTCGACGCGCGCGGCTTTTCGGCGGCGGACTTCGCGCGCTCGCATCCGGGCGGGCCGCTGCACCGCGAGGCGCTGAAGCACGTCGCCGACGTCATGCACCGCGGCGCGCACGTGCCCGCGGTGCGCGAGAGCGCGACCCTCAAGCAGGCGCTCGAGGAAATGACGCGCGGCGGCCTGGGCATGACCGCGGTGGTGGATGCGGCGCGGCGCGTGCAGGGCATCTTCACCGACGGCGACCTGCGCCGCGCGCTGAAGAAAGTCGCGAGCCTGAAGACGGCGCGCATCGCGCGGGTGATGACCCCGAGCCCGCGCACGGTCGCCCCGGAAGCCCTGGCGACCGAGGCGGTGGCCCTGATGGAACGTCACCGCATCAGCCAGCTGCTGGTGGTGAATGCGGCGGGAGAACTGGTCGGCGCGCTCAACATGAACGACCTGTTGCGCGCCAAGGTGGTCTGAAGCGATGGCGCAGGTCTCCGCCGACGCGCCCGAGCGGGCGCGGCGCCTCCGGCTCATGGTGTTCGACGTGGATGGCGTCCTCACCGACGGGCGCCTCTGGTACGGGCCGCGCGGCGAGGAGCTGAAGGTGTTCCACGCGCGCGACGGGCACGGGCTGAAGCTGCTCGCGGAATGCGGCGTCGCCGCGGCGCTGCTCAGCGGACGCCGCTCGCTGGCGCTCGCCGCGCGCGCCGCGGAGCTCGGCCTGCGCCACGTCCTGCAGGGCGTGGCGGACAAGCGCCCCGCGTTCGAGCGGCTCCTCGCCGAGCTCGGCATCGAGCCGGACGCCGCGGGCTACATGGGCGACGACCTGCCCGATCTGCCGGTGCTCGGGCACTGCGGCTTCGCCTGCGCGCCGCCCGGCGCGCACGAGCTGGCGCGGCGGCGCGCGCACTACGTCGCCGACGCGCCGGCCGGGGCCGGCGCGGCGCGCGAAGTGTGCGAATACGTGCTCGGCGCGCAGGGCAGGCTCGAGCACGCGCTGGCGAGGTACCTCGCATGAAGATGTCCGCGACGCGGCTGTTTCCGCTCGTGCTGATGCTCGCGCTCGCGCTGCTCAGCTTCTGGCTGGAGCGCACGGCGCGCGAGGAGCCGGCGGCGTCGGCGCAGCGCCGCCACGATCCCGATTACAGCGTCGAGCAGTTCGCCATCACCGACTTCAGCCGCGCCGGCGCGCCCGAGTCGACGCTGTCGGCGGCGAAGATGGCGCACTTTCCGGACGACGACACGACCGCGCTGGTGGCGCCGCGCTTGGTGCAGTCGAAGCCCGGAGAGCCGCGGCTCCTGCTCAGCGCCGACCGCGGCAGGCTCTCGCGCGACGGCGAGGAAGTGTTTCTGCACGACAACGTGGTGCTGCAGCGCGAGGCGCTCGCCGAGTCCGGCGAGAGCCGCATGCAGTCGAGCTTCCTGCACGTGGTGCGCGCGCGCTCGCTGGTGCGCACCGATCGCGAGGTGAGGATCAGCGAGCGCGGGCGCACGCTCGTCGGGCTCGGCATGGAGTACGACAACGAGTCGCGCCAGCTGTCGCTGCATGCGCAGGTGCGGGGAAGCTTCGAGGTTGAACAGTGATGGGCCGGCGCGAGGCCATCGCCGTTGCCATTGCGATCGCTGCAATGTCCGCCTTTTCGGCCAAGGCCGAAAAGGCGGATCGGGAGAAACCAACCCAGGTGGAAGCGAGCCGCATGACCTCGGACGAGGCGCGGCGCATCAGCATCTTCGAAGGCAACGTGGTGCTCAGCAAGGGCACCATGCAGCTTCAGGCCGAGCGCATCGTCGTGCGCCAGGACGCCGACGGCTTCCAGTACGCCACCGCCAGCGGCAATCCGGTGCGCTTCCGCCAGAAGGGCGACCCGCGCGGCGGCGAGGAAGGCGTGTGGATCGAGGCCGAGGCGGGGCGCATCGAGATCGACGAGAAGAACGAGCGCGTCGAGCTGCGCGAGAACGCGCGCGTGACGCGCGACAAGGACGAGGTGCGCGGCAGCTACATCCTCTACGACCAGCGCTCGGAATTCTTCTCGGTGTCGAGCGCGAAGGACGCGCCCGGCTCGCGCGTGCGCGCCGTGATCCAGCCGAAGAAGCCCGAGGCGGACGCCCCCGCGAGGCAGAAGCCCGAGGCGAGGAAGTGAGCCTGCTGCGCTGCGAGCGGCTGCGCAAGCGCTACAAGTCGCGCGCCGTGGTGCAGGACGTGTCGCTCGAGGTGTCGAGCGGCGAGGTCGTGGGGCTGCTCGGCCCCAACGGCGCGGGCAAGACCACCTGCTTCTACATGATCGTCGGCCTGATCGCCGCCGACTCGGGGCGCATCCACCTCGACGGGCGCGAGCTCACGCACCTGCCGATCCACGCGCGCGCGCGCCTGGGCATCTCCTACCTGCCGCAGGAGAACTCGGTGTTCCGCAAGCTCAGCGTGGAGGAGAACGTGCAGGCGGTGCTCGAGTTGCAGGGGCTGGAGCGCGGGGACATCGAGGCGCGTCTGCAGGAGCTGCTCAAGGACCTCAACATCGCGCATCTGCGCAAGCACGCGGCGCTGTCGCTCTCCGGCGGCGAGCGCCGGCGCCTCGAGATCGCGCGCGCCCTCGCCACGCGCCCCGCCTTCATCCTGCTCGACGAGCCCTTCGCGGGCGTCGATCCGATCGCCGTGCTCGATATCCAGCGCATCATCCGCTTCCTGAAGGAGCGCGCCATCGGCGTGCTGATCACCGATCACAACGTGCGCGAGACGCTCGGCATCTGCGATCGCGCCTACATCATCAACGAAGGCGCCGTGCTCGCCTCCGGCCACCCGGAGGAGATCGTCTATAATGACAGCGTGCGCCGGGTATACCTCGGCGAGCATTTCCGCATGTAGCCCGCAGCACCCCGTCGCCATGAAGCCCACCCTGCAGTTCCGGCTTTCGCAGCACCTCACGCTGACGCCGCAGCTGCAGCAGTCCATCCGCCTGCTGCAGCTCTCCACGGTCGAGCTGAACCAGGAAATCGAGCGCATGCTCGCGGAGAATCCGATCCTCGAGCGCGAGGACGCCGAAGGCGATGCGCAGGCCGCGTTCACGCCGCCGCGCGACGCGACGACGAGCGCGCCCGAGGCGAGCGCGCCGGCGGCGGAGGAGCCCGCCGAGCGGCGCGAGGACTGGCTGGCCGAGATCGCCGCGCCCGCGTGGCGCGGCGACGACGACGAGGAAGGCGATCGCGCGCTTGCCGCGCCCGACACGCCGACGCTGCGCGACCATCTCAACCAGCAGCTCACGCTCACCGGCATCGGCGAGCGCGACCGGGCGCTGGTCGCGCTGCTGATCGACGTGCTCGACGAAGACGGCTACCTCACGCAGCCGCTGGAGGAGATCGTGGCGCTGTTTTCCGCCGAGGCCCAGGTGGACCTCGAGGAGCTTGCCATCGCGCTGAAGCACCTGCAGAACCTCGAGCCCGCGGGCGTCGGCGCGCGCTCGCCGGCGGAGTGCCTGCTGTTGCAGCTGCGCACGCTGGGCGCGCACCCGGCCTGCGCGCTCGCCACGCAGATCGCCGGCAAGCACTTGCCGCTGCTCGCCGGGCGCGACTATGCGCGGCTGCGCGCCCTCACGGGCGCGCAGGAAGAAGAGCTGCGCGCGGCGCAAAAGCTCATCCAGAGCCTCAACCCGCGTCCCGGGGCGGCGTTCGCGCGCGTCGAGACGCGCTACATGATCCCGGACGTGATCGTGCGCAAGCACCGCAACGTGTGGCGCGCCAGCCTCAACCCCGAGGCCCTGCCGCGCCTGCGCATCAACCGCCTGTACGCGGACCTCGCGGGCAGCGCGCGCAACGGCGCCAACGCGCTCGCCTCGCAGCTGCAGGAGGCGCGCTGGCTGATCAAGAACGTGCAGCAGCGCTTCGACACCATCCTGCGCGTGTCGCAGGCGATCGTCGACCGCCAGCGCCACTTCTTCGAGCACGGCGAGGTGGCGATGCGGCCCCTGGTGCTGCGCGAGATCGCCGAAACCCTCGGCCTGCACGAGAGCACCATCTCGCGCGTCACCACGCAGAAATTCATGGCGACGCCGCGCGGCACCTTCGAGCTGAAGTACTTCTTCAGCAGCCACCTCGCCACCGACGCCGGGGGCGCGACCTCGTCGACGGCCATCCGCGCGCTCATCCGGCAGCTCGTGGGCGCCGAGGACGCGCGCGCGCCGCTCTCGGATGCGCGCATCGCGCAGATCCTCGGCCAGCAGGGCATCGTCGTGGCGCGCCGCACGATCGCCAAATACCGGGAATCATTGCAGATCCCGCCGGTCAATCAGCGTAGGAGCCTCTAGGAACGACCTCATGAATCTCAACCTGAGCGGCCACCACCTCGAAGTCACCCCGGCGCTGCGCAGCTATGTGCAGGGGAAGCTCGCACGCGTCACGCGCCATTTCGACCACGTCATCGACGCGCACGTGGTGCTGTCGGTGGACAAGCTCAGGCAGAAGGCCGAGGTGACCCTGCACGTGCGCGGCAGGGACATCCATTGCACGTGCGAGGAGCAGGACCTGTACGCGGCCATCGATCTCGTCGCCGACAAGCTCGACCGGCAGGTGCTCAAATACAAGGCCAAGCGCACCGGCAAGCCGCATGAGGCGCCCAAGCGCGTTGACAATGTTTGACCGCTGCCCCGGGCCGCGCGACGCCCGCCTCCTTGGGCTATAATCCGCGCCCTCTGCTGCACCGCCGCGCAGGCGCCGATTGATGAGTCTCGTCGCGAAACTGCTTCCTCCCGCCAACGTCCTGCTCGACCTCCAGGTATCGAGCAAGAAACGCCTGTTCGAGCAGGTGGGGCTGATGTTCGAGAACCACAACGGCATCGTGCGCAGTCTCGTGTTCGACAGCCTGTTCGCGCGCGAGCGCCTCGGCTCCACCGGCCTCGGGCAGGGCGTGGCCATTCCGCATGGGCGCATCAAGGGGCTCAAGGACGCGCTCGGCGCGTTCGTGCGGCTCGCGCAGCCGGTGCCCTTCGACGCGCCCGATGGCAAGCCGGTGACCCTCCTGTTCGTGCTGCTGGTGCCCGAGCAGGCCACCGAGAAGCACCTGCAGATCCTGTCGGAGCTCGCCCAGATGTTCAGCGACCGCGCGCTGCGCGACGCCATGACCGGCGCCGCGGACGCCGCCGCCCTGCACCAGCTGATCGCCGCGTGGCAGCCCGATGCAGCAGGTCAACGTCAAGCGGTTGCATGACGACAATCGCGAGGCGCTCGCCCTGGCGTGGATCGCCGGGCGCGACGCGGGCACGTTCGTGCGCCGCGAGCCGGCCGCTTCGGCCGCGCTGATCGGCCACCTCAACCTCACCCATCCCAACCGCATCCAGGTCGCGGGCGCCGACGAGGCGGGCGCGCTCGAGGGCCTGGCCGAGCCGCTGTTCGCCGCCGCGCCGGCGGCGGTGATCCTCGCCGACGGCATCACCCTGCCGGATGCTCTGCGCGAGCGCGCGGAGCGCAGCGCGACGCCGCTGTTCACCACGCCGCTCGCCGCGGCGCGCGTCATCGAAAAGCTCGCGCGCTACCTGGCCAAGGCGCTCGCCGAGCGCACCGAGCGCCACGGCGTGTTCATGGACGTGCTGGGCTTGGGCGTGCTCATCACCGGCGATTCCGGCGTCGGCAAGAGCGAGCTCGGGCTGGAGCTGATCAGCCGCGGGCACGGACTGGTGGCCGACGACGTGGTGGAGATCTCGCGCCTCGCCGCGGACGCGCTCGAGGGGCGCTGCCCGCCGGTGCTCAAGGACTTCATCGAGGTGCGCGGTCTCGGGCTGCTCGATGTGCGCACCATCTTCGGCGAGACGGCGGTGCGCCCGAGGATGCGCCTGCGGCTGATCGCGCACCTGGACAAGCCCGCCGCCGCCGGCGGCCGCGACGTCGCCGAGCGCCTGCCGCTTGCCGAGCAGTCCGAGGATATCCTCGGCGTCACCGTGAGGAAGGTGGTGATCCCGGTGGCCGCCGGGCGCAACCTCGCCGTGCTGCTCGAGGCGGCGGTGCGCAACTACATCCTGCAGCTGCGCGGCATCCACTCGGGCGCCGAGTTCGTGGCGCGGCAGAAGCGCGCCATGGACGGCGACTGAGCGGCGCCGCGTGCAGATCGTTCTCGTCAGCGGGCTCTCGGGCGCGGGCAAGAGCATCGCGCTCGACGTGCTCGAGGACGCCGGGTATTACTGCGTCGACAACCTGCCGGCGACGCTGCTCATGGACGTGGTGCGCTTCCTCGCGGAAGCCGGGCACGAGCGCGTCGCGCTCTCGGTGGACGCGCGCAGCGCGGCGCTCGCCGCGCTGCCAAAAAGCGTGGCGCGCCTGCAGGCCGACGGCGCCGATTGCCGGGTGCTGTTCCTCGAAGCGAGCGTCCAGGCGCTGATGCGCCGCTTCTCCGAGACGCGCCGCCGCCATCCGCTCACGGTGGAGGGACTCGCCCTCGCCGAAGCCATCGAGCGCGAGCGTGCACTGATGGGCGAGATCGCCGAGCTCGGCCACCGCATCGATACCAGCGAGCTGCAGCCCAAGGTGCTGCGCAACTGGATCCGCGATCTTCTCGGGCTGGGCGCGGGTGCGCTCGCGCTGCTTTTCGAGTCCTTCGCTTTCCGCGACGGCATCCCGCTGGACGCCGACTGGGTGATCGACGCAAGGATGCTCCCCAACCCGCACTACGACCCGGCGCTGCGGCCGCTCACCGGCCGCGACGCGGCGGTCATCGCCTATCTCGACGGCCAGGAGGCGGTGCAGCGCTTTCTCGAGGACGTGCGCGCCTTCTTCGCGCGCTGGTTCCCCGAGGTGGTGAAGGAGAACCGCAGCTACCTTACCGTGGCCATCGGCTGCACGGGCGGCCGGCACCGGTCCGTGTACCTGGCGGAAAAGCTCGCCGCGGCGTTCGCCGGCGACTGGCGCGTGCTCGTGCGCCACCGCGGCCTGGCGCGAGAGTGAGCGCCGCCCAGGAAGCGGACCTGCCGCTCTTCCCGCTGCAGAGCGTGCTCTTTCCGGGCGGGCGGCTGCCCCTGCGCGTCTTCGAGCAGCGCTACATGGACATGGCCAAGGTCTGCCTGCGCGACGGCTCGCCCTTCGGCGTATGCCTGATCCGCGAGGGCGGCGAGGTCGGCGCTCCCGCGCTGCCGATGGAGGTCGGCTGCCTCGCGCGCATCGCCGCGTGGGACATGCCGCAGCTCGGCGTGCTGCAGGTCGTGGCGCGCGGCGAGCGCCGCTTTCGCATCCTCGAGCGGCGCCTGCAAGCCGACGGCCTGGCGCGCGCGCGCGTGGAGCTGCTCGCCGAAGAGACCGACGCGCCGCTCGACGCCGATGCCGACCTGTGCGCCCGCGTCCTGCGCAAGGCGATCGAATCGGCGGGCGACGAGCTGGTCGAGCCGCCGCTGCGCTACGCGTCCGCGGCCTGGGTGAGCGCGCGCCTGGCGGAGCTGCTGCCGCTCTCGCCCGCCGCCAAGCAGCGCCTGCTGGAGATGGACGACGCGCGCGACCGCATCGAGATCCTGCGCCGCCTACTCAGCTCGAGCGGCCAGTAGCGAACGCAGCACCGTGCGCACCGGCGCCGGCACGGCCGCCGCCGCGGCATCGGCAACGTCCAACCACATGCGGCCCGGGGCCTCGGCGCGCGGCCCGGCGTCGCGCACCGCGCAAAGCAGCGGCTGCGCGCGCAGGCGAAAGTGGCTGAAGCCGTGCTCGAGCGGAGCGAGCTTGCGCGGCTTCGGCACGTCATAGAGGCGCGTTTCGGGGAAGGTCCACAAGCCGCCCCACAGGCCCGCGCCCGGCCGGCGCTCGAGGAGCACTTCGCCCGCGCGCACATAGACGAACCAGGTCGCGCGCCTGAGCGGCAGCGGCTTTCTCGGGCGCGGCGCCGGCAGCTCGGCGATGCGCCCCTCGCGCCGGGCGATACAGGCCCGCGCCACGGGGCAGCGCCCGCACGCGGGATTGGACCGCGTGCACACCGTCGCGCCCAGGTCCATGAGCGCCTGCGTGTAGGCGCGCACACCCCGCCGCGGCAGCAGCCGCTCGGCGAGCGCCCACTGCGCCGCCTCGCCTTGCACGCCGAAGCGCCGAGCAAGGACCCGCCTTACGTTGCCGTCGAGGATGGCCGCACGGCGCCCGAAGGCGAACACGGCGATCGCGGCGGCGGTGGAGCAGCCCACGCCGGGGAGCTCTGAAATCCCCTCGACGGTGTCGGGGAATTTTCCGCAGGCGGCGATGGCGCGGGCCGCGGCGAGAAGGTTCCTTCCGCGGGCGTAATAGCCCAGGCCGCTCCAGAGCCGCAGCACCTCGTCCCCGGTCGCGGCGGCCAGCGAGGACACGTCCGGGAAGCGCGCGAGGAAGCGCTGGTAGTAGGGGATCACCGTCTCCACCTGGGTCTGCTGCAGCATCACTTCGGCAAGCCAGATGCGGTAGGGGTCGCGCGTCCCCTGCCAGGGCAGGTCGTGGCGGCCGTGGCGGCGCTGCCAGGCCGCGAGCCAGGAGGCGAAATTCCGCATGCGGCATTGTATGATTCCATCGCCGACCTTCCCCATGCTCGCCTTCATCCTGCGCCGTCTCGGGCAAGCGGTCCTCGTCATGCTCGCCGTGGGACTGATCGCCTTCGCGCTGTTTCGCTTCGTCGGCGACCCGGTGCTGTTCATGCTCGGGCAGGACTCGACGCCGGAAGACCGCGAGCGCATCACGCGGCTGCTCGGCCTGGACCGGCCGTTCTACGTGCAGTACGCGAAGTTCGTAGGCCGCGCGGTGCAGGGCGAGTTCGGCCTCAGCTTGCGCCAGGTGCAGCCCGTGTCGAAGCTGTTCGTGGAGCGGCTGCCGGCCACCCTCGAGCTGTCGTTCGTCGCCGCCGCGCTGGCGCTGCTGGCCGGCGTGACGATGGGCGTCTACACCGCGCTGCGACGCAATACCTGGCTGACACAGTTCCTGCTCGCAGTATCGTTGCTCGGCGTCTCCCTGCCGACCTTCCTCATCGGCATCCTCCTCATCCTCGTGTTCGCGGTGCTGCTCGGCTGGCTGCCTTCGTTCGGGCGCGGCGAGACCGTGGCCCTCGGCTGGTGGAGCACGGGCTTTCTCACCTGGAGCGGCATCAAGTCGCTCATCCTGCCCTCCATCACGCTGGGCCTGTTTCAGATGACCCTCATCCAGCGCCTGGTGCGCGCGGAGATGCTGGAAGTGCTGCGCACCGACTACATCAAGTTCGCGCGCGCGCGCGGCCTCTCCGACCGGGCGGTGCACTTCGGGCACGCGCTCAAGAACACGCTGGTGCCGGTGATCACCATCACCGGGCTGCAGCTGGGCGCCATCATCGCCTTCGCCATCATCACCGAGACGGTGTTCCAGTGGCCGGGCATGGGATTGCTGTTCATCCAGGCCGTGGATTTCGCCGACGTACCGGTGATGGCCGCCTACCTGTGCCTGATCGCGCTGTTCTTCGTCGTCATCAACCTTGTCGTGGACCTGCTCTATTACGCGGTCGATCCGCGCCTGCGGATCGACCGCTCGGCCATGGCGCACTGAGGAAACCATGAAAAACGACGCCCTTGAAATGCTGCGCCTGTGCCACGCGGAGCTGGTCCACATCCGCCGCGACATCCATGCCAACCCCGAGCTCGGCTTCGAGGAGACGCGCACCTCGCAGCTCGTCGCCGACAAGCTCGCCGAATGGGGTATCGAGGTGCACCGCGGCCTCGCCAAGACCGGCGTGGTCGGCGTGATCAGGGGCCGGAAGGACTCCGGCGGGCGCGCCATCGGCCTGCGCGCCGACATGGACTGCCTGCCGATGCACGAGACCGGTGGCGTGGCGCACAAGTCCAGGGTGCCGGGGCGCATGCATGCCTGCGGCCACGACGGCCATACCACCATGCTGCTCGGCGCGGCGCGCTATCTCGCGCAGACGCGCAATTTCGACGGCACCGTGAATCTCATTTTCCAGCCGGCCGAGGAAGGCGGTGGCGGCGGGCGCGTGATGGTGGAGGACGGCCTGTTCGAGCGCTTCCCGTGCGAGGCGGTATACGCGCTGCACAACTGGCCGGGCCTGCCACCCGGGAAGATCGCGGTGCGCCCGGGCCCCATGCTGGCGGCGACCGACGAGCTGAAGCTGAAGCTACGCGGGCGCGGCGGGCACGCCGCGCTGCCGCACCTTGCCGTGGACCCCGTGGTGATCGCCGCGCATGTCATCACCGCCCTGCAGACCATCGCCAGCCGCAACGCCAACCCGGTGGACGCCGTCGTGGTGTCGCTGTGCTCGATGCAGACCAGCCAGCTCGGCGCCTTCAACGTCATCCCCGCGCAGGTCGAGCTCGTCGGCACCGTGCGCAGCTTCACCCCGGAGATGCGCGACCTCGCCGAGCGGCGCATCCGGGAGATCGCGACCGCGGTGGCGCAGGGCCTCGGCGGCAGCGCCGAGATCGAGTACCGGCGCGGCTACCCGGCGACCGTGAACACGGAGCGGGAGGCGCGCTTCGCCGCGCGGGTCGGCGAGAGGGTTTTCGGCGCGGGCAACGTGATCACCGACCACGAGCCGACCATGGGCGGCGAGGACTTCGCCTACATGCTGCAGGCCAAGCCCGGCGCCTACGTGTTCCTCGGCCAGGGCGGCGCCGCGCTCGGCTGCCTGCTGCACAACCCAGGCTACGATTTCAACGACGACGTGATCCCGCTCGGCGCCGGCTACCTCGCCGCGCTGGTCGAGGATTCGCTGCCCCTCAAGTAACAGGAGACCGACGCAATGAAATCCAGACACCTGCTGGCCGCGGCGCTGATCGCTTTCTGCGCGACGACCCACGCCGCGACGCTTAAGTGGGGTGCGCAAAACGACATCCTCACGCTCGACCCGCATTCGCAGAACCACGCCACCACCAACGGCATCATGCAACACACCTATGAAGGCCTGGTGCGCTACACCAAGGACTTCGCGGTCGAGCCCTGCCTGGCGACGAGCTGGGAGCTGCTCTCGCCCACGCATTACCGCTTCAAGCTGCGCAAGAGCGTGAAGTTCCACGACGGCTCGCCGTTCACCGCCGACGACGTGGTGTTCAGCTACCACCGCATCCTGCAGCCGCAGGGCACCATGCAGATCTACGTCGCCGGCGTCAAGGAGGTGAAGAAGATCGACGAGCACACGGTCGACATGATGCTCGCCGGGCCGAGCCCCATCCTGCTGAGGAACCTGGTCGACTTCCGCATCATGAGCCGCAGCTGGGCGGCGAAGAACAAGTCGGAGAACGTGCAGGACTACGTGGCGAAGGAGGAGTCCTACGCCTCGCGCCACACCAACGGCACCGGCCCCTACCTGGTGAAGCTCTGGGAGCCCGACAAGCGCCTGCTGATGCAGGCGAACCCCGGCTGGTGGGGCAAGCTCGACGGCAACGTCACCGAGGTGATCTATACGCCGATCAAGGCCAACGCCACGCGTATCGCGGCGCTGCTCTCCGGCGACGTCGACATCGTCACCGACCTGCCGACGCAGGACGTGGCGCGCCTGCGCCAGGATCCCAAGCTCAAGGTGCTCGACGGCCACGAGGTGCGCACCATCTTCATCGGCATGGACCAGTTCAGCGACGAGCTGAAGTATGCCAGCGTCAAGGGCAAGAACCCGTTCAAGGACATGCGCGTGAGGAAGGCGCTGAACCTCGCGGTGGACCGCGAGGCGATCAAGCGCGTCACCATGCGCGGTCTGTCGATCCCGGCGGCGATCATGGTCGCGCCCGGCGTGCACGGCCATTCGCCCGAGATCGACAAGGTGTCGGCGGCGGACGCCGACGGCGCGAGAAAGCTGCTCGCCGCGGCCGGCTACCCGAACGGCTTCGAGTTCAGCCTGGACTGCCCGAACAACCGCTACGTCAACGACGAGGAGATCTGCCAGGCGCTGGTCGGCATGTGGGCGCGCATCGGCCTCAAGGTGAAGCTGAACGCGCAGCCGATGGCCACCTTCATCCAGAAGATCCAGAAATTCGACCACGATGCCTACATGCTGGGCTGGGGCGTGGCAACCTTCGACGGCCTGTACACACTGCAGTCGCTGGTGCGCACCAAGACCACGGGCGCGGACGGCAGCTTCAACCTCGGGCGCATCAGCGACGCCAAGCTCGACGCGCTCATCGACGCGCTCAAGACGGAGACCGACACGAAGAAGCGCGACGGCATCCTGCGCGAGGCGCTGGTGATGACGCGCGACAACTACTATTACGTGCCGCTGCACCACCAGCTGCGCCCCTGGGCGATGAAGAAGAACATCAGCACGGTGCACAAGGCGGACGACCGGCCGGAATCACGCTTCGCGCGCGTCGACTGAGCGGCCGGGGCCCGGGCGATGGCCGCGCTTGACGGCTGGCTGCGGCGCGCCTGGGAGCACGACCTGGCGTGGAGCTTCCGGCGCTCGCCGGTCACCATCCTCGCAGCGCTCCTGACGCTCCTCTGCGTAGGCGGCGCGGTGCTCGCGCCCTGGGTCGCGCCGCAGAATCCCTTCGACAGCGCGACGCTCAACCTGACCGACGGCTTCACGCCGCCGGCCTGGTCCGACCAGGGCAGCGCCAAGTACCTGCTCGGCACCGACGACCAGGGGCGCGACATCCTGTCGACCATCCTGTACGGCGCGAGGATCTCGCTCGGCGTCGGCCTCGCCGCGGTGCTGTTCTCGGCCGTGCTCGGCGTGTCGCTCGGCCTGCTGTCGGGCTACCTCGGCGGGCGCCTGGACGCGCTCATCATGCGCGTGGCCGACATCCAGCTTTCCTTCCCGGCGATCCTCATCGCGCTGCTGATCGACGGCGTGGCGCGCGTCGCGCTGCCGCGCGAGCTGCACGACCAGCTCGCGGTCTACGTGCTGGTGCTGGCGATCGGCGTCTCCGGCTGGGTGCAGTACGCGCGCACCGTGCGCGGCTCGACGCTGGTGGAAAAGAGCAAGGAGTACGTGCAGGCGGCGCGCGTCATCGGCCGGCACCCGGTCGCCATCATGCTGCGCCACGTGCTGCCCAACGTCACCGGGCCGGTGCTGGTGATCGCCACCATCCACATCGCCACCGCCATCATCACCGAGGCGACGCTGTCTTTTCTCGGCGTAGGCGTGCCGCCGACGCAGCCTTCGCTGGGGACGCTCGTGCGCATCGGCAACGACTTCCTCATCTCGGGCGAGTGGTGGATCACGGTGTTTCCCGGCCTCGCGCTGGTCGTGCTGGTGCTGTCGGTCAATCTGCTGGGCGACTGGCTGCGCGACGCGCTCAACCCGAAGCTGCGGTGAGCGCCGCGCCGCTCCTCGAGGTGAAGGACCTGCGCGTCGAGTTTCCGACGCGCCGCGGCACGCTGGTGGCGGTGGACGGCGTATCGTTCGCCATCGCCCCGGGCGAGGTGCTCGGCGTGGTAGGCGAATCCGGCGCCGGCAAGTCGATGACCGGCATGGCGATCATCGGCCTGCTGGAGCCTCCCGGGCGCATCGCCGCCGGCGAGATCCGGCTCGAAGGCGAGCGCATCGACCACCTGCGCGGGGAGCGCATGCGCGCCATCCGCGGACGGCGCATCGGCGCCATCTTCCAGGATCCGCTGACCTCGCTCAACCCGCTCTACACCGTGGGCGAGCAGCTGGTCGAGACCATCCTCACGCACCTCGACGTGTCCAGGGACGAAGCGCTGCGGCGCGCCTTGCAGCTGCTCGCCGAGGTCGGCATCCCGGCGCCCGAAGCACGCATCGGGCACTACCCGCATCAATTCTCCGGCGGCATGCGCCAGCGCGTGGTGATCGCGCTCGCGCTGTGCGCCGAGCCCCGGCTGATCGTCGCCGACGAGCCCACCACCGCGCTCGACGTCTCCATCCAGGCGCAGATCATCGCGCTGCTCAGGCGCCTGGCGCGCGAGCACGGCACCGCGGTGATGCTGATCACGCACGACATGGGCGTGATCGCCGAGACCGCCGACCGCGTCGCGGTGATGTACGCCGGGCGCCTCGCCGAGCTCGGCCCGGTGCGCGAAGTCATCCACCAGCCGCGCCATCCCTACACCGCCGGGCTGATGGGCTCGATCCCCAAGGTTGGCGCGGTCAGGCGTCACGCCCGCCTGGTGCAGATCGACGGCGCCATGCCGAGGCTGAACGCCATCCCGCCGGGCTGCGCCTTCAATCCGCGCTGCCCGAAGCGCTTCGGGCGCTGCACCGCCGAGCGTCCCGAGCTGCTGCCGGTGGGCAACGCCATCGCCTCGTGCTGGCTCTACGCCGATGGACCTCGATAACCGCCCCTTGGTGCGCTTGATCGAGGTCGGCCGGGATTTCGACGTCTCGAAGCCGTGGCTCAACCGCGTCGTCGAGGGCGCACCGCGCCAGCTGCTGCGCGCGGTGGACGGCGTGACCTTCGACGTGCGCAAGGGCGAGACGCTGGCCCTGGTGGGCGAATCGGGCTGCGGCAAATCCACCGTCGCGCGCCTGATCGTCGGCCTGTACGCGCTCTCGCGCGGCCGCATCGAGTTCGACGGCACGGATCTCGCCGCGCCGGGCATCGACGCGACCGTACTGCGCCGGCGCATGCAGATGATCTTCCAGGACCCCTACGCCAGCCTCAACCCGCGCTGGCGCGTGCGCGACATCGTCGCCGAGCCGATCCGCGTGCTCGGCCTCGCCGCCACGCACGAGGCGGAGCGCGGGCGCGTCGCCGAGCTGCTGCGCCAGGTCGGCTTGTCGCCCGAGGACGGCGAGAAGTACCCGCACGAATTCTCGGGCGGCCAGCGCCAGAGGATCTCGATCGCGCGCGCCCTGTCCGGCAACCCCGAGTTCCTGGTGTGCGACGAGCCCACCTCGGCGCTCGACGTCTCGGTGCAGGCGCAGATCCTGAACCTCATGACCGAGCTGCAGGAGCGGCTCGGCCTGACCTACCTTTTCATCTCCCACAACCTCGCGGTGGTGTCGCATATCGCCGACCGCGTCGGCGTGATGTACCTGGGACGCGTGGTCGAGCTGGCCGGGGCCGACCCGCTGTTCGCCGCCCCGCGCCACCCCTACACGCGCATGCTGATGGACGCCATTCCCGACCTGGAGATGAGCGGCAAGCCGCGCACACCGGTCGCGGGAGAGGTGCCCAATCCCCTGGCGCCGCCCGCCGGATGCGCCTTCCACCCGCGCTGCCCGCATGCCGACGCGCGCTGCCGCGCGGAGCGGCCGCAGCTGCGCCCCGTTCCCGGCGGCGCGGCCGCCTGCCACGCCGTCGAGGAAGGCCGGCTCAGCGCTTGAACAGGTCGCGCAGTTTCTTCTCGACTTTCTCCTTCGCCTTTTCCTTGACCTTCGCCTTGGCGGCTTCGCCCGCCAGCGAGCGGTAGTCGATCTCGTATTTGGGCGCATCAAACGGTCCCGTCAGCTTCACCGGAATGGTCAAGCCGGCGAGATGCTCGAGGTCGGCGCCGCCCTGCCCCTTGGATGTCGCCACTACCGTGGCTTTCGCAAGGTAGTTCAGTTGCGAATTGCCGATGTCGATGTCGCCCGCGCCGC
>Ga0214472_10001779_pt1 | contig 23509 bp, 21 predicted proteins | sample RVTome_6_FD_207662 | JGI IMG/M metagenome (GOLD analysis project Ga0214472, IMG submission 207662) | Soil microbial communities from uranium-contaminated site in the Upper Colorado River Basin, Wyoming, United States - RVT140D175 | ecosystem: Environmental > Terrestrial > Soil > Contaminated >...
CGAGCATGTCAGGCAGGGCCTGCTCCACGAACCGGCGAATCTGCTGCCCATGATACCGCGTGCTGAAGTGCGAGGCGAGCACCAATTGGTTCTGGAACCGCTCGCGGCGCTCGACCACGTCGTCCAGGTGCATGTGGCCGAACTTGTGTATGCGCTCCTTGCGATGCCGCGGCGCGACGAAGGTCACCTCGATGATCAGCACCTCGGCTTCGTACATCGCCGGGCAATCGTCCAGCCCGCGCGGCGTGCTGTCACCCAGATACGCGACTCGTGGAATCCGCTGCTCGTTGGTCACTTCCTGGCCGGACAGTCTCAGATCACGGATTTCCGGCCCAGACAGCTTCGCCAACTCCGGCTTGAGCTTGCGGCGGCGTTCCCAGACGACGAAGCCCAGCGACGGGACCGTGTGCTCGGTGGCTGAGACGGTGACGACCAGTTCGCGCGACAATTCCACTTCGTCGCCCGGGGCAAGCGGCACCAACTCGCAGGGCAGCCGGCCCCGGTCCAAGCGGGTGAATTGCCGCAGGATCCGCTCGACCGGTTCGATCGTCACCGCCGGCAGGTAGATCGTCGGCGGCGACATCTTCATCATCCGCCGCCGGGCGACGTAGACCGGCAACGCCACGATATGATCCAGATGGGCGTGCGAAACGAACCAGGTTTCCGTGCCCATGAACGACCACGGCTGCGCGCCGAGATCGAACCCCAGCTTCAGCTCCGGCACCCGCCAATAGGTCTGCACCGCCGCGCGCGAATAGCCCTCGATCGTGAGACCATTGTGTACGACGGTTTTGACCGGCAGATTCTTGATCATACGCTGAAGCGGATGTGCAGCACGTCGCCGTCTTGGACGACGTAATCTTTCGGTTCTTGGCGCATGAGGTTTTGCGCCTTGACTTCGCGTTCGCTGCCCAGGCGGATGAGGTCGGCGGCCGAGACGGTTTCAGCGCGGATGAAGCCGCGGGCCAGGTCGCTGTGGACGTTGTCGGCGGCGGCCAGCGCCGTGCCGCCGCGCGGCAGCAGCCAGGTGCGGACCTCCTTCTCGCCGGCGGTGAAGTAGAGAATCTGACCGGAGACGTCCAGTATTTTACGGAGCACTTCGTCGCGGTCGGGGCCAGGCACAGACATCTCGCGCTCAAACTCCGCCCGGTCGGCTTCGTCCATTCGCGACAGTTCCACCCGCAGCGATGCGGCCGCGGCCATCAATGGCATCCCCTGCGGCGTCTGTCGGCCGAAACGCTCCGGCCGCGGCTCATCGTCGGCCAGATTGACCAGCACCAACGCCGGCTTCTGGCTCAGCAGACAAAAACTGCGCGTGGCCTTGAGCTGCTCGTCGCTCAGTCCGGACTCGGCCAGCGATTGACCGCGTTCCAGCGCCGCCAGCACGATCTCGAGCGTGGCCAGTTCGGCCAATTCCTGGTCGCGCGACGGGCGCGGCTTTTTGACCGATTCGCGCAACCGCGCGATTCGCCCGGTGACAATCTCCATGTCGGTCAGCAGGAAGTCTTCGGTCATGGACCCGGCGTCGGCCAACGGGTCGGCGCCGGCAAAACCGGCCGCGACGATCACCAGGCAGCCGGCCTCGCGAATCTGTCCCAGCCGCGCTGCGTTGCCTTCATGCGTGCGACTCAGCCCCGGCGTGTCGACCAATTCCAACGATGCCAAGGTGACCTTCTTCGGATGATAGACCTCGCACAGGGGCGCGACACGCGACTCGGGCACGGCGGCCATCGCGGTCTGCCCGGCGTGCGACAACGCCGGATCGGGGGCCACACCGGTCAGCCACTCGAAGACGGTGCTCTTTCCGGATCCCTGGTAGCCGACAATTCCAATTCTCATGTGCTCTCGTTCATCCTGCTGAGTCAGCGTCTGCCGCGCGCGGATTCCAGCGAGGCGCGCAGGCGGGCGAGCATGCCGCGGATCCGATCGGTTTCGTCCCCGTCCAACACCGCGCGGCCGAAACGGGTGCGATAAAACAACTCGGCCAGATATCCCGGCGCATCGGCCACCGCGCGCGTCGCGTCGTGCTCGGCCAATTGTTGGGTCGCCAGGTTGGCGAAATCACGCTGCGTCTGACAATCGCGTCGCTTGAGTTGGTGCCGTGCCAACAAGGTCTCCATGCGGTGGTAGAAATCGACCCTTCGGGCCAATTCGCGCCGCGCGGCCGACCTTTCGCGTGACCTCCACGCGGCGAGCCATGCGCTCATCCAGCGCGCCAGCCTCCACAGCGCCGCGGCGGTCAATAAGATGATGGCGGCCGTCAAACCGCCGCGCCAATTGAACCAGCGACCTTGTCGAAAAGAGTCGATCATCAAGCTAAAAAACAGCCGGACTCCGTGCCCTAAACCCGTGTAGGTATCTGCCGCAAACGGTTTCTTGATGATCGTGGCCGCCACCGCGGCGACCGGCCCATAGACCGACTGTCGTTGGCGGCTGGCGTCCATTCCCAGCACGTAGCGCGACCAGAGGAACTGGCAGAAGTCGAGTGTTTCACCGACCGCCGGCAATCCGAGCCAACCCCGTCCGGTTAGCGTGAATGCCGACGTCGCAGCCGTCGGATCCAGGCGCAGCCAGCCGCCCTCGGCCGGGGCGAAATAGTTTGGCAATTCGCCAGTGGGGACCTCGTCGGCGTCCAAGTAAGCCTCGACCCAGGCATGAGAGTGAAATCGCCCAGGCTGTTGTATTCATCCCCTCGAAACCCCAACACAACGCGTGACGGAATGCCGACGTGCCGAAGCATGAGAGCCAGCGCCGTGGCGAAATACTCGCAATGCCCGCTCTTGTGGTTCGTCATGAAGTCTTCGACAGGGTCCAGCGCTGGATCGCGCTGGACCGGCTGCAATGAATACGTAAACCCACCGGTATCACGCAGAAAGCGTTCCAGCGCCCTCGCCTTGGCCACCTTGTTGGCGGTCGGAATCCCGTCGATCTGCCGCTGCGCGATATCCTTCAGTCCGGCCAGCGGATCGATTTGGCCGCGATCGCTTGGCAGCGCCAGCAGCAACTGTCGTTGTTCGTCAGTGAGTGGTTTATTGACCGGCGTAATCGGCAGTTGTCGGCCGTCGTGTAGGCCGGTCAGGCTGAGTTTGTACTCGACGCGTTTTTGCCGCATATTGTCGCTGCGAAACAACTGCCGGCCGCTGGCGTCGTCGGGGTCGGACAACAGGCCTTCGTTGGGCCGGGTGACAATCGCCGGAAAGAGGCTGAACACGATCGGCGTTTCGAGCGGCTCGATCGTAATCGTCTGGTCGATCAACTCCGTTCCGGCGGGCGGCGGTTTGGGCGTGACGATCCGGCCTCTCACGGAGGCGTTTGGGCGAGGCGTGCGCGCCTTCAACCACTCCCCACGATTGTAGGTGGAAAGCACGGTGCCGCGAAACAACGGGGGTTCCGCCAACGGGTAGCTCTCTCCGGTCAAACGATTCGTAAACCGGGCGATCATGACTTCTTCGGGGTTGTCCGTCACGGCGCCCAGCGTGCCCAGCGTGACCTGGTCGGTGAAGCCGACGACGCGCCGGGCGTTCAATTGCGTGTCGGACCACGAAGTGTGCCCGAGCCGCGGCAACACGATGAAGACGACGCCGGCAAATGCCACGCTTCCCAAGGCGATCGCCACCGCACGCCGTCCCAAAGCGCGCAGCGCCGGCCGATCCAATGCGTCTCCGCTACGGCCCGAAAAACCAGCCGCGCGCCCAGCCAATGGCCAGCGCCGCGATACTACCGCAGCCTGATTGGCGTCGGCGGTCGTCTGGGCGGCACGGCCGAACTGCTGCGCTTCTCGAACCAGGTAGAATAGCGCCAGGGCGACGATCGCCACTTGGACGTAAAGCAACAACACCAGACCGAACACGACGCCCAAGTTGATGGCCGACGCCACCGCCACCTGCAGCAGGCTCAAGAGCGCCAGATACCAGTAGATCCGCGCGTTTTTCGAGCAGAACATCAATACGAATTGCAAGTACACCAGTGAATCCGCCAGGGCGATCAGCTTGCTCTCACGGGCCGACAACGCGTACCACAATTGAATGCCCAATAGCAAACCCGCCAGATTGGCCACCAATAAATTGACACGCACCCAACGCTTGACATCGACCAGGTAGACCGCCGTGGGCGCGATTGCGGCCGCCAACAGCGCGACCGATAGATCGCGCTTGCCCATGCCCAACAGCCAGGTGCCGAGCACCGCCATCAAGGCGATCGCGACTTGCAGCCAGCGCTCAAGCGGCCAAGGCTGATGCCTTTTCCACGCGAGGCGGCTCGCGTCATTCTGGGTGATAGAATTCATGTAGTTGGTCGCTTCCAGCGTCGATTATGCGAATTCGCTTGACTAGCGTCCGTCGCTTCGGGTCCCGATACACCTCGGCCAATCGCTGGGTGTCGGTCAGATCGACCGGGTGCGTGGTGACCAACAAGATGTTCATGCCGGGGCGGGCCGCGTCCAATGCCGCGCATAGCAAATCGGCAAGGTGTTCTTCGTGTCCGGCTTCGGCCACCGACAGGTTGTGCATCGCCTCGCGCATGATGGCCCAGGACGTGGCGCCGACCGACACCATCGGGGACGGACCGGATACGGCCACCAGCAGCGACCGTCCGCCGCGACGGCACAAATCGGCCACCATGGTGCCCACGAAACTGACGGCCAATTCGATCGTGTCCAGTTGGGCGCTCGTCGGTTTCGCCGGCCGCCAAAGATCCAATAGCACGGCGACGTCCTGTTTCGATTGTCGTTCGAACTGCCGGACCGCCAGACCTCCGCGCCGCGCCGAAGTGCGCCAATGGATCCACCGCCGGCTGTCACCGGGGCGCCAGTCGCGCAGCCCGTAGAATTCGCCCTCGGAGTGGCCCTGCCGACGTTCTGTCAGTTCGTTGCCCAAATCGACGCGCTGCCGCAGCCGGTCCCAGCGATGCGTCAGGCGACCCAAGCGCGGAGCGACGATCAGCGTGTCGGGCTGATCGATCCACGACGTGCACCTCAGCAACCCAAAGGGAAATCGGGTCGAAACCCGCAACGGCCCCACGCGATACCTGCCTCGCTCCGTCAGCCGCCCCCGGTAGCCCGAGCTGCGCGTCTGCCCTGCCGGCAGATGCGTGAACATCGCCTGCGCGGCAACGCGGCGGGGTCGCCGCGACGCACTCTGCCTGGTGAACGTGTCGGAGACGACGACCGCCCAACTCGGCAATCGGCGCCGGGTGTTGCGGGCTTCGAACTCAACGATCAGCAAGTCGCCCGCACACACGGAGTCCGGCAAATGGCGTTTGAACTCCAACCCGCGCAGTGTGTTCCGCGCCAGCCGGTAACTGATCGCCATGACTCCGACCATCACGCCGAACAGCAGCATCATCAAGTTGATCTCGCGCAACATCGCGGCGGCCAGGATAAAACCGGCCACAATCATGAAGTACCAGCCTTCAAGACAGATGGAAACCCGCGGCTTGCGTCGCACGTTGTTGATGTTCCCTGCGGAAAATGGTGGCGGGCGACTTGGTTATTCCGATTTAGGATCAAGAAGGTCCCGGCGCCGACTCCATCATCAAACGTCAGCGGCCGCGATCAACCGGGCACCGGCACTTCATCGACCAACCGCTGAATCAAGGCTTCGACCGCCGCCCGTTGTCCTCCGTGGAGGTAACCTTTGGGGATCACCCGGTGCGCCAACACGGCGACCGCCAGCCGTTTGACGTCGTCCGGCACCACGTAGTCGCGTCCTTCGACCAGCGCCAACCCCTGCCCGGCGCGATACATGCAAAGCGCGCCGCGCGTGCTGGCCCCCACGTGCAATTCGTCGCTGTCGCGGGTGGCTTCGACGATGTTGAGGATATACTCGCGGATGGATTCGTCCACGTGGACCTCGCGAGTCGCCTTCTGCAGCGACTGCACCTGCAGGCAATCGAGCGCCGGCTGCAACTCTTCGACCGGTTCGCCGCGGCGATGGCTGACCAACACCTGCAACTCGTCTTCGCGGTCGGGATAGCCGACGCTGGTGCGCAGCAAAAAGCGGTCAAGTTGGCTCTCCGGAAGCGGGTACGTGCCCTCGAATTCAAACGGATTTTGCGTGGCGATCACCATGAACGGCCGCGGCAGGGGATACGTGTGGCCGTCGACCGATACCTGCCCGTCGCTCATCGCTTCCAGCAATGCGCTCTGCGTCCGCGGCGTCGTGCGATTGATCTCGTCGGCCAGCACGATGTTGGAAAACACCGGACCGCGGTTGAAGACGAATTCGCTGGTCTGCGAGAGGAACATGCTGCTGCCCACAATGTCGCTGGGCAGCAAGTCCGGAGTGAACTGAATCCGCGAGAACCCGGCGTCGACACTTTTGGCCAACGCCTTGCCGACCAGCGTTTTGCCCACGCCGGGCACGTCCTCCAACAGCACGTGCTCACCGGCCAACAGCGCCACGACGCACAACCGCAATACGTCCGCTTTGCCCAACACGACCTGCGACATGTTGGACTCCAACTCGCCCACCAGGTCTCGCAGGTCGGTGGCCATACAATCGCTCCGAAGACACTCTGCCAAGAAAACACCCTGTTCCGCGGCGACCATGGCGCTGCCTCGCACCCGCGGCCGGCCGGTACGCACCGCACGGAAAGTGGCCATCGACGGAGCACGCCGCCAAAGGCAATTTCATTTTACCCATCGCGAGTGTGCCGTACCATCGGCCGCGGGCTGTCAGGGCCCGGCCAAAAGGTTGTCCCCGGCCGTCACCACCGTTAGGATGTGGTTTGGAACAGAAGCTGGGATCCTCATGTCCACGGCCGACAATAACTCGAGCCTCGGCTTTTCTTTCGATCCGAATACCGCGTCCCCTGGCGGCCGGCAGCCGATTGCCGCCGAGGCCGGCATTTGGCTCGACGGTGAGGTATTGGCGTGCGCATGCCCCGACTGCGCCGCGCCGATGTCGATCCGGCTGTGGCTGTTGGTCGCCGACTGCTGGCGTTGCGGCGCCAGCATCGAACTCACGGCCGAACAAGAGCGGGTGGCGCACCGGTTGCTGCGCAAGCGCGAAGCGGCCGGCCAGCCCGAACATCGAAAAGCCAAAGAGAAACCCGCGGCCCCTTTGGCGGTTGAAGTCGCCACAGCGGTGCGTCAATCAACTCCCGCTGATAAGTCAACGGCGACGGCTTCGAATAAATCGGCCGTCACGGCGCCGGCGCCCAAACAACGAAAACCGGCCTTCGAGCGCAACAGCTTGTTGAATAAGTCGGGCGCCACTGCCGGCTTGTCCAGCAGTGCCGCGAATCCCGCGGGAAACACTGCTGGAAAAGGCAGCAGTGGCACCGATTCTTCCCAGGAGCGACATCTTCAACGGGCTGGTAAACCGCAGCCGGCGCCGGAGCGGACCGCGGCGGCGGCCAAACCGGTCGGCGTTCGTGCGCAATTGCAAGAGATCAGCAAGTTCGGCGAAGCCCGCGTGTGGCTGGGCAATTGGTTGCGCGCCTTGCCCGCCTGGCTGACCAGCCTGATCTTGCACATGGTGTTGATCATCCTGCTGGGATTGTGGCTGATTCAAGACACGCCGCGGCCGCCGCGGATCACGCTGGCCACCAGGATCAGCGACGATGACGAGCCCGGCGCCGAACCGGCCGACGACGAGCCGGTCGAAGCCTTCGAGTTTGATGATCCCGGCGAACTGGATTCCGAGGATGTGACCCAGGACGATCCTTTCGAAATGACGTCGCTCGATCCCTTCGAGGTCACCGCGCCTGAGCAGACCGCCGGCTCCGGCGAGTTGCTCGCCGACGCGGTTCAGGCGCCGGCGCTGGGTCCGCTGGAGCCGGGAAATATCGTTGCCGGGCGCGATCCGCGATTGCGCAAACAGTTGCTCGAGCGCGAAGGCGGCACGGATTACACGGAGGCCGCGGTGGCCCGTGGGTTGAAATGGCTGGCCCGGCATCAAAACGCCGACGGCAGTTGGAGCCTGCACGCATTCCATCAGGCCGGCGACTGCGACGGACAGTGCAAGGACCGAGGGCAGCCCAGCGACACGGCCGCCACGGCGCTGGCGCTGCTGCCGTTTTTGGGCGCGGGCGAAACGCACCGCGCGGGCGTGTACGCCGATACCGTGGCGCGTGGATTGTATTGGCTGGTCGACCATCAGAAACCGGGCGGCGACCTGCGCGGGGGCGGCATCGGACGCATGTACGCGCATGGTCAATGCGCCATCGTGCTGTGCGAAGCCTACGCGCTGTCGCGCGACGAAGAACTGCGCGAACCGGCGCAAAAGGCGATCGATTTCATCGTCAATGCCCAGCACAAGCAGGGCGGCTGGCGGTATTCGCCGGGACAACCGGGCGACACGAGCGTCGTCGGCTGGCAGTTGATGGCGCTGCGCAGCGCGCAGATGGCCTATTTGAACGTTCCCGAGCGCACGCTTGATTTGTCCGGCCGGTTTCTGGATCGCGTGCAGACCGATTCGCCCGGCGGCCGCTACGGCTACATGCCGGGCCACGGGTCATCGGCCACGATGACGGCCGAAGCGCTGTTGTGCCGTCAATACGCCGGCTGGCCGCGCGGCCATGCGGGCATGCGGGCCGGTGTCGAGTATCTGCTTGCCCGGCACCTGCCCAGTCGCAATCAGCCCAACATCTACTACTGGTACTACGCCACGCAAGTGATGCATCACTACGGCGGCCAGGAATGGGAAACCTGGAACTACGCCCTGCGGGATATTCTAGTGGAAACGCAAAAGACCCGCGGCCACGAAGCCGGCAGTTGGAACCTGGGCGACCCGTACGTATCCAACGGCGGCCGCCTTTACGTGACCTCGCTGGCCATCTGCACGCTGGAAGTCTATTACCGTCACCTGCCGCTGTACGGGGCGGGGGCGATTGACGACTAGGCCGGCATCATTCAGCGGGTAAGGCGGTGCCTTCCGCCACTCCCTACCCGCTGATATACGCGGTGTTTTGGGCAAGTTAGGCGTAAGCCCATTTCACATGGATTCTTGCATCACGCACGATTCGACTCACGAATAATCCGATTTGGTAGAATTGGACGCCAAGAAGCAGGTATACATCGTAAGTCTTTATATTTATAACACTTGCGTCATACGGTGAAGGCATTGTGCGCTGAAACATCTCGGATTCTGGAGACTCGCACTCACAATAAGAGCACAAACTCGCAAAAAACTTCAAAACTTATCATTCATGTGATTGTTTTCTGATCCAAAACGCACATAATCGGGGAATCGCAAGCCGTCATGGTGGACAACAGGTAGTTGAGTGCATGCTGGCCGATGAGCGAAGAACCCGCCTTTTGGACCTGGTGCGCAGCCGGGGATTTGCCTCGCTGCCGGATCTGGCCGAAGCCCTGGAGGTGTCGGAGTCGACCGTCCGCCGCGATTTGGACCAGTTGGAGGAGTCCGGCGGGGCTAAACGGACGCACGGCGGGGCCGTGTACACCGGGCCGTCGCCCAAGCTGCCGCATTTCGAGGAGCGCGAGCCGGAGCAGTGGGGCAAGAAACGCGCCATCGCTCAGGCCGCGGCCCGGATGATTGACGACGGCGACACGGTGTTGTTGGACGGGGGGAGTACGACGTACGAAGTGGCGCAGTGCCTGGTCGGCCGGCCGCTGCAGGTGGTGACCAACTCGTTGCCGGTGGCCAACCTGTTCATGACCCGCGCCGACACGGACCTGGTGCTGGTCGGAGGATACGTCTACCCGCGGACGGGCGTGGCGTTGGGACCATACGCGGACCGGATGATTGCCAGTTTGAACGTGCGCCGCACCGTGCTCAGCGTGGCGGGCGTTAGCGAGCGAGGTTACTTCAACAGCAACCTGCTGTTGGTCGAAACCGAGCGGGCGATGATGCAGGCGGCCGACGAAGTGATTGTGGTGGCCGACAGCAGCAAGTTCGGACGTCAGAGCCTGGCGCTCTTGTGCGGCCTGGGCGACGTGCAGCACCTGGTGGTCGACAACGAGATCAGCGAAGACTGGCGCAGCCGGATCACCGCGGCCGGCGTGCGGCTGACCATCGCCGGCGCGACCGACAACGGTTGAACGATGACTTGAAACAACTCGCCGACAAGCCAATATGACGACCACCATCGACCGGGCATCGATCGAGCAGATCGTCCGAGAAATCGTGCTGGCGCAACCCGCGCCGGCCGGCGGCGAGCCGAATCTCGTCGTCAGCATCTCTGCCCGGCACGTGCATTTGACCGATGCGGACGTGGAGACGCTGTTCGGCCCGGGGCGGACGTTGACGCCGATGAAAGACTTGTACCAGGACGGTTTTTACGCGGCCGAAGAGACGGTGATGATCGTCGGTCCGCGGCGCCGCATGTTGCCGGCGGTGCGGGTGTTGGGACCGACGCGACGGCACAGCCAGGTCGAGCTGGCCTTTACCGACGCCATCAGCCTGGGGATCGACGTGCCGGTCCGGCCCAGCGGCAAGCTGGACGGCACGCCCGGCTGCGTGATCGTTGGCCCTACTGGCGTGGTCGAGTTGAAGCAGGGCGTGATCCGCGCCGAGCGCCACGTGCACATGCACGTCGATCACGCCCGGCATTACGGCGTGAACAGCGGCGACCGCATGAAGCTGCGGATCGATTCCACCTGCTCGCTCGTCTTGGAAGACCTGCTGGTTCGTGCGGATGCTACGAGCAAACTCGAGGTGCACCTGGACACGGACGAGGGGAACGCCGCCGATCTGGATCACGCGCGAAAAGTCGAACTGTTTGTTTGAAACGAGTCACGTTTTATCTTTTCTGATCTGGAGACTTGAGCAATGGCAAAAGTGATGGAAGCGCTCGGCATGATCGAGACCAAGGGTTTTGTGACCCTGGTCGAGGCGACCGACGCGATGATGAAAGCGGCCAACGTGGAATTCCTCGGCTGGGACAAGGTCGGCAGCGGCCTGGTCAGCGCGTTCGTGACCGGTGACGTGGGAGCCGTCAAGGCGGCGACCGACGCCGGCGCCAGCGCCGCAGGGCGCATCGGCGAGGTGGTCTGCGTGCAGGTCATCCCCCGGCCTCACGAAGACCTGGGCATCGTCCTGCCGGCCGCCAAAACGACCAAGTAAACACCCTTTTACACCCGAAAGCGAAACACACTATGAACGAAGCCATCGGACTTCTGGAAACCAAAGGCCTGGTCGCGCTGGTCGAAGCCACCGACGCGATGGCCAAGGCGGCCAACGTAAAAATCGTCAAGAAGATCCCCATCGGCGGCGGTCTGGTCACCACCGTCGTCGAGGGCGACGTCGGCAGCGTGCGGGCGGCGGTCGAAGCCGGCGCCACGGCAGCCTCGCAAGTGGGCGATCTGGTCGCCAGCCACGTCATCCCGCGCCCGGCGGACGGACTGGTAAAGGCATTTCTCTCGTAAAACCATGCGGTCGTGAACGGAAACACGTTGGATAACAAGTGGCAACGATGAAGATCTTGGTCGCCAATCTGGGCTCGACGAGCTTCAAGTACCGGCTGTTCGACATGACCGACGAGCGCCAACTGGCGCGCGGCGGCGTCGAGCGTATCGGCGCGCCGCAGAGCGCCTGCCACGTGCAAATCGGCGAGCAACGTCAGGAATCGACCGCGCACGTGCCGGATCACGCCGCTGCGGTTCGCCAGTGTCTGGCCCAGTTGACCGCGCCCGGTAGCGGCTGTTTGCAGCAAGCCAGTGAAGTGGCGGCGATCGGCTTCAAGGCGGTCCACGGAGGACGCTATACCGGCGTGCAGCGAGTGACGCCGGACGTGCTCGAGGCGATGCAGGCGATGAGCCGGGTGGCGCCGGCTCACAACCCTCCGTACATCGCGGCCATGCGGCTGCTCGACGAGAAGTTGCCGGAGATACCGCTGGTGGCCGCGTTTGAAACCGGATTCCATGAAACGATCCCGCCGCGAAATCGCTACTTCGCGATTCCTTACCAATGGGCCGAGGAATTTCACGTCAAGCGGCACGGATTCCACGGCGCCAGCCACCGCTACATCGCCACCCGCACGGCCGAACTGCTGGGGCGCGACGACCTGCGGATCATCTCCTGTCATCTGGGCGGTTCGGCGTCGATTTGCGCGATCCGTGACGGGGCGAGCGTCGCCACCAGCATGGGCATGAGTCCGCAGACCGGCCTGCCGCACAACAATCGCGTCGGCGACTTCGACGTCTTCGCGCTGCCGGTCCTGTTGGAGCGCACCGGCAAATCGCTGGACGAACTGCTGGACGATCTGGCCGAGCGCAGCGGACTGCTGGGCTTAAGCGGCACGAGCGGCGACATGCGCGATCTGGAGGAAGCGGCCCAAGCCGGCAACGGGCGTGCCCGTCTGGCAATGGACGTGTTCATCTCCGCGGTGCGGCACTACCTGGGAGCATACCTGGTCGAGTTGGGCGGCGCCGAGGCGATCGTGTTCACCGGCGGCATCGGCGAAAACGGCGTCACCGTCCGGCAAGCGGTTTGCCGAAACCTGGCGACCTTGGGAATCGAATTGAACGACGAGGCCAATGCCGCCGCGCGGGGCGAGGCGTGCATCAGCGCGGCCGGCAGCCGCACGCAGATTTGGGTCGTGCCGACCAACGAAGAACTCATCGTGGCCCGACAAACAAAGCAGGCATTGGAGGGTTGACGCGATGTTCATCGCCAAGGTCACCGGCAGCGTCGTGGCGACCCAAAAGGTCGCGTCGATGGTCGGTTACAAACTACTGGTCGTCGAGCCGTACCGCGTTGACGCGGAAAACCGCACGCGGCTGACGGCGACTGGACGCACTTTTGTGGCCGTCGACACGTTGGGCGCCGGCGAGCACGAGTTCGTGCTCATCACGCAGGGATCCAGCGCCCGGTTGACGCCGGAGACCAAAACGCTGCCGATCGACGCCGTCGTGATCGGCATCATCGACACCGTCCACGTCGGCCGCGGCCGCGTCTACAGCCGCGACGAGGAATGAATTCAACTCCAACAGCGAGATCAAAACATGCAAGCCACCGAAGCCTTGGTCCGCAGCGTCGTCCAGGAAGTTCTCGCCCGCATGGACACCGGGCGGAACGGCGCTTCGCGCCGAGCACACACCGGGCGGCACGGCGTCTTTGACAACGTCGATGACGCCGTGGCGGCCGCCACGGACGCCTTCGAGCAATTGTCCCAGCGGACGATCGAAGAGCGCAAACGGATCATCGACCACATCCGCCGCATCTCCATCGAACAGTGCGAAGAGCTGGGCTCGATGGAAATGCAGGAAACCAAGATCGGCCGCCTGGCGCACAAGATCGAAAAACTGCGAATCCTTGGCCAACGCACTCCCGGCGTCGAATTCCTGCGCAGCGAAGTGTTCAGCGGCGATCACGGCCTGGCCGTCATCGAACACGCCCCCTTCGGCGTGATCGGCGTCATTACTCCCGTGACCCATTCGCTGCCCACCATCACCGGCAATGCCGTCAGCATGATCGCCGGCGGCAACACGCTGGTGGTCAATCCGCACCCGGCGGGCAAGCGCGTGGCGGCAGAAGGCGTGCGGCGATTTAACGAAGCGATCTACCGCGACCTGGGCATCGACAACATCGTGTCGGTCATCGCCGAGCCGACGTTGGAGTCGGCCGAGGAAGTCTTCTCGCACCGCGACATCGCTTTGATCTGCGTCACTGGCGGCCCGGCCGTGGCCCGGGCGGCAATGAACAGCGGCAAGCGGGCGATCGTCGCCGGGCCGGGCAATCCGCCGGTGGTGGTCGACGAGACCGCCGATCTGCAGCGCGCGGCCCGCTCGATCATTCAGGGCGGAGCGTACGACAACAATCTGCTGTGTATCGGCGAAAAGATGGTCTTCGCCGTGTCGAGCATCTTCGACGAACTGATGAACGCCATGGACCGCACCGGCGCCGTGCGGCTCAACGCCGGCGAAATCAAGTCACTTACCAGCCAGGCGATCACCACCGCCGGTGAAGGCAAACACCAACATTACGTGGCCGCGAAAGATTTCATCGGGCAGGACGCGGCCGTGCTGGCCCGCGCGGCAGGCCGGCAGGCGGCGCCGGAAACGGAGTTGCTGTTCGGCGAAACCGAGGCCGGCCATCCGTTCGTCTCGGCCGAACAGATGATGCCTTTCATACCGTTCGTGCGCTGCCGCGACGTGGACGAGTGCATCGCGCAGGCCAAGCACTACGAGCACGGCTTCCGGCACACCAGCATGATCCACTCCAAGAACGTGACCAACATGACCAAGATGGGCCGGGCGATGGACACCACGCTGTTCGTCAAGAACGGCCCCTCGATGGCGTCGCTCGGCCTGGGCGGCGAAGGATATTTGTCCTACTCCATCGCCACGCCCACCGGCGAAGGTGTGACCACCCCGCTGACGTTCACCCGCGAGCGGCGGTGCTCGATGATCGACGAATTGAGGATTGTGGGGCGTTAGTGACACGCGGGCGGGTATTGAACCGATTTATCGTTTAACCGCAGGGCCATCGGCCCGCGCGCCACTCGGATGCGGAACGTTTAACCCGGATTATTCACAGGGAAATGCACCACGGAGGCACGGAGGACACGGAGAAAAGTACTTATCGTACGAATCTGACTTGAGATCAATTGGAATTCTGTTAATTCAAATCTGAAAAGCCGTCGACGTAATTCCTCGACGTGGCAAATGTTTTAAAAAACTCCGTGTTCTCCGTGTCCGTGGTGAATAATCCCCGTTAACCCACCAATCGAACATCACATGCAACTGGCACTCGTCCTTGGCACGGCCGTCTCGTCGGTCAAACACGCCTCGATGACCGGCTGGAAACTGCTGGTCGTGCAGCCGCTGTCGGCCGACGGCCGCTCGCCGGACGGCGACCCGGTATTGGCCGTGGACGACTTGAACGCCGGCCGCGGCGACACGGTGTTGCTCACCAGCGACGGGGAACAAACCAGAAACCTGATGGCCAGCGACGACACGCCGGTCCGCTACAGCTCGATTGGAATCTGCGACCGATGACCGCCGGAAACAACAGCGCCGCCGCAGCCGACATCGAGCGCATCGTGCGCGAAGTGATGGCGCGGTTGCCGTCCGCCGCCGAGCCGGCCGCACCGATGGACGATGCCGACGCTGCGACGCTGCGGATTGCGGAGCGGGTCGTTTCGCTGGCCGCGTTGGAAGGAAAACTGAACGGCACGGGCCGAGTGGTAATTGCGTCCGGCGCGGTGATCACCCCGGCGGCGCAGGACTATTTGCGTGAGTGCAGCGTGCAGGTGCATCGCGAGAACGGTCAATCGCAATCTCCGGGTCGCGCCACCAACGCGGTCGTGGCGGCCGCGGAGACGACGTTCGACGCGGCCGGTTTCGTGTCGAGCCTGCGACAACGCGGCGCGACCGTCTCGTTGGCAGGCGCCGGTGAGATAACCAGAGTGATCTCACAATTGACCACGGACATTTTGACAAGCAATCACATCGCCCTGCTGTTGACCGATCAGCCGGTATTGGCCGTCTGCCTGGCGAATCGAACGCGCGGCATCCGCGCCTTTTGTGCCGGCCACGAAGACGAAGTGCGGCGTGGCGTGGCGGCGATCGGAGCGAACCTGCTGGTGCTCGAGCCGCGCGGACGAAGCTTGTTTCAATTGACACGCCTGGCCGCGGCGTTCATTGACACCGAATCGCACGAATGTCCGGCCGCATATCAGGAGGCGTTGGGTTCATCATGCGCATCGCACAAGTGATTGGCGCCGTGACGCTCAATCGGCAGCACCCCAGTTTCACAGGCGCCAGTTTTCGCCTGGCCGTGCCCTTGAGTCTGGAGGAACTGGCCGGCAACCTTTCGCCGTCGGCCGAGGCACTCGTGGTCTACGATGAGCTAGGTTCAGGTGTAGGCAGCCGCATCGCGATCAGCGAAGGCCGCGAAGCCGCTCAGCCGTTTTATCCCGAGGAGAAGGCCGTTGACGCCTACAACGCCGCCATCCTGGACACGGTGGTCGTTGAAACACCATTAATCCCCACGGGAATCACGAAAACACGAAAGGCCGAAAAGACGAAAGGGAACAAGCCATCCGACGGCGTTGACTGAAAGTGTAAAGGCAATACGTTCTCCAAATCGCGATCGCGCTTTCGTATTTTCGTGCTTTCGTGATTCTCTAAACCACGATCAACCAATTCCAAGACACTATGAACGCACACCGGCTTAAACAAGAAATCTGCGAAATCGGACGCCGCATCTATAACAAGGGATTCGCCGCGGCCAACGACGGCAATCTCACCTGCCGCATCGGCGAGAACGAAGTCCTCTGCACGCCGACGATGATGTCCAAAGGCTTTTTGAAGCCGGATGACATCTGCACCATCGACATGCAGGGCAATCAACTGGCCGGGCATCGCAAAAGGTCCAGCGAGGCGCTGTTGCACCTGGCGATCATGAAGGAGCGGCCGGACGTTAAAAGCGTCGTACACTGCCATCCCCCGCACGCCACCGCGTTTGCCATCGCGAGGGAACCGATCCCCCAATGCGTGCTGCCGGAGGTGGAGGTCTTCCTGGGGGACGTGCCGATCACCAAGTACGAAACGCCCGGCTCGCAGAAATTCGCCGACACCGTGCTGCCGTTCGTGAAGAAAACCAACGTGATCATCCTGGCCAACCACGGCACGGTCAGCTACGGCGAAACGGTCGAGCGGGCATACTGGTGGACCGAAATCCTGGACGCCTATTGCCGCATGCTGATGTTGGCCCGCGATCTGGGCCGGGTGAACTACCTGGGCGAGCAGAAGACCAATGAGTTGTTGGATCTGAAAACCAAGTGGGGTTTCAAAGACGCCCGCCTGGCGCCCGGCATGGAGAACTGCGACATCTGCGCCAACGACATCTTCCGCGAAAGCTGGACCGACAGCGGAGTCGAGCGCAAGGCTTTCCAGCCACCGCCGCCGGCGAAACTGCCCGCTTCCCGCCCGGCGCCCAACGACGATCAAGAAACTCTGATCCGGACGATTACCGACCGTGTCGTCGCGGTCTTGAACAACAGGTGAGCGATTGCAAGTTGATAGCTAAAGACGGGGAAAGACGACAATAGCCTTAACCGAATTCTGAGAAAGGAGAACCCTAATCTCAATACGGTTCATCTAGCCATGAGTGTTGGCCGAAGGCCAAGCTCATCGTAGCCTGGGGCATCGCCCCAGGGGTTGGTTGGTCGATAAGCGTATTGGCCGAAGGCCATAATCACCCAGTCAAAGGTGATTTGAATATGGCCTTCGGCCAAACCGCCTGACGGTCCTGAATCCCTGGGGCGTTGCCCCAGGCTACGGTAAAAGAGGCCTTCGGCCAAACGAGCTAACGCGTTACGGCTAATTCAACGGTATCGACGCTAAATCCACCCTAATCTTTCTTATGGCGGCCGCATTGATTCATTAGCGCAGATTAGTGTCGATTAGCGTTCCCTCCCATGATTTGCGGACCACTCCATTCTCTTCTCCGAAACATTCACAAATTCACCTTCATCAACAAAACACAGTGAGTTTTCATCATGAAAGTCAGCATCATCGGCGGAGCGGGATTGGTCGGGTCGTGTACGGGTTTCGCGTTGCAGACCGGGCGCGTCGTGCGGGAGATCGCCCTGCTGGACACGAACGCCGAGGGCGCCGAGGGGCAGGCCCTGGACATCCTGCACGGGTCAACGCTCATGGCCGATCAGATCATCACGGCCGGCGGGTACGAACACGTGGCCAACAGCGACCTGGTCTGCATCACGGCCGGCCTGCGGCGCAAGCCGGACGAGAGCCGCTTGGACCTGATCAATCGCAATACGGACCTGTTCGTGAAAATCCTCGCCGATATAGACGGCGCGGGGCTGCGCGACGGTGCGATCGTGTTGGTGGTGTCCAATCCCGTGGACGTGCTCACCTACCTGGCCGCCGACCGGTTGTCCTTGCCGCGGCGGCAGGTGATCGGCCTCGGCACACAACTGGACACGATCCGCTTCCGCAGCCTGATCGCCGCGCGGCTGGACGCGCCGGCCACACAGGTGTCGGCGTTGATCCTGGGCGAACACGGCGACAGCATGGTGCCCATCTGGTCCGGCGCGACCATCGCGGGGCTGCCGATTGACAAGTATCCAGGCTGGTCGCCGAGCCTGGCAAATGAGTTGTTCACGCGCACCAAGGGTGCCGGCGCCGAGGTCATCAAGAAAAAGGGCGGGGCCGGGTTTGCCGTCGGTCTGGCCATCGCCGAAGTGATCGAAACCATTGCCCTGGACCGCCGCCGCGTGCTGCCGGTCTCCAGCGTGCAGGAAGGCTGCTACGGCATCCGCGACGTGGCCTTGAGCGTGCCGACCGTCGTCGGCCGCCCCGGCGTAGTGGAAACCCGGCAGATCGAACTCTGGCCGAAGGAAATGCAAGCGTTGCGCAACAGCGGTCAGGTGCTGCGACAGACGCTGGACACGGTGTTGAAGCGGGTGGGGGCGAGCGTGTAGAGAGGGTTATTCAACACGGAGGCACGGAGATACTAACGGGCCGCGAAAAAATAACTTGATGAAATTCGGGCTCTGCAAAACTCGAAATCCGAAGCACGAAATTCGAAACAAATCGGAACGACCAAAATCCAAATGTTCAAAACCCCAGCCAAGAGGTTTCTGTCATTCGAATTTCGGATTTTGCATTTGTTTCGGATTTCGCATTTCGTGCTTCGAATTTCTTTCCCAAAACGATCAACTTATTGCTGCGCGATCCCTAAGAGGGAAGTACGCAGAGGGCAGTGGGCAGGTTTTCGCGCCAGCGCGTCACTGCCCTCTGCCTACTGCCCTCTGCCCACTTACTCCGTGTTCTCCGTGCCTCCGTGGTTCATCTTCTTACAATGAATTCAGTTTAGGCGATGAAAAAATCCCTCGACCAAAAACTGGCCGCCATCCACGCCGATCCGTCGGGCGCGCGGGAGTTTATCATCGCCGACGCCAAGGACGCGGACATGGCGTTTGGCGTCGGAGCGCCGGGCCGCTCGCCGGAGATGCACGCCGGCGAGGTGCGCATGCGGACGCTGGCGGAATACCGGGAGCAGATCCGCCAGATCGTCCGGCAGGGCGTGGTCGACATCATGCTCATGTCGGCCAGCACCAGCGACTTGCTCACGCTCGGCGAGCGGCTGTTCGACGACTCGCACGTCACCCCGGCCGTGCGGGCCAACGACGCCAGCGACGTATTCGCCATCCGCGAGGCCAATTATCTCAGCGAGCCGGCGCGGCCTTTCCGCACCGCCACGCTGGATCACATCCAATGCGGCCACGTCGATTGCCGTGACGACGAACGCGGCAGCGGCGCCAACCTCGGGCTGTACAGCGTCACGTTCACCAATCGGCTGGAAGACGACCTGCGCACGCTGGAAGAATATCGCCATTTCCGCATCGAGGCCGAACGGGTCGGATTCCGCCATTTTCTGGAGGTCTTCGATCCCAACGTGCCCACCGGCATGGCGGCCGACGCGCTGGCCCGTTACGTCAATGACTCGATCGCCCGCACGCTGGCCGGCGTGGCGACGTCCGGCCGCCCGCTGTTCTTGAAGGTGGTCTATCACGGTCCGCGGGCGATGGAGGAGCTGGTGGCCTACGATCCTCACCTGATCGTCGGCATCCTGGGCGGCGGCGCCGGCACCACCTACGACGCCTTTAAGCTGATCAGCGAAGCACAGAAGTACGGCGCCCGGGTGGCGCTGTTCGGCCGCAAGATCAACAACGCCGAATGCCAGTTGGCCTTCGTCGAGTTATTGCGCCTGATTGTCAACGGCGACATCTCGCCGGAAGAGGCGGTCCGCGCCTATCATGCGGTCTTGGAAAAGCTCGGCATCCGCCCCCATCGAACGCTCGAAGACGACATGCAATTGCAGACCGGCGTGATGAGCTACGGCGGCGGCGCGTCGGTCGTCGTGCCCCACAGCCCTTCAACCGGCAACGGCGACGCCGCGCCGGCAAACATCGCCGGCAAGATCACGAAGACGGCAGCGAAAAAAGACTGCGGCTGCGGTTGTGGTGGCGCCAACAAGGCGGAATGCGCGGACACGTCTGCGGCGAGTGACGGATCGTCCATGAACAATGATCCGGCGGACATCGATTTTTCCCGCATGACGACGGCCGAGAAACTCGCCTACAACCAGACCCGCCGCGACCAGATTTACGGGAAAGTGGGCAGAGGGCAGTAGGCAGAGGGCAGTTTTTCGCGTCAGTGCGTCCCAGTCTACGTAGGCTGTAGGGGTTTAGGCTGTAGGGGTTTAGACATTTAGGTTCTGCGAGAGCGGAGAGAGCGGATGAGAGCTGCGAGGACTTTGGACGTTTCGGTCATGACTGCGGCGATCCGCTGGAAGTCGGACACGTAACCGAGTCGATGTGCGAGCGAAGTCTGGTATTCGAGTTCCCGCAGAGAACCGAACGCGATATCGAGAAAGCGGAGGTAGTCAGCACTCGAGTCGCGAGCGCAACCTTCGACGATGTTCGAGGGAATTGAGACAGCGGCTCGACGCATTTGTGATGTCAAACCAAATCGTTCCGCGCGCGGAAAACCCGCCGTGGATTTGTATACGTCCAATGCCAACTGGTCCGCCAACGCAAACGCCCGAAGCTTCGTATGGTCCCGCATCGTATTCCTCCTAAACCCCTACAGCCTAAACCCCTACTGCCTTACGTCCTTTCAAAACGCGACGGTCAACACCTCCTCCTCTTCGCTTGTAACCGGCGCGATGTTCTGGATCGTTTTCATCTGCCCGCTGTCCGGGTCGCCGACCATCAGCGTATATGTCGCGCCGTTATCGAAGACTTTCGGGCGATACTCACGGCCGCGGATGCGCAGCGTGTACTGGATTTCGCCGGTCGTTTCGTTCGTGACTTGCACTACCGGGTTTTCCATTCTTGTGAAGCGCAGTTGCGGCAAGTGGGCCGCCGCGGGCCGGCCATAGTTTTCGGCCATGTGGATCGTCTTTGGCCAGCCGGGAAATTGGTCTTCGGGACGAAGATTCTCCGGATCGATTTGCAATCGGTAGCACTCCATCGTAATCGTGCCGGCCGGCTTGTTCATCCGCACGATGCCGAACCCGGAGGACTTGTCGTGCAGGGTGTTGATCCGCCCCGGGCGGTTCTTTTCCGCCGGGTTGCCGATGGCGTGGACGGTGACGTGATTGCCCAGCCCGTCCAGGTAGTCGCCCGTGTTGGGCGGGCCCCCGGCGGGCCGATTTCGCACCGGCCGGCTTTCAGCGTCGGGCCGCCACGAGCGAGGGTAGCCGGCGGCGATGCTCGGCACGCAAAACGAGAAGCCGGCGTCGCCCCAGGTGTCGATCCCGTGATGCACGATCGACGGCAAATGCTGATCGCCGGCGTAATGAAAGGCGAACCCTCGGCGCAGAGCATCCAGCGCCTTGTTCCGCCCCGTCTGCGGCCAGCCGTTGCTGTCCAAATCGGCGACCAGGTACGCCTGCTCCGGCCCGTGGTAGTTAGCCAGGTTGCAGAATATCGTCTGTGACACGGCGATCTTCATGTCCGCCCCCTTCCAGTCGGCCGCCCAATGGCGCAAGAACTTCAGTTGCCGGTCGCCGAGCAGCTTCAACCCCGGCTTGTCAACGGTGCGGGGATCGAAGTCCGCATCCTTGACGTGATCGGGCCGCCCGGGCCAGGTGTTGACCTTGCCGGCGGGACCCGATTTGAACTTGCGGTCCTCCAGCACCGCGAAACTCGTGCGGCCGTAGAGCATGTCGCCATAGTACACGGTAATGCCCTGTTCGACGGGCGTGGGATCGAACGGGTCGGGATGATGGGCCGTCTGGGCGCGCTGGACGGCGTTTACCCACTCGGCAGGCATGGCGTAGCCGCCGCGGTCGTGGTTGGCCATCCCCTGGCAATCGCGGCCGCCCTGGCCCCAGATGTTCCCTTGGTACACGTCGTGGTCATCGGGCAGCACCAGCGACGGCCGATCGCGCAAGAGATCGCGAAACGCCCAGCCCCACATGGTGATTTTTCGCAGATAGTTGATCGTGGCCAGTTCCACAGGCTCGCGGAAGATGCCGTAGCCGCCGACGCCCTCGTAGATCTGATCGCCGGAAAAGAACAACACGTCGGGATCCATCGCCGCCACGTTGCGCCGGACGAGTTCGTTCGGAAAACCCGCATCGGTGTTGCCGGTGAACCCGGCGATGACGATTTCCGGTTTGTCGACCGGATCTTTGCGGACGGTGCCGGTGAAAGTGGCCTCCTGCTCGGTTCCGTCGCGGGCGATATCCGTCCAGGCCAGGCGATACGGCGTGTCGCGGGTGTCGTCCCAATTCGGAAGGCGGAATGTCGCGGTGTGCGAGAGCGGATCGATGGCGGCTTCGGCCACGGTGCGCCAGCCGCCGTCTTCCTCAATCTGCAACCTTACCGGCGGCGCGTCGGCGGCGGCGATCGGCGGCATTTGCGCCGTCATCTTCAGCACGCCACGGCTGAGCGTGTGCATGGCATAGAGAATGGGTCCGAAGCGATATGCGTCGTCGGCGACCACCTTCGACCCGCCGACTTGCCAATCGCGAAACCAGAACCGCGCGAGCGGCCCGTCGCCGGCCACGTGTGGTCGACGATTGCCGGCGTGGTTGTTGACCAGAACGATATTGCCGATCAGACGGTTGGCCGATACGCCATCAATCGATTTGGCGCCCAGCAGTTCACCGGTGGGGCCATCGTGAGCGCTCAGCGAGATTGAGTAACCGTCCCCCTCGGGCCGCGCCGAGAGCGTCAGACGGATATCCTTTGGTACGGGAACAACCGGCTCATCTTCCGGCGAGGGCATTCGGCCCAGGAACAGCTTTCCATCGGCGGTCACACCGGCCGGAAATCCATCGCCGAAGAACACGCTGCTCAGGTGGTTTTGCGTGTCGCGGTCCAACACGCCCATGGCGAACCCGGCGGTGCCCGGCTTGTCGTCTCCGGTCAGCAAGCCCAATCGCACGGAGACTTCAAAATCGCCTGCGCCTTCCCCCAGCCAATGCGTCAATAGATGCACGTTGCGGTTTTCGCCGCCGCGGACACATTCCAGCCGGCCGTCTTGAACCCGCCAGTCCTCCATCGGATTGGCCCAGTACTCGGCCCCCAGCCAGATGCGGTCCCGCGTGTCGTCGAAACGGCTGGCGAATTCATCGCCAACCGCGGGATGGGCCACGATGGCTAGCAACAACACGGCCTTGGCACACAGCGGCGACTGGCCTGCGCGTGGCGATCGATAACGTTTCATCGAGCATTCTCCTGGCGGCGTTTGGTCGTCACGATTGTAACTGGAAAGCGAGGTCCGAGGGGCGGAGGAGGCGCGGGTTGCGTCGTTTTCAAATGTGTGTGACGGCCACGGGACAGGTCGAGTGTGGGGTAACGCCACGGGCGCAGAGGGCTTAGGTCACCGTGGTTCCGTGCAAAACCGCTCTGGCAAGATCGGATCGCCGGCCGAACTGCGCGGTCAAAAACGGCGCTTGACGGAATAAATGGAAGGCATTTTTTCCGCGCCTTGGCGTATGCGTTTTAGGCCCTGTAATGGAAAAAACGCCGGTGGCTTTTTCCTCCTGACGGGCCATTCGGGGGATGCCGATGTTTCCGGCCAGAAAACGCCCGGTTTTGTGGTTTTGGCCAAAACGCG
>Ga0214472_10001780_pt1 | contig 23480 bp, 22 predicted proteins | sample RVTome_6_FD_207662 | JGI IMG/M metagenome (GOLD analysis project Ga0214472, IMG submission 207662) | Soil microbial communities from uranium-contaminated site in the Upper Colorado River Basin, Wyoming, United States - RVT140D175 | ecosystem: Environmental > Terrestrial > Soil > Contaminated >...
GGGTTTGGCCGGGGTGGTGGGGGGCGCCCCCCCCGCGGCGATGAGCCTGGCCGGGGCCGAGAGCGGGTACGGATTCGGCGTGTGACGGCGCGCGTCGTCCTGCTGCCGGGCGACGGCATCGGTCCAGAGGTCACGGCCGCGGCCGCGGCCGCGCTGCGCCGCATGGGCGAGGCGGGCGGGCACGGCTTCACGTTCGACTCGCGCCCGATTGGCGGCGCGGCCCTGAAGTCCGGCCAGCCCGCGCTGCCGCCCGACACCCTGTCCGCGTGCCGATCCGCCGATGCGGTTTTTCTCGGCGCTATCGGCAATCCGGCGTTCGATCACCTGCAGCCCTCGGACAGGCCCGAGTCCGCGCTGCTCGCGCTTCGCCGCGAACTGGGTCTTTTCGCGAACCTGCGGCCCGCCCGCGCGTGGCCCGGCCTCGAGCGCGTGGGGCCGCTGCGTCCGGAGGTGCTCGCGGGGACGAACCTGGTCGTCGTCCGCGAGCTGACGGGCGGCCTCTACTACGGCGAGCCGCGCGGCGTGGAGGACGACGGCGCGTGGGCGGTCAACACGATGCGCTATTCGCGCGCGGACATCGAACGCATCGCGCACACGGCGTTCCGTCTGGCCCTGACGCGACGGCGGCGGGTGGTGTCGGTGGACAAGGCGAATGTGCTCGAGGTCTCGCGCCTGTGGCGGGACGTCGTGAGCGGCGTCGCGGGCACTTACCCGGACGTGACGCTGACGCACGAGTACGTGGACGCCGCGGCGATGAAGCTCGCCCTGGCGCCGTCGAGCTTCGACGTGCTGCTCACCGAGAATCTCTTCGGCGACATCCTGTCGGATGAGGCCGGCGCCGTCTGTGGGTCGCTCGGCCTGCTGCCGTCGGCGAGCCTGGGCGCCGGCCCCGGTCTGTTCGAGCCGGTGCACGGGTCGGCGCCGGCGCTCGCGGGCAGGGACGTGGCCAACCCGATCGGCGCGCTGGCTTCGGCCGCGATGCTGCTCCGGGACGGTCTCGGGCTCGCGGACGAAGCTCAGGCCCTCATGCGAGCCATTGAGGAGACGCTCGCCGCCGGTCTTCGCACTGCAGACATCGTCGCGCCCGGCGAAACGCCGATCGGCACCACGACTTTCGCCAGAGCCGTTCTGAGTCGCCTCCAGTAGCACCGCGAACCGCGAACCGCACCTACTCCACCGTCACACTCTTCGCCAGATTCCGCGGCTGATCCACGTCGCATCCCCGGCGGACCGCGGCGTAGTAGGCGAAGAGCTGCAGCGGAATCGTGAGCACGACGGGCATCAGCAGCCGATCGACGTCGGGCACGACGAGCAACGAGTCACGTTCGTTGTCGAGGATGCCGCCGAACGCGTGCGCCTTGGAGCGGTTCGTGACGACGATGACGCGGCCGCCTCGCGCTTTCGCCTCCTGGATGTTGCCGAGCGATTTCTCGAAGACGTTGTCGTCGGGCGCGAGCGCGATGATGGGCAGGTCGTCGTCGATGAGCGCAATCGGGCCGTGCTTCATCTCGCCGGCCGGGTACCCTTCCGCGTGAATATACGAGATTTCCTTCAGTTTCAGCGCGCCCTCGAGCGCGATGGGGTAGTTGATGCCGCGGCCGAGGTACAGGAGGTCGCGTGCCTCGCTGACGCCGGCCGCGAGCGCCTCGATCTCGGGCCCCAGCCCGAGCGCCTCTTCGATCGCCACCGGCAGCTTCTCGAGCGCGATGATGAGCCGCCGGGCGGTCCCATCAGGAACGGTGCCGCGCGCCTGGCCGAGCGCGAGCGCGAACAAGTGCAGCGCGACGAGCTGCGACGTGAACGCCTTGGTCGAAGCCACGCCAATCTCGGGTCCGGCATGGGTGTAAACGGTGCCGTCGGCCTCGCGCGTCGCCATGCTGCCCACGACGTTGCAGATGGCCACGCTCATCGCGCCGTGGCGCTTGGCCTCGCGCAGCGCCCCCAGCGTGTCGGCCGTCTCACCCGACTGCGTGATCGCTACCGCAAGCGTGCGGTTCGTCAGGATCGGCTCGCGGTAGCGGAACTCCGATCCGTAATCGACTTCCACCGGCACGCGCGCCAACTCCTCGATGACGAACTTGCCCACGAGACCGGCATGCCAGGACGTGCCGCAGGCGAGAATCACGATCCGATCGATGCGCCGTAGCGCCTCGTCGTCCAGGCGCATCTCCTCGAGGAACACCCGGTTGGACTCGGCTGACGTCCGACCCAGCACCGTTTCGCGGACGGCCCACGGCTGCTCGTGGATCTCCTTGAGCATGAAGTGGGGGTAGCCGCCTTTTTCGGCCATCACCGGATCCCAGGTGATGTGCTGCGTCGCCTTGTCGCGCGCCTGCCCCGTGAAGTCGAAGAACGTCGCGCCCTCGCGCGTGACGACGGCGACCTCGCCGTCGTCCAGAAACGCGACGTCGCGCGTGTGCTCGAGGATCGCCGGGACGTCGGACGCGACGAAGCACTCGTCCCTGCCGAACCCCACCACGACCGGCGGCCCGTTGCGGACGGCGACGATCGTGCCCGGATCGTCGGCCGAGATCAGCACGAGCGCAAACAGCCCGCGCAGCCGCGCGAGCGCGCGCTGGACTGCCGCGGGCAGGCCGTCGCCCCGGCTTTCCTTCTCGACCAGGTGCGCGACGACCTCGGTGTCGGTCTCCGTCACGAACCGGTGGCCCTCGGCCGCGAGCTCGCGCTTCAGCTCGAGGTAGTTCTCGATGATGCCGTTGTGGACGACGACGACGCGGTTCGTACAGTCACGGTGGGGGTGAGCGTTTTCCTCGGTGGGCCGGCCGTGCGTGGCCCACCGGGTGTGGCCGAGCCCGAACTCGCCGTCGAGCGGGCGCTCTTTGAGCACCTCCTCGAGGCGCGACAGCTTGCCCGCGCTGCGGCGGACCTCGATCCGCCCGTCGCGAACGACCGCGACGCCGGCCGAGTCGTAGCCGCGGTACTCGAGCCGGCGCAGACCCTCGACGAGCACGGGCATCAGCGGCTTGGGCCCGACGTAGCCGACGATGCCGCACATCGATCAGGACTTCTTTCGATTCTTCGCCCGGCGCTCGCGCGCCCAGCCGGCCTTGTTCACCTGCCGGCCGCGGGCCACGCCGAGCCCCTCGGCCGGCACGTCCTCGGTGATCGTCGAGCCGGCGGCCACGTAGGCGCCCCGGCCGATCGTGACCGGCGCGACGAGCGCCGCGTCGCTGCCGATGAACGCGCCGTCCTCGATCACGGTCCGGTGTTTCTGCTCCCCGTCGTAGTTGCAGGTGATCGTCCCCGCCCCGACGTTGACACCCTCGCCGATCGCCGCGTCACCGAGGTAGCTGAGGTGATTCGCCTTGGACCCTGCGCCAAGGGTGGTCTTCTTCAACTCGACGAAATTGCCGACGCGCGAGCCCGCGCCGAGCACCGAGCCGGGGCGGAGGTGCGCGTACGGCCCCACCGACGCGCCGGCCCCGACCTGCGAGTCGAGCACGATGCTGCCGTCGAGAATCGTGACGCCGTCGCCGATCGACGCGTCCGACACGCGCGACCCGGGGTGGATCCGGCAGCCGGCCCCGACCGTCGTCCGGCCCTGGAGCGTCACGCCAGGGCCGATGATGGTGTCGCGGCCGACCGTAACCGCGTCGTCGATGAACGTCGTCGCGGGGTCTTCGAGCGTCACGCCGGCGAGCATCAAGGCGCGGTTCTTCCGGCCGCGCAGCACACGCGCAACGTCTGCCAGATCCTCACGGCTGTTGATGCCGCGAAGCTCGTTCGGCGAATCGAGACGAAGCGCGCCGACGTCCATGTGTCGGCGCCGGTAGGCGGCCACCAGATCGGTCAGGTAGTACTCGCCCTGCGCGTTGTCGGCGGCGAGGTGGCCGAGCGCCTCGAAGAGCGGGGAGAGCGCGAAGCAGTAGATGCCGCTGTTGACCTCGCGAACCAGGCGCTCGTCGGCCGACGCGTCACGCTCCTCGACAATGCGGGCGACACGGCCCTGCTCGTCGCGAAGGACGCGGCCGTACCCGTACGGATCATCGAACTCCGCGGTGAGCACCGTCGCCATCGCGCGGCTCGTGTGATGCGCCTCGAGAAGGCGGCGCAGCGTTCCGGCTTCGAGCAGGGGCACGTCTCCATAGAGCAGCAGGACGGTGCCCTTCTTCTTGCCGAGCACCGTCTCGGTCTGCAACAGCGCGTGCCCGGTGCCGAGCTGCGGCGACTGAACGACGTACTGGATGTTCGATCGGCCCGCCAGCGCCGCCCGCACCTCGTCGGCGCCGTGGCCGGCGACGAGCGTGGTGGAGGCCGCGTCGAGCTCGTCGACGGTCCTGAGCACGTGCTCGATGAGCGGCCGGCCGGCGAGGTCGTGCAGGACCTTCGGGCGCGCGGACTTCATGCGCGTGCCCTGGCCGGCGGCGAGGATCACGACGTGCACAGTCATCAGACCGTCCGATTATCGCTCGGCGCGGCCCCGCCGGCGTCGAGGCTTTGCCTCGGCCCGCGGCGGCGGTGCGGTCAGCTCCTCGAAGCGCCCGGTGCCGCGAAGGACCTTGAAATCCAGGTCGTGCCGGGCCTGCACGCTCGCTTCCGGGCTGATCGCCACCGCCTGGGTCAGATACTGCAGTGCCGCGTCAACCATGCCGCGCCGGGCCTCGACCGCCGCGAGCAGGTAGAGGGCCAGGTCGTGCTCCGGATCCTCCGCAAGCACGCTCCTCGCCAGACGTTCGGCCTCATCGTCCAGTTCGTTGTTCAGCGCCGCCGTGGCCGCCGTGAGCCTCTCCTCGATGCCGGCCAGGGCGACGGCCGGTTTGGCCTGTTCACGGGCGCAAAGGTCCAGGTAGACACGGGCGCGGTCGGCCAGCGGCCGCTCCCTGGGGAAGGCCTCGAGCAGGTGACTGAAGACCTCAGCCGCATCCCGGTATTCATGGTGCTGCAGGGCCAGCATGCCTTCTTCGAGCAGCCGGGTTGCCTCGGCCGGCGGCTGCGTGGGCGCCACCGGGCCGGTCATGCGCGACCTGTCCCCAGCCCGCGCACGCCGGGCACGGGCTGGCCCCGGCCGTGGAGCTCGAGCCCCGCTCTGGGCCGCTTTGGTTTTGGGCTTGGGTCGCTTCGCCATCGACGTGTCTCCGACCGGAGTGGAGGGGGAGTGGTGGGAACTTAGCAGAATGCGAGAAAGGCGGTCAAGCCGAGGTCTAATTCTGTTGTTTAACCAATATATCTACTTTTCTAACAATGTTCTTGACCCTGTTCTTATCGATTCCGAGGGCACATCCGACCAGGGTGAGCGCATGACCTACGTCGAACCCGGCCTGATCGTGAAGCCTCATGAACATCTCATAAACTACTTTTTTATCTATAGTTACATCGTCATTATGTGCCGGTTCGACGACGATCGTGAATTCTCCTTTCTCCTCAATTGACCCAGGAATATACGTATTAGTGCATGTAACATATTCTTCGTGTTTTTTAGTTATTTCTCGCATAACGTAAATATGTCGTTTGACCAACAATGTCGCTTGGTCCATGGTCTTCCGGATACGGTGAGGCGCCTCCAGAAATACAACTGTTCGGGTTTCGGCTGAAAGCTGGTAGAACCAGTCATTGCGTGCTTTTCCGGATGCTGGCGGAAAGCCCATGAAGACGAACTGGTCTATGTCCAGGCCGGAAACCGAGAGTGCGGCCGTGACGGCGCTGGGGCCGGGCACGGGGACGACCGGGAGGCCCGCATCTCGAGCGGCCCGGACAAGCAGGGCGCCGGGGTCGGCGATGCCGGGAGTTCCGGCGTCCGAGACCAGGGCGATTGACTCGCCGCCGGCGAGTCTGGCGACCAGCCGCGGCGTTTGTCGTGTCTCGTTGTGTTCCCGGAGGCTCACGACCGGTTTCCTCACGTCGTACCGGGCCAGCAGCTTCGCGGTTCGGCGTGTGTCTTCGGCGGCGATGAGATCGACTTCACGAAGGACCCGCAGGGCCCGGAAGGTCAGGTCTTCCAGGTTGCCGATCGGCGTGGCGACGACGAAGAGGGTGGCGGGCATGGCTGGGAATCAGGGTTAACTATAATGGCCTGTTGGACGAGGAACCGAAATGCCGCTCTACGAATACCAGTGTGAGGCCTGCGCGCGTCGTTTCGAGCGAATCCAGAAGTTCGCCGACCCGCCGGTCGAGACCTGCCCATCGTGCGGGGGCGTCGTTCGGAAGCTCATGTCGTCGCCGGCCTTCCAATTCAAGGGCAGCGGCTGGTACGTGACCGACTATGCGCGGTCGGGCAAGTCGGACAAGACCGATGACGGCCCGTCGAAGGCCGATGGCGCCGACAAGTCCGAGACAGGGAAGTCCGAGGGCGGCGACAAGGCCCCGGATCGGAAGGACACCGGCGAGAAGGGCGAGAAGAAGGAGAAGGCGGGCGGCACGGAGACCGCGACCACGTCCGACAAGGCCGGCAAAGCCGAGAAGCCCGGCTCTCAGTCTTCCAAGGACTGAAGATACTCGCGAAAGGGTCCCGCCAGGTCGGGCCGTTTCAGCGCAAAGTACGCCATCGCTTTGAGGAACCCGAGCTTGTTGCCGGTGTCGTGCCGGACGCCGGTGACCTCGCAGGCGTAAATCGGCCTCGATTCGAGCAGCTGGCGCAGCCCATTCGTCAATTGGATTTCACCGCCGGAATCCCGGCCGGTCGCTTCGAGGGCGGGAAAGACGTCCGGCGTCAGGATGTAGCGGCCGATGATGGCCAGGTTGGACGGCGCGTCCCTCACGGCGGGTTTCTCGATGAGATCGGTCACGCGGTAGACGCCCGGGCCGACGTCTTCGTAGGCGATGACGCCGTAGCTCGACACGCGTTCGTCCGGGACCCGCTCGACCAGGATCACCGGTCCGTTGACTCTCTCGAACACCGCGATCATCTGCGCCAGCGCCGGCGGCGTCGCGTCAATCACATCGTCGGGCAGGATGACGCCGAACGGCTCGTCGCCGACCAGATGGCGGGTGACCAGCACCGCGTGGCCGAGGCCCAGCGGTTCGCCCTGCCGGACGGACGAGACGTGCGCGAGCCGCGCGATCTGACGAACCTCGTGCAGGAGCTCCTTTTTTCCACGGGTGTCGAGCCAGGTCTCCAGCTCGAGTGAGGAGTCGAAGTGGTCTTCCAGCAGGCTCTTGCCCCGGCTCGTGACGAAGATCACGTCGGTTGCGCCGGAGGCGACCGCTTCCTCGACGCCGTACTGGATGATCGGCTTGTCGACGAGCGCCAGCATCTCCTTGGGCAGGACCTTGGTGGCGGGCAGGAAGCGGGTGCCGAGCCCGGCAGCGGGGAACACGGCTTTGCGGACGGAAGCGGGCACGGGGCGATCCTAATACGGTTCGGGAGCGTTTATGATTGTTCATGCTCGATGCTGCCTACGTCCGCGACCATCTGGAGGAAGTCGAGACGAGACTGCGAACCCGCGGGATCGATCCGTCGGCCGAGCTGGCTGAGTGGGCAAGGCTCGAGGCGGAGCGGCGGCGACTGATTCCGGAGGTGGAGTTGCTCAAGGCCGCCCGGAATGCCGCGGGGGCCGAGGTCGCGAAGGCCAGACGCGAGGGGCGGGATCCAGGTGCGATTGTTGCCGAGAACAAGGCCCGCGGCGGCCGAATCAAGGAGATCGAGGCGACGCTGGCGACGGTTGAACCCGGGCGTGACCAGATCCTGATCGGCCTGCCGAACCTGCCCCACGCGAGCGTGCCGGTGGGGCAGGCGTCCGCAGACAACGCCGAGATCAAGCGCTGGGGCACGCCGCCCTCGTTCGACTTCGCGCCGAAGCCGCACTGGGATCTCGGGCCGGAGCTGGGCATTCTCGACTTCGAGCGGGCGGCGCGGATGTCGGGCGCGCGGTTTTCGGTGCTGACGGGCGCCGGCGCGAGGCTCGCGCGCGCGCTCATCAACTTCATGCTCGACCTGCACACGCGCGAGCACGGCTACACGGAAGTGGAGCCGCCGTTCCTCGTCAACGCGGCGGCGCTCACCGGCACCGGTAACCTGCCGAAGTTCGAGGGCGACCTCTTCAAGATCGGCGGCGACTGGGACCTGTACCTGATTCCCACGGCGGAGGTGCCGCTCACGAACCTCCATCGCGAGGAAATCCTCGACGGCCGGACGCTGCCGCTGAGCTACACGGCCTACACGCCGTGCTTCCGGAGCGAGGCCGGTTCGTACGGCGCCGACGTGCGCGGGCTCATCCGCCAGCACCAGTTCGACAAGGTGGAGCTCGTCAAATTCACGACGCCCGAGCGCTCCCACGACGAGCTCGAGACACTCACGTGCGACGCCGAGACGGTGCTCGAAAAGCTCGGCCTGCCCTACCGGCGCGTGCTGCTCTGCACCGGCGACATGGGGTTCGCGTCGGCGAAGACCTTCGACATCGAGGTCTGGCTGCCGAGCCAGGGGACGTACCGGGAGATCTCCTCGTGCAGCAATACCGAGGCCTTCCAGGCGCGCCGGGCGCAGATCAAGTTCCGGCCCGACGGCGCCGGCAAGGCCCAGTTCGTTCACACGCTCAACGGATCGGGACTCGCGGTCGGCCGCACGTTCATCGCCATCCTCGAGAACTGTCAGCAAGAGGACGGGTCGGTCGTGATTCCCGAGGCGCTCAGGCCGTACACGGGGTTCGACGTCATTCGAAAGGGGACGGGTGGGTGATAATTCAGCGAATCAGCGAATGGAGCGGAGTGAGCGAATGAAATGAGTGAATGCCGGAATGAACGAATGAGCGAATCGCGCCTGGTGTCACGCCGTACTCGCTGATTCACTCATGCTCTCATTTCCTTCGCTCGCGCGCTCCCTTCGCTGATTCACTGAATTCGTGATTAGGAGGGATGGCCGAGTGGTTGAAGGCGGCGGTCTTGAAAACCGCTGTACCTGAAAGGGTACCGGGGGTTCGAATCCCTCTCCCTCCGCCAGTATAAACTATTGTATTTAATGGTTTTGTTGTCTTGATAAATTCTGTTGTACCTGAATTGTCCCTTTCAGCTATGATTTCGGTGTGCTGCAACTCTACCGGCGGCATCGGCCGCCGTGCCGACATCGGTCGCGACGCTTCCGCAACTGCAAGTGCCCGATCTGGGTTCAGGGCTCGCTCGGGCGAGAGTACGTCCGCCGCTCGCTCGACCTCCGGTCCTGGGATGCGGCGACCGATCTCGTCCGCGGTTGGGAGTCGGCTGGCAGGGTTGGCGAGCAACGGGTTCAGGCGCCGACGATCGCCGAGGCGGCCGACAAGTTCCTCGCGGACGCCGAAGCGCGCAATCTCCGGCCGGCGAGCCTGAAGAAGTACCGCCGGCTGCTCGAAGGTGAGTTCGTTCCATTCTGCGCCGCCCGTAACGCTGCCTCCTTGTCGCGAGTCACAGTCGAGTTCGTGCGAGACTTCCGCGATTCGCTGGATCATGCACCGGTCACGCAACAGAAGAAGCTCGAGTACCTCCGCGCCTTCCTTGCCTTCTGCCAGAACTCAGACTGGATTGCCAGGAACCCTGCCAAGGCCGTGAAGCTTCCGAGGGTCGACCGAGCGCAAGTCCGGCCGTTCACTCCGGACGAGGTTCAGAAACTGCTCGGAGCCTGCGAGAAGTTCCGTGGCGATGGCCGACGCCTGCGGGCGATGATCCTGCTGCTGAGAAACACCGGACTCCGGGTTGGCGATGCGGTCATGCTCACACGGGATCGCGTCAGGGGAGGGAAGCTGTTCCTCTACACGAGCAAGACAGAAACACCCGTCCGGTGCCCCCTTCCGCCCGACACCCTGGCCGCGCTCGAGGCTCTCCCCGGAGCGCGGTACTTCTTCTGGTCGGGGAACGGCCTGCTCAAGTCTGCGCTCGAGGATTGGCGCCGCAGCTTCACCGCTCTGGCGCGAATCGCTGCCGTTCCGAACGCTCACTTCCATCGCTTCAGGCACACGTTCTCCGTCGCCCTCCTGCAATCCGGCGTGCCGGTCGAGACAGTCGCGACAGTGCTCGGCAACACACCGACGATTGTCGCAAGGCACTACTCGGCCTTTGTCGAAGCGAGGCAAAAAGCGCTCGAGGCGGCGGTCCGTGGGGCGTGGGCGTAGGCTGCGCGTCGCCGACATCTATGTGGTTATCCGTCGGTGCACGCGAATGGCCACCGACTCGGGAATACGCAGAGTTCGATACACCCGCCGACCGGGACGCGCGTGGTGGAACACGACGACGCCCGGCTCACGCAGGAACAAGCGTCGGATGAAGTCGTCGCTGACCTTCCAGATCTCGGCCAGCTCCTCAACCGAGTAGTGACGTTCGAATGCCGATTCCTGGCTCGACATCACTGACCCTTCAGTGGAGCGGCCAGAGTCTGCCGGCCATCACGCAAGTGCCGGGTTCCGGGCTGCGTCGAGGAAGCCGTCAAGGCCGCAGCCGCGGCCGCGGGCGGAGCGAAGCGAACGCGCCTTGACGGATCCGAGCGCAGCCCGAGAATGGATCGCGTGATGGCCGGCTGCCAGCACGGCGTGGTGGCGGCTGCGTGCACACGTCGTGGTTCGTGGAAGACTTCGGCCCGGGCGAGGGGGGAGCGACCCCCGGCCGAATCCGGGGGGTCGCTCCCCCCTCACGTGCGACCCGGACAGCGACCGGAGGCGCGACCAGGCCCGACGACGCTGAGGCCCGGTTTGTCGGGGTGAAAGGTCTCGCTCGGGGGCCAACGATGGGGTCGGATCCTGGGCCGAAATCGGTGCCGGCAGTCCCCAAGGCGCTGGGTGCGTCAGGTGACCTCCGAGATGGCGCCGAGCTTCCGACGTGAACGTCGGCCAGCATCCGGCGAATCGACCGCTGAGTCATTGTCTGGAATCTCACGCGACATGACGCTCTGGAACGTCTGGACAAGAATGCGGATGTTTGGGCCACTGTCCCAAGGCTAAGGGGACGAGTACTTCAGAGTCTGTCGTTGCGGCGACAGAGCCGGGTCCGCGACATTCAGGCCAGTAGCTCAAGTCCTCACCCTACATCTTCGGCACGGAGGAGTCTGTGTCGCGGGTCACAATGTGACCCAGGTTACAAAGCGTCAACGAATGATCCTGTGACGCGGGGAGGGGGTCTAAGATTGGCGTTGACCATCGACCGAGCGGACCGAACATGACCCCACCCCTGCTGCCAATCGCGCGTGCGGGTATCGGGACGCTTCTCGTCCTGCTGGCGATCGACCTGCACGCGCAGCAGACCCGCGTCGTCGTCCCGGCGCAGCAGACTTCACAGGTGCCGACCACCGGCACGGGTGCGATCACGGGCGTGGTCGTGGACACGGTGACCGATCGTCCGGTAGCTGCGGCCGTCGTGACCCTCGAAGACCGGCGCCCTGGAGAGCGGCGGCGTTCGTCCGCGCAGGTGACGACCGCCACTGGTCGGTTCGCGTTCGTCGACTTGCCGGCGTCCGACTGGTACTTCCTGACAGCCGCCAAGCCTGGTTATCTCGACGGAGGGTACCGCCGCGCCGATCCCAGGGGACCAAGCGCACCGGTCTCCGTCGCGGATGGCCAGTGGATCCTCGACATCCGCGTGACCCTGACAAGGCCAGGCAGCATCAGCGGCGCGGTCATCGATGAACGCGGCGAGCCGGTCGTCGGCGCCTACGTCCGCGTGCTGGCTCAGGTGCCGGTCGCCGGCGGCACCCAGTGGCTGGCCGGTCCCGTCGCGCAGACCGACGACCGCGGTGCCTATCGAATCGCCGGACTGGGACCGGGGCGCTACGTCGTGTCCGTTCCGACGGTGCAGGCGACGTTGCCCGCGTCGGCGATCATCCGTCCGCCTGGTGCCTCTGCCGGCACCTCCATGTCGGACCTGAACACCGCACGCGAGGCCGCGCGCGGCGAGAAGCTGCTGGTCGATCTCGGCGGCGAACGGCGCGTTGTCGTCGGGCGCTATGCCATCCCTCCACCGCCTGCGCCAGACGGGCGACGGACGGCGTACCCGATCACGTTTCATCCCAGTGTGACCACACCCGCCGACGCGACGCCGATCGAGCTCGGTCTGGGTGAGGCTCGACTGAACGTCGATGTTCGCCTGCAGCCGGCGCTGACGGCACGCCTTTCCGGTCGTCTGATCGGTCCGGCAGAAGCGATTGGCAACCAGATGCTGCGTCTGATGCCGGTCGGCCTCGAGGAGCTTGGGCAGGGCAGCGAGGCGGCAACCACGGTCGCCCTGGCCGATGGCCGGTTCGATTTCCTGGACGTGCCGGCCGGCAGCTATCTCGTGGAGCTGACGCATTCACGTCTCGAGCTGACACACGCATCCGTCAGCGATGCTTCGACGGCCGTACCGGCACCCGTCGCCTTTCCCTCCAACCGTGCCAGCTCGATGCCCGTCCATGCGGCGCCGCCAGGGGTGTCGCTGTCTGCGTTGTCGGTCGAGAGTCCAGACGGCGCGGACTATTGGGCCCGCATGCCGGTAACCGTTTCCGGGGCTGACATCGACAACCTCGACGTGCCGCTGCAGCGCGCCGTCACACTGAGCGGCCGGATCGTTCTGGCACCGACATCGGGGCCGCCGGTACGGTTCCCGACGCTCGTCCTCGAACCTGCCGACGGGCGCCGGTCGTTCGGCATGCCGATGAGCGTACCGGTCGGGCTACGCCCGAGTGAGCCGCCGACGCCGGGCACGTCGGTCGAGTTCGCCGCCCACGGACTGTTGCCGGGTGAGTACCTTCTCCGCGTCTTCCTGGGTATCGCGAAGGTGCAGTCCGTGACGTGGGAGGGCCGCGACTACACCGACCGTCCGTTCGACGCGACGAGCGGCCGGGATATCACCGGCGTCGTTGTGACATTGACGACGGCATCGTCGTCGATTTCCGGGGTAGTGAGCGACGCGGGTGAACTGCCCTCGGGCACGGCCGTGATTGCGTTTCCAGCCGAGCGAGAGGCCTGGACCAACTACGGTTTCAGTCCGACACGATTCCGATCTGCTCTTGCCACTGCAGGCGGGCGCTACCAGCTCGATGGCCTGCCGGCCGGCGAGTACTACTTGGTGGCCGTGCCCGCCGCGCAGGAGCGCGCCTGGCTCGATCCCGGGTTCCTGGCGAGTCATGCCGGCCGTGCAACACGCGTGCGCGTGGAGCGTCCTGACACCACGCTGACTAACGTCGCGTTGAGGGTGGCACGGTGACGATGGCCCACTCACGAGCGCACGGAGCGTGGCTCGCAGCCCTGGTCGTCTGCCTGTTCGCTACTCCCGGCGTTTGGACGAGAGAGCAAGGGGAGATCTCAGGTCGGGTCGTGACGAGGACGGATCCGGCGGTCCCGCTGGCACGCGTGTTGGTGACGCTCAGCAGCGCGTCACTGGAGTCGAGCCGTACGGTCATCACGGATCCGGAAGGACAGTTCGCGTTTCGGGATCTTCCGGCCGGCAGCTTCACGATCACAGCGAGACGGCCTCCGTTCGTGCCGACCGCGTTCGGCGCGAAACGGCCGGGTCGACCGGGCACGGCGATTGATCTCGCATCGGGCCAGCGGCTGACGGACGTTACGGTTCGGCTCGCGCATGGCAGCGCTATTACCGGCATGGTTCGCCATGAAGACAGCGAGCCAGCGGTAGGCGTGACCGTGGAAGTCGTGTCGCTCGACGCGCAGGCTCTTCCGTTGGGGCCGCCGATCGTCACCGACGATCGTGGGATCTACCGAGCCTTCGGCCTTCCGCCGGGCCGATACATCGTGACCGCAAAGCCCGACGGTGGCGTGGTGACGGCTCTCGGCCAGATGTCCGACGAAGAGATGGACCTGATTCTACTGAGGTTGCAGCGACGGGCAGCCGGCTTGACGCCACAACCTCCGCCGGTGTCAGGCGCAGGCGTGCCCGTCCCGGCGCGCGAGACCCCGGGAGAACGTCCCGCCAGCCACGGTTTCGCGCCTGTGCACTATCCGGGCACGCCCGATCCCGAACGGGCCATCGTGATCGACCTGGCCGAGGGCGAGGAATACGCCGGTGCGGACATCGGCCTGCAGCTCGTGAGGTTGGCATCTCTCGCCGGACACGTGCGGAATCCATTCGGTTCGTTGCCATCGGCCACAACCATCACCCTGACGCGGCTCGGTGCAGCAGACGTGGTGAAGGTGCTGACCGCTCCGGCGACCGCCCGGCCAGATGCTTCCGGAAACTTCACGTTTGGCGGCGTCCTGCCTGGCGAGTACCGCGTGGTCGTTCGGGCGTCGTCGCCGCAGGAGGGCGTTTACTGGGCACTCACGGGCGTCAGAGTCAGCGATACCGGCGTCGCCAACCTCGAACTGGATCTGCAGCGCGGGCTGCGGCTGTCCGGGCGGCTCGCATTCGACAGTCTCACGCAGGCCGCGCCCGGAGACCCTTCGACCGTCCAGCTCTTGCTCGTCGAGGTGACGGGCGCGGTTTCAGCCGTGCAGTCCGGACGCGGCCGCGGTCGGGCTGACGGCACGTACGACGTTACCGGCATCCTGCCGGGCACCTACACCGTCAGCTCGTCGTTCGGGGCGGGCGGCTGGTGGCTGCGGTCTGTCATGGTCGACGGCCGCGACATGCTCGATATCCCGCTCGAGATCGGGCCGGCGAGCGACATCAGTGGCGCCGTGGCCACGTTCACCGACCGGCACTCGGAGTTGACCGGCACGCTGCAGACGGCTGCCGGTGTCCCGGCATCTGAGTACTTCGTTGTCGTATTCCCGACGGCGCGGGCGTTCTGGCGACCGGGTGCGCGACGCATCCAGTCCGCTCGGCCATCGACCGATGGACGTTTCGCGTTCCGCGACCTGCCCGCAGGCGACTACCTGGTTGCCGCCGTAACGGATATCGAGCTGGCCGATTTGGGAGACGCGTTCGTTCTGGAGCAGCTCGTCGGCGCTGCGCTGCCTGTGCGCATCGCAGATGGCGAGACGACCGTGCAGAACCTGAGGATTGCCGTCAGGGCCACCGAGCCAGACTCCAGGTTCGGAGTCCGCTAGGAGCACCTCATAGGTGATCACTCAAGGACAGGAGCGGCGGCGACATGACGCGGGAGCCGCGTTCAATCGACAAGCGATTCTCGGCTGCCTGCGCACGCACGTCGGATGTGGCCCCAGTCGCCGCTCACATGCCGAGGCAGGAGAGTAGCCGGGGAATGCCTGCCTCAGCCGGGACTTGTAGAGCCATCGGAGTGGCGTAGACCTAGTCGAGAGCGAGCAGCGACACGGCTACTACCCGCCGGTCTCGGACGCCCCGGAGCCGCTTGCTGCCTGCCGCCGCTCGTGATACCGCACGGTTCGCGTTCGGCGATACACCCGGGCGCCTTGAAGTACGTGTCGGTGGTGCTGACACGCTCATGGCCCAGCAGCCCGCTCACCGTCAGGAGGTTGCCCCACCCTCGACCAGCCTCGAACCGTGCTCGCGGCTCGCGCCGGACACCAGCCATTCGGGCCGGACGCCTACGTCTTCGGCAACGACGCCGGGGAGCGCATCAGCGAGTTCAAGCTAGCGTGGGTCGTACTCCAACGGGCGCATATCACCGGACATCGACGGCCGTGCCGTTACACGTCGCGTCGGTTCAGGAACCGCAAGTGTCCAATCTGGGTTCAGGGGTCGCTCGGGCGCGAGTATGTCCGCGGCTCGCTCGACCTGCGATCCTGGGGAGGCGGCGACGGACCTCGTGCGTTCGTGGGAGTCGGCCGGCCGCGTTGGGGAGCAGCGCGTCCAGGCACCGACCATCGCCGAGGCGGTCGAGAAGTTCCTCGCCGATGCCGGGGCGCGTTAGCGCCGGAAAGCGTACCTACGTATTCGGTGTCTAACAGTCCAACCGCGCCAGCCAACGGGAGGCCACATGAGCCGGTAGGCTGACGCCTTCGGGGAGGCAGCCATGACGAGACGCGATTGGTGGATCGGGATTCTAGTGCTTGTTGCGGCCATCGTCGCTCATGCTGCGATGAACCGGTATTCGTGGCACCTGTACACCATTGAAGGACAAGGCCAAAACGCAGGAGCCCTCCTGAAAATCGACAGGTTTACAGGGGCCGTCACTCACGAGCCGGTACCACGCTTGGACGTGGAAGCGCTGTACGCGCGAACACGCTAAGCAACGTGCGCGGGAAACCCGAACGCTCATCCAGCGCGTTCGCGAGGGCGCTTTCAACGTTCTACCCATCTGGCCGGTATTAGTCTCTAGACGGACACGGGTGCGTGGAACTAAGGCCTGACAGCTCAGTGCTCGCGGAGTCGGCGCTTTCGATGTCTCGCGTCTCCAGGGACCTGGTGTCCGCGGAGGCGGCTGAGGCGACGAGGCTGGTTCGTGCAGCGCTGGCCGGCGATTCAGCCGCGTTCGAAACGCTCGTCCTCCGCCACGAAGCGCGCGTGATGAACATCGCGGCGAGGCTGCTCGGTGCCAGAGACGAAGCCGCGGACGCGGCGCAGGAAGTGTTCCTCCGGGCGTTCAAGTACCTCCACCGGCTTGACATACAGAAACCCGTCGAGCCTTGGCTCGTTCGCATCACCGTTAACGTGTGTCGAGACGCTCTGCGCATGAGGCAGCGGCGTCGAGACACGTTCGTCGTCGTCGAGCGAGTAGAGCCGGTCGACGAGTCTGCGGACCAGCACCTCGACGTATCGCGGAAGCAGGAACGCCTCATACTGCAGCGAGCGCTCGGCACACTGCCCGAGAAGGAGCGGCTCGCGATCGTCCTGCGCGACATCGAGGGCCTGTCGACCGCCGAGGTCGCATCGATTCTCCGTTCGTCCGAAACCACAGTGCGCTCGCAGGTGAGTCGCGGTCGGCTACATCTCCGTGCAGCGATCGACCGGTTGACGGGGGCCGAGTCGTGAGCTGCGGTTTCCCACACGCTCGCATCGCGCTTCATGCGGCCGGCGATCTCTCCGAGGCCGATGCACGCGTCGCGGCCGGACACGTTTCGGCGTGCGCGGTTTGCAGTCGGCTGTTCGATGAGCTATGTGCGCAGCAGCGGCTCCTGCACTCGCTTCGGCGGGAGGCAGTCGACCCGTCCGAGTGCGCCAGGATGCGCCGGGGCGTCATGGCGACCGTGCATCGATGGCCTGATCAGGCCGAGTGGACGGTCCGCCTCGAGCGCGCAATCGTACTCGGAGTGCGACGGCACGCCTACGCGGTGGCTGCAGCGGCCGTTGTTGGCGTCATCTCAGTGTCCGCCCTGGCGAAGGTGCAACCCGAAGCACCAGTGACAACGCGCGCCGTTGCCGTCTTCGAGGGGCCAGACACGCTGATGCGTCCGGAAGGCTATCGCGACTGGATTCTAGCGAGCGACCCGTCCACGACGTCGGCACCCAGGGTTTACATCGATCGGTCTGCATTCCGTGAATTCACGCGGACCGGCGCCTTCCCCGAGGGCACGCTGATGGTCCGGGAGTCGGTCGGTTCGCCGGGTCTAGCGGGGAGCCCTCATGCGTCGTCGGCGAGGCTGCTCGTATCGGTCAAGGACGACACACGCTTCGACGGCGGCTGGGGCTTTTTCGACTTCACGAGGCCCGATGGCACGACGGCTTCCAAGGCGCCGGCAATGGACGAGTCGGACGGCTGCCGCACGTGTCACCGGCGCGAGGCAGAGACCGATCACGTGTTCACTCAGTTCCTTCCGCGTTTGCATTTGGCGCACAAGAAGACAGGCCCAGTGGCCGAGCTCGAGGAGTGATCGGAACCGCTTCGCTTGGACCGGTGGGTGCGCCTGTGGTGCTGCCGGGCGGGGTCGCGCAAGTACCCGAACTCCGCGAGGCGGCCGTGACGGCGACAGGACTAGCACGCCGGTTCGGCCGTCGGTGGGCGCTTCGTCACGTGGACCTGCGAGTCGAACCGGGTCGCCTCGTGATGGTTGTGGGCCGCAATGGGTCCGGCAAGTCGACACTCCTGCGACTCATTGCGGGCGCCATCCGGCCGGATCGCGGGCGGGTGCTCGTTGGCGGCCATGACGCCTGCCGAGATGCGGAGGCAGTTCGTCGCCAGACGGCCCTGCTCGGCCATGCCTCGAACACGTACGACGCCTTTACCGCGCTCGAAAACCTGACCGTGACCGCGCGACTGACGGGTACACCGACCGACCGTGACGCGCTGACGTCGGTCCTTGACCGTGTGGAACTGGCGGCGTACCGCGACGAGTCGGTTGCCGGATTCTCGGCGGGCATGCGTCGCCGCATGGCTTTCGCGCGACTTCTGCTCCAGACCGACGCGGTCGCTCCGCGCGACCGCTCGCACAAGGCCTCTGTCGTTCTGCTCGACGAGCCGTACGCGCAGCTCGATTGGCCAGGATTCCGGTTCGTCGACGACTTGGTTCGCTCGCTTGCAGCACGCGGGATGACGCTCCTGATGGCGACCCATCTCGTAGATCGGGGAGTTTCGCTGTGCGACGACGGGATCGTGCTCGAACAGGGCAAGCTCCGCTGGGCGGGCCCGGCCGCCTGGCTGGGGACTCGCAGCGGCCGAGAACTGCTCGATCGTCCGGAAGGCCGTGACTGACATGCAACTGACGGCGGTGGTGAGGAAGGACGTTCTGCTCCAGTGGCGGTCGCCGGGCCAGCGTGTCGCGATCCTCGCCTTCGGCGTGACCGTGTTGCTGCTCCTCAGTTTTGCCGCCGGTCCGAACACCGGCGCATTGCGTCCGCTCGCGTCCGGGTTCCTGTGGCTGGCCTTGCTCCTGTCCTCGACGTTGGCTTTGGCCGACAGCTTCCAGACGGAGATGGAGCAGCACGCGCTCGAGGGCCTGCTGCTCCTGCCGGTGAGCGCGAGGGCGATCTACTACGGCAAGGCCCTTGCCAACTGGTGCCAACTGCTGGTGCTCGCCCTATTACTCGTGCCGTGTGCAGTCGTGTTGTATGACGTGACGATCACGCGAGTCTTGGCGCTGTCGGGCGTCCTCGTCCTTGGCACGGCCGGGCTCTCGGCACCGGGCACGCTCTACGCGGCAATGGCCGAGCAGGCGAAGGCGAAACAGGTGTTGCTGCCCCTGCTCCTCTTCCCGCTTGTCGTGCCCGTGCTCCTCGCCTCGGTCAAGGCGACTGCTCTCCTCGTGACTGGAGACCCGATGCGCCAGGTAGGATCCTGGGCCGCGCTCCTCGCGTCGTTCGATCTCGTCTACTGGTCGCTGTGCGGCCTGCTCTTCAACCGCGTGGTGGAGCACTGATGAAGCAGGCAGCGCCGGCCATCCTCGTCGGTCTCGGCACGCTGTGCCTGCTGTCGGGGTCCTACTACGGCCTCTTTGTGGCGCCACCGGAACGCTACATGGGCGACGTGCAGCGCATCATGTACATCCACGTGCCGACGGCATGGAACGCCCTACTGGCCCTTACCTGGGCGTTCATCTCGGCGCTCGTGTACCTCGTCCGGGGTGGGCGGGCGTGGGACGCTCGACTCGAAGCCGGCATCGAGGTCGGCGTGATCCTCACGGCGCTGCTCTGCGCGCTGGGTGCGATCTGGGCCAGGCCGACGTGGGGCGTGTGGTGGGACTGGGATCCGCGGCTGACGACGTCAGCGGTCCTGCTCGTCGGCTTCGTCGGCATCCTGGCGCTCCGGCACTTCGTGGACGACCCGGCCAGGCGAGCGACCTGGACCGCGGTCGGCACGGTCGTGATGTACATCGACGTGCCGATCGTCTACTTGTCGGTGAAGTGGTGGAACACGCTCCATCAGATGCAGTCCACACCGGAGACCGTCGCGACGACATTCCACTGGCCGCTCCGCGTCAACGCGTTCGGCGTGCTAATCCTGATGGTCGGGCTGCTCATTGCGCGGGCTCGCATCGCCGAGGCGCGGCTTCGCGAGGAACTCACCGACCCGGAGGACGAATCAGCCGGCGCTTCCAACCTCGTGCCCGGGCGTGTGCTGTGACCGGCACGATTTCGGGCGGGTGGGAGTTCGTCTGGTCGGCCTACGCGCTGGCATTTGTGGTTTATGCCGCCTACACGACGTTTGTCCTGGCTCGCTGCCGACGCGCGGATCGGGGCCACCGCGAGGCACGTCAGGGTCGCTGAGGCGGAGGGCACATGGCAGACCGTCACACCGCACAATCGAATCAGCCCCGCCATCTCGGCGGCAAGACATTCGCGATCGGCGCGCTTGTGATCGCAGCCTTCGGCTTCATCCTGATTGCGGCCGGTGGAATTGGCCGAAACCTTGTCTACTACTGGGGACCGACTGAAGTCCACGCGGCTGGCGTTGCGGCGGTGGGCGCGACGATCCGTCTGGGCGGGCTGGTCGCACCTGGATCGGTGAAGTTCACGGCCGGTTCGTCGCTCCTCGAATTCGACGTGACTGACGCGACCGACACCGTGCACGTTCGCTCGACCGGCGTTCCGCCTCAAATGTTCCGTGAGGGCATCGGAGTCGTCGTCGAGGGCACGATGACCCGCGACGGCTACTTCGCGTCCGACCGGTTGATGGTCAAGCACGGTAACGAGTATCGGGCGCCGATCGATGCTCGGGATGCCGATCCTCGACAGCTCATCGAGTCGACCGAGGGACTCGATCCGAAGGAGAAGTCGTGACGCCGCTCATCGGGCGGCTCTTGATCCTCGGTGCCCTCGGAACGGCGACCATTGGTTCGGTCCTCGCGTTCTCATCAGCCTGGCGTCCGGGGGGCACTGGCCTCCGATGGGCGCGACAGAGCGCGTTCGCCTTTGCGGCACTGGTAATCGTCGCGAACCTGCTGATGGTCTGGGCGCTCGTCACAACGGACTTCAGCGTGGGGTACGTGACCCAGGTCGGCTCGCGAGCGCTGCCGCTCTGGGTGAAGGTCGTGTCGCTCTGGTCCTCACTTGAGGGCTCGATTCTCTTCTGGCTGGCCGTACTCGGAACGTACATCGCGCTCGCGACGCGGGGGATCGCGCGCCGCCATCCCGAATACATCGGTTGCGCCCTCGGCGTCTGGTTGGCGTGCGGTGGATTCTTTGCGCTGCTCGTCGCCGGTCCCGCGCAACCGTTCGCCTCAGTCGTGCCTCCGGCGCTCGATGGGCCGGGTCCGAACCCCCTGCTCCAGAACCACGTGCTGATGGCGATTCATCCGCCGTTCCTCTACCTCGGGTACGTGGGGATGACGATCCCTTTCGGAATCGTCTCCGCGGCGCTCATCCGCGGCACGCTCGGACCAGACGTGCTCGGGTCCCTCAGGACCTGGTTGCTCGTGCCCTGGACGTTTCAGACGATCGCGATCGTGCTGGGTGGCCGGTGGGCCTACGAAGTGCTCGGGTGGGGTGGCTACTGGTCCTGGGATCCCGTGGAGAACGCCTCGCTGCTGCCGTGGCTGACGGCAACCGCGGCACTGCACTCCATGATGGTGACCGAGCGGAAGGGCACGCTCAAGGGGTGGACGTCGACGCTTGTCCTGTCAACGTTTCTGCTGACCATCCTCGGCACGTTCATGACGCGGTCGGGCGTCTTCAACTCGGTCCACTCGTTCACCCAGAGCGCCATCGGACCGATGCTGCTCGTGTTTCTCGCGACCGCCCTCATGTGGACTGTCGGGCTCCTGGCGATGCGGATCGACCGCCTCGAATCGCAGCCGAGCTCCGGCGCCATATCGGGCCGCGAGGGCGCGTTTCTAGTCAACAACCTGCTGCTCGTCGTCTTCACGCTGACAGTCCTCATCGGCACCGTGTTTCCGCTCGTCGTGGAGGCCGTGACTGATCGGCAGATCAGCGTGGGCCGACCGTACTTCGACCGCATGGTGACGCCAATCGGGGTGATGCTCCTGTTCCTGATGGGCGTCGGGCCCGCCCTGCCGTGGGGGCGCCCGAGCTGGGCCCAGGTGCGCGAGAGACTGCTGCTGCCTCTGGCGGGCGGCGTATTGCTCGGCGTTGCGGGATGGATGCTGGGTGCACGGAGTCCGTGGCTCGTCGTCACGCTCGCGCTTGGCGGATATGCCGCGCAGGTCACTGTGCGCGAGATGTGGGGGCCGCTTGTACTCCGTCTCAGACGCGGCGGCAGCCTGCGTGAGGCAGTCCTGGACGACTTGGCGCGCCGGGGTCGCCGGCGTTTCGGCGGGTTCGTCGTCCACGCCGGCGTCGTCGTCATCGCCATTTCCCTCGCCGTCAGCGGAACGATGCAGGAGTCGCAGGAGTTTCACCTGGCGCAGGGCCAGTCGGCTGCAATCGGTCGCTACTCGTTGACGTTCGTCGGGGCCAAGACAGTCCACGACTCGAACCGCGACTCGATCGTGGCGGAACTCGGCGTGGCGATGGCGGGAGTCCCCACCGGTACGCTCGCGCCTCGCCTGAACTACTACCGCGCTTCGCGCGAACCCATAGGTACGCCCGACGTCCGGACGTCGCTCTGGTCCGACCTGTACGTCTCCATTCTGAACATCGATCCGACCGGACGAACGGTAACGGTCCACGCTCTGATCAATCCGATGGTGGGCTGGATCTGGATCGCCACCACCGTCATGGCCGCGGGTGCCTTCTTGGCGGTCGTGCCCCGGCGGTCGGGTGGCGCGTCAGTGGCCTCGACGCGGGGCGCCATCGAGACAGCCGGGCGAGGCGAGCTGGGAGGCCGCACATGAATCCAAGAGTCCTGACGATAGCTGCCGCCGTAGCGGCACCGTTGCTGGTTGTTCTTACGGTGAGCCTGGGACGCAACCCCCACGAGATCCAGACGCCGATGGTCGGCCGGTCCGCGCCGGCGTTTTCACTTCCGGACGTCGACACGGGGGAGGAGCTGACACTCGCGTCGCTGCGTGGCAGGCCTGTTGTCGTCAACTTCTGGGCCACTTGGTGCTTCCCCTGCCTGGAGGAGCACAAGACGCTCGTCGCCGGCGCTCGCGCTCTCGGCGACGAGGTGCAATTCGTGGGTGTGGTCTACGACGACACGCAGCGTGCCGTTCGTGATTTCTTCAGTGAACGCGGTCAGGCGTATCCTTCGCTGCTCGACGAGGATGGGCAGGTGGCGATCGCCTATGGCGTCTATGGCGTGCCCGAGACCTTCTTCGTGAGCCCGGAGGGCGTGATTGCCGCGAAGTACACGGGCATGCTGACACCCGAACGGTTGATCGATGGCGTTCGTCAGGCAGTGGGGCGGAACGCACCATGAGCCCGGTTCGCTCCCGCGCAGTGCTCTGTCTCCGTGCGCGTTCGGCTACGTGCATCGCGTGGCTGACCCTGACCGTGCTGCTGGCTGCACCGGCTACGCCTGTGGTCGCTCAGGTGCGTGTCGCGCGTGTCGACATCGAATCTGTAGTCGGCCCGCCCGCGGGTGCCCGGCTCGCCGGCGACGCTCTCAGTGTCCGAACGAAAGCAGTGGCCTCATTGCTGAGGTGTCCGGTGTGTCAGGGCTTGTCGGTATGGGATTCACCTGCGGCGATGGCCGTCAATATGAAGAACGAAGTGCAGGCACTGCTTGCGGAGGGGTACACGGACCGTCAGGTACTGGATTACTTTGAGCACTCCTATGGTGAGTTCGTGCGGCTTGTGCCCCGAGCCACCGGAATCGGTGTCCTCGTCTGGAGTCTCCCGGTGGTGATGCTCGTCGGCGGAGTGCTGATCGTCTCCCGCAGGCTGGTACGACGGCCATCGGTTGTTCCCGCGGGCGCGGACGTCACGACCGACCCGGC
>Ga0214472_10001781_pt1 | contig 23465 bp, 18 predicted proteins | sample RVTome_6_FD_207662 | JGI IMG/M metagenome (GOLD analysis project Ga0214472, IMG submission 207662) | Soil microbial communities from uranium-contaminated site in the Upper Colorado River Basin, Wyoming, United States - RVT140D175 | ecosystem: Environmental > Terrestrial > Soil > Contaminated >...
GCAGTGCCGCCACGACCTTGGGGTGACAATGTCCGAGATTGTTGACCGCTACCCCGGCGAGGAAGTCCAGATAGACTCTCCCATCGACATCCCACAGTCGACAACCCTCGCCGCGCCGGGCGACGAGCGGGTAGCGGCCGTAGGTCTTCATGACATGCTTGTCTGCTTTATTAATCCACTCGCTCGAAGTACTCATAACGGTTATCCGTAAAAGCTGAAAAGTGAGTATCTGGTATCCGGACCTCAGCTTACCTGAACTTAGCGACCGCTGTGCCGATCCCCCTGTCGGTAAAGATCTCGAGCAGACAGGCGTGTTCAATCCGGCCGTCGATGATATGGGCTTTCTGCACACCGGCGTTGATCGCATCCAGACAACAGGTGACTTTCGGAATCATGCCGCCACTGATCGTATCGTCGTCGATCAGGGCCTGCACATCAGCGATGTCTATGGTGGAAATCAGATCTCCTGATTTATTTTTGACCCCTTCAATGTCGGTGAGCAAGATCAATTTCTCTGCCTTGAGAGCCGCAGCCACCTGTCCGGCGACCAGGTCGGCATTGATATTGTACGACTCGCCGGCTTCACCAACGCCAAGCGGGGCAATCACCGGGATGAAGTTGTTCTGTTCAAGAGCACGGATAATCTCCGGATTAACGGTGACCACCTCGCCGACATGACCGATGTCGATGATCTCAGGTGTCAGCGTATCGGGATTGACCGTGGTCATCTCCAGCTTGCGCGCCTTGATTAACTGGCCATCCTTGCCGGTCAGGCCAACGGCGCGGCCGCCATGCCGGTTGATGTTGGCGACGATCTCCTTGTTGACCCGACCACCCAGGACCATCTCGACGACATCCATGGTCGCGCTGTCAGTGACCCGCATACCGCGGACGAAGCGGGACTCAAGCCCCATCTTCTCCATGACGCTGCCGATCTGCGGTCCGCCGCCGTGCACGACGACCGGATTCAGGCCGATGTACTTCATGAGGATGATGTCCTTGGCAAAGGACTCCTTGAGTCTCTCCTCCACCATGGCATTGCCGCCGTACTTGATGACAATCGTCTTGTTGGCGAAGCGCTTGATATAGGGCAGCGCCTCCATGAGGACGTTGGCTTTTCTGATCAGCTCTTGCATGGTTTATCCTGTTTAGAGAATATAGCGCGACAGATCCTCGTTATCGGCAATTGCCGAGAGTCGCCCGCGCACAAAAGCCTCGTCAATACTGAAGCTCTTTGCAGATTGCTCTGGAGCGCTGAAAGACAACTCCTCCAGCAGCGTTTCCATGATTGTGTGCAAACGCCTGGCGCCGATATTTTCTGTGCGTTCATTGACCCTGGCTGCAGTTTTTGCAATCTCCAGAATCGCACCTTCGCTGAATTCCAGGTTGATGCCTTCAGTCGCCATAAGGGCCTGGTATTGACGGATCAGTGCATTGCGCGGTTCCGTCAGGATTCTGAAGAGGTCGGCTTCTTCGAGGCTGTCGAGCTCTACCCGGATGGGAAAGCGGCCCTGTAATTCCGGAATCAGGTCCGACGGCTTGGCGACATGAAATGCGCCGGCCGCAATGAAGAGGATATGGTCGGTCTTCACCGGGCCATACTTGGTGTTGACCGTACTCCCCTCGACAATCGGCAGTATGTCGCGCTGCACCCCCTCACGGGAGACTTCCGGGCCATGGCCTCCTTCACGGCTGGCAATCTTGTCAATCTCATCGATAAAAATAATGCCGTTTTGCTCGGTACGTTCTTTGGCCAGGGTCTGGACCTTATCCATATCCACCAGCTTTTCCGCCTCAATTTCGATCAGCAGTTCTCTGGCTTCGGACACTTTCATCCGGCGCTGTTTGGTTTTCTTCGGAAAGATATTGCCGAACATCTCTTTGATGTTGAAGCCCATCTCTTCAGGTCCCTGGGGACCGAAAACCTGCATGCTCGGCATCTGGTTGTCCTGCGTTTCTATGTCGACCATACGTTCGTCGAGTTCACCCATGCGCAGCAGTCGGCGTAATTTATCGCGGGTGCCTCCTTCGCCTTTGGCTTCGGCGGATTGGCTGGCGGTCTCGCCGGGGAGCAGCAGGTCGAGCAGGCGCTCTTCGGCCAGATCTTCTGCCTTGATCCGCTGGTTCTTCGCCTCCTCGGCTTTGACCATCAAGATCGCCAGTTCGACCAGGTCGCGCACCATGCTTTCGACATCGCGGCCGACATACCCGACCTCGGTGAACTTGCTGGCTTCGACCTTGACAAATGGAGCCTGGGCCAGTCGCGCCAGGCGTCTGGCAATTTCGGTCTTGCCGACTCCGGTCGGGCCGATCATGATGATATTCTTCGGCGCAATCTCTTCTCGCAGGTCCGGATCAACCTGCTGACGACGCCAGCGGTTGCGCAAAGCTACGGCTACCGCCCGCTTGGCGCTGTTCTGACCGACGATATAACGATCAAGCTCAGAGACAATTTCCCGAGGGGTGAAGTTGTTCAAGGTAAGGTCTCCACAATAATCCGGTCGTTGGTATAAATGCAGATTTCTGCGGCAATCTTCAAGGACTCCTCGGCAACCTGGGCCATAGACAGCTCTGTATGGCAGGTCAGGGCACGCGCAGCCGCCTGGGCAAATGTGCCGCCGGAGCCGATCGCGGCAATGCCGTGTTCCGGTTCAATCACATCACCGACTCCGGAGAGTACCAGGGTTGTTTCACGATCAGCAACAATCAGCAGCGCCTCCAGATGGCGCAGGATGCGGTCTTTGCGCCATTCCTTGGCCAGCTCAACTGCCGCCCGTTGCAGGTTGCCGCGATACTCCTGTAGCTTGGCCTCAAATTTTTCAAAGAGGGTGAAGGCGTCAGCCGTGCTGCCGGCAAACCCGGCGATCACCTGGTTATCATACACGCGCCGCAGTTTTCTGGCAGTATGCTTCATGATGGTGTTGCCGAGGCTGACCTGGCCGTCACCGGCCATGGCGACTTCAGCGCCGCGTCGCACGCAAAGAATGGTTGTTCCCTTGAACATCGTGAACCTCTTTTCAAAGAGTGTTGCGGACGAGATCGGCAACCTTGCCTAAGGCCCTGTCAAGGTTCTCAGGCTGGCTGCCGCCTGCCTGGGCAAGGTCGGGCCGACCACCTCCGCGTCCTCCAACATCAGCAGCCAGGGCTGCCACAAGTTTACCGGCATGCAGTTGACCGATCAGATCGGCAGTGACGGCAACCAGCAGGTTGGCCTTGCCTTCATAGGGGCAGCCTATTGCAATCACTCCGGAACCGATTTTGTCGCGCAGTTTGTCGGCCATGTCACGCAAGCCTTTGCCATCCATTGATTCTACCACGGCGGCCAGCAGCTTGATGCTGTCAATCTCCTGAATTTTGCTCATGATGTCATCAGCTTGTCCAGCTTTCAGCCGGCTCTCCAGGGTGGCCAGTTCACGCTCCAGCTCTTTCTGGTGTTCCACCATTTTAGCCAGACGGGTTTCCAGCTGCGAGGGCTCACTCTTCACCAGGCCGGCCAAGCGGCCTATGGACTCCTGCTGCTGCTGCACCAGTTTCAGAGCCCGCGCACCGGTAGCGGCTTCAATGCGCCGGACACCGGCGGCAATCCCTGATTCCTGGATAATTTTGAAGAGACCGATGTCACCGGCTGCGGCAGTATGCGTCCCGCCGCAGAGCTCCATGCTGAAGTCACCAAGATTCACGACCCGCACTCGTTCACCGTACTTTTCGCCAAAAAGGGCCGTTGCCCCTGCGGCAATCGCTTCATCGGCGGCCATTTCGCGGGTTTCCACTACCTGGTTTTCACGGATGCGACGATTGACCTCGATTTCGATCTGACGCAGTTCATCATTGGTGATTGCCGAAAAATGATTGAAATCGAAGCGCAGTCGATCCGGGGTAACCAGTGACCCTGCCTGCTTGACATGGTCGCCAAGCACCTCGACCAGAACCGCCTGCAGGATATGGGTCGCAGTATGATTCAAGGCTGTTGCCCGGCGCGCTTCGGTGTCGACAGCGAGATGCACCTCCTGGCCGATCTGCAGGGTCCCCTCGCTCACCTGGCCGATGTGAACGATCAGTTCGGGCAGTGGTTTTCTGGTCTCCGAGATGTCAACCTTGAGTCCAGGTGCGCTGATCGTGCCGATATCACCGGCCTGACCGCCCGATTCGCCGTAGAAAGGTGTCGTTTCAGTAAGGATTTCTACCTGTTCACCGACTCTGGCCCGGCTGACCTGCTCACCATCGTGCAGGATCGCCGTAATGCGGCTGGTTGTCTGCAACTCATGATAGCCGCTGAAGTTCACTTTGTTGCCCTGCTCAACCAGCTCGCGATAAACCGTACCGATCGCTTCTTCACCGGACCCCTTCCAATGTTGACGGGCCTTCTTGCGCTGCTCCTCCATGCAGGTCTGAAAGCCGTCTTCGTCGACAGTGAAGCCCTCGGCTTCAACGATATCAGCCGTCAGGTCGGTCGGAAAACCGTAGGTGTCATACAGCTTGAAAAGCACATCACCGGGGATGACCTTTGACTGCTGTCGGCGGCGCCGTTCGACTTCTTCGTTGAGCATGCGCAGACCATTGTCCAGGGTCTGGATAAAGCGTTCCTCCTCCTTCTCGACGATTTTAGCGACAAAACTCTTGCGTTCAGCTTCCTGCGGGTAAGCATTAACCATAAATTCGAGAACAAAAATGGCTGTCTTGTAGAGCACCGGATCGGCAAACCCGAGCATCTTGGCATGACGCATGGCCCGGCGCATGATGCGGCGCAGTACATAACCGCGCCCTTCGTTGCTTGGCATGACGCCATCAGCGATCAGGAATGCGGTCGCCCGGCTGTGATCGGCCATGACCCGCATGGAGACATCATCGTCAGAGCTGGTACCATAACTTTTCCCTGAAAGTCGTTCGATATAGCCGATAATGTCCCGGATCAGGTCAGTGTCGTAGTTCGATTGGACACCCTGCATCACCGTGGTGATCCGCTCCAGGCCCATGCCGGTGTCAACGGCCGGCTTCGGCAGCGGCACCAGTTCACCATCATGCTGGCGGTTGAACTGCATAAAGACGTTGTTCCAGATCTCCATGTAGCGGTCGCAGTCACAGCCGACGGTGCAGTCAGGAGAACCGCAACCGACTTCCGGTCCGTTATCGAAAAAGATTTCCGAGCAGGGGCCACAGGGGCCGGTGTCACCCATCGACCAGAAGTTATCTTCTTCAAAGCGGAAGATCCGCTCGCGCGGGACCCCCTCCTGTTCATGCCAGATGGCGGCGGCTTCGTCGTCATCGGTATAGACCGAGACATAGAGGCGGTCCTTGTCGATCCCCAGATCAACAGTGAGCAGTTCCCAGGCGTAGGCAATCGCCTCTTTCTTGAAGTAGTCACCGAAGGAGAAATTGCCGAGCATCTCGAAAAAGGTGTGATGGCGGGCGGTGCGGCCGACATTTTCCAGGTCGTTATGTTTACCGCCTGCACGCACACATTTCTGTGAGGAGACGGCGCGAACGTAGGCTCGCTTTTCCTGGCCAAGGAAGCAGTCCTTGAACTGGTTCATGCCGGCGTTGGTAAAGAGCAGGGTCGGGTCATTGTGCGGAACCAAAGAAGATGAGGCGACGATTGTATGGCCGCGATCTTCAAAAAACTTCAGAAAAAGCTGACGTATTTCACTACCGGTCTTCATCGTGTGTTTTAAGGCCTTTCCGTGTCAATTGATCCATGATGTGGCCGATGGAAAAGCCGCGTCGCTGGAGAAAATGAACAACCCGACGCCGTTCTTTTGCCGGCGCCGAGCTGTAGTTGAAATCAGGAAACCGTCGTTCCAAAAGCGATGTCAGCAAGTCGTTCTCGTCGCAGACCTCGCGAGCTTTGGCCAGCGCCTGACAGGCGACTCCTTCGCTGATGCCGCGCTGTCGCAGATCGACCAGAATGCGGGGGCCGACTGCACGGCCCTGGTTCATCAAGCTGGTTGCCCGGTTCAGGGCATAGCGCGCATCATCAAGATAGCCAAACTCAAGGCAGCGTTGTAACACCTCTTCGATGTCTGTCGGGGCAAAGCCTTTATCCAATAACCTTCGGCGCAATTCAGACAGGCTGTAGTCGCGGCCTGTCAATAACCGCAGCGCTGCCGGCCAGGGATCGACCCGGCCTGCTCCCGGCCCGGCTTTATTCGTCACCTTTGTCGTCGGTGCCGTCGAAGGCATCCCAGGAGAGATCTGAGGTTGATGAGACACCGGACATCTTGAGCTTGAAATCATCCGGATTGGAGCATTGTCGCAAGGCTTCTTCAAAACTGATCATTTTCTTCTTGAGCAGGCCCATCAGCGATTGATCGAAGGTCTGCATGCCGTAAGATTCATAGCCCTGCTGGATTGCCTCGGGCAGCGACTTGGTCTGGTCTTTGTCGTCGATCATCTGACGGACCCGGGCGGAGGCCACCATGACCTCCACGGCAGGAACACGGCCCTTGCCATCGAGTCTGGGTACCAGGCGCATGGAAATAACGCCGCGCAGCACCGCCGCCAGTTGGATGCGTATCTGCCGCTGCTGGAACGGCGGAAAGACCGAGATAATCCGGTTGACCGTTTCCGTAGCATCGATCGTATGCAGGGTAGAGAGAACCAGATGGCCGGTTTCGGCTGCTGTCAGAGCTGTCTCGATGGTCTCATGGTCACGCATCTCACCGACCAGGATGACATCGGGATCCTGGCGCAGAGCTGATTTCAGGGCAGGCTGAAAGCCCTGGGTATCGGATCCGACTTCACGCTGGTTGATGATGCTTTTCTTGTCACGATGGAGAAACTCGACAGGATCTTCGATTGTGACGATGTGTGCTTTGCGGTTGGTATTGATGTAATCAATCAACGCTGCAAGGCTGGTCGATTTACCTGAACCGGTGGCGCCGGTCACCAGGATCAGGCCGCGATTGGCCATGGCCATTTTCTTGATAACGGCCGGCAGCAACAGATCGTCCAGGCTTTTAATGTCAAAAGGGATGGCACGGAACACCAGAGAAATCGAACCTCGCTGGGTAAAGGCATTGACACGGAAACGCCCCAAACCCGGGATTCCGTAAGCCAGGTCGACCTCGTAGGCTTTCTCAAAACGCTCTCTCTGCATGTCATTCATGATCTCTGCAGTGATCTGTTCGGTTTGTTCCGGAGTGATTCGTGGTGCTTTCGGCAGTGGACGCAGAGTGCCGTCGATACGGTAGATCGGCGGCAGACCGGCTTTGAGATGGATGTCGGAAGCTCCGGATTTCAGACCAATTGACAGAATTTCACTGAGTTCCATGAATTATTTCCCTTTAGATGCGGCACCTGCAGGTTTAAGGCCGTAGTGCTCAAGAACCTTCACTTCGATCTCAGCAGCGGCTTCAGGGTGTTCGGTAAGATATTGCTTGGCGTTCTCGCGTCCCTGACCGATACGTTCTGTACCGTAGGAAAACCAGGAGCCGCTCTTTTCGATGATATTGCATTCAACACCCAGGTCGACCAGGTCTCCCACTCGTGAGATACCGGTACCATACATGATGTCAAACTCAGCTTCCTTAAAGGGAGGGGCAACCTTGTTTTTGACAACTTTTACCCGGGTGCGGTTGCCGATGACGTCCTGGCCCTGTTTGAGTGAAGCGATCCGGCGGATGTCCATGCGCACGGAAGCATAAAATTTCAGTGCGTTGCCGCCGGTAGTGGTCTCGGGATTGCCAAACATGACGCCGATCTTCATGCGGATCTGGTTGATGAAGATAACGCAGCAGTTCGATTTGCTGATGGTTCCTGTCAATTTCCGCAAAGCCTGCGACATCAACCGGGCTTGCAGACCCATGTGTGAGTCGCCCATTTCACCTTCAATCTCCGCGCGGGGGACAAGGGCGGCAACCGAGTCGATAATCATGACATCGATAGCTCCACTGCGCACCAGAACCTCGACGATCTCAAGGGCCTGCTCACCGGTATCCGGTTGCGATATCAGCAACTCATCAGTGTTGACGCCGAGTTTTTTGGCATAATGGACGTCAAGGGCATGCTCCGCATCGATAAAGGCAGCAACACCACCTGTCCTCTGCGCCTCGGCAGCAATGTGCAACGCCAGCGTGGTCTTCCCTGAAGATTCAGGGCCGTAGATCTCGATGATCCGACCGCATGGTACTCCGCCGACACCGAGAGCGATATTCAGGCTCAAGGCACCGGTCGAAATTGCTTTGATATCCGGCAGGATGGCATCTTCGCCGAGGCGCATGATGCTGCCTTTGCCGAACTGTTTTTCAATCTGGCCCATGGCCAGTTCGATTGCTCTGTTGCGATCACTCTCTGCCATCAGTGTTCCCTCCTTACAGGGCTAATGCACACAATATAAACATTGATGGTGTCGCAAAAATCCGGCAAGCTTTGCAGGACAAATTTTTTGCTTAGCCATCCCAAGATATTTTGCGAGCGTATCAACCTTCGGTTGTCTGCTACAGATGATTACTCTCATCGAGATTCACCGTCAACAATGGGATATGTTCTGCACCGTCTGCACGCAAACGGCTCTCAAAAAGAATCAGCCTGTCAACTGAAAACTGGCCAACCCGTTTGCCTCCGATTGAGGCGGTCAGCGCGATCAGGTCTGTCAAGCACGACTTCCGCTGTCGCAATCGACCGATCGTCAAGTGCGGAGAATAAGGCCGTGATCCAGTGTCTAGTCCAACGTGCTGCAATTGTTCCCGGTAATTTTCATAAAGTTTCCGGAGCTGATTTTTGGGTTCCAGGTCGAGCCAGAGGATGCGCGGCCGGTGCCGATTGGGGAAAGCGCCAAGTCCTTTGACCTCGACCGGGAAAGGCCGTTTACAGCCTTTAACGGATAGCACAGAAACCTTGATCTTTTCAAGGGTTTCCTGTTCGACGTCACCGAAGAAATGTAAGGTCAGGTGCAGGTTTTCCGGACGGACCCAGCGGGCATCCGGTATCTGTGCCTGGAGATTCCTCTGCAGGGTTTTGACAGCATCCTTTAATTGCTGAGGCAAGGGTATAGCCAGAAAGGCTCTAACCGAGGACATTTCTCCCCTCTTCATGGCTGGTCAGCGGCAGAAGCGCTGAAAAGCTGCTGCCTTGGGACGGACCGGCACTTTCCACCCAGACCAGACCCTCGTGGGTTTCTATAATGCCCTTGGCCAGGGCCAAGCCGAGTCCGACGCCCTTGCCGCCAAACCGCGCTTGAGACGTCGAATGTTCGGAGATGTCCCCGACTTCATGGAATTTGTCAAAAATCCTGACCTGGTCTTCCTGTTCGAGGCCGATGCCGCTGTCGCTGATTGAGATTTGCAGGTAGCTCTCTGAGAGAACCCCTTCAAAAAAACTTTCGGAGAAGGCTCTCAGCTTTTCACTGAGGGCGAAAACTTCCTGCTGCTGCAAGACTCGACCGGCAATCTGTATTCGTCCTCCTTCCGGAGTAAACTTCATCGCGTTCTCCATCAGCCGGCCGAAGGCGCGTTTCAGGTGATGTGCATCGCCGCGAATCATGACGTCGTCTGGAAACTCCAGCAGGGCAAGATGCAATTTGCGTATCTCGCAATTTGATCTGGTATCAGCGAGCAGTTCATTGATCATCGGCAAGGGACTGAACGCTTCTTGTGCCATGTAGAGAACTTTTGCTTCGAGCCGGGCTGCTTCGAGAAGGTCGTCAACAATGTGATTCAGGCGAAGGCTGCCCTGCATGATGACATCCAGAGCGCGCTTGCCGTTTTCTCCAACAACATCCCCGGCTTCACATTGCAGAAATTCTGCGCCGGAAAGGATGGTTGTCAAAGGTGTGCGCAGTTCATGCGAGGCAAGTGACAGGAAAGCGCTTTTCATCTGGTTGAGGCTTTGCAGGGCGCGGTGATGTTGTTCGAGTTGCTGCAGATTGTCACGCAGGGCCGAACGGGAGCGTTCCAGTTCACGCATACTGGCAAAGTTGATACGGTGCTGCCACTGCAGTTCATTAAAAAGTTCAGCATTCTTCAGCAACGGGCCGAGTTGTCTGCCGATCGCCTGGAGAAGCCGCACGTCTTCGCGACTGAATACCCGGCTGCCCCGGTCGAAGATAAAGAGTACGCCCAGGGTTTCTTCTTCGGCAATAAAAGGTACAGCCAAAAATGCTTGCCAATGGTCTGCAAACACAGCTCTGGAGATTCGACGACGGTCTTTTAGCAAATTGGCTGACATGCGCGGGCGACCGGTTTCGACCACTTTACCTGCCAGTCCCATCCCAGGTTGTATTCGGCCAAGCTCTTCAACCACATTCTCGGGAATGTTGCGATGGAGAGCCAACTTCATCTCCGTGCCGCTCTGCTCCAGAAGAAAGATTCCTCCCCCCGATATGACAAGGCTTTTGATGACTTCATCAAGCGTGATCTCAAGGGTGTGTGGCAGGTCATGTCCTTCGGCAACCCGTTGAGAGATTTCGTTCAGAAGCTTGAGGTGCCGGTTATGGCGTTTCAGCTCGAGTTGCAGGTTGCTTGTCTGGGTAATGTCCCGGAAGCTGCCGTAAATGATCTGGCGATCTTTTATCCGCCCGGTCCTCACCCTGATATCACCAATGAACTGGCTGCCGTCTTTACGCCGGAACCTGATCTCGCTGATCTCAGCTTCACCCTGTTTAACGACTGTGCTGACCATGCGCAATATGCGATGTTGGTGCTCACGCGAGAAGAGCACTCTGAAGGTGAGATGGGTCGATGACGCCTGGGTATAGCCCAGCAGGCCTTCCGCCTGGCGATTGAGCTCTATCAGAGAGCCGTCTTCCTGGTCAAAGATAAACAGAGCCTCGCCAGCGTTCTGGATAAACTGTCGGTCGCGGCTGCGGAAATTCTCAAGCAGGTCAGCCTGTTGTTGGCAGGTCTCTTCGCTGACCAGCAGTTTCTTTTGCAGCTGTTTCGCCTGGTCTTGTTTTCGCTTTGCCCAGACGCTGGCCATAATGATGAAGACCCCTGCAAGAGTAAGGACAAGTGCTTCCATGCTCAACGCTCCTGCTCTTCAGCGGAAAGTCGGGACATAGCAAGACGACGCAGCCAGTCCAGGGCCGTGCAGGCTGTACGCAGACGGACCTGGTCACGATTTCCCGAAAAATTGAATCGCTCAACGCGCTCTTGCCAGGGGCTGGTCATGGCCAGGTAGACCGTGCCGACCGGTTTGTCGACGGTGCCGCCCCCGGGTCCGGCAATGCCGGTTACGGCAAGGCCGATGTCAGTGTGAGCTGTTGCAAGTACACCTTTGGCCATGGCCGCGGCACACTCGGCACTGACAGCCCCATGGTGATCAAGAATCTTCCGGGCAACATTCAGGCAATTTACCTTGGCAGAGTTGGCATATGTGACGATGCTGCGTTCCAGAAACGCCGATGATCCAGGTTGATCCGTAAGCAGCTTGGCGATCAGGCCGCCGGTACATGATTCCGCAAGAGAGATTGTGAGGCCGGCTGTTGACAGGACGCGTGCCGTAGTGCCGGCCAGTGTGCCGCTGTCGATACCGACAACATGATCGCCCAGCGTCTTTTGCACCACCAGTTCGGCACGGTCGAGCAGCTTTTGGAGGTTTTCCCCTCTGGCGCGCAATTTAACCTGCACCATCGGAAAATCGACATTGAAGGCCAATTCGACCCCGTCGGGCAGGCCGCTGCCGTTGATGCGAGCCTCGACTTCGGGCTCCGACAAGCCAAAGACGCTCATCACCCGTTGGCCCCGCGCTGGCGGGTTGGGGAAGCGTTTCAATAATGAGGGGATTACATATTCATCGAGCATGGCCAGCATTTCCAGGGGAACTCCAGGCAGGAAATAAAGATCAGCGCGGTTGCTCTGCAAATGGAATCCCGGTGCGGTTCCGTCGGGGTTGGCAATAACAGTGCTTCTTCCTGGCAGCAGGGCCTGTTTCTCGTTGCGAGGATGCATCTCCCGCTGCCGGGAACTGAAATGGGCCCTGATCTGCGTGAGCGCTTTGTCATTCAGACTCAGGGGGCGATCAAAGGCACGGGCAGCCGCCCGCGCGGTCCGGTCATCGTCTGTCGGTCCGAGTCCGCCCGTTGTGAGGACCACGTCATGCTTAGAGGCGAGACGTTGCAGCGCGGCAACAATGTCTTCCTCGTTGTCGCCAACGGTGCTTGCTTCACGCACCGGCAGGGAATGCTCAAGTAATGTCTGGACGATAGCCGTAGTGTTGGTGTCGGTCAGATCGCCGTTCAGCAGCTCATCGCCTATGGTGAGGATTGCGATATTCATTGAATCCAGGGCTCTTCCGGGTATCCGCAAGCAGAGTGGCTACCACTATTAAGTCAGGTTAAATAGCCATATGGTCAGGCGTAATGCAACAGCAGCGTAGATGCCTGCGGCAAAGTCATCAAGGACTACGCCAACGCCATGCTTCAGGTTTTTGTCAAGCCAGCCAGCAGGAGGTGGCTTGACAATGTCGAAAAGACGAAACCAGAAAAAACCGAGCAGCGCTACAGGCCAGCTCCATGGCAGAAAAGCAACAGTTACCAGATAGCCGACCAGCTCATCGATAACGATGCGGCCGTCATCTGCGACGCCGTAAATTAGACCGGCAGCATCGGCAACCCAGAAACTGAAAAAAAGCAAGGACGTAAAGGTTGCCAGAAACAGCCACCATGGCCAGGCGCTGATCAGGTAGAATACGGGGATTCCGGCAAGCGTACCGACTGTACCCGAGGCAAATGGTGCGTAGCCGAGGCCGGCGTTGCTGGAGAGGAAAAGAATCAGCTTGCGCATTCAGTTCTCCAGGCCGAATCGGTGATTGGCGATTGTTGTAACCACCCGGTAGACTTCCGGTAGCGGTCGCCCCGTGGCTTCCGCCAGCTTCCTGCAGCTGGCGTGTTCCGGGGTAATCCGCAGCAGTTTCTCGCCTTCGTAAATTAATTTCACGTCCGCTTCACCAAAATCGGTCTGCACGGTTGCCGGCTCTCGTCGAAGTTTCAAACGACGGTTCTCGTACATGCGGACACCGATGGCACTGCTTTCACGCAGGATTGTTTGCGCCAGGCGTTCCGCATCCTGGGGCTGAGTCACAACAGTCAAGCGTGTCCCCGGACGATTCTGTTTCATCTGCAGAGGAGCGAAAGCGGCATCCAGTGCGCCATCTGTCAAAAGCCGGTCGAGCAGCGAGCCGAGCCATTCTGGAGATGAATCGTCAAGGTGAGTTTCAATCACGGTCACAGAATCGCGCTCGAAGCCTTCTGTGGCAGGCTTTTCACCAATAATGCCGCGCAACAGGTTGGGACGGTCATCCAGTTCCCAGCCACCGACGCCGTAGCCGATATGCTCAATGGTTATGTCCGGCATGGCACCAAACTCTGCGATTTCAGTGGCAATTGCTGCCCCGGTGGGGGTGACCAGTTCACGGTCGCTGCCGGCATCACGTACGGGGTGTCCGTGGAGTATCTGCAAGGTAGCAGGAGCAGGTAATGGTATGGCGCCATGTGATCCCCGAATCATTCCGCTGGAAAGGGGCAGGGGGGTACAGCAGATCATTTTTACCCCCAGCAGGTGCAGGCCAATCACGCTGCCGACGATGTCGACAATGGCGTCAACCGCACCGACTTCATGAAAATGGACGTCATCCAGAGCAACCTTATGGACATGCGCTTCTGCGTCCCCGAGACGCCGGAAGATGCGCCTCGCCATGCTGCGGACCGGATCGCTGAGCAAGCTGTCGGCAAGCATGGTGTCGATGTCTGTCCAGGTGCGCGCCGGTTGATTGTCATCACACAAGACCTCGATCCGTGTGCCGCCAATACCGTGGCGTTTTTCGTTGCGTTGTACCAGCTGATAACCGGATACGGGTAAATGGGCCAACTCCGCCTTGATGGCGTTCAGGTCAACACCCAGATCAACCAGCAGGCCGAGCATCATGTCACCGGAAATCCCGGAAAACGTGTCGAGATAAAGAAGTTTCATTGTTGTTTTCGTCGATTGATGCGAGTGGCTGCGAAGGCGGCACCGAAGCCGTTGTCGATATTGACCACTGTGATGCCGCCGGCACAGGAGTTGAGCATGCCGAGCAGGGCCGCGATACCCTGGAAAGAGGCTCCATAGCCAACGGACGTGGGAACAGCGATGACCGGGACATCGACCAGGCCGCCAACGACAGACGGCAGTGCGCCTTCCATGCCGGCGACAACAATAATGACTGTCGCTTCGCGTAGAGCATCGGCGTGTGCCAGGAGGCGGTGAATTCCGGCGACACCAACATCGACAAGCTCTTCCACCCGGTTGTTGAACATGCGGGCAGTGATGGCAGCTTCCCTGGCGACAGGCAGGTCAGAGGTGCCTGCGCAGATAATGAGAACTTTTCCCCGGCCGAGGTCTTCAAAGGGTTTCTGTTGCAGAGAAAATGTCCTGGCGGTCGGATCGTATCCTCCCTCCGGGTATTTATTTGAGAGAACTTCGGCCTTTTCACCTGAAACCCGGGTAACCAGAACATTGTCGCCATGGGCGGCCATGTGTTGAACGATTGTGACAATCTGCCCGGTCGATTTGGACTCGCCCAGAACCACTTCCGGGACTCCCTGGCGCAGAGTGCGGTGGTGGTCGATCATGGCGATGCCGATATCTTCAAAGGGCAGTGCCTGCAAGCGTTCAAGCCCCTCGTTGATGCTGAGATCGCCGGTCTGCACAGCGATCAGTAAGTGCTTTAAATCGTTGCTATCCATCTTTTAATCTCCATGTTTTTTTCCAAACTCACATGTTAGCACTCCCGGCGGGATTTACAAACGGTTTGTCGGGGGTGTCCAGAACTGACGTCATTGCTAAATTTCAGCTGTACGCAAGAAAGTGAACAGCCCATCCCGCTTTCATCAGGATGGGCTGTTCACTGTCGCTTTGACGTAAAGACGGGGACAGGCGTCTTTGAAGCGGGTCCGCTTACTCGTCGCCACCAATCTTGCTGATGAAAACTTCGCGGGGACGGCTGGTGCCGTCGGAAGCTCCGACGATCCCTTCAGCCTCCATCTTTTCAATCATGCGGGCGGCACGATTGTAGCCGAGTCGCAGGCGACGCTGGAGCATGGAGATTGAAGCCTGCTTGGTGTCAGAGATGATTGCCAGAGCTTCATCCCATTTTTCGTCGTATTCGTCATCGCCTTTGCCACTGCTGTCCGTTGTCGCTGGTGTCGCGAGGATGGTCTTGTCGTATTCAGGCGTGCCCTGCTTCTTGAGGAATTCTACCACGCGCTGTACTTCTATCTCCGAGACAAAGGCCCCGTGTACGCGTTGAACGGCGCCGGTGCCCGGCGGCAGAAAGAGCATGTCGCCATTGCCAAGCAGCGTCTCGGCACCCATCTGGTCGAGAATCGTGCGCGAGTCGATGCGTGAGAATACTTTGAAGGAGATGCGGGTCGGGAAGTTGGCCTTGATCAGGCCGGTGATGACATCGACGCTCGGTCGCTGGGTGGCCAGGATCAAGTGGATGCCAGCGGCACGCGCCATCTGGGCGAGTCGGGCAATCGCTTCTTCAATGTCCCGGCCGGCGACCATCATCAGGTCGGCGAGTTCATCGACAATCACGACAATGTAGGGGAGGTGGGCATGATCGAGCTGTTCCCCTTCGGCCAGTTGAATCTCCGGAAGATCTTCATCCATGAGATCAATGATCTCATCATTTTCCATCTCCCGCTGGCGTTTGGAGGTCTTGTCTTTTTCTTCCTTGATCAGTTTGCGATTGTAGCCGTCGATATTTCGCACACCCTTGTCGGACATCAACTTGTAGCGCCGTTCCATTTCGCGAACGGCCCAGTTGAGTGCCAGCGCCGCCTTCTTCGGGTTGGTCACAACCGGCAGCAGCAGGTGTGGAATCCCTTCGTACATCGAGAGCTCCAGCATTTTCGGATCGACCATGATCAGGCGGACATCGCGCGGATCAGCGCGGTAGAGCAGCGACAGGATCATGGAGTTGATCGAAACCGATTTGCCGGTTCCGGTCGAACCGGCCACCAGCAGGTGCGGCATCTTGGCGAGATCGGAGACGACCGTATGACCGAAGATGTCCTTGCCCAGGGCGATCGGCAGACGCCCGCCGGTCTTCTGGAATTCTTCGCTGGCGAAAATCTCCTTGAGATAAACCATCTCCCGGTCGCGGTTCGGGATTTCGATGCCAACCACGCCTCGACCCGGTATCGGGGCAACAATGCGGATCGAGAGCGCCTTGAGCGCCATGCTCAGGTCGTCGGCCAGCCCGGCGATCTTGTTGACCTTGACGCCGGGGGCCGGGGCAAACTCGTACATGGTGACCACCGGGCCCGGCTTGACTTCTGAGACATCGCCTTCAACGTTGAAGTCGAGCAACTTTCTCTCCAGAAGCCGGGCGTTCATCATCAGGGCCTCTTTGTCGACCGGTTTTGCCGCTTCGCCATCATGGTCGAGCAGATTCAGCGAAGGCGGATGGTAGGTTCCCGACGGTTCCAGAAAATCGAAGGCCTCCTGGCTGACCTGGGTTTTCTTTTGTCCCTTCTTGGCTTTTTCCGTGATTGCCGGTGCCTGTGACAGCTCCGGGGCGCGGATGACCAGTGCTTTTTCTTTTTTGGGTTTGTTGGCGTCTTTGAGAGCACGGCGGGCCTGCTTGGCCTCCCGGCGTCTTTCCAGAGCATCACCCAGTCTTGCAAGCAGCCCTTCCAGAAAGAGCACCATGGAAAAGCGGGCGACCAGCATGGTCGAGACAGAAAGACAGACGATCAGGAAAATAGCTGCCCCGGTCAGGTTGAACCAGCCTTTCAGGGTGTTTGCCAGGAAAAATCCAATAAAGCCCCCGGCCTGATTCAGGGTTTGCCCGAACAGAGTAACCTTTTCAAATTCGAGAGAAATCAGGCCGGCAATAGAAACCAGCATCACGACAAAAGAAACGACCTTGTAAACACGGAGGTGTAAATCGCGGAACTTCAAAAGTCGCCAGGCAAAGAGCAGGCAGGCAAAAGGAATCATCAATGCCGGCAGTCCGACGATTTGATAAAAAAGGTCAGAGACATAGGCGCCGGCTTTGCCGCAGAAGTTGTGGATAGACGCCGGATCAAGATTATTGTTGAAAGATGGATCGTGATTATTGAAGGAGACCAGGCTCAAAAGCAGAACGAGACCTGCAGCCATCCAGATCAGGCCGGCAATCTCTTTTTTGATGTGTTCGCGTAGAAAGGTTTTGCGTGGTTTTTCGCTCATTAAGTTGCCCTGTGGATAATTCGCGATATGTTAGCTCAGATATAGAGAAAAGGTCAAAGGTTGCGTTGCTCGCAGACACGAAGGCGCAAAGAAATATTTCTTCGGAACAGCACCCGCACCCGCTGTTTCGGCTTTGTACGGCAACAGGGCGTTCCGTTATAAAAAATAGATTATCCCGAGGCCGCCGACAAACCAGCAGTAAAAAGCAAACCAGTGGAGCCGTTGACGCCTGATGACGCCCATCAGCAGGTGGATGCAGAGCACGCCGGTCACCAGTGACGCGACTGTTCCGGCAATGTAGGGAAAGACAGCGCCAGCTGCAACGGCATCAAGATCTTTGACAGAGAGCAGTGCTGCTCCGAAGACTGCCGGCAGCGCCAGCAGGAACGAGAAGCGAGCCGCAGTTTCCCCGTCGACACCGCGCAGCAGTAACGCGGCAATGGTTGAACCGGAACGGGAGATGCCGGGGATGATGGCACAGCCCTGAACCGCGCCGACCACGATGGCATCCATGAAGGTCATTTTTTTGCGCGAGTGTTCCCTGTTGCGCAGTCGTTCTGCCAGCCAGAGCAGGCTGCCGGTCACCAGCAACATGATACAGACGATGTCCGGGCGTTCAAAAAGGCCGACAAAAAAATCCTTGAAAAGCAAGCCGATCACAGCGGTTGGTACGGATCCGGCGAACAGTAACCAGACCATAAAGCGTTGTTGCTCTGCGGTTTCATCGCGTCGCCAGAGTGAAGAGATCAGTCCGCCCAGATCGCGCCAGAAATAGATGGCGACCGCCACCATGGAACCGATGTGCAACAGGACATCAAAGAGGACCCCCGGCTGTTTAAAATCGCCCAGCAGGTGTTGGGCCAGAACCAGGTGGCCACTCGACGAGACCGGCAGAAATTCGGAGGCACCCTGCAGGATGCCGAGTAATATCGCGTCAAGAAAAGACATGTTTGCTCCAGTACAGTACGATCATTTCTATCGGTGAAGTGTGAGGCGCAAGAGGCGAAGAGAAAAGTATTAGTTCCCATGTATCCTGAAGCCCGGGGGATTGACAGCCTGACAACGTTATAATTCCATGATGATCGGCAGGATCAACGGCCGACGGTTTATCGTCTTGTTGAATAGTCGGCGCAGAATTTTGCGGACCTCAACACGAAGTTCTTCCCAATCAGCTATCGCAGCCAGGCTGTGCTCGGCCAGCACCTGACAAACCAGCTCTCTGGCTTCGTTCAGCAAGCTCTGGCTTTCATCTTCCGGAATGAAGCCGCGCGTCATAATCTCCGGCCCCGAGACGATTTCGCCCGTCTCCTGATGGAGTGCCAGGAAAACGATGACCAGGCCATGGTTGGCCAGGTGCCGTCGATCACGCAACTCCATCTCACCGACGTCACCGACACCTTTGCCGTCGATAAACACCCGACCGGTTGCAACCTTGGGTTCGATATGATGACCGTTCATGGATAGCACCAGGGGCATGCCGTTGCTGAGCACAAGCGCCCGGTCTTCACTCCAGCCCATGCTGCGTGCCAGTTGCGCGTGTTTTACCAGGTGACGGTATTCGCCGTGTACAGGCACGAAATATTTTGGTTTGACCAGGTTGAGTACGGTTTTCAGCTCGTTCTGGCTGGCGTGCCCGGAAACGTGGATCTCGCTGGTCGTCTCATAATGGACTTCCGCTCCCCGCCGATAGAGGTGATTGATCACATGAGTGATCGCCCGCTCATTGCCGGGGATAAACTTTGACGAAAGGATCACCGTATCACCTGGAGTAATGCTGATCTGTTTATGGTCATCCATGGCGATGCGCGAGAGCGAGCTGAGTGGCTCACCCTGGCTGCCGGTGGTTAAAATAAGAACCCGCCGTGATGGCAGCTCACGCATCTGACGAAGGTCAATGAGGATGTCGTCCGGCACATGCAGGTAGCCGAGTTGCCTGGCGATTGCGATATTGCTGACCATGCTGCGACCGGAGATCAGAACCTTGCGCTCAGCCAGGATGGCAGCGTTGATCACCTGCTGGATGCGATGAATGTTGGAGGAGAAGGTCGCCACCAGGATCTTGCCGGTGCAGCGGGGCAACAGTTCGTTAAAGGCTTCACCGACGGTGCGCTCGGAGAGAGTCTGACCGGTGTTCTCAACATTGGTTGAATCGGAGAGCAGCAGCAAAACTCCTTGCTCACCGTAGGAGGCCAGTCGCCCCAGATCGGTAGGTTGGTTGTCCACCGGTGTCGGATCGAGTTTGAAGTCTCCGGTGTGCACAATCAAGCCCGCCGGCGTGCGGATTGCCAGGCCACAGCCGTCGACAATGGAGTGGGCGGCACGAAAGAACTCCACCTCGAAAGGGCCGATGTTGACCGCTTCGCGGACTTTGACGTTCCGGCACTCAACCCGGCTCTGCAGATGATGCTCTTCAAGCTTGTTGGCGAGCAGACCCAGAGTCAGTGGTGAACCGTAGACAGGCGGGCAACCGAGAGCTTCAATCAGGAAGGGAATCGCGCCGATGTGGTCTTCGTGACCATGAGTCAGCACGATGCCGACGATCTCATTCCGGCGTGCGGCAATTGCAGAAATGTCCGGTATGACCAGGTCGATGCCGAGCATGTAGGCCTCTGGAAACATCAGGCCGCAATCAATGATCAGAAGACCCTTTGTGGTCTCGACAACCATCATGTTGAGGCCGATTTCGCCGAGGCCACCCAACGGCAGAATGCGCACGGCATCGGGATGCAACGGGCGTGATGTCCCGGAATTCTGTAAATCGTTCATCATTGGTTGAAAATTCCTGACAAATCAGGTGGTTGGGGAAGAAAGCGACGTCAGTCTAGGGGAGTCGCGATTAAGAGTCAAATGCTTTCATATTTGCTTTCATGTTTGCTGTGCGCCGTTCTGAAGGTTACAATGCGTTCTTCGTTAGCGAGGTACTGCAATGCAATTGCCCCAACCCTTGATCGAAGGGCGCCTGGTGCGCCGTTACAAACGTTTCCTGGCCGATGTCGAGCTGAACAATGGCACCCTGGTGACAGCCCATACTTCAAACACCGGCAGTATGCAGCAGTGCGCGGTTCCTGGCCAGACTGTGCTCCTGTCAAAAAGTGACAACCCGAAACGTAAACTTGCCTGGTCCTGGGAGCTGGTGATGGTCAACAACCGCTGGGTCGATATCAATACGCTTCGCGCCAACCGGGTGGTCGAAGAAGCCTTGCGCAGCAACGCCATTGCCGAATTTCAGGATTATCGGCTTTCTCCGGAGTTTTCTTTTGCTGACAGTCGCATTGATTTCAGACTGGAAAACCAGGACGAAAAAATCCTGCTGGAAGTCAAGAACGTTACCCTCTGCTGTCAAACAGATGTCGCCTGCTTTCCCGATGCGGTTACTACGCGTGGGCAGAAGCATCTGCGTGATTTGATATCTGCAACAAAAGAAGGCTGGCGGGCGGTCATCTTTTACCTGGTGCAGAGGAGCGAGGCCAAGTTGTTTACGCCGGCGGATGCAATCGATGCAGAGTACGGTCGTCTGCTCAGGCTGGCTGTCAATACCGGGGTTGAGGCGTTAGCCTACCGGACAATCGTCTCTCGCAAAGAATGCCGGGTCGGCGAGCAGATAGCCATTCAACTATAAGGGCTTGGTCATCCCATGAGCTGTCGCGAAGGTGTCAAGCTGTAGCAGTGACCTTCAAATGCATGCAGCATAGTTTTACGAATCCACTCCGGATCTTAAGCTATACTGCTTGTGCAATCAGCTGGTCTTGCCCGTTGCGACGATACATCGCTTGCCAGGAGCGTTGCCAGCTGTCCCATATTCTGAAACGAAAGGATCCCCATGCGCGTCGAAACAGACCTGAAGCTCGGCTTCAAGGATGTACTGATCCGGCCCAAACGTTCGACCCTGAAAAGCCGGTCCCTGGTTGAGCTGGACCGGGCGTTCACTTTTCTTCACAGTAAACGGCAATGGAGCGGGGTGCCAATCATTGCCGCCAATATGGATACGATAGGCACCTTTGAGGTTGCCGAGGTCCTGGCTACGCGGCGAATGCTCTGCGCCATTCACAAGCACTACAGTCTCGCAGACTGGCAGGCCTTCATCGATCGACAGAACGCTGACGATATTTTCGAGCGGATCATGGTCAGCACCGGGGTCGCGGATGAGGACTTTGACAAGCTGTCGCAGATTGTTGCCCAGCACCCGGAGCTGCTGTTTATCTGCATTGATGTCGCCAACGGTTACGCCGAATCGTTTGTTGAATATGTCGCCAGGGTCCGCCAGGAGTTCCCCGACAAAACCATCATCGCCGGCAATGTGGTTACCGGTGAGATGGTCGAAGAGCTGCTGCTTTCCGGAGCCGATATTGTTAAAGTCGGCATCGGCCCGGGGTCGGTCTGCACCACCCGGGTCAAGACCGGAGTCGGCTATCCGCAACTCTCCGCTGTGATTGAATGTGCCGATGCTGCCCACGGCCTCGGCGGGCGGATCATCTCTGATGGCGGCTGCCTCTGTGCCGGGGATGTGGCCAAGGCGTTCGGCGCCGGTGCCGACTTCGTTATGCTCGGTGGCATGTTCGCCGGTCACGACGAAAGCGGTGGACAGCTGGTCGAACGTGACGGCCAGCATTTCAAACTTTACTATGGCATGAGTTCGGACACTGCCATGAAAAAACATGCCGGCATGGTGGCCAACTACCGCGCCTCCGAAGGTAAGACCGTCGAAGTGCCTTACCGCGGCGCCCTCGATGAGACTGTCAAGGATATCCTCGGTGGTCTGCGTTCAACCTGCACCTACGTCGGTGCCTCGGCCTTGCGGGAGTTGAGCAAACGGACCACTTTTATCCGGGTTATGGAGCAGGAGAACACGCTATTCGGGTGACTGGAAATATGGTTGTTGCAGGATAAGAGTCTCAAACCGGAGATTGACCGGGTCGGCAAAATTTTTTAACTTTTGATGCACTCGCAAAAACTCAGAGGATGGCTAAGCAAAAATTTCGCCCTACAAGGCTGGGTGTTTTTTCAGGGGCGAAGGCATACATATGGTATGTCGAGGTCCTGAAAAAGCGCCATAACACCGTAGGGCGGACTTTTTGCGACGCCATCAACTTTTGCGAGTCATCCCATGGGAACCTGATGTGCGTATTGTTGGCCTGATCACCGAATATAATCCTTTCCATAATGGGCATCTGCATCATCTGCAGGAAAGCCTGCGGATTACTGGTGCTGATGCCAGCGTTGCGGTCATGAGCGGACATTTCCTGCAGCGCGGTGAGCCGTCGCTGGTCGACAAATGGGTACGGACTGAAATGGCTTTGGCTGCCGGTGTCGATCTGGTGCTGGAGCTGCCTTTCCCATTTGCATGCAACAGCGCACCTCATTTTGCTATGGGGGCGGTGAAAACCTTGAATGCCCTCGGGGTTGTCGATTCGCTCTGCTTCGGCAGTGAGACTGGAGAGACCCCCCCCCTGCAAGCGATTGCCCGGATCCTGATTGAACACTCGAACGCAATCGAAGCGGGAACGCGTGAACGTTTGCGTGGTGGCATCAATTATCCCGTTGCGCGGGCTGAGGTCCTGTCACGATTGTTCCCGACTTTGTCGCCTGAAACGCTGGCATCACCGAATAATATCCTCGGCATCGAATACCTGCGTGCCTTGCACATCACTTCCAGTCCAATGCGAGCTTACACAATTCCCCGGCGTGGTGCCGATTATCATAGTACCGATGTTTCAGGTAAAATCGCCAGCGCTACCGGAGTCCGTAAATTGATTGCCGAGGGCGGCACGTACGACCATCTCCTGCCGGTTGCCTGTCGAAAAACCCTGGAAGAGGCGCTTGATGAGGGCCGGAGTCTTGATTACGGACGGCTTTTTAATTCCTTGCTGACCTTTCTGCTTCAAGAGGTGGAGAGTTTGCGAGGTATCTATCAAGTAGAAGATGGCCTGGAACAGAGAATGGTCGATGCCGCCATGAAGTCAACGGCTTATTCTGAACTGGCCGAAACGATCAAGTCGCGCCAGTGGACTCTGACCCGTATCCAGAGGGTTTTGAGTTATATATTGCTGCAGGTGCCTGGCGATGAAATGCGTGAATTCCTCCAGCATGGCCCGATGTATCTGCATCTGCTGGGTTCTACAGAAAGGGGGCGGCAGGTGCTGGCCAGGGTCCGTTCAGGGAAAACTTTGCCGATGATCTCCGATCCGGCTCGCGCAAAGGCCACGTTAAGAAGATTTTACCGTGGCCAGCCTGAATCTTACCGCCTGGCAGAGCAGATGCTGAAGTGCGATTTGCGGGCAACCCGGCTTTACGGCCTGCTGCAGGCGACTCAACAGA
>Ga0214472_10001782_pt1 | contig 23455 bp, 20 predicted proteins | sample RVTome_6_FD_207662 | JGI IMG/M metagenome (GOLD analysis project Ga0214472, IMG submission 207662) | Soil microbial communities from uranium-contaminated site in the Upper Colorado River Basin, Wyoming, United States - RVT140D175 | ecosystem: Environmental > Terrestrial > Soil > Contaminated >...
GACGAACCGACCTCGGGCATGAGCCCGGAAGAGGCGCACGTGTTCGGCGATCTGCTGCTACGGCTTCGCACCGATCTGAACTTGACCGTGCTGATGATCGAGCATCACGTGCCGCTGGTCGTGCGCGTCTGCGACTATGTCTACGTGCTCAACTTCGGGACGCTGCTCGCCGAAGGCGCGCCGCAACAGATCCAGCGTCATCCCGAAGTCGTGGCCGCCTATCTTGGGGAGGACGCCGATGCCGCTTCTTGAGATCGACGATCTGCGGACCGGCTACGGCGCGCTGCCCGTATTGCACGGCATCTCGATGCAGATCGAGGCCGGCGACACCGCGGTGATGCTCGGCTTGAACGGCGCGGGCAAGTCCACCACCATGATGGCGCTGGCCGGTCTGCTGCCGACCTGGGCCGGGCAGATCAACTTCGAAGGCGAGAACATCGCCAAGCTCGACACCGGCGCGCGCGTTCGCAAAGGCATCGTGCTCGTTCCGGAAGGACGTCGCGTCTTTCCCGCGCTACCCGTCCACGTGAATCTGCGGCTCGGCAACTGGACGCACCGGAAAGACAAGCGCAAGCAGAAAGAGCTGATGGAGCGGGTCTACGAGATGTTCCCGCGACTGGCCGAGCGCCGCGCCCAGCTCGCCGGAACCATGTCGGGCGGCGAGCAGCAGATGCTCGCAGTCGGTCGCGGCCTGATGGCCGACCCAAAGGTGCTGCTGATCGACGAAGCGTCTCTGGGCCTTGCACCCAAGACCGCGCAGGAGCTGTTCGAAACCGCTCGCGGCATCGCCGCGACCGGTGTCGCCGTGATTCTGGTCGAGCAGAACGCCGGCGCATTGAAGGTCGCCGACCGCGCCTGGATCATGCAGAAGGGGACGCTGGTGTTCACCGGCTACGGCGACGAGTTGCGAACCGGCATCGACCTTCGCGCCGCCTACCTCGGCTAGCACCTCGCATGAGTGACGTGCGGCGCATCTTGCTGCTTCGAGGGCTGCGGTCCTTCGCGTACGGCTTTACATCGGTGCTGGTGGGCGTGCATCTGGCCGATCTGGTCTCGGCGCCGCGCGCGGGCGCGATCCTGACCGCAACGCTCGCCGGCGCGGCGTTCTGGACGTTCCTCGTCGGCGCGCGCGGCGACCGGATCGGCCGGCGGCGCCTCTACGTCGCGTTGAGCGGCGTGATGGCCGGCGCGATGGGCGTGTTCGCTGCGACGGATGCGTTCTGGGCGCTGCTGGTCGCGTCGCTGTCGGGCACGGTCGCGGCGACCGCGCTGGAAGCCGGACCGTTCGTCGCGCTGGAGCAAGCCATGATTCCCGGCGCGGTCGAGGCGTCGCGGCGCACGCGCACCTTCGGCCGATACAACTCGGTCGCCGCGATCGTCGGCGCGGTCGGCGCGCTCGCCGCCGGCGGCCCCGCGGCGCTGCGCGACGCGCTCCCGGTCGCATCGCAGCGCTTCTTTCTTATCCCGGCCGGGCTGGCGCTGGCGTCGATGCTGGTCGCCGCGCGCCTGTCGGACGCGGTCGAGGCACCGATTCGCGGCGCGCGGCCGCTGACCAAGAGCCGCGCCCGCGTCGCCAAGCTGTCGGCGCTGTTCGCGCTCGACTCGCTCGGCGGGGGATTCGTCGTGCAGGCAGCGATCGTCTACTGGTTTCGCTCGCGCTACGGCACGTCGGTCGAGATCCTCGGACTCGTGTTCTTCGGCACCGGCATGCTGCAAGCCGTCTCGTTCACGGTCGCCACGCGGCTCGCCGAGCGCATCGGCTTGATCAACACCATGGTCTTCACGCACCTGCCGTCGAACCTGCTGCTGGCCGCGGTCCCGCTCGCGCCGAACGAGCCGGCCGCGATCGCGCTGTTACTCGGCCGCTTCGCCTTGTCGCAGATGGACGTTCCGGTGCGTCAGTCCTACGTCGTCGCCGTCGTCGAGCCGGAAGAACGCACCGCCGCGGCCGGCTTCACCACCACGGTGCGAAGCGCCGCGCAAGCCGCCGGCCCCGCGATCGGCGGCGCGACCATTCCGATCGCCGGATCCGGCGTGCCGTTCTTCATCGGCGGAGGATTGAAGGTGATCTACGACGTGCTGCTGTGGGTGACGTTCCGCCGCGTGAAACCGCCCGAGGAACGCGCGGCGGATGATTCTTGAGTCGTTACGCGTCGGGGTTGCAGACGCGGCAGGGCTTGAGGCCTTGCTCGGTGGCGAGCGGCTGGGCGGCGTAGACGAGCGCGTCCTTACCTTCGACAAGACGGCAGTCCGGCCGGTGATAGGAGCGCGCGCCCACGACGACCTTGCCGTCGGCGAAATGCGCCTCGGCCATCGCATGATCCTTCGACGAGCCGTTCGAGGAAACCTGGATCGTTTTCATGACCTCGCTCAGCTCGTCGATCTTGCGGTCCACCTTGGTGCCTGCCCGTCGGCCCGACTCGAACAGCATCAACCCGACGCCGACGATGATCAGCCCGAGCCCGACGAAGCCGCCCGACAGCAGATAGGGGACCTGGCCCTGGACGAAGTCTTTGGACGCCGCACCGTTCCAGGCCAGGAACAAAACGACGAATCCGGCCGCGATAAAGCCCAATGCCATGGATGCCTGCCAGCCGGGGCGATTGAACATAGAACGATCGTATCGGAGCCCGGCGCAACCCGCTACGCCGGCTCGGGTCCCTCGACGTTGACGGTGGGCGGGCCGCTGACGGCGCGGATCACCACGAACCGGCTTTCTTCGTCGGTCGGGTTGATCTCGCGATGAACGATTTCCGGCGGGACGTAGACGAAGTCGCCGGCCGAGGCGTCGACCGTGTCGCCGCCCGCGGGGCCGAACTCGAACCGGAGCCGGCCGAACAAGATGAAGACCGCGGTCTCGTTGTCGCTGTGATGGTGCCAGCCGGACTCGGCCCGAGGCTCGTTGCGCACGAGGCCCGCCCAGAGCCGGTCGGTCGCCACCGCCTGCTCGCGAATCATCCCGGGCGTCGGGTCGCCCTCGACGCGCTCGTCGGGCCCGATTTTTCGGATTGCTTTCATCACTGTCCTCCCCTTACGCGATGAGATCGGGCGTGATCTCGGTGAGCGACGGGCAGCCGGCGAGCGCCATTGCCACCGACAACTCTTCGCGGAGCATGTTGACGGCGCGTGTGACGCCGTCGGCCCCTCCGGCGGCGAGCGCCCACAGTTGCGGCCGGCCGATCGCGACGGCCGAAGCACCCAGCGCGATCGCCTTCAACACGTCGGTGCCGCGCCGGATGCCGCCGTCAACGATCAGCGGGATGCGGCCTTCGGTTGCCTCGGCGACTTCTTCCAGCGCATCGATCGTCGCGACCGAGGTGTCGAGCTGGCGGCCGCCGTGGTTGGAGACCCAGATCGCCTCGACGCCGCTGTCGGCGGCGCGGATCGCGTCATCGGCGCGCACCAAACCCTTGAGGATGATCGGCAGCGGCGACAGCGAGCGAAGCCAGTCGATGTCGCGCCATGTGAGTGAATGGGTCGACAGATCCGACGCCCACGATGCGAGCGCGCTGCCGCCTTCGGGACGCGGTGGCGGAGTGGTGAAGTTCGCCAGTGTGATTCCTTCGGGAATCGTGAACACGTTGCGGAAGTCGCGTTCGCGCCGGCCCAGCACCGGCAGGTCGACGGTCAGCACGATCGCGCGATAGCCGGCGGCGTACGCGCGCTTCACCAGCGATTCGGTGACGGCCCGATCCGAATACACGTAGAGCTGGAACCATTTCGGTGACTGCGGCGCCGCCTCCATCACGTCCTCCAGCGACACGGTCGAGATCGTCGACACGCACTGCAGCGCGCCGGCCGCCGCGGCGCCGCGCGCGGTCGCGGCTTCCCCCTCGGGATGGGCCATCTTGTGCAGCGCCGTGGGCGCCAGCAGGATCGGATGGGGAAGGATCGAATCGAGCAGTCGCGTGGACATGTTCCGCTCGGCGACGTCCACCAACACGCGATACTTCAGCGATCGTCTGGCGAACGCGTCGCGGTTTTCTGCGAGCGTGATCTCGTCGTCGGACCCGCCGGCGTAGTAGTCGTATGCGTTGCGCGGCAAGATCTCGCGCGCGACGGCTTCGAATTCGTGAAGGTTGATCGGCTCCATGGCGCCGCGGAGCCTACCACCGGCCGCTTATCGCGCGAACAGAGTCGTGACGTCGAGCGTGAAGCCGCCAATTGCGTCGCAGGTGAGCGTTTCGCCCGGTTCGACGATCGCCGGTTTCCCGTATCCGCCGTCGCGCATCGTATAGACCTCGACGCGGTCGGCTTCTGGATCGACGATCCAGTATTCGGGAACGCCGAACTCGGCATACAGATCGCGTTTGCGGATCCGGTCGATGCGCGCGTCGGACATCACTTCGATGACAAGCGCGGGGACGCCTTGAATGTTGGCTCGCGTGATGATCTCGGATGAGTCCGATGGGATGAAGAACAGATCCGGCTCGATCACGCTGTCGTTCGAAAAAAGCACGTCCATGGGAGCGAGGAAGACTTCGCCTCCGCCGTGCTGCTCGACGAACCCGGCCAGTCGGAGATGCAGAAAACCGACCAGCCGTTGATGGCGAACCAGCGGTGACGGCGTCACGATGAGCTCCCCGTGGATGAGCTCGCGCCGAAGGCCGTCGTCCGGAAACGCCGCCAAGTCCGCGTACGTAAGCCCGCCCGCCATGCGTCGAATGGTATCACCAGCCCTTTCCAATGCTCGGCCGATGATGCCCGGTGTCGGGGCCCGAGTCCCGTCCCGGCAGAACGCGCGAATCAGGACGCGAGGGTGGATTCGATGAAGGCGCCGGTGCGTTCGATCAGCTCTTCGGTGACGTCGGCGGGATCGCGGCCGGAGACTTTGAACGAATGATCGCCGCCTTCGATCGGTGCGAGTGTCGCGTTGGGAAGCTTCGCCATGGTCGCGGCCAGCAGATCCGGCGCACAGAACGCATCGCGCGTGCCTTGCAGGAACAGCATCGGACATGCGACGGCGGGCAGATGCGCGTCGCGGATCTTTTCGGGCTTGCCCGGCGGATGCAGCGGATAGCCCAGGAAGATCAGTCCCGCGGCGGGGAAGCCGGCCGCGGCCACGTGCGAGGCGATCCGGCCGCCGAGCGACTTCCCGCCCAGAAACACCGGCGTGATTTGCGATGCGACCGTCTCGGCCACGGCACGGAAGCATGCTTCCAGCTTCGGCTGCGGATCGGGCATCTTGCGGCCGGCTTCCTTGTAGGGGAAGTTGAAGCGCAGCGTCGCCACCCCGCGCGACGCCATCGCCGCCGCGACGGCCTGGAGCAGCTTCGCGCGGTAGTCGCTGCCGGCGCCGTGACCAAGGACCAAGGCGGCGCGCGTCCCGGACTCGGGCACGTCCCACGTGCCGGTGACCTCGCCGCCCTCCCACGCAAATTTCACCGCAGCACCGCCTGCACGGTGTGCCGCCAGCGCGCCGGCACCAGCGTTCCGGCGAAACGGTCGAGCATCTGCGCGCCGTCCACGAGCGCGTAGCGAATCGATCGCGCCGCGGGATTCGACTCGACGAACCGCGATTCGCCGGACAGGTAATAGTTCAATCCCAGCGCCAGAATCCACGACCACCAGGCGGTCTCGACGCGCACGTCGGCGAATCCCGCCTCGCGCGCGAGCGAGGCGATGTCCCGACGCGAGAACGTGTGCAGATTCGCGGCCATCGACGCGAGCTCCCACTGGTGATGCTCGGGGTCTTTGTCGCGGCCCCGCCGGCGACGCAGCGCATCCACGCCGCGCGCAAGGGTGCCGACGACCGCGGCGACCTGCTTTTCTCCGGCCTCGGTCGGCTCGGCGAGGACGACGGCGGTCCCGCCCGGTTGCAGGACGCGGCGCACCTCGCGCAGCCCGTCAAGCGGCGAGGGAAGATGATGCAGCGCGCCGCGCGCGACGACCAGGTCGAACGACGAGTCCGCATACGGCAACATCTCGCCGTCGCACTGCGCGACCGGCACTGCGACTCCCGCATCGGCGGCGTTCTTCTGCGTGCGCTCGAGCATCGCAGAAGACAGGTCGCACGCATGCACCTCGGTCGCATAGCCCGCGGCCGCCAAACCGATCGCCGCATAGCCGGTGCCGCAGCAGAAATCCAGCGCCCGGCGCGCCACCGCGGGCGAGGAGCCGAGCAGCGACTCCATATCGAGCCGAACGGCGCGCGCGATCCGCGAATAGTCGATCGCGAAACGCTCGTCGTAGCAGGCGGCCTCGCGGTCGTGGACGAGCAGGTTGAGCGTCTTGGAATCCATGGCCGGGCGGAGTCTACGCGCCGGCCGCGACCGCACGCGCGCCGAGCTGGCCGCAGGCCGCGTCGATGTCGGTACCGCGGTTGCGGCGCACCGTCGCATTCACGCCGCCTGCCTCCAGCAGCGACCGGAATCGTTCGATCTGCTTGGCCGGCGAGCCCGGACCCTCGAAGCCCGGCGTCGGGTTGAGCGGGATCAGGTTGACGTGGAAATCGTCGCCCCGCAGCAGCCGGGCCAGCTCGCGCGCCTGATCGTCGGAGTCGTTGACGCCGCCGATCATCGCGTACTCAATCGACACGCGCCGGCCGTGCGCCTTTCGATGCGCGCGCGCCGCATTCAATAGATCCTTGATGGGATACCGCTCGTTGAGCGGCACCAGCCGCGAGCGAAGCTCGTCGTTGGGCGCGTGCAGCGACAGCGCAAGCGTCACCGGCAGCGCCGCCGACGCGAGCCGCCTCATCCCCGGCAGAACCCCGACGGTCGAGATGGTCATTCCGCGCGCCGACAGGTTGAACCCGTCCGGGTCGTGAATCCGCTCGACCGCCTCCCAGACTCGATCGAAGTTCGCGAGCGGCTCGCCCATCCCCATGAACACCACGTTCGAGACCCGCCGCGTCCATTCGTCGGGCAGATCCAAATCGCGGAGCATTCGCGCCGCCCACAGCACCTGCGCGACGATCTCGCCGGCGGATAGGTTGCGCAGCAATCCCATCTGCCCGGTTGCGCAGAACGGACACCCCATGCCGCACCCGGCCTGCGAGGAGATGCACACCGTCACGCGATCCGGATACGCCATCAGAACCGTTTCGGCCAGCGCGTCGCCCTCGAAACGAAACAGCGCCTTCTGGGTCGCACCGCGGTCGCCCGTCTGCACCACGGCCGGCGTCGCGAACGCCGCGCCGAAGCGCTGGGTCAGCGCCGCGCGCAACGCCTTCGACAGGTTCGTCATCTGATCGAACGAGCCGGCCAGATCAAGGTGGATCCACCGATGAATCTGCTCGCCGCGAAAGCCGGGCTCGTCGATGTCGGCCGCGAGCGCGCGCCAATCGGCCTTGGTCAAAGCGAACAAGTCGGCGGGATGCATGCGTCCAGTGTAGTGGTCCGGCGCGGTCCTCGGTCGGCCGATAGACTCCCGGCCATAATGCCCGAGCAGCCATGCGCGTTTCATCCCGACCGCCTCACGCTGGTGTCCTGTTCGCGATGCGAGCGTCCGATATGCCCTGAGGACATGATTCCCGCGGCCGTCGGCAATCACTGTCCGGTGTGCGCCGGCCGGATGCGCGAAGGCGCGCTCGGGCAGACCGCCTATCGCGTTCGCACCAAGGCCGAAACGATGCCGGTGGTTCGCCGCTTGAACGTCCAGCGGCTCAGCGGGATCATCGTCGGGATCAACGTTGTGATCTTCGTGTTGATGTTCGCCACCGGCGCCCCGCAGGCGCAGCGCACGCTGGTGCGGTTCGGCGCGCTCGTTCGGCCCCTCCCGGAGGGCCAATGGTGGCGGCTCTTTAGCTCGATGTTCGTCCACATCGGCCTGCTGCATCTGGTATTCAACATGTTCGCGCTCACCATCTTCGGCCCGCCGATGGAGGAGCGATACGGCAAGGCGCGCTTCCTCTCGCTCTACTTCGCCAGCGGCTTGCTCGGCGGCGCCGCGTCGCTCACGTTCAACGACGGATTCGGGATCGCCGCGGGCGCGTCGGGCGCCGTGTTCGGCATCCTCGGCGCGTGGATCGCCTTCTATGCGCGGCACCGGAACCTATCCGGCGCACGGCAGCAGTTGCAGAGCTTGCTGATGCTGGTCGGCATCAATCTGCTGCTGGGCTTGGTCGGCCCGATCGATAACTTCGCGCATCTGGGCGGACTGGTCGCAGGCTTCGCGATGGGCGCCGTGTTCGAGGCGTCCGCGAAGCTGCGCGACGGCCGGGTCGTGGCGGCGTTCGCCGCGTTCGTCTTCATCGCGGCGGTCTCGGCCGCGCTGGTCGTGCCGCGCACCTGTCCGGCCGGAAGCGTCTTGACCGTCGACGGCCGCGCGATCCCGTGCGAGATCTTCACCGGCGGATTCCTGCAGTGAGATCGCGGCTGGGTGCGGTACCGTAGAGCCGATGCGATACGTGCCGTACGAGGAGATGGGCGGCGAGCCCAACATCGTCGTCGACGGCACCGGCACCGACGGGACCGTGATCGTGCTGAGCCACTGGAAGGGGAGCGGCACGCCGCTCGCGCTCGCCGACGACCTGTCCACGCAGATCGCATTCCACTATCTGGACCACCCCGAACATCACGTCACCGCCGAGATGGTCAGCAACAACCACTTCGACGAAGACGGCCTCTGCGGCATCTACGCGATCGTGCATCCCGAGGATGCGATCTCCCGCCGCGACCAGCTCATCGACGTCGCCCGGGCCGGCGACTTCGGCGTCGTCCGCGACCGGCTCGCCGCTCGAGTGTCTATGACGCTGTCGGCCTACGAGGACGAGGACACCTCGCCGCTGCCGCCCGAGACGCTGGCCCTGCCCTACGAACAGTTCGCCGGAGCGCTCTATCGCGAAACGCTGACGTTGCTGCCGCAGATGCTCGACGACATCGAGCCGTGGCGCGGCCTGTGGGAGGAAGAAGACGCGCGGCTCGGCGAAACGCTGCAAGCGATCCACGACGGCCGGATCACGATCGAGGAACGACCCGACATCGACCTCGCAATTGTCACGGTCGGCGATTTCGACGACGATCCGCACGAGATGGCGATCAACTCGGCGACCGGATGCTTCCGGGTCCTGACGGTCGGCTTGGACGAACCGACGCTGCGCTATCGCTACGAGTCGTGGGTCGACTTCCGCTCGCTTCCGGTCATGCCGCGCGTCGAGATGAAACCGCTCGCGACCCTGCTGTCGGACGAAGACGAGATTGCCTGGCTGGCCGGCAGCATCGGCGGCCTCACTCCCGACACGCGTCCCGACGGTGACACGACACTCGATCGAAACCGGATCGTCGAGATCGTGGCCGGCTACCTGGCCGGCGCCGCGACCGGTTAGCATCGATCCATGCTCGTCACGCGCGAGGAGATGACCTACGACTTCGAGGGGGCGTCCTTCGATCTGGAACGCGACCGCGACGTCCTCGGCTGGATCTTCTCCCAGTTCCTTTACGGCGAGATCACCGGCGTCCAAGTCGGCCACTGGCTGGAACGCGCCCCCGACTTCGATGCCGCTCAGTTCCTGGCGCGGCAAGCCAACGAAGAGATGGCCCATGTCAAGGTCTTCCTTCGGATCCTCGCTTCGCTGGATCAGGAGCCGCAGCCGCCCAACCGGATTCTGAAGTTTCTCGCGACCGACTTTGCCGGCGCGACGTTCACCGAGCATTGCTTCGTCGAGATGGCGCTCGGCGAAGGGTTCGTGCTCAGCGCGATCTATGCGCTGGTCGACACGCTTCCCGATTCCGACATCCGCACGTTGCTCAACGGTCTCGCGAGACAAGAGGAAGGACACGTTGCGTTCGGCGAGGAGCAGACGATGAAGGCGCTGCGGCGCGACCGCTCGCACGCCCGGCATCTGCTGGGCCTGGCGCTCGTTTCGATGGCCGGCGTCGGCAAGCTCGCGGACTATGCGCGGGCACGCTTCGCCGATCATCCGGTGCTGTCTCAGCTTCCCGGCTTCCTGGATCACACACGCAAGATCACCGAGATCCGCTTGCATCGGCTCGGGGTGGCGCGCAACGGCACGCTCCAGTCCATGCAGCCCACCGATCGCGGGTTGCTGATGGCCTCGTCGGTCGCGCGCCGCTACGGCCGCGCGCTCAACCCGCTCCGCGCACGGCCGCGCACGCTCGCCGGCACGTATCTGCGCGATCCCGCGATTCGCGACCGGTTGCGCTCGGGCGAGTAATCCCGTCCTTCGCGCGCCGGCGCGTCCGGGGTACGATTGGTGTCGCATGAGTCCCGTTCGCACCAGATCGCACCGCATCGCCGCCGGCTTCGCCGTCGCCGCGCTGCTGGCCGTCGCGTGCGGCAACCGGCTGCCCAAGACCGCGGCCGGGACGACCTTCGTTCCCGGCGATGCCGCCGCGACCGACGCCGCCGGCAACCCGGTCGCCATCCCGCCCGGCGACGCGACCGCGTCGCCGGCGGCCGGCGCGACCGGCGGCCCGCGCGTGCGCTTCGGACCCAGCGGCTGCACGCCGATCGCGTCCGATCCCGATCGCGGCGTCACCGCCACCCAGATCAAGGTCGGCACGATCGTCGCGCGCTCCGGGCCGCTTCCCGGCTCGTTCTATCCGATGACACAGGCCGTCGCCGCCTACTTCAAGAAGGTCAACGACGCCGGCGGGATCTGCGGCCGAACGCTCACGCTGATCGTGCAGGACGACCGGCTCAACGCCGACGCGCACCTGACCGCGGCGAAGAAGCTTGTCGAATCCGACAAGGTGTTCGCGATCGTCGGCATGCTCACGGCCGTCGACAAGGCCAGCGCGGCGTATCTGTGCGGGCGCGGCGTGCCCGACGTCGGCGGGTTCGCGCTGTCCTATAACCGCGCGCAGGGAGAGGACTGTCCCAGCGGCACGCCGCCGGTGTATTGGTCGCCGCTCGGCGGGCTGACGCGCAACACGATCGGCGATCACGCCTACTACACGATCATGGCGTCGGAGACGCTCGGCGGAGCCGGCACGCGCGGCGCGGTGATGTATCACTCGACGCTGGACATCTCCAAGGACCAAGGACTCGCGCAGCAGTGGGCCGTCAACCATGCCTGGTGCCGGTTTCGCAAGCATCCGTCCACGACCGACGCGACATCCTCGCCGTGCGACGTGGTCGCATCGCGGCAAGACAAGAGCTACGTGCCCGACGATCAGCTCTACGACGTCAACCCCGTCTCGACCGACGCGGCCTACGATCCGCTGATTCAGCGGATGATCTCGGGAAACGTCGACGCGGTGTATTCCAGCATGGAGATCAACTCCAACATCAAGCTGCTGCGGTCGATGGGCCGCTACAAGGTGTCGTGGCGGCAGCGGATCGGTCGCGACCCGGTCGTGTACTTCCAACTGTCGGCCTACGATCCCAAGCTGCTCGCCGAGGCGGCCGAACAGGCGATCGGCGCGTACCTGTGGATCCCGCATGTGCCCTTCACCGAGCCGCAGCATCCGGTGATGGGCGACTACCTTTCGACGCTGTCGAAGTATTTCCCGACCGCCGATGCCACCTCGTTCGGTGCGCAGGGATGGGCGGGGGCGGCGATGTTCGTCGAGTCGGTCGCGCGCGCCGGCGCGAACCTGACGCGCGAATCGCTGCGGGCGGCGCTGGATTCGCTCGGCAACTACACGGCCGGCGGCTTTGTCGGCGCGCTGACGCCGCGTGAGCGAACGATCTTCAACTGCGGCGTCGTCGTCCGCGTCGAAAAGCGCGGCGACCGCGCCGACTTCTACCGCTGGCGTCCCAGCGGCGACGGCTTCCTGTGCACGACGCTGAAGCGATGGCGATGATGGAGCCCGTCTGGGGGGTCTACGCCGGCGGCGAGTGGGTTCGCGCCTCTCGCGGGACGACGATCACCGTCGTCAACCCGGCAACCGAGGATGCGATCGCAAGCGTCCCGCGCGGCGCTGCCGCCGACGCGCGGATGGCGGTGCACGCGGCGCGATGGGCCTTCGACGAAGGGCCGTGGCCGCGGTTGAAGCCCGCCGAACGCGCGACGCTGCTGCGACGGTTTTCGGTTGAGGCGACGATCGACCGGCCGCTGCTGATCGATCTCGCCGTCCGATCCGGCGGCTTTCCGGTCTCGTCCGCCGACGCCGTCGCGGTCACGCCGGCGCTCGATGCGTTCGCCTGGTATGCCGAACGCGCCGCCCGCGACCCCGAATCGCGGCTGCCCGATCATGCCGGCACGTCCTCGACCGTGTTGCGCGAGCCGGCCGGCGTCGTCGCCGTCCTGGCCGCCGCGGCCGAGCCGCTCGCCGCCATCGTGCACAAGGCGATCCCGGCGCTCGCCGCCGGCAACACCGTCGTGGTGAAGGCAGCGTCCGGCGCGCCGCTGCACGCCTATGCGCTTGCGCGCTGCGCGCACCGCGCCGGCCTGCCGCCCGGCGTTTTCAACGTCGTGTCGGGTCCGGCGCGGGATGTCGGCGCAGAGCTGGCCGGCAACGCGATGGTGGACGTCGTCGCGCTCGCCGGCCGGGTCGCGACCGGACGCCGCGTCGCCGCCCGCGCAGCCGCGACGCTCAAGACGTGCGTGTTCACGTTGGGCGCGAGCGGAACCGCGATCGTCCTGGACGGCGCCGATCCGGCCGCGATCGCCCCCGCGCTGGTCGCGGCGTGGCTGTCGAACGCCGGGCAATCATGGGGCGCGCCGTGCCGCGCCGTCGTATCCGCGGCTGCGCACGATGCGTTCGTCGATGCGGTGCTGCACGAGGTCAAGGGATCGACCGTCGGCGATCCGGCGAACGAGGCCACGCGTGTCGGTCCGCTTCGCACGGCGAAGGCGCGGGATCGCGCGGAGGCGATGATCGCCGCCGCCGTTGCCGGCGGCGCGACCCTGGTCGCCGGCGGAGGCCGTCCCGATCATCTCGCGCGCGGCTTCTTCCTGGAGCCGGCCGTCGTCGCCGGTGTCGCTCCGTCGATGTCGCTCGCGACCGAGGAGATCGCCGCGCCGGTCCTGGCGGTTATCGAAGCCGCCGACGACGAGGCGGCGATTCGCATCGCCAACGACCGGCTCGACGCGGTGAGCGCGATCGTGTGGGCGGGCTCGCGCGAGCGGGCGCTCGCGGCCGCCCGGCAGATTCGCGCCGGAACCGTCGCCGCACAAGACGCCGGCGTGAATCCGTGGGCGCCGGCGGGCGGCTACGGCCATGCCGGTCTGGGACGCGAACGCGGCCTCGCCGGCCTCGACGCCTACAGCGAGATCAAGCACGTCGCCGGACCGGCGACGTAGCGGGGCGGCTAGCCAGTTCTTCAACTTCACCCCCGCCGCCGAGTAGCCGCCCAGGCACCGGTGGGCCGCGTAGCATCACCACCCATCAGCCCCGCCGCGGGTAAATTCTGGGTCAGACCCCACTTTCGGGCACTCCCTGTGCCCACATTTTGCGGAAGTCAGGGAATCCGGACCTTTGGAATCGGCGATAGGCACCGGCGGTTGGATGGCGAACTGTTGAATGTGATGAGTATGCGCCGTGGAAGGTTCTTGACGTTGATCCTGACCGTCGTGGTGACGTCGTCGGGTCTGGGCGTTCGAGCCGAGAAAGGCCCCGGCTATATCTCGCTGGCGGCCGGCGGCGGCGCCGCCGACGGGCATCTGGCGACGACGGTGCCCGGTTTGGGGGGAGGCCCGATGTGGCCGTCTCGGAGCCGCGGGCTGCTTTTCACTGCCAACAGCCGGCTTCAAGGGATCTCTCCGGAGGGGCGGCTGTTTACGATCGCCGGCAGCAACGTTCGTCCCCGTTGGGGCGAGGCTGAGGAGTTTTCCTTGGAGCGGCTCGGGGTGGGCGCGCCGGCGTCGCAGGGGATCGCGATTGGCCACCCTGTGGAAGGCTCGGACGGCAACATCTACTTCGCGGACGGGTCGGTGAATCGGATCTTCCGTATCGACGCTGCCACGGGCATTCTGCGCTTGGTCGCGGGGACGGGCAAGCACGGATTCTCGGGGGACGGGGGACCGGCCGTCGATGCGACCTTCGCCGATCCGCGGAGTGTCGTCATCGACCCGTCGGGGGCGCTTATCATCGCTGACAGGGCAAACAGGCGAGTGCGCAGAATCGATTCCGAAGGTGTGGTGACCACGATCGCCGGCAACGGTCAGGAGGGAGCCACCGGCGACGGCGGCCCGGCGACGCAGGCGGCGATCGGCCAGCCGGTCAGCTTGGCTTTGGATGCTTCCGGCAATCTATTCGTGGCGAGTGGTTTGAATCGAGTCCGTCGCGTCGATCCGGGCGGTCGGATCACGACCGTCGCCGGGACCGGGACGGAAGGCTTTGCCGGCGACGGCGGACCTGCGATCACGGCGCGGCTGCGAGGTCCGGGTGGGCTGTGGGTTGATCGCGCCGGGGGCCTATTGATCGCCGACAACTCCCGGATTCGGCGCGTGGATCCGACATCAGGCGTCATCCGCACGGTTGCAGGCTCGGGAGAGCCAAAATTCTCCGGCGAGGGCGGCCCTGCGATCTTGGCAGGAATCGGCTACGTCGCTTATGTGGCGGAGGACGCCGAAGGCAACCTGTTTCTGTCCAGCTACCTCCCGGACCCGCGCATCTTCAAGATCGACACGTCGGGCATCATCGGCATCTACGGCGGCGTCGATTCGATCTGCGGCGACGTCGCCGAGGGCCTTGTCGCCTCGAACGCGATCTTCGGCGATCAGGAGGATCAAGCGGTGGACCGGCAGGGCAACCTGTTTGTGGCGACGGCCTGCAACGTGTGGCGCGTCGATGCCCAGACCCGGATCGTGACGCGGATCGCCGGCAACGACACGATCGCCGAATATTCGGGCGACCGCGGGCCGGCACGCGAGGCCGCATTGAACGGGCCTCGGGCGGTGGAGGTCGACCGCGACGGCAACGTCTATGTCGTAACCGGCGGCGACAATCGCATCCGCCGGATCGACGCGGCAACGGGCATCATCACCACCATCGCCGGGGTCGGCTCATGGGATCTCTGTAGCAAGCCGCTCACCCCGGGCGAAGGCTTGGGCATCCTCATCCAACTCTCCTGCGTTTTGGATCTGGCCGTCGATGCCGTGGGTGAGAATCTGTTTTTCGCGGAGAGCGGCCGCAACCGCGTCGGAAAGCTCGATCTTGGGACCGGAATCATCACCACCGCGGCGGGCGGCTCGCCGCTCTACTACCGTGGCGACGGCGGCCCTGCGCGCCTGGCGCTGCTTGTCGACGTCTGGGGCATTGACCTGGATCCGGCGGGGAATTTGTATATCGCCGATGCGGGGGATAGCCGGGTCCGCAAAGTGGATGCGGAAACGCAGATCATCACCACCATCGCGGGCTATGGCAAGTTCGGCGAGCCGGGCGATGGCGGCCCCGCGACCAGGGCACATTTCAGTTCCCTGCGTGACGTGGAAGTCTCCGACGACGGGATCGTCTACACGGTCGACTGGCTCGGCTACAACCGAATCCGCGCGATCGGCCACGACAGCATCATCCGCCGGATCGCCGGATGCGCCTACTGCTATCGCACCGTCGGGATCGACGGCGGCGACGGCGACCCGGCGATCATGGCTGACCTCGACGGCAAGTACGCTCAACTCACCATCGACTCGCAAGGAAACATCTACATCGGCAACACGATTGGGCACCTAGTTCGGCGCATCGAACGGCCGGATCTCTAACACGCAGGTCGTGTGCGACCATCGCACGACCAGACTCGCGCGGCTTATCCGGGAGGCGGACTCCGGTCGAACAGGTAGGCGCCCCCGAACGAGTTGCCGTACCGGTCCCAGTATTCAGGCTTGTACTGCTTGATGCCGCCGAACATGAAAGCTCTCCCCGAGTAATCCCCGACCGTTGCGAACGCTGTCAATGCCCGCATCGGCCCCGCGTCGTACCCGTCAATCGACTCGCCGGGCGGCTCGTCGCATGACGAGCATTTGGCCCATGTGCCCACGATCCCGAGGATGGGATCATTGGCGGCCTCGTAGCGCCAGGTCTCGTTGAACAGTTTCGAGGGGTCCTCGCCGCCGCCATACATGAGCAGGACGTCGGTCTGGGGATCTTTCACGTTGGCGAATCCGGCGCCGCTTCGTTTGGAAGGGATGAGAGCTTGATGCAGATCCGCAACGCGTGTCCACCTTTTCGCGTTGCCGTTCCACGCGTACATGTCGTTGAGCTTGTCGATCGTGTTACCGGCGAGTCCCTCGCCGCCGAACAGGATCACCCCATTGACCTTCGGATAGGAGGTCATCATCATGCTGATCCGGCCGCTCGGAAGATCTCCGCAGGACGCGCTGCAAGCGATGCTCCAGACGGCAGACCCGCCCTTCTTCACCAGTGTCGTGTCCAGACGCCAGGTCTCCCGGCTGTAACCGACACCCTGGTCGCAGAGGTTCAGTTCGGTGAGCGCGACGCAGCCTCCGAAGAGGACAGGAAAGCCAGCGTCGTCGGTCGCGAAGCCAGGCCAGACACGCGTTGCTGGCATTTGGGCAGAACCCGAGACGTCGAGCGCGGTCCAGCTAGTTCCGCTCCATTGCCAGGTATCGGCCTGAAGCCCGCCTTTGGTCGTTGTTGTGGCTGAGCCGCCGACGCCACCGAACATCACCACACTCTTGAGGTTCTGATCGTAGGCGAGCGCGGCTCCGTATCGAGGCGTGGGCCAGTTTGCTTGTGGCGTATGGCGCGTCCAGGTGCCGGGACTGTCGTCGGGGCTGGGCTTGTATGTCCAGGTCTCGTTGGTCACCTGATCGGTCAGGCATGCATTGCGCGTCAGCGCCTCCGGGTGTGTGCATCCCCCGAATACGACGATCTCCTGCCGGGCCGAGTCGTCCCATGCGGTTGCCGTTCCCCATCGCGGATGCAGCTCGCCCGGGACCGTCAACCCCGTCCACCTGCCCGTCCCGAAGAGGTGGCTGGTGAGCGGCTCGAGTAGTCCCCTCACGAGTGGGATGCCGCACTGCTCCGGCGATAGCACGTGCTGCGTATTGGTGCATTTTGGCGGCACCGAAGTGCCGCTCATCTCGAGGGTCGCTTCGGAGTCGGGTATGACATCCAGCGGTGCCGCGAGCGTGATCGGTCCGAGGTCGATCTGGCTGGCGGGGATCACACGGGTAAGCGGCACATCGGTTGCGCTTCCGACGCTGACGACTTGCTCGGATTCGACGCTGTCGAGCGCGAGCGGCTGTACGCGGGGGCCGCTCGTGGTCTCCCAGCGGATAACGACGCCGTCGAGCGGAATGGGATGCGTGATCGTTCCGCTGCCGGCGTGCGCCGACGAGCTGATCGTGATCGTGTGTGACTGCAGGGCGACGAAGGCGCCGGTGAAGGTGACCGGACAGCCGCCGGCGCATGTCGATGGAACGGTGGCTCCGACCGGCGGAATCGAAGCAGTGACCGGGGTCTGGTCGATGTCGACGACGCGGAACCTCGAGCCATTTATAGCCCGATTGCCGGCGAGGTCGGCGACTTCGAAGTCGAGGTAGTGGTAGTCGTCGATGCTCAGATCGCTTAGCGGCGTCGCCGTGAAGGAGCCAGTGCCGATTTCGTACGTTCCGAGCAGCGTCGCGCCATCGAGCGTGTGCGTAAGCGTCGCAATGTCGATGCCGGCCCGATCGTCGGTGATCGTCTGCGTGATCGGCGGACGTTTCCATAGCGTGTTCGACTTATGGCCGGGTGTGATGTTAACGATCGTGGGACTGACCGTGTCGATGATAAGGGCGATGTTGGAGACGATCTGATCTCCGAACGGGCTGGTTGCCTGCAATGTGGCCTGGTATGCGCCGTCAGGCACAACATTTCCGTCCTCGTCGGTGCCGTCCCAGGCTTGGGAGATGATGCTGCCCGTGCCGCCGGGGAAGGTGCGGACGGTCTGTTGGCCGTTGGAGATCGACAGCGTCCATAGTGTCGCGGCGGGCACATTGAGAGCGTCGGTGATCGTGATGGTGTCTTTGACGCCGTCTTGGTTCGGGCTAAAGGCTGGATGGGTTGTGGCCGGCGCGGCGAGCACGGCGGTGAAGGTGCTAGTCGCCTGGGTATGGTTGCCGGCGAGGTCGGCGACTTCTAGGGTTGCCGTGTAGGTTGAGCCGGGCGTGAGCGCGACGAATCCCGACTGGATAGTTTCGCCGTCGAGCGTGACGGCTGGCGTTTGCGCCGCCTCGCTGCTCCCCACCTTCACAACGGTCAGCGAGATCGATGCGGGATCGATCCCCGATCCGGGCAGTGCCGGTGATCCGAACACGTCTTCGGCGAGCGCGGCGACGGTATGCTCGGTGAAGCTCGTCTCGCCGCCGGTGACCGGACTTACGATCTGCAGGTCCGGAGACGTGTTGTCGATCTCGATCGATGTCGCGGCTGTCGCGCTTTGGTTCGCGGAGTTCGTTGCGGTCAGCGTGGCGGTATAGGCGCCTTCAGCGAACGGCTGCCCGGCTCCATCCAGGCCGGTCCATGGTTGGCTGACCGCGTCGCTGGTGCCGGCAAACGTCTGAACCGTATTGCCGGACGCGTTGGTGATTGCGATGCTCCAGTCGATCGGAGCCGCCGCGTCCGAGAGAGCGGCTGAGAGTGTCGTTGTGGTGTTTGCGCTGTTTCCACTCGGGCTGAACGCCCTCGGCGATGAGGTGAACGCGCCGATCGTCGGTCCCTGATTGCTGATCGACGTGCGGATCGGCGCATTCCACGAAATGTTTCCGGCCTTGTCGGCGGCGCGGGCAATGAGATCGATGGTGCCGTCTGCGACGCTGACGGTGGGCCAATCGTAGTTGAATGGGCTCGCGCCCGGCATGCTGCTGATTAGGGTCCACTGGCCAACGGTTTCGTCGCCGTTGACTTGCCGGTACATGAATCGCACATGATCGAGTCCGGCGTCGCTGTCTTGGGCGCCGACCTCCAAGTGGACGGTGCCCTGCAACGGCGAACCGGGCAGAGACTGCAAGGCATCGATGGTGGGTAGCGTCGCATCAATAACGGTGTGGAGTTCGACGGCGCTCTGATTTCCGAGGTAGTCCGTCGCCGTCACCGTCGCCGTGTAGAGTCCGGCCGCAACCAGGTTCCCCGCGTTGTCCTTGCCGTTCCAGAATTGGTCCATCGCCGGAGCGAGATTGGTGCCGGTAGTGATGGTCCGGACGATCTGCCCCTGCGCGTCGGCAATCTCTAGCTTGTAGCTCGCAAGCCGCGAAAACGAGGTCGTGAATCGTGCCGATCCGAACGTGTTGGGTGTCGGATTGAACGCAGAGGTTCCAGACGCCGAGGCGATCACCAGCGGCGTCAGCTCAAGGCGAACGGATTGAGTCCGCAGGTTGCTGTTTCCAGCAGCGTCAAGAGAACGGAGCTTCGCCTGATAGACGCCGCCCGGCTGCACCCGGCCGTCAGAACCATGGCCATCCCACGTTCGCGTGATCGTTGCCGGAGACGTTGCCGAGCTACCGGACCAGCTCCGGACAGTCGCACCGGCTGCGTTCACGATGTCGAGGGTCCACACGATCGGCAGGCTGCGGTCCGAGAGCGTCGCCTGAAAGGCAGCGGGCCAGCCGCTCGGGCTGAACACGCCCGGATAGTAGGGGTTCGTGGTTTGAGTAAATGTTCCTGCCGGCGCGGCCGCGTCGAACAGATCGGTAGCGACCCGAAGCGCGGAGGATGAAACCGTACCTCGAATCGGGTTCAGAAGCGACGGATTGTAGAGCCGGCCGACAGAGTCCAACACGCTTCCAGCAGCAGGCAGCGCGGTGTCGGTCAGTCGATACATGTAGCCGGTGTGAGCACTGAACTGTGGTGCCATGGCGGCGACGCCCGTATTCTTCAGCACCACATCTGCGTGCGAGCCGCTTCCTTGCACGGTGGCGACGCTGCGTATCCACGAGGCGCGAACCGGCCCCGCCTGGTCGAAGCTGGGCGCGAGAGTCTGACCGAACAGTGGCTCCTCGTCGGATGAGAATGATGTGGCAAAACTGACGCTGGGCAGCCACGCGACCGTGCGTGCGATCCCGGTCGCGCTTGACTGATCCATGATCAGACGCGCCAGATATAGCTTCGCGCCAAGCGAGTCTGATCGGATCTGCAGCCGATACAGGCGGCCGTCGGTCAATGCCAGCGGCGGGGATGCAAGCGACGTGGCTTGTGGCGACGTGAACGCCACCCCTGCGCCGGACACGACAGCGCCGCTGCTATCGATCAGCCGCACCTCGATCTTGGGTGGGACTCCCACCGTGGCTGGCTCACCGCTGGATGCGACGGCCTCAAGTCTCACGGTCGGCGCTGGAACATAATCGCCCGCAACATGATAGTAGTAGACGAGGTTAGTCAGATCCTTGAATGTCGAGCCGGCGTCGGTCTCGTTGCCCGCCGATAAGGCGACCCGCGTGGTGGTGCTTTTGAGCACGCCAGATTGATGGACACGCACGATCGCGCTTCTGACGGTAAACGTCGAGTCGGGCAAGGGACATACGCCGGCGTCGCAGAGCTGGCTGGAGGTCCATGAAGTCTTCATGTGGACGGTTCTGTTCGCGCCGGGCCACACGAAGGGCGCCGTTCGCAGTTGATATGCATCGGTCGCGGACGAGAACGAGACCGTCGCGAGGACAGAGCCGACATCGTCGACGATGGACACCTGCCACGTTGATGGCGAAACGGGTCGCTCGACCTTCGCGACCACCGCGATCGAAACGGTCGGCGGAGGTGCAAACAGGGATGCATCGGGAAAGGCGTCTCCCACGATCGAATGAGACGACGGGGTAGTGTCTGTGAACGGCTGATCGAGAAGCTGCCAGGCCTGCTCCGATTCGCTCGCGCTCACCCCAGCCGCGCGTGCGGCCGGCATCGACACCAGGATGCTCCCCAGCAGCGCGATCGACAACAGGGCAGCGTGTGGACGCCTTGCGCAATGTAATGCCACGTTGAACCTCCCCATGATCACGGCCATCGCGAGATGTCGCGATTCCCGCGTCAGAATCAGAGTGGTAGTCGGCAGATCACGCTGAAAAGTTGACGACCGAACTGCCCCGTAACACGGGGCAAGTGCTGACACGGACCCATTGCCGAGTCGTGATTTCGTGCTGACTCCCGGGTCCGTTGACACTTCAAGCCGCCGTTAGCGTTGGGTTTGTGATGCCAGCGCGTCTCACCCCCTCGGGCGTGGCGTAGCCGAGACTCTGATGCGGCCGCTCGGTGTTGCAGGGCGCGACCCACGCGGTGATCGCGGCCAGCGCTTGCTCGAGGTTCTCGAATTCCTCCGGCCACACGCATTCGGTTTTCTGGCTGAGGAAGGTGCGTTCTATGGACGCGGTGCCGTCGGGATGCCGATACGCCGTTCGGCTGAGCTTGACGTCCAGTGCTGCGGCGACGTCGTGGTAGAGGTAGGAGGTGAACTGTGTGCCGTTGTCGTGACGCAGCACGACCCGCGACAACGATGCACTCATTCGAGAGCTATGCCGGCGAATTTTGGAATTCCCGTCCCTTCCGAGTGTGCGAGTCTACGACTCCTCCGGTCGCGGGATGTGGGAATGTAATCGTTCGAACGACTGAAGGTTCTCGTCTAGCCCGGGCCGCCGATGTCGATGTTGTCGGGCAGGACCATGTGCAGCACCGAGCGTTCGGTTCCGCACGGCGCGCAGATCATCTGACCGAGCGCGCGGTCCTTGACGTAGGTTTCGGGCGTGCCCGGATGGATGATCACGTCCCCGCAGTTCGGACAGGCCTCCAGGTCTTCGGTCGACAGGCCTTTGCGCTCGATGACGTCGAGCACCAGGGCGCGCATTCCTTCGCGTGCCGCGTGACCCAAGCCTTCCGGGTCGTTGGCAGTGAGATCGGCATGCTCGTTCGGCATCGGGTCGCTCCTTTCGGAGAGCCCATCATGCCATGATCGCTCAGCGTCGCGCGAGCGAGCGGTCCGCGGCGGCCTCGACGGCGACGTTGATCACCGTCGGGATCGTCACCGACATCGCGTTGCGAAGATGGATCGCGAGCCGGGACGGCTCGGTGACCTGCTCGCCGTGACCACCGGCCATCGGCGCGACGAGTTCGAAGGCCGGCAGGTCCCGTTCGGCGTTCGCGACGACCACCGCGACCGGAAGGTCGTGTCGCGAAGCCGTGGCGATGTCCATGCCGCCGATCGCGAAGCCGGTCGCGTCGGTGAGCGCGACGACGGTGCGCTGCGGCGAGGCCGCCTTCGCGCCGATCGCCCATGCGATCGCCGCGCCGCGCGACGCGCCGCACAGACGCGACAGCGCCAGCACCGACGGATGCGCGGCCGCTGCCGCGAGCGCGACCGGCTCCAGCCGCGGGCTCTCGACGCAGATGATCGCGCCGGCGGGAAGCACGCCGATCAGATCCGCGGCGAGTCGCTCCAGGCGGATCGGACGCGCGTCGATCCGCGCCCACTCGCCGACGGGGGCGCGCGCCACGTCCGAGCCTTCAATGCAGAACGCCTCGACGTCATCGACCGCGCCGATCATCTCCGCGGCATCGATGCGAACCGGCACGCGCGACCGATCGGCCACCAAGCGAGCCAACGCGGCATCGTCGGCCGCTTCGGCCGCGACCCGCCCGACGCGTCCCGTCACCGACGCCCACGCGGCCGCCATCCACGCTGCCGAGCGCGCGTCGCGGGCCGCGATGGTCCGCGCGGGGCCCGCCACATCCGGCCCGTCGAAGGCCGCCGAAAAGATCGTGATCTCGCTCATGGGTCCGGATCAAATGCTACGCCCGGAACCCGTCCGGGCCCGGGAACCCGGGGGCCGACAAAGGAATCGGGTCCGCCGCCGTCGAAGTCCCCGTCGACAGCTAGGGGCAACCGTTCACAAAGGGGGGCTTGCGAATGAGCCGGAGACTGGCAACGATCGTCGCGGCGCTCGCCGTGGCCGCGCCCGCCGGATGGGCACTCGCCTCGCATTCGGCGCCTCCGACCTACATCGACGCGCCCGGCGCGACCATCACCGTGACGAGCGAATCGTCCGGCGGCGAGGTCTATCACGACCGCAACACCGGCGGCCGCAGCGGGACGACCTGCACGGCCGCCGCGACCGACGATCCCGGCGACAACACGCGCGAATGCTGGAACGACCGGTCTCAGCTTCGCGACAAGAACGTCACCAACGACGAAGGCACGGCCGCGAGCTGCCGGCGCATCCAAGGGCAGAGCGTTCCCGGCGTCGCGACCTGGGACGGCGTCTGGTTCAACCGCACGCCGCCCGGCGCGATCCCCGACGCGTGCGGCGATCCCACCACCGGCGGCGCCAAGGGCCGTGTCTACACGGGCGCGGCGATCGGGAGCGTCGGGAGCGCCGGCGTGGCCGCCGGCGGCGACCTGGCGAGCGGCGGGTGCGTCCAAGGTTTCGCCGAGGACGACACGACCGGCAACGTCGTGTCGAGCGCCTACACGCAAGCCCAAGCCGCAGCCGGCCAGCCGCACACCGGCGGCGACGACGACACCGACCTGGGCGTCTGTTTCGACTATCTGTAATCGATCCACGCTGCCTCAGCCCATGGCGTTTCGTCGCATGTGTCGTACGATGAAGCCGGGGGCCGGATATGGATCTGATTGCCGGAATATGGCCGCTGCTCGTCATCGGACTCGTCGTCGGGTCCGTCTA
>Ga0214472_10001784_pt1 | contig 23453 bp, 24 predicted proteins | sample RVTome_6_FD_207662 | JGI IMG/M metagenome (GOLD analysis project Ga0214472, IMG submission 207662) | Soil microbial communities from uranium-contaminated site in the Upper Colorado River Basin, Wyoming, United States - RVT140D175 | ecosystem: Environmental > Terrestrial > Soil > Contaminated >...
GATTCACGCAGCCGTAGGGTGGCGAAGCCGGATGCGATCCCCCCGCCCCCGGCGACAGGACCCGCCCGCCTCGCGCGTATCCGAGCGAGGATGATCCGAACTAGGCGCTGGCGAGGAGGGAGCGGGCGCGCTCGGCGTCGGCCGCGGCGACGAGCAGCGTCACCTCGCCCGCCTCGCCGACGCTGAACGGGTGCACGGACTGGACGAGCTGGCCGCGCATGACGGCGGGGATGCCGTGACCGTCGAGGAGCGCCTGAACCACCAGAGCTTCGGACTGATCGCGGCAGCGACGCACCTCAACGAGCGCGGACTCGGGCGCCGGTCGCGGCTTCGGGAACGGAATGATCTTGCCCCGGCGTGTCATCGCCCGGCCTTGTACCACTCGTAGATGTCCTCGCCCGTGGCGAACCAGACGCCCTTCCTCTTGCGCATGTAGTCGTAGACCGCCTCGAAGTACTTGATCCGGTGCGGCACGCCCGAGATGTAGGGATGCACGGCGAGGGCCATCACCCGCGGGTTCCTGGCGCCCTCGGCGTAGAGCCGGTCGAACTGGTCCTTCGCGCGCTGGAGCCACTCGGATGACGTGTGGTGCTGGATCACCATCATCGGGATGTCGTTGAGCTCGATCGTGTAAGGAACCGAAACGAGCGGGCCCGCCGTCGTGCGGATCTCGTAGGGCTGGTCGTCGTTGACCCAGTCGGACACGTACTGGATGCCCTCCTGAGCCAGGTAGTCGAGCGTTTCCCATGTCTCGGTCAGTCCCGGGCCGAGCCAGCCCTTGGGCTTCCGGCCGGTGAACTTCTTGAGCATCTCGACGGACTGGCGGATGGCCGCGCGCTGGTCGGGCAGGAGGTGCATCGCCCCCTGGATCACGCCGTGGGCCATGAACTCCCATCCAGCGTCGAGCATCGCCTTGGCTACCGGCGTGTACGACTCGACCACGTGGGCGTTGATCGCGGTGGTCGCGCGGATCTTGCGATTGGTGAGCGCCTCGAGCAGCCGCCAGAAGCCCACGCGCATCCCGTAGTCGTGCCACGCCCAGTTCGGCACGTCGGGCACGGCGCTGACGCCCTGCGGCGCCGTCAGGTACTGGCGGGCCATGGACTTCTCGATGTCCCACTCTTCGATGTTGACGATGGTCCAGACGGCGATGCGCGCGCCCTTGGGCAGCGTCCACGGGCGGCGGCTCGTGATCGGCGAGTAGTCGAAGCGGTCGCGGGGGAGTCTCACCGTATCCATGAGACTACCATCGCCTGGGCATTAAGGGTAGAATCTCGACCCATGATCAAGCCCCTCGGCATCGACGTCCACGCATACTTCTTCCCCGGGACCTTGATCCGCGTCGTCCGCGCCAACGCCGCCCGCATTCTTCGGTTGAGCTAGGCGCCACGTGCGGCCGGACTTCTGGGTAGTCCAGACCTTCAACGGCCTGTCGTACGGCGCCCTCCTCTTCCTCCTTGCGAGCGGGCTCTCGCTGATCTTCGGCGTCATGCGTATCGTCAACATGGCCCACGGCTCCTACTTCATGCTGGGCGGCTACCTGGGGCTGACTGTAGCGCTCCGCACACGGAGCTTCGCGATGGCGGTGCTTGCCGGCACCCTCGCCATCGCGCTGGTCGGGATGGGGATGGAGCGCTTCTTCCTGCGCCGCCTGCGTGGCCACGACCTGGGGCAGGTGCTGATGACCATCGGCTTCGCGCTCATCTTCCAGGACCTGGCCCTCTTGATCTGGGGCGGCGATCCCTACAACCTGCCGGTGCCCGCGGCCCTCTCGGGCGCGCTGCGGCTGGGCGGCGCCGTGTTCCCCATCTATCGCATCTTCATCGTGGGTGTCGCCGTCGCCGTCGGTGTCGGGCTCTGGCTCCTGCTGGACCGGACGCGGATCGGCGCCATGATCCGCGCCGCCGTGGACGACGGTGAGATGGCGCAGGGCGTGGGCATCAACGTGCCGCGCATCTCATTCGCCGTCTTCGGTCTCGGCGCCGGGCTGGCCGCCCTCGGCGGCGTCATCGGCGCCGGCTTCCTCGGTGTCTACCCGGGCGTCGACTTCGAGGTGCTCCCGTACGCCTTCGTCGTCGTGATCGTGGGCGGGCTCGGCAGCCTGCCGGGCGCCATGGCGGGCAGCCTTCTCGTCGGGCTCCTCGACAACTTTGGCAAGGCGCTCTTTCCCGAGCTGGCCTACTTCACGCTGTTCGCTCCGATGGCCTTGATTCTCGCCATCCGGCCCACCGGGCTCTTCGGCCGGAGCTGATGGATCCGGCGGGGACCGTCGCGTGATCCGCCGGCGCGCCGTCTTTGCAGTGGTTGTCGTGGGTGGGCTTGCCGCCCTCGGGCCGGTGATGCCCGCCTACCCGCTGACCCTCGTCACCCAGGCGCTCATCTTCGGCATTCTCGCCATGAGCCTCGACGTGCTGCTGGGCTACACGGGGCTGCCCTCCCTCGGCCACGCGGCGTATTTCGGCGTCGCCGCGTATGCCGTCGCGCTCCTCGCCACCGAGCGCCAGGTGGGCCTCCTCGGCTGCGCCGCCGCCGGCATCGCCCTGGCGGCCGTCACCGCCGCCGTCTTCGGAGTCATCGCCATCCGCGCGAGGGGCACGTACTTTCTCATGATCACGCTCGCCTTGGGCATGGTCGTGTGGGGGCTCGCCTTCCGGTGGGTGTCGCTCACCAAGGGGGACAACGGCGTCTCGGGTGTGCCGCGGCCGGAGCTGGGCGCGCTGAGTCTCAGCGCGCCGCTGCCCTTTTTCTACTTCTCGCTCGTGACGGCGGCCGTCGCGTGGGCGCTGCTCGGGCTCCTCGTCGTGTCGCCGTTCGGGCTCGGGCTCAAGGGCATCCGCGGCAGCGAGTCGCGCATGGAGGCCCTCGGCTACAACGTGTGGCTCCACAAGTACGTCGCGTTCGTGCTCGCCGGAACCTTCGCGGGCGCGGCCGGCGTCCTCTGGGCCTACTACAACGGCTTCGTCGGTCCCACCGACGTGCAGCTCGTGACATCCGTCGAAGCGCTCCTGATGACGGCGCTCGGAGGCCCGGGCACCCTGATCGGTCCCGCGATCGGTGCCGGAATCATCGTATTCCTCAAGAACTTCGTGAGCGTGTACACCAAGCGCTGGCTCCTCATCCTTGGAGCCGTCTACATCGGCGTGATCCTGTTCGCCCCGCACGGCGTCGTCGGCGCGCTCCGCGGCCGGCGGCGCTGAACCCAAGGAGGCCCGTCATGTTCATTCGCTTCGCTGTGCTCATGGCGCTGCTGGCCCTGGCGACGGCCGGAACGGGCCCGACGCCCGCCGCCGCCCAGGGCGGCCCCATCAAGATCGGCCTGCTGGTGCCGCTCAGCGGCGCCGCCTCGGCCCTCGGCAAGGACATGCTCGGCGGCACCGAGCTGTACCTCGACGAGATCGGCCGCCAGGTGGCGGGCCGGAAGATCGAGCTGATCGTCGAGGACACCGAGGGCGTCACGGCGACGGCGCTCACCAAGGCGCGCAAGCTGGTGGACCAGGACCACGTTGCGATCCTCACGGGCGGGCTCCTGGCCTCGACGGGTTACGCGCTCCATCCCTTCGCCGAGGCGGCGAAGATCCCGACGACGTACCCGGTCATGTCCTCCGACGACCTGACGCAGCGCAAGCCCGCCAAGTGGGTGGTGCGGACGGGCTGGAACAGCAGCCAGTCCATGCAGCCCTTCGGCGAGTGGGTCGCCAGGAACCTCAAGTACAAGAAGATCGTGACCGTCGGCTTCGATTATGCGTTCGGCTGGGAGACGGTCGGGGGCTTCCAGCGCACTTTCGAGGAGCAGGGCGGGCAGATCACCCAGAAGATATGGACGCCGCTGAACACCACCGACTTCTCCCCCTTCATCGCCCAGGTCAAGGGGGACGCCGATGCGGTCTTCGCCGTCTTCTTCGGCCGCGGATCGCTCCAGTTCGTGAAACAGTACGCCGATTCCGGGCTCAAGGCGAAGATTCCGCTCATCGGCAACGGCACGCTCACGGACGAGTCGGTGCTGCCGCAGATGGGTGACGAGGCGTTGAACGTGTACACCGCGCTTCATTACTCGGCCGCGCTCGACAACCCCGCCAACAAGAAGTATGCGAAAGCTTTTGAGGCCAAGGCGGGCAAGGTGCCCTCCTACTACGCCGAGACCTGCTACACCAACGCCCGCTGGATCGCGGAGGCCATCAAGGCGATCAACGGCAAGGTGGAGGACCGGGAGGCCTTCCTGGCCGCGCTCAAGAAGGTGGAGCTGAAGGACTTTCCGCGTGGCCCGGTCGTCATAGACAAGTGGGGCAACCCCGTCCAGAACGTCTACATCCGCAGGGTCGAGCGCGTGGGCGGCAAACTCCAGAACTCGGTGATCTTCACGTACCCGGCCGTCGGCCAGTTCTGGAAGTACAACCCCGACGAGTTCCTGAAGATGCCGCTCTATACGCGCGACCATCCACCGTGCAAGTACTGCTGAGCCCCCCTCTCCCCCAGCGGGGGAGAGGGTAGGGTGAGGGGGCGGTTCCGGTGAGGGGGCGGTTCCGGTGAGGGGGCGGTTCCGGTGAGGGGGCGGTTCCGGTGAGGGGGCGGTTCCAATGACGGCGGAGTTCGCACTCAGGCTCGACGGCGTGACCAAGAACTTCGGGGGCCTTCGCGCCGTGGACGATGTCGCGCTCGCCGTGCGACCGGGGGAGCGGCGCGCGCTCATCGGTCCGAACGGGGCGGGGAAGACCACCTTGTTCAACCTCATCTCGGGGTCTCTGCCCGTCTCGGCCGGCAGCATCATGCTTTTCGGGCGCGACGTGACGAACACTCCCGCCCACGTCCGCGCCGCCCAGGGTCTCGCCCGCACCTTCCAGATCACCAACCTCTTCCCGGACCTGACGGTGCTGGACAATTGCCTGCTCGCCGTCCAGGCGCTGACTCCGACGCGCTTCGCCATGCTGCGCCCCGTCGGCGCGTACAGGTCGCTCCACGCAGGCGCGCGCGCCACGCTCGAGTCGGTCGGCCTGGACGGCGTCGGAGACGCCCTGGTGAAGAACCTCTCCCACGGCGAGCAGCGCCAGCTCGAGATCGCTCTGGCCCTGGCCGGGCGGCCTCGGGTGCTCCTGCTCGACGAGCCCACCGCCGGGCTGTCACCGGCGGAGTCCCGTCTCATGGCCGGCCTCCTGGCCCGCCTCGACCCCGCCATCACCGTCCTGATGATCGAGCACGACATGGACATCGCTCTCGAGCTCTCGCCACACGTGACGGTGCTCCACTATGGGCGCGTCATCGCCGACGGCCCGCGCGCCGATGTCCGTCGCGACCCGCAGGTCAGGGAGATTTACCTCGGTGCCTGAATCCCGCGCGGCGCTCGAGGTCGAGGATATCCACACCTACTACGGCGAAAGCCACGTGCTCCAGGGCGTCTCGCTCCGCGTGGCCGAGGGCGAGGTGTTGGCCATCCTCGGCCGAAACGGGATGGGCAAGACGACCCTCATCCGCTCCATCATCGGCTTCACGCCGCCCCGGAGCGGCAGTGTCCGCTTCAAGGGCCGGGACATCACGCGGTGGCCTCCGTACCGGATGATCGAGGCCGGGATGGCGCTCGTGCCGCAGGGCCGGCGCGTGTTTCCCTCTCTGACGGTGCGGGAAAACCTGGACGTGGCCAGGAGCGGCGGCGGCCGCTGGACCATCGAGCGCGTGCACGAGCTCTTCCCGCGTCTGGCCGAGCGCGACAGGAACCGCGCCAACAAGCTGTCCGGCGGCGAGCAGCAGATGCTGGCGATCGGCCGGGCCCTCATGACCAACCCTGGTCTGCTCCTGCTCGACGAGCCCACCGAGGGGCTGGCGCCGATCCTTGTGCGCGAGGTGGGCCGGGTGATCAAGCAGCTCAAGCTCGAGGGTCTCTCCATCCTGCTGGTGGAGCAGAACTTGCCGCTGGCGCTCTCCGTGGCGGATCGCACGCACATCCTGAGCCGAGGCCAAATCGTCCACTCGTCGCGGCCCGACGAGCTTCTCGCCAACGAGGAAGTGAAGTCGCGCTATCTTGGAGTGGCGTGAGGCAGCTCATCGCATGAAATTCGGCGCCTTCTACTCCTTCCAGGCCACGCCGGGGCAGATGGCGCTGGTGGACATCATCAAGTGAGCGGAAGATGAAAACCAATTACCGCCTCGACGGTCCTTCCGGAGCGCCCGTCGTCACGCTGACCCATCCGCTCGGCGTCACGCTCGCCCTCTGGGACGACCACGTGGCGGCCCTCACGAAGGGCTACCGTGTCCTGCGCTACGACGTGCGCGGCCACGGCGGTTCCGAGATCCCGCCGGGCCCCTACACTCTCGAGCAGATGGCGGGCGACCTCTTCGATCTCCTGGATTCCCTCGGCATCGCCGAGACGCACTTCGTGGGCGTCTCCATGGGCGGACTCATCGGCATGACGGCGGCGCTCAGGCAGCAGCGGCGGATCAAGAGCCTTGTGCTCTGCGATACCACCGCCTGCTACGGCCCCGGCGTGCGCCCCATGTGGGAGGACCGCATCCGCGTCGCCGAGAGCGACGGCATGATCGCCGCCCTCGTGGACCGCACCATGGCGATCTGGTTCACCGAGGCGTTTCGCACGCGGCGTCAAGATGTGGTCGAGCGCATCGCCGTCATGTTGCGCAAGAGCGACCCGCGCGGCTACTCCGCCGCCATCCGCGCCATCGGCTTCGTGGACCTGACGGAGCGAATCGGCGCCATCCGCTGCCCGGCGCTGGTCGTGGTCGGCGAGCAGGACCCCGGCACCCCGCCCGCCATGGCGCGTGTCATCCACGAGCGCATCGCGGGCTCGGATCTGCTCGTCATCCCAGGCGCCATGCACTGTGCCGTCGTCGAGGACGCCGACCGTTTCCTTCCCGCCTTGCTAGGCTTTCTCGCGGCACAAGGGTAGCAGGGAAGGGAGCGGCTCTCACCTCGGAGCGCCCGTGCCCGGTCTGCGAAACTCTGCTCAAAGGTGACTGCTCGCACCTGGCACCTATTGGCAAGGCGGCGGTTCCGTTTTCCACGTCACCTGTGTCGGGGGGGCCGCCTTCGCCGGTTCCTGGGAGGCGATTTCGCGCCTCGCCGTGACGATTCCACGGGCCGGCGCGCCTTTTGTCCTCGCGCCGCGGATCCACCGAGTGCCGTCACCACCACCGCGAGGTCCTCGCCGCCATGGCCGGCCGCTTGCGCGGCGGCATAGAGGTGCTCGGCCAGGTCGGTGAGGGGCAGGGGAGCGCCGACTGCGGCCGCGGCCTCCTGCATCAGGTGAAGGTCCTTCATGAAGAGGTCGAGCTTCATCTGGGCGGGGAACTCGTTGCGGACGACCATGGGGCCGCGCAGCTTGAGCATGGCGGAGGTCGCGGCGCTCGAGATGAGGACGTCGAGGGCAACCTCGAGATCGAGGCCGGCTTTTCGCGCGAAGGTCAAGGCCTCGGCGGCGGCGGCGCTGTGAAGGGCGACCAGCAGGTTGGCGATGAGCTTCAGCGTCATGGCCTGGCCCACGCGGCCGACCAGGACGGCGCGCGGCAGGGCCGACTCGAGCACGGGACGCCAGCGCTCGTAGAGGGCGCGCTCGCCGCCCACGATGAAGATGCCGTCGCCGCGCTCGACCATGGCGCTGGTTCCGCTGACGGGGCAGTCGAGGAAGCCCAGGCCTTTGCGCGTGACCTCGCGCGCGAGCCGCTCGGTGAGCGCCGGGGAGATCGTGCTCATCTGGATCATGGTCAGGCCCGGTCGCGCGCCGGCGAGAATGCCATCGGGGCCGAGGGTCACGGCTTCCGCAGCGGCGAGCGAGGGCAGGAGGGTGCAGACCGCCTCGGCTGATTGAGCGACGGCAGCCGGCGAGGCCTCGGCCTTGCCGCCCATGGCGGTGAGGGCCGCGACGCGGGCGGGCAGGATGTCATAGCCGATGACCGCGTGGCCGGCGTTTATCAGGCGCGAGGCGACGGCGGAGCCGAGCAGGCCGAGACCGACGATGCCGACGGTGCTCATGTCAGCACTTCGTGCATGATGTCGAGCAGCGTGCGCATGAGCGCCTCCTTGTCGATATGCTGGCGCGACGGCGTGAGAAGTAGCACAGGGTCCGGGCGATGGCAACCCGCCCACTCCGCGCCGGACTTATCGGTCACCGCTGAGGGTCCGGCGAGTAGGGAATAGGGCCCGCGTAGTCCGCGCGGAGGGGCGCCCACCGAAGCGCCCAGATCCGCGCGAGTGTCCCGGCGAGCTGAGCCAGGTGGATGCGGTCGTGGGCGACCCACGCCGAAAGGATGTCGAGCCCCGAGAGGCGTCCGAGCCGAGGGTGGGGACGCGATTGCGTCAGCGTCTCCGGCGCGACGGAGGCAAGCAGATCGAGGCTGGCCTTGCGGCGGGCGCGAAGCGCCTCCATCGCATCGGTCAGGCTCGCCTCGCGGTAGCGCCGCTCTTCGGCCCAGCGCTCCGGCGCGATCGGCGCGAACTCGCCCGCGCCGTCCACGATGACGCGCAGACGGGCGCCGAAATCTTCGGTCTCCTCATCGCGCAGATGGCAGAGGATCTCGACCGGCGACCACTCGCCCACGGCCGGGCGCGTACGCGCGCTCACCTCGTCGAGACCGGCCAGCAGGGCCCCCAGCACCGCGGGCAGCCGCTCCAGCTCGCGGCACGCTTCCATGAGGAGCATCTCGCTCATGGGCTCACACCCGCCGCGCCCGTGACGATCCCGACCGCCCCCTCGATCCGCATGGCGCCCCCTTTTCGCTGAATGGGACGGATAGCATAGACCGAGCGCCGATGCTAGTCTTGACCGTCGGGAAAGGAGACCCCATGGGCCGCTTCGTCGACCTCTCCGTCACCGTGGACTCGAGCACCATGAGCCCGCCTTCCACCAACATGCGGCTCGAGGTCACGCCGCACAATCGGGGCCCCGGCTTCTGGCAGGTCTCGAGCGTGCACCAGAGCCTCCACACCGGGGCGCACATCGACTCGCCCCTCCACGTGTTCAAGGACGGCATCACGACCGCGGAGATCTCGCTCGACCAGGTCATGGGAGAGGCGCTGGTCGTGGACCTCTCCTGGGCCGGCGCCAACCACGCGATCACGATCGACGACCTCAAGAAGGCCGGCGCCGGCGACGTCAAGCGCGGGGACATCGTCCTGTTGCGCACGGACTGGACGGACAAGATGTACGGCACGTGGCCCGCCTACTTCACCCAGTCGCCGTACTTTCCGCCCGAGTCCGCGCAGTGGCTGGTGGACAGGGGCCCCAAGAACATCGGCTTCGATTTCTTCGAGGAGTACTGCGCGCGGCTGGCCGACTTCACCTCTGAGGACTTCGCGATGCATCGGGTCGTCCTCGGCGCGGGCGTGGTCATCATGGAAGGGTTGACGAATTTGAGCGCGCTGCCCCGCCGCCGCGTGGACTTCGCCGCGCCCTTCTACAAGATCGCGGGTACCGAGGGGGCGCCCGCCCGCTTCTTCGCCACCGTCTAGGCAGGCCGGCCCAGGAGGCGAGTCATGGAGAAGTTCGAGTACTTCAGCGGGATCCCCGAGGTCGGGATCGTGCCGCGCGCGCCGCACGCGGGGCCGCTCATGCGCCACGTGTACGAGCAGGAGCACGGCCGCGGCGGCTTCGCCGGCAAGGTCAGCCACACGTACCACCTCTACCCACCCACCAACTGGCTGCCCGAGGAGAGCAGGCTGCTCGACGGGGCGGGCTTCGCCCCGCACTGGGAGTCGCCGCTCCGGCCTGTCGGCGGGGTGCACCACGCTCTCGGCGTGCTCAGGCCCGAGGCGCCGCGCGACGTGTACCGCGGCATGGGGCGCCTGATCGCCAACGCGACGGCGGCGATGAACGTGACGGCGCCGGCGGCGCCGATGGACTACTTCTTCGAGCACCACTCGGCCACCCTCGTCTTCTTCGTCCACGAGGGCTCGGGCACGCTCGAGACCACGTTCGGCCCCATCGCGTACCGCAAGGGCGATTTCCTGATCATCCCGAAGGGCATCACGCACCGATTCGAGTGCGATCAGGGCGCGCAGTACTACTGGGTCTACGAGAGCCTCGCGGGCGACCCGGAGAAGGCCGAGGCCGTGACGACAGGGCAATTCCTGACCCACAGCCGGAGCGACTACAAGTTCCCGCGCTCGCTCGACACGCGCAACGAGGCCGGGCGCTTCGAGATCGTCTCCAAGACGGACGGCACCTACGCGCGCCGGGTGCACCCCACGCATCCCTTCGACGCGGTCGGCTGGCGCGGCACGTACCTGCCGTACAGGTTCGCCGTCGAGGACGTCCGCCCGCTCGTCGCGGACCGATCGCACGTGCCGCCCTCGGGCCACACGGTCTTCATGCTGCCGGGCTGCTACATCTGCGTTTTCACCGTGCGCTCCGCCGAGAAGGAAGGACTCTGGGTACCCTTCTTCCACAACAATCTCGACTACTGCGAGACCCTCGGCTACCACCTCGGCCGCTTCTTCAGCCGCGGCGGTGTCTTTTCCGAGGGCATGGTCTCCGTGCACCCCGTCGGGCTGCCCCACGGGCCCCACCCCAAGGCCCTCGCGGCGCTGCTCGACGACAGGCGCCCGCAGGTCTTCGAGGAAGTCGGCATCATGGCCGATTTCGCCAATCCCGCGAAGATCTCCGCTTTCGCGCTCGGGCTGTCTCGGCCCGACTACATGGCGAGCTGGTCCGGCTACACGACGGAGCCGCGCTTCCTCCACGACCCGGGACGATTGGCGAAGGTCCAGGGCGAGGCCGAGCGACTGGCGGACGCCCGCGACACGCTGAGGCCGGCGCGATCGGAGGACGAAGGGGCCTGATCCGCTCTGGAATCATGTCCGCGCACTTTTCATGGGAGGTCAACGTGGATCCTGCCGTGATGACGACCCGCGACCCGAACCTACCCGCCGAGTACTCGGCGGGGCTCGACCGGCTTTGCATGGCGCCGCTGTGGACGGCGCTGCACGCCCTCCTGCCTCAGGAGCGCGTGACGCGGGCGGTGCCGCACCGCTGGTGCTGGGCCGAGATGCGCGGGCCCCTGCTCGAGGCGGCGCGTCTCGTGCCGATGGAGCAGGCCGAGCGGCGGGTCCTCGTGCTGCGCAACCCGGGGCTTGGCGGAGCGTACGCCGCGACGGCGACGCTCTTCGCTGGGCTCCAGATCATCCTGCCCGGCGAGACGGCGCCGAGCCACCACCACACCCCGGCCGCGCTCAGGCTGATCGTCGAGGGGCGTGGCGCCTTCACGACGGTAGACGGTGTCAAGTGCGCCATGGAGCCCGGAGATCTCATCATCACGCCGCCGATGCGCTGGCACGACCACGGCCATGAGGGAACGGAGCCGGTGATTTGGCTCGACGGGCTCGACATCCCGCTCGTGCGGAGCTTCGAGGCGGCCTGGGCGTCGAAGATGCGCCCCGCGGCCGCCCCGGCGACGGCCATCGACTCTTCACAGGATGAGCTCACCGCCGCGGGTGTCGTCCCGCGCGCCTCGCGCTACGAGGACACGGGCTATCCGCAGGTGCGCTGGCCGTGGAGCGCCGTGCGGCGGGCGCTCGAGGCCATGGCGGCCGCCGCCCCCGCTGATCGGCCGATCGTCTTGCGCTACCTCAACCCGCGGACCGGCACCTTTCCGCTCCGCACGATGGGCTGCGAGGCGCAGTGGCTGCGCCCAGGCGAGCGGACGCCGGCAGAGCGCCGGACCGGGAGCGGGGTCTTCCACGTGATCGAAGGCCGCGGCGAGAGCAAGATCGGCGACGGGGTGTTTACTTGGGAGCAGGGGGACTGCGTCGCCGTCCCGCCCTGGCAGTGGGTCCAGCACCAGAACCTCTCGGCGGCGGCTCCGGCCTGCCTTTTTCACTTCGACGACGAGCCCGCGCTGCGCGCGCTCGGGCTCTGGATGGAAGAAACGCGTTAAGGGGAGGCTACCTTTTGGTCAGCCCGAGGGCGCCCGCGCCGAGGAAGCATTGGGCGAGGGTTGCGGCCAGGACGAACAGGGCGTACTCGTAGCCCGCCACCTCCGCCTTGCCCCGCGCGGCATCGACGATCACCCCGCGCAGGAAGAATCCCTGGTCGGCGTGGAACAGCAGTACCGCCGCCATCATGATGGGCAGGTTCGCCATTGCCGCCCAGCGGGTGAAGATCCCGAGGATCAGCATGACGCCGCCGACGAAATGGGCGCCGAGGAGATAGATGGTGGCAAAGTCGCCGACGGGCAGGCCGAACCGCTTGGTGATCATCGCGCTGAGCGCGTCGGACGTGATCACGTCGTAGACGTAGTAGCCGTGGGCGACGTAGACCACGCCAAGCATGATCCGGAGGACTGTGGCGCCGAGCGGGCTCATCGCGATCACTACCGCCGGATTCTATCCCGCCGCGCGCGCCGCATTTCAGGAATTCTGGGCTTCGATCTCGCGAGCCGCAGGGAGTCCCGGCAGCGGTGTCGCGCAGAGCACGGCCCGAGCGATCGCCGCCGCCACGGCCTCCGCCGCAGCCCCGCCCAGCGAGGCGAGATCAGCCCGCGCGTCTCCGACGGACAGGCAGAAGAGAGCGTCGCCGTCCGTCGGCATGTGAGGGGGAGAGAGCGCCCGCTCGAAACCCTGGAGGCCCAGCCGTGCCACGCGCGCGGCCTCGGCCTTGCCGAGGGCGGCCGTGGTGACGACGACGCCGATCGTGGTGTTGGCGTGGCGGAATCTGGGAGGCGGCGCGCCGGCCTCGAGGGCCGCGGCGGAGTCCACCAGCCGTGTGCCGTCGGCCGCGTCCCGCGCTCCCGCGATGAGGCGGCCCGTGACGGGATCGCGCACATCGCCGACCGCGTTGACGACCATGAGCGCCGCCGTGACGACGCCGCCCCGCTCCACGCGCGACACGCCGAGGCCCCCGCGCATGGCGCGCTCGATGCCGTAGAGCTTCCCGACCGTCGCGCCGGTCCCGGCGCCCACGCTGCCTTCCTCCACCGGCCCCGGCCGGGCCGCGGCGCAGGCGGCGTAGCCCATGGAGCGATCCGGCCGGACGCGGTGGTCGCCCAGGTTCAGATCGAAGATGATGGCGCCCGCGACGTGCGGCACCACGGTGCGGGCGACGGGGAAGCCCCGGCCACGTTCCTCGAGATACTGCATGGCGCCCCAGATCGCCTCGAGACCGAAAGCGCTGCCTCCTGCCAGGACGATACCGTCCACCGTCGGCGCCAGGTGGCGGGGGTCGAGGAACTCGATGCCGTGAACTCCCGCCGCCCAGCCGGCGATCTCGAGCGCGCCCACCGCTGGCCGCTCCGGCAGGATGGCCGTGCAGCCGGTGAGCGACCGGAGATCCGTGACGTGGCCCACGTGGACGCCGGGAATCACGGCCGCACTCTAGCAAATTCTGGCGGCGCCCGACCCCGTGGTGCTAGTCTCGAGTCGACATGCGAAGGGATCGCTCCCCAGGGGACGAGCAGGAAGTCGGCCCGCGGCGAGACGACCGGCCGCCGCGGCGCCCCTGGGCCCTCATCGCCGCCTGCCTGGTCCTCGTGGTGCTGTCGACGGTGCTCTGGGTCAAGTGGGCCGGAACGCGCCGCGAAGCCGCCAAGCTCCAGGGGGAGCTGACGCGCGTCTACAAGGATGCCGAGGACCTGCGCCTGCAGGCGGCCCTGGCCCAGGAGCGCATCGGCAAGCTCGAGCGGGAGCTCCGCGTGTTGCACGCCGACCGGGCGGCGGCCAAGCCGCCGGACAACAAGTCGCGGGGCGCCAGGTCGCCCGCTCGCCGGTAGCGCCGAAGGAGGCCGCATGGAACTGATCGGCAGAATCCTCGATGGCTCCATCCCGCAGGACCTCAAGGACGCGCTGCGCCGGGCAGACCCCTCCGGGCCTCGCGTGAGCCACGACGAGAAGATGCGTCACCTCGAGGAAGTCCCGCTGCTCGAGGACTGCACCCAGAAGCAGCTGCGCTCGGTCTCCGATATCTCGCGGGTCGTCGAGGTGCCCGCGGGCACGTCGCTCACGCGGGCGGGGCAGCCTGGCGACGAGTTCTTCGTCATCCTCGACGGGTCGGCCGCTGTGGAGAAGCCGGGCAAGAAGCGGGCTTTCCTCAAGCCCGGCGACTTCTTCGGCGAGATGAGCCTCCTCGACGGGGGCCCGCGCTCGGTGACGGTGCGGGCGGCGACACCGCTCCGGGTGCTGGTGATCGACAGGAAGAACTTTCAGGAGCTGCTGCGCGAGGTGCCGGAACTGACCCAGCGGCTCCTCGTCACGCTGTCCCGCCGCATCCGCGCCCTCGAGAGCGCCGACCGTACCTAGCTGGTGGTGCGGTCCCAGGCTTCGAGGAGGCGGTCGTTGTTCTCGCGCGTGCTGACGGCGATTCGCAGGTGGCCGGGGAAGCCGACGGCCGCGCCATCGCGCACCAGCATCCCCGCCTCGAGCAGAGCCGCCCTGAGCGCCTCCGCCTGTTCGCCGACGCGCGGGAGGATGAAGTTCGACTGCGAGGGGGGCGCGGGCGCGCCGCGCCGCGCCACTTCAGCGAGGAGCCTCGGGCGCTCGGCGAGGATGAGCGCGCGCGTCCGCTCGAGATGGGCGGAGTCCTCCAGCGCCGCCACGCCCGCGACCTGGGCGAAGCGGTTGACGTTGAACGGCGCGCGCACACGGCCCAGCCAGCCGATGACCTCCGGCTGCGCCACCGCATAGCCCACCCGCAGCCCCGCCAGCCCGGCGATCTTCGAGAAGGTGCGGAGCGAGATCAGCCGCGGGTACCGCTTGGCGAGGCGGACACCGTCGGCGGTCTCCGGATCGTCGCAGAAATCCCGGTACGCTTCGTCGAGCACCACGAGCGGCGGATCATCACCGAGCGCGGCGAGGAACTCGTCGAGCGGTCCGCGCCTGATGATGGTGGTCGCCGGGTTGTGAGGCGTGCAGAGGAAGACGGCCTTGGTGCGGGCGGTCACGCGCGAGAGCATGTCGCCGAGATCTGTGTCGTAGTCTTTCAGCGGGCTCGACACCGGGGTCGCGCCCGATAGCCGCGCCTCGATGCCGTAGGGCTCGAAGGTCGGATGGGGCATCAGGATCTCGTCGCCGGGCTCGAACGCCGCGCGCGCGATGAGCCCCAGGATTTCGTCGCCGCCGTTGCCGGCGATGATCCAGTCGGAAGAGACATCCAGCCGCCGCCCGATCGCTTCGCGAAGCGCCGTCGAGCCGCCGTCCGGGTAGAGGTGGGCGCGCCCGGCTTCACGCCGCAGCGCCTCGATGACCATCGGCGAAGGGCCCAAGGGGCTCTCGTTGGCCGAGAGCCTGAGGATGGCCGGCAGCCCAAGCTCCTTCTCGAGCGCCTCGAGCGACTTGCCTGCCTCGTAGGGCGTCACCGCTCTGAGCGCCTCGCGCCAGATCCGTCTCATGGGCCAGCATTGTAGTTCGAGGTGCAGCCGGAGGCGAGCCGAGTGCTGAGTAGATGTTCGAGGTGCAGCCGGAGGCGAGCCGAGTGCTGAGTAGATGTTCGAGGTGCAGCCGGAGGCGAGCCGAGTGCTGAGTAGATGTTCGAGGTGCAGCCGGAGGCGAGCCGAGTGCTGGATAGATCGTCCCGCCGTCCAAGTCCGCGCCACGTTTGACATCCCCGGCCCTGCCATGTAGGGTTTCGACATGTCTGCGGACTTGTTCCGCCAACTCCGACGCGTGGAGGCGCAGGCGGAGCGGGGCTTCGAAGGCACGGTAGCCGAAGGTGCGGAGCGCCGGCGCCGGCTGAGGCTCGAGCTCCTCCGTCAGCACCTGGCCCAAAACGTCGATTTCCTCAAAGCCGCCCACCTCGGGGGCGCTTCAGGCCAGCAGTCGGTGCAGGCCTATGCGGCCTTCATGGACGGCTTCCTCTCGACGATCTTCCGTCTGGCCGTGGAGGACGCCAAGAAGGAAGGCGCTGTCCCCGGGCCGATCGTGCTCGTGGCCCTGGGCGGCTACGGGCGCGGGGAGCTGGGGCCGCTCTCCGACCTGGACCTCATGGTCATCTACGACGGCGCGATGGGGCCCTTCGTCCAGCGCGTCACCCAGGGGCTGCTCTACACGCTGTGGGACCTCGGACTTACGATCGGCCACTCGGTGCGGAGCCTGCCCGACTGCGTCGCCATGGCACGCACGGATTTCGCGTCCCGGACGTCCATGCAGGAAGCGCGCTACGTGGTCGGCGACCGGCGGTTGTTCCAGCGCTTCCGTCGCGTGCTGGCCGAGAACGTCTACCGCAAGGACTTCGGCCAGTTCCTGGAGACGGCGCTGACCGAGCGGGACCAACGCTACCGGAAGTTCGGCGGCTCGCCGTACATGGGCGAGCCCAACGTCAAGGAGTCGGCGGGCGGCCTGCGGGACCTCCACACGGCGATGTGGCTCGCCTCGACCAAGTTCGGTGCGCGCACCCTGCGGGATCTCCTCGAGAAGGGGCTGATCACCCAGCGCGAGGAGCGGCTGACGGACGCGGCGCTGACCTTCCTCTGGCGCGTGCGCAACGAGCTCCACTTCCTCTCGGGCCACAAGAACGACGTGCTATCGCGCGACGTCCAGCCGCAGATCGCCAAGCGCTTCGGCTACGAGAGCGACGACGTCTCGCTGGACGTCGAAAAATTCATGCGCGACTACTACCTCCACGCCCGCGTCATCCACCGGGTGTCGAGCCGACTGATCTCGCGCTGCCAGGAGACGCTCTCGCGGAGAGGCACGGTGCTGCGGCGGCTCCGCCAGGAGGCACTGGCCGACGGGCTCTTCGTGATGGATGAGCGCATCCATCTCGTCCACCCCGACGGACGTGACTTCCGTGCCGAGCCCGCGCGGCTCATGAAGGTCTTCTGGCACTCGCACAGGCTCGGGTTCGAGCTGGGCGTGGACGTGGAGCGGGCGGTCGAGGAGGCCCTCGACCTTGTGGACGACGGCTTCCGCCGCTCCCCGGAGGCGCGCGAGCTTTTCCTCGATATCTGCCGGAACTGGGGGCGCGTGGCGCAGACGCTGCGCCAGATGCACGAGGTGGGCTTTCTCGGGCGCTACCTGCCCGAGTGGGACGCGCTGACGTGCCTCGTCCAGTACGACGCCTACCATAAGTTCACGGCGGACCAGCACTCGCTCATCGCCGTGGAGAACCTCGAGGCGCTGGCGCCGGGCGCGTCCGCCTCCTCTGAAGGGATCGCGCAAGTGCTGAACGAGGTCCAGCGGCCGGATCTACTGATGCTGGGCATGCTTCTGCACGATATCGGCAAAGGCAAGGGGCACGGGCACGTTGCCAAGGGCGCCCCGCTCGCCGAGGAGCTGACGGCGCGCATCGGACTCGAGGGAGAGGTCGCGGGCGCCGTTGTATTTCTGGTCGCCCAGCACGTCGCGCTCTCGCACATCGCCCAGCGGCGCGACGTCAACGATCCCAAGACGGTCGAGGCGCTGGCCGAGCTCTGCGGCACGCCCGAGCGCCTCCGCAAGCTCTACCTTCTCACCTTTGCCGACATGCGCGCCGTCGGACCCGGGGTCATGACGGGCTGGCAGGCGCAGATCCTCTGGGAGCTCTACGGCGCCGCGCTCCAGCGGTTGACGGGCGGCCGGCCCGAGCGGCTCACTCGTGAGGACGTCGCCCAGCGCGTCCTGGCAGAGCTCCGGGACGCGGGCCTCGGGCGCGCGGTGCCGGGGCACCTCGCCATGACCTCGGAGCGCTATCTGTCGACGACACCGCCGGCCAGGATCGCGGCGCACATGCGGCTCGTCGAGCGCCTCGAGGACGAGCCGGTGGCGACCGAGCTCTTCCACCACCCGGACCTGGGCTCTTCGGACCTCGTCATCGTGACGCGTGACGTGCCGGGGCTCTTCTCCCTGATCGCCGGCAGCCTGGCCGCCAACGGCATCAACATCCTCTCGGCCCAGATCCACACGCGTGCCGACGGCGTCGCCATCGACACGTTCCAGGTCAACGACCCCTTCGGTGAGGCGGTGACCGAGGAGGCGCGCTGGCGCCGGACGCTCCAGTCGCTGCGCCGCGTGCTCCTGCGCGAGCAGACGGTGGAGGAGCTCCTGGCCGTGCGGCGGGGCAGCCGCCCCGGCGACGAACCGGTCTCGGGCCCGGCCAAGGTCTCCGTGGACAACCACCTGTCGGACACGCACACCGTGGTCGAGGTCAAGTGCCCCGACCGCGTGGGGCTCCTCTATCTCATCACCCGGACGCTGGCGGGATTCGACCTCTCGATCGCGAGCGCCCGCATCGCCACGGACATCGACCATGCCTTCGACACGTTCTACGTCGCGGACCGGCACGGCCGCCGCATCGAGGATCCCGACGAGATGGCACGCGTGCGCGCCGCGCTGGAAGACGCGCTTCTGAGGCCCCTATAGATGCTCGGCCACTACAAGGCCCCCCTGCACCGCTTCTTCGACCCCGTCGCGCGGCTCCTCTTTCGCGCGCGGGTCCGCCCGAACCATCTCACCGTGCTGGGCCTCGGCGTGAGCATTGCCGCGGCCTACGTCTTCTCCGTGGGGCGCCTGCGCTGGGGGGCGGCGCTGCTCGCGGTCGCGGGGCTCTTCGACTTCTTCGACGGCGCGGTGGCGCGCCTCGCGGGTTCGGACAGCGACTACGGCGCGTTCCTCGATTCCGTGGTGGACCGCTACTCGGATCTGGCTGTGCTGCTCGGCATTCTGGTCTTCTACGAGCAGGCGGCCGACACGCTTGGCGCGGTGCTGACCATGGCCACGATCGCGGGCACGGTCATGGTCAGCTACACAAAGGCGCGCGCCCAATCCATAGGCGTGCGCTGCGAGATAGGCATTATGGAACGCCCGGAGCGGCTCATCGCTCTCATCGCCGGGGCAACCTTCCATCTGCTCACGCCCATCATGGCCCTGCTGGCCCTGCTGACGAACCTCACGGCGATCCAGCGGATCGTCTACACGCGCAGAATCGCCCGGGACACGGCCCTGCGGTAGACTCGAAGCATGCGCCGGGCTCTCGCGGCCGTCGGCTGTCTCACCCTCGTGGCGCTCGCCGTTCCCGTCCGGGCGGCAGGGCCCGCGCCCGTGCGACTGTCACCCGAGGCGCGCGAGCGCTTCGCCGCCGCGCTCGGCGCGTACCGCGCCCAGGACTGGGCGCAGGCCGCGCGTGATCTGGGCGAGGTGAGCCGCACCGCATCCCCCATCGCGGAGTACGCGCTGCTCCACCAGGCCGAGAGCCTGGCGCGCCTTGGCGACGCCGCCGCCGCCCGCGCTGTGGCGCAGCAGGCCGCCGACAGCGCGCCCGGCAGCCGCGCCGCGCCGCCCGCGCTTCTCCTGGCCGCCGAACAGGCTTCGCGGGCCTTGGACGACGCGGGCGCGGCCGGGCTCTGGCGCCGCTTCCTCGACAGGTTCCCCGGCCACGCCATGGCGCCGCGGGCGCGGCTCCGCATGGGTCAGTCCCTCGCCGCGTCCGGGCGCGCAGCCGGGGCCGCGGCTACGTACCGCGATCTCTGGCTCTCCGCCCCCGCGACGCCGCAGGCCGATGCTGCCGCGCGGGAGCTTCGCGCACTTGAGGCACGAGGCCTTCGCGTCGCCCCGCCCGCGTTGGCCCAGCGAGTCGAGCGCGCGGAACGCCTGGCGGCGGCCGGCGTCGGTGACCAGGCGCGCACCGAGGCGGATGCGGTCCTCGCCGAGAGGCCTCCCGTGGACTTGGCGCTGAGGGCGCTCCGCGTCGTGGTGGACGGCGCGCGGCGCTCGGGGCACGACGATGTGGCGCTCGCGGCGGTCACCCGTGCACTCGCGCTGTCGCCCGCCGACAAGCGCGCGCGGTGGCTTCTCGCATCGGCGAAGATTCAGCAGAGGAAAAACCGGGACGGCGCAATCGCCGCGGTGGACCGGCTCGCGGCGGATTCTCCAAAGGCGCCGGAGGTGCCCGAGGCGCTCCTTCTCAAGGCGCGGCTCCTCGAATCGGGCCCCGACCCGAAGTCGGCCGAGCCCGCCTATCTCAGGTTGGTGCGCGGTCATCCGGAGTCCGAGGAGGGGCTGCGTGCGGCGTGGAGGCTCGGCTGGCTTTCGTGGCTGCGCGGAGACTATGCGGAGGCCGCCGCGCGCTGGGGCCGCATGGCTGCCGTCAGGACGGCGAGCCAGGGCTACCGCGACGCGTCGATGTACTGGATCGGACGCACGCATGAGCAGCGCGGGGATGCGGAGGGCGCGGCCAGGCAGTTCGCCTACGTCGTGTCCGAGGCGCCGGGCAGCTATTACGGGGTGTTGGCCGCGCGCCGCGCTCCGCGTGCCCAGCCGAACCCGGCGCGCAACCCCGCTTCGGCCCAGCTCGCCGCGTCCCTGCCGGTCGACCCGCGCGAGACGCTCCAGGCCGACGCGCCATACGCCCGCGTCGAGGCGCTCCGCGCCGTCGGGCTCGGTGATTTTGCCGACGAGGAAATGGACGAGGCCGTGCGGCGCTCGACGGGCGACTTCCGCCGGCTCTACGCGCTCTCGGCCGCCTATGCCCAGGACGCGCGACACTTCCAGTCGCTTCGCATCCTGAGGCGGCACTTCATCGGTCTCGCCCGCAGCGCCCCGCCCGCACTGCCGCGGGCCTTCTGGGACTTCTTCTACCCGCTCGGCTGGCGCACTGAACTGACCGACGCCGCCTCCCGCGCGGCGCTGGACCCGTATTTCGTCGCCGCCGTCGTGCGCGAGGAATCCTCCTTCGATCCGCAGGCGCGCTCCCGCGTGGGCGCGCGAGGGCTCATGCAGCTCATGCCTGACACCGCGCGTCAGCTGGCCAAGGGGCGCGGGCTGCCGGCGGGCGACGACATGCTGGCCGATCCCGCGGCCAATCTCGCCCTCGGCAGCGCCTACCTGGCGGGACTCATGAAGGAGTTCGGCGAGCCCCGCCTGGCCGTGGCCGCCTACAACGCGGGGCCCGCTCGCGTGCGCGAGTGGTGGAAGGGCCGGGCCACGGACGATCTCGAGGCCTGGGTCGAGCTCATCCCATTCGATGAGACGCGCTTCTTCGTGCGGCGCGTGATGCTCTCCTGGGAGGAGTACCGCCGCCTCAACGGCGCCCCGATGGCGGGTGCCCGGCAATGACGACGCCGGTCTCGGCCGGCTTCTGGAGCCGGCTGCTGGCCCACTGCCTCGACTGCCTGGTCGGGCTCGCGGCCTGGCTCCTCTGCTCGATGTGGCTCGTGATCGGCCTCTGGGCGCTGGATAACCCGCCTCGCGATCTCCTCGACCTGGGGCTGGTTCTCCTGGCCATGCTGGCGCTGGCTTCGGCGCTCCACATCGCCTACCACGTGGTGCTCGTCGGAGGCTGCGGCCAGACGCTCGGCAAGATGGCGCTCGGCATCGTCGTGGTCAGGCGCGATGGCCGCGCGGTCGGCTATGGCCGGGCGGCGCTCCGGTGTCTTGGCGGGCTCCTGGCCGCAGCGAGCTTCGGGCTCGGCTATGCCGGCGTTCTGTTCACGGCGGAGCGCCGAGGCCTGGCGGATTGGCTCGCGGGCACGCGGGTGGTCGTGGCATCAGCGGCGCCGGCTGCGGCAGCGCCGGGCCCATCGGAGATGAGCCCGCTCGGCGCCTGAGCGGAACCCGACTCAGGGGTCAGGCGCGGCCTCCGCCACGGGCGCCGGTCCCAGAGCCTCGGCAGGGGCCGTGGAATTCACAGCCCCGTGACAGGGCTCCCGCCGAACCTGCTAGCATCAAAGCTGGGTCCTACCACTGGAGGCTACCGAGCATGCTCGTCAAGCGCGATATGGAAAGAAAGCTCCAGGGAGAGGACGTCCTGCCCCGGGAGATCACGGACTACGGGGTGTACCTCAACCGCCGGGCTTTTATGGCCGGGGCCGCGACGCTCGCCCTGGCGCCGTGGGGCCGGGAAGCTTCCGCCCAGGGCAAGCTCCAGCCGCTCCAGGCCGCGAAGAACCCCGCCTTCCAGGCGCAGGAGGCGCTCACGCCGTACAAGCACGTGACGACCTACAACAACTTCTACGAGTTCGGCACTAACAAGGAAGACCCGGAGCGGCTGCAGGCGTCGCTCAAGACGCGCCCGTGGACGGTCCAGGTGGACGGGCTGTGCGCCAAGCCCAGGACCTTCGGCATCGAGGAGCTGCTCAAGTTCCCCCTCGAAGAGCGCGTGTACCGCCTGCGGTGCGTCGAGGCCTGGTCCATGGTCATCCCGTGGATCGGCTTCCCGCTCAAGGATTTGCTCAAGCGTGTCGAGCCCACGGGGCAGGCCAGGTACGTCGAGTTCACGACGCTCCTCAACCCGGACATGTTCCCGGGCCAGAAGCGCGGGCTCTTCGGCTTCTCTCTCGACTGGCCGTACACGGAAGGGCTGCGCCTCGACGAGGCGATGCACCCGCTGACGCTCGTGACGGTCGGGCTCTATGGCCAGGTGCTGCCCAACCAGAACGGCGCGCCGATCCGCGTGGTCGTGCCGTGGAAGTACGGCTTCAAGAGCGCCAAGTCGCTGGTGCGCATCCGGCTCACCTCCGGAGAGCCCAAGACGACCTGGAACAAGGCCGCGGGGAACGAGTACGGTTTCTACTCGAACGTCAACCCCGAGGTGAGCCATCCGCGATGGAGCCAGGCGACGGAGCGACGCATCGGTGAGCTGCGCCGGCGCGACACGCTGATGTTCAACGGCTACGGCGACCAGGTCGCGTCCCTCTATGCGGGGATGGACCTGAAGCGATTCTACTAGAGGCTCCGTGAGCCACCCGGTGCGCGTCGCGCTCAAAGCCGCCGTCTGGATCGGCAGCCTCTGGCCCCTCGGGGTGCTGCTGCGCGGCTTCATGACGGACGATCTCGGCGCCAACCCGATCGAGTACGTCACCCGCACGCTCGGTCTGACGGCCCTCGTGCTGCTGCTGACGAGCCTCGGCATGACGCCGCTCCGCGCGCTCTTCGGCTGGTCATGGCCGATCCAGCTGCGCCGGCTCCTGGGGCTCCTCGCCTTCTTCTACGTGTGCCTCCACTTCGCGGTCTGGATCGGCCTCGACCACTTCTTCGCCTGGCGGCGCATGTGGGAGGACGTGCTGAAGCGCCCGTTCATCACGGTGGGCGTGTCGGCGCTCCTGCTGCTGATCCCACTGGCGGCGACCTCGACCCAGGGCATGATCAAGCGGCTCGGCGGGGCCAGGTGGCGCCTGCTGCACAAGCTCGCCTACGTCATCGGCGGCCTGGGCGTGCTGCACTTCCTGTGGTTGGCGAAGAAGGGGCGAACGACCCCCTACTACTACGCGATCGCGCTGGCGCTGCTGCTGGGCGTGCGGGTCTGGGACTGGGGCAGAAAGAAACTCGCCCCTCACCCCGGCCCTCTCCCCGGAGGGGAGAGGGTGTCACAAACGAAACCCTCTCCCCCACTGGGGGAGAGGGCCTCAGTTCGAGCTGGGCCGCTTGCGGTGAGGCGAGGGCTGAAAGAGTGAGGGGGCCTGCCTCGAGCGTCTAGGCGCTACTTATCGGGCGTATAGTACGGGTTGGTGCCCGACGCGTGGTCGGTGGCGTCCAGCACTTCCTCGATCTCCGGCAGCTCTTCCTTGATCAGGCGCTCGATGCCCGCCTTCAGCGTCACGTCCGCCGCGCCGCAGCC
>Ga0214472_10001785_pt1 | contig 23449 bp, 29 predicted proteins | sample RVTome_6_FD_207662 | JGI IMG/M metagenome (GOLD analysis project Ga0214472, IMG submission 207662) | Soil microbial communities from uranium-contaminated site in the Upper Colorado River Basin, Wyoming, United States - RVT140D175 | ecosystem: Environmental > Terrestrial > Soil > Contaminated >...
GTGGCGGTACTGGTCCTGGTCGTCGGCGCTTCGGTGGGACTGGCCGCGGTGCTGGGCACCATGCGCTTCATCTACGGCTGGTCGCTGAAGCCGATGATCTTCATCACCTTGGTCCCGGTGCTGGGTCTGACCCTCTACATGGCCGGTCGGCCTGAGCTCGCGGTGATGCTCGGCCTCGCTTGGGATTCCGGCGCCGTCACCACCGGGCCGGTCACCGTGCCGCTGGTGCTGAGCCTGGGTATCGGCATCGCCGCAGCGGCCAGCAAGGCTTCGGACACGCTGTCCGGGTTCGGCATCGTCACCCTGGCGTCGCTGTTCCCGATCATCGGCGTGCTGTGCCTCGGCCTGTGGGTCGCTGGCGCCAGTGATCCGGCGAGCATCCTCGAAGCCGCGCGCGTCGCCAGCGCCGATGTCAGCATCGCGCCGTGGTGGGAGCGCACGCCGGGGGTGGAGGTGATCCTCGGGATCCGCGCGATCGTGCCGCTGGTGCTGTTCCTGGTGATCGTGCTGCGCTTCCTGCTCGGCGAGCGCCTGCACCGCCCGGCCATCATCACCTACGGCATCACGCTGTGCGTACTTGGCATGGTGGTGTTCAACCTCGGCCTGACCTACGGCCTATCCATGCTCGGCGGTCAGTCGGGCAGCATGGTGCCGGGTGCGTTCACCGACCTGGACCATGTCGCTGGCTCACCGCTGTTCAACCTGGCCATGGGCGTGACCATCTCCCTCTTGTTCGCCTGGTTCCTCGGCTTCGGCGCGACCCTGGCGGAGCCGGCACTGAACGCGCTCGGCGCAACGGTGGAGGACCTGACCAACGGCGCCTTCCGCAAGAGCACGCTGATGTACGCGGTGTCCTTCGGTGTCGGCTGCGGCATCGCGGCCGGCGTCACCAAGATGCTCTACGACATCCCCATCGCCTGGCTGCTGATCCCCGCCTACCTGGTCGCGGTGGTGCTCACCTGGTTGTCGTCGGAGGCTTTCGTGAACGTGGCCTGGGACAGCGCCGGTGTGACCACCGGCCCGGTCACCGTGCCGCTGGTGCTGAGCATGGGGCTGGGCTTCGGTGAGGCCGTGGGCTCCATCGATGGCTTCGGGATTCTGTCCATGGCCTCGATCGGACCCATCATCGCGGTGCTCGGTACCGGGTTGATCATCGAGTACCGGGTTAAGCGCAGGCATCGCAAGATGGAGGTGGCCGTGGGTGCGGTCACCCCGAGCAACTGAACCGCGGAGTCAGATCATGGCCAAGGAGATCACCGTCCTCACCGATGCATCGCTCATCACCTGCATCGTGCAGCGGGGCATCGCGGACACCATCGTGCGGGCAGCCACCGAAGCTGGCGCGCAGGGCGCGACCATCTACCACGCGCACGGCTCCGGAGTGCGCGAGCGCCTGGGTGTGCTCGGGCTGGCGGTCGAAGTCGAGAAGGAGGTGGTGAACATCGTGGTCGCGAACGACCAGCGCGACCGCATCTTCGAGAAGATCTACTTCGCCGGTCAGCTCGACACCCCCGGCATGGGCCTGGTCTACGTGACGCCGCTGGAGAAGATGGCTACCTACATCCCGCGCGAGGTCGCAGATCGGCTCGCCGAGGAGACAGCGTGAGCATCGAGCGCAACGGGCCGTCGAAGCTCATCACCTGCGTGCTGCCTAAGGGTCGCAGCCGCGCCCTGCTGAGTGCGCTCAAGCAGGAGCACGGGATCCCCAGCGCCAACGTCAACTTCGCGCGCGGCACCGGCCGGATGACCCATCGCGCCTTCCGCAAGAGCATGTCGCAGACCGAGAAGGAGGTGCTCAGCGTGGTGGTGTCCGCCGAACGGGCCGACGAGCTGTTCGCCTTCATCTACGAGACCGCGGAGATCGACCGCCCGCACGGCGGCCTGATCTACCAGACCGACCTCGCATCCAGCAGCGTGTTCTCGCTGCCGGACCTGCCCGAGGAGATCTGAAGCAGGTGGCAGCCAGGCCCCGCGCGCACTGGCGTCGTTCCGTTTCGCTCGCGGTCATGGCCGCGCTGGGTACCGTCACCGCTGTCCACGCCGATCGCACCCTGATCCACGACGTCACCGTGGTGGATGTGGTCGCGGGTGCGCTGCTCCCGCACCGCGACGTGCTGATCGACGGCGATCGCATCGAAGCGGTCTCCGAGCCGCCCTTGCTGGCGCGCGATGCGCGGCAGGTGGACGGTGCCGGTCTCTACCTGCTGCCGGGGCTGATCGACCTGCGGGGCGAGGAGGACCTGGCACCCGGCGCACCGCCCGGTGTCGAAGCGGCTGCGCGCGCGCAAGCGCCACGCAGTTACCTGATGCACGGGTTCACCACCGTCATCCCTGAGAGCAGCCCGCAAGCGGTCCTAGGCGTGAACAACTGCGAACGGGATCCTGATCGGCCTGAGGTGCGCGCCGTGGTCGCCCCTTCATTGCTCGCTTGGTACCGCGACCACCCGCCCGGTGCGAGCGGCTGCATCACCAGTCCCGGACTGGATACGTACAGTCACTTGCTCGGCCTCCAGCGGCAGGGCGTGTCCGCGACGGCACTGGTGCGAGCCGTCACCGTCGAGGCCGCTGCGGGGTTGGGTCTGGACGACGAGATCGGTCAGGTGCGGGTGGGCATGCGCGCTGACCTGTTGCTGGTGGGTGCCGACCCGCTTGCGGACGTCACCGCCCTCGGCGACATCCGCATGATCATCCACGACGGGGATTGGGAGACGCCGGCGTCGCTGCGCGCCGACCACCGCTGATCAGGTGGGCAGCGTCGCCATCCAGCGCTGGATGCCGTTCAGGATCATCTGGATCGCGAAGGTCCCGGTGAACAGCGCGGTCACCCTGCCGGCGGTCTCCGTGTAGCGCGCGATCAGCTTCTCGTTACGATCCCGCACGAAGTCGTGCAGCAGCTTCAGTAGCATCACCGCGCCCAGGCCAGCTGCAACGGCACTGCAGATGGCGAGCACCGCCCAAGGAAGGTCCAAGCGGCTCCCGGCGATCACGCTGGCACTGATCGTCCCCGGCCCGACCATCAGCGGCATCACGATCGCGCCCGAGACGGCGCCCGACTCCGGCTTGAGCGTCGCGACCGGCGGCCCGATCCCGAAGATCAGCCGCAGGCCGACCACCAGGAAGGTGAGGCCGCCGAAGATCAGGAAGGCGGCGAAGCTGACCTGCAGCACATCCTCGAACACGCTGTCGCCGGCCCAGGCGAAGATCGCGTAGATCACGCAGCTGATCCACCCGGCGCGGAACAGCAAGCGCCCGAAGTAGGCCGCGCTGGTGCCACTGACCAGCTCCTGCAGGTACACGCTCATGATGAACGGGTTCACCAGCACGAACATCAGCAGGAAGGATTCCCAGAACGCATCCATCTCGGTTCGGACTCCTCCAACGGGGGTGGGCCAGCGCTATAGAGCCAGCGCGAGATCGCTGCAGCGGACGACGCTCAGGGTGAGAGGATGATCAGCACCGGTCGCTGCATCCCGACGTGCGCGATCATGGTGGCCTGCGCCAACTGCACCTGATCCAGACGCTCGTAGCGGCCGACCACCACCAGGAAGCGCTCGGCCCCGCGATCGCTGACCTTGACGATGCGCACCGGTTGATCGGCGCCGACGAGCGTGGCGGCGACGCGCTGCGCGGCCTCACTGCTGTCCTCGAGCGCGAGCTGTAGCGCGTAGCCATGCGGTGCCGCGATCCCCGGACCGACGCTGAGGCTGGCCAGCGGTGTGCCGCTGGCTTCGACTGCGATGCGCGGTGCATCGGGTGCCAGCGCCGGCTCGTCCGAGCCCCCCATCTGCTGCAGGGTGAGGTACGCGACCACCGTCAGGACGATCAGTACGAGCACGATGCGCATGGCCGGACCCCATGATGCGACGGATGCCCAAAGCTAGGCCGCTGCGGCGCCCGGGGCAAGCAGGGCTCGTGCCCTGCCGCAGCGGATGGAGGGCGAGGCACGCGCCGGCCAGCTATATTCGGGGTCGTCCCGACGACCCTTGCAGGAGGTCCCCATGCCGTTCGACAGGAAGTTCTGGATCAGCTACGTCGTGATCCTGGTGGTCGCCATGGCCATCGGTTTCGTCAACCACGGGCTGCTGCTGGCCGCGGACTACGAGGCCATCACGCCGATGGTCATGCGCCCGCTGGAGCAGCAGGAGGCGATGTTCGGCTGGCAGCTGGGTGCCCACCTGCTGATCGCCTTCGGCTTCGTCTGGCTGTACCGCGAGGGCCGCGTCCCCGACCGGCCCTGGTTGGGCCAGGGCGTGCGCTTCGGGATCGCGTTCGCACTGGCGGCGACCATACCGCTGTTCATGATCTACCACGCGGTCGCCAACTTCCCGCAGGCGCTGATGCTCAAGCAGGTGCTGTTCGACGGCATCGGGGTCCTGGTGATGGGTGTGACCGTCGCGTTCGTGAACCGCTGACCGCAGCCCTGGGCGCCGGGTCAGCTTGCGATGCTGGCCCGGTGACCTAGACTGCGGGGGTGCCTGACCCGCCTGCCTCAACCCGAGGCAGGGAACCCACGCGCCGACAGGCGCCGTGCAGGAGTCATGGCATGCACACCCGGAACCCCCTCGCCGCGATCGCGGCCCTCGCCCTCCTATCCACCATCCCTGCGCAGGCGGCGGAAGGCGACGGCGCTGCGCCGCTGCTCGCCTTCCAGCCGATCGCGCCCCTGGACTACGACTCGTTCTGGTCGGAGCCACTCAGCGATGCGGTGCCGGACATCGACGGCGACGGCGAGCTGTCCCGCGACGAGCTGATGGCCTTCCTGCACAGCACCACGGTCGAAGTCAGCGTGTACAAGGCTGACAGCAGCCGCAACGCGCTGATCCCGATCTTCGGGGTGTCCGAGCGCAACACCTCCTACCAGGTGGTCGTGGACTACGTGACCTACCGCATCGATGAGGCTGATGTGGACGAGGGCGGGACGACCGCGAGCTACTACTACCGCACCGGTGTCGGCGTACGCTTGCGCGCGGACATCCATACCCGCAAGGCCGGCATCGACATCCTCAACCTGTTCGGGATCACCGGTGCGGTGTCCCGCGGCGATGCCACCGGCACCATGCGCTTCGAGGTCATGGGCGTCGGCGGCGAGCTGATCAACGGTCTGATCCCGGTCCCAGCTGAGATCAGCGAAGAGTCCATGATGGCCGCGATGCAGGCGGTGGCGGCGATCAAGTCGAACCTCTACGACGACGGCGTCTGGATCAACCCGGTAGTGTTCCAGCGTGCACCTGCATACAGCATCCGGCGGGTCGCGACGCCGTCGGAAGCCGTCGGGACGACGAGTCCCTAGGCGCTGTACGACGACTGACGCGGGTCAAGGCCCGGCCCGCGGCAGGAGTCCAGACTCGAGTCGTCCCTAGAGGAGACGCCGCCATGCATCCGTACCCGCACCACTACCGCACCCACGCCGTGGGTGGCCCCGAGCAGCCCATCACCGTGAGCGGGGAAGGGCTACCGGATCTGGAGACGGGCCCGCCGCCGGCGTTCGACGGCCCGCCGGGTTACTGGTCGCCGGAGTCCATGCTCTCCGCCGCGGTCGCTAACTGCTTCATCCTCACCTTCCGTGCGCTCTCGCGCCACGCAGGACTGGCGTGGAGCGCGCTGAGCGTGGATGTGGATGGGACGCTGGAGAAGACCGCCGACGGCCTGCGCTTCACGCGCTTCGACATCCGGGCGACCCTCACCGCAGCCGGCGCAGACGCGGCGACGGCAGCCGAGCTGATGCAGAAGGCGGAGAAGCACTGCCTGATCTCGCGCTCGCTGAACGCCCAGGTCCACCTCGAAGCGGCGGTCGTGGCCTGATCAGGCCGAGATCTGCGGGCGATCGTCCTTCTTGCCGAAGAACTTGCGGAACCCCGCGGCCAGCGCGACTAGCCCGATGATGATGAACTTCTTCATCGCCAGCAGGAACAGACCGATCTTCGCCAACAGCCCTGACTTGGTCAGGATGCCGCCAGCGACCAGCGCAGCGAGGCCGTAGCCCGCGACCTGGTCTACATCGGGATCGAAGTCACCGTAGGTGTGGCCATCCTGGAAGTTGGTCAGCGCCAGCACCGCGGTCATGTCGTCGCGGATGCTCTGGAACTGCGCCATGCTGCCGATCGCGGTCATCTCCAGGTAGCCGCGGCGGCCCAGGATGCGCACTTCGTAGTTCAGGGTGTTCACCGGGTAGTCACCGAAGTTCAGCTCCTTGGCCCAGTGCAGCTTGTGCGTCGCGGCGTCGTAGTACGGCGCCTGCGCCCAGCCGATCAGCCGGTAGGTGCCGTAACCTTGCTGCTCGCGCGTCACCGAGTCCTCGACGACCGCGGCCTGCATCTCCTCCAGCATCTCGTCGTAGTCGATCTCGCCGGCATCCTCGTCGGAGATGTAGCCCTCCTCCTGGAAGCGGATCATCACGCCCCAGCCCTCGTCGGAGAACGGGCTGGACTGCGGCAACACCATGCCGACGATCCCCTCGCCGACATCCGGTGGGTTGCCCCAGCCATCCACCAGCAGATGGCGCGCATCCGCAGCATCGAGGAAGCGGTAGTCCGCACCCAGATCCAGCGTGGCGATGTCACCCGGCAGCGAGACCTGACCGGTCTGGTAGTTCAGCTCGGCCTCGAACGCGGCGACGGCGGCAGCGTACTCCGCCAGCTGCTCCTGCGTGGGCTCGGGCTCAGCGACGGCGGCGAGTGATGCGAGCAAGGTGATCAGCAGTACGCCGGAACGGGTTGCGGTCACGGACATGGGTATCCCCCCTGATCTGCGGGTTCCGATCGCACCCGCTCGGTGTGGTGGCCCGCGAGGGCGCGGCCCTCAATCCAGCGGCGGCAGCACGCCCTGCTGACGCAGCATCTCCGCCTTGTACTGCATCGCCATGTGGACCCGGTTGTAGCCGGAGGGATGATCGAAGAACAGGATCTCCTCCCAGTAGCCGGGACGGATCTTGCGGTACTCGGCCAACTGCATCGCTACGAACGCCATGCCGTCGGGCTCCGGCGCCGCGTTCAGCGAGAACCGGTCCGCCTCGATCTCGTTGGAGCGGATCATGCTGTTGATCACGGGCGTCATCAGGAAGAACCAGGTCGTGATCAGAGCCATGAACAACGGGTAGCCCGCGACATCACCGATGCCACTCACGCCCCAATCCGCGCCCCAGCGCTGGCGCACGCGCTCGAAGCCCCAGTTCACGAACAGGAAGCCACCGATGATGATCAGGCCGATGTCGATCAGGATCTCGTAGGTGTGGTTGAGCGCGTAGTGGCCCATCTCGTGGCCCATCACCAAGCGGATGCTGGCCGCTGGTGAACGCTCCAGCAAGTTGTCGTTCAGCGTGATGCGCGTGGTCCCGGCGAAACCGGAGACGTTCGCGCTGATCCGGTCGGTCTGGCGCGAGGCATCCGACCAGACCACATCATCGGCGGGCACGCCGTTGGCATGTGCCATGGAGAGGATCTGCTGGCGCATCGGACCATCGGGAAGCGGCTGGAACTGGTTGAACATCGGCGCCAGGTAGACCGGCCCGATCAACATGCCGAACGCCAGCATCGAGACCATCAGCCCCGCGCCCCAGGCCCACCAGGTCCTGGCCAGCTTGCGGATCACCAGGTACAGCAGCGCGGCGCCGAGACTGGTGAACACGACCGAGATCGCCAGGCCCTTGAAGCCGTCGACCATCCACTCCGCGAAGCTCTGGTTGCTGAGTCCGTAGGCGTGCTCGCGGACGAAGCCCCAGTAGATGCCGACCGGGAGCAGGATGACGAAGGTCACCAGCGTGTAGATCGCCAGGTAAGCCGCGTCGTTGATGTAGCGAGACCCGGTCACGCGCTCACCCCAATCGCGGAAGCGCGCCGAGAGCCCGAAGTGGAGCAGGACCCAAGCCATGAGCACCGAGATCAGGAAGTCCCAGACTTGGATCCAGTAGTCGCCCTCGAAGTAGGCATCCGAACGCTCGGCCGCCTCGGGTGGCAGCGTCGCCAGCCAGGCCTCGGTAGCCACATCCACATCGAAGTCCGGCCCAGCCGCAGCACCCGGCGGAATCACCAACGGCGTCGCGCCGATCTCGCCTAGGGTCGGGGGACCATCGGTCGCCTCCTCGGCGAAGGCGAACTGCGAGCTCAGGGCGAAGATGCTGATCAGCGTGATGAGGCAGCGGTGCATGTTGGATCCCCCAGGATGTGCGACCCGCAGCCTACCGCCTCACCGTGCTCATGTGAACGCCGCGCTGTGCCCTCGGTGACAGCGGCGGCCGTGCGCGCTAGGCTTCTGACCTACGACTTCAGGGGGAGCGAGCCATGGGATTCTTCGACCGCCTCAGCTTCGGCTGGCAGCTCGGCAAACGCTCGATCGGCGTGGTCCTGAAGGACAAGACGCTGATGCTGTTCCCGATCCTGGCGGGCGCCTCGAGCCTGCTCGCGATCCTGAGCTTCATCTACGGCGTCGGCCCCGATGAGATCACCGCGCTGTTGCGCGAGGTCGAAGCGGCCGAGTCCTTCGCCGATATCCCCGGCACCGCGTACGCCCTGACCTTCATCGGCTACTTCGGGCTGTACTTCATCACCATCTACTTCAACGTCGCATTGCTCGGCGCCGCGCGGATGTCCATGGCCGGTCAGGACACCAGCGTCGCCGATGGCATGGGCATCGCCAACGCGCACATGGGCAAGATCGCCGGCTGGGCCCTGCTCTCCGGGAGCATCGGCCTGGTGCTGAACATCCTCGAGAGCAACGACAAGATCGGGCGCTTCGTGGCGGCGCTGCTAGGCACCGCATGGACCGTGGTCAGCTACTTCGTGATCCCGGTGATGATCTTCGAGGAGACCGGCCCCGTGCGAGCCGTCAGTCGTTCGACGCGCCTGATGCGCGACACCTGGGGCGAGAACCTGGGCGCGCAGTTCGGCATCGGCCTGGTGCTGTTCGCGGTGATCGCGCTCACCGGCCTGGTCACCATCCTGGCCGCGATCGCGATCCCTGGTGCAGCCCTGGTCACCATCCCGATCCTGGTGGTCACGGCGATCGTAGTCGGCCTGCTAGGTACGGCGGCGAAGTCCGTGCTCACCGTCGGGTTGTACGAGTACGCGACGAATGGCACTGCCCCCGACGCCTTCGGCGACGACGAACTGGGTCGAGCCTTCGGCGCCCGAAGCCGAAGCTGAGCGGTTCGCTACGATCCAGCCGATCCGGGCACACCCCGGATCGGCGTGAGCGGTGCTCCCGGCGTCAGTGGTGCTCGCGCACGTAGGCGAACAGTTCGGAATGCGTGCTCACATGCTCCACGATCTCGTTGTACCTGGCTGGCGTAAGCCCGGCGGCGCTGATCGCGCGGGTCATCGCTGCGTCCGACTCGGCGACCAGGCGCTGGCGCGTGCTGCCATCGGCGGTCGCGATCATCGGGTCGTACTGCGTGGCGATGCGGTTCACCTCGGCGTAGGCAGCCACGAAGCGATCGAGCTCATCGCTGGTCGGCAAGCCGGCGGGCACGGAGCGGGTCGCGATGCCCTCGGCCACCAGGCGACGGTTCATCTCCGGTAGTCCGGGCAACATAGCGATGTACTGCTCCAGCTCACGCTTGCGTACGGGGTAGCTGAGCACGTCGCGGCTGGGCGAGGTCGTCATCGGCGCGCCATGCCCGCGACCGCTAGCCAGCATGTCGTTCGCTGTGGTCGGCGACATGTTCAGATCCGCCTGCATGTCACGGAAACGGCGGCAGACCAGGTGCGTTAGGCGCTGGCCGGTGGGCTTGTGGAAGGTGCAGATGACGTCGTCATCCGTCAGCTGATCACGGGTAGCGGTGCTGACCGCCAGCTCGTAGTTCTCCATGCCTACGGCCATCAGCCTCAGCACGTACTCGCCCTGGTAGCCGAACTGGCGCTCCAGCCGGGCCGTGAACCGGTCGTAGTCCTGTTGATCCACCGCTGAGCTGATCACCGGCAGCGCGCTGGCGATGAGGATCGCGATCAAGAACCGTTCTGGTCTCGTCATGGCAAGCATCCTCCGATAGCCGCACCGGGAGCCGGTGGGCAGCGTGATGTGGTCGGAGATCCTTGAGGGTCTGCACCGCGTCCTGCGTCGTCCGGATCGGGACCCGTGGTCCCTCCCTCCTCAGGCTGTGACCGCGGGTCCGCCGCTAGGTTCCCGCCGCCCCAACTTCGCGTAGGGGTTCACCGGGCTCCCGTCCTGCAGGCAAGATGCGCCGATGCGTACCCCATTCCGCACCTTGGGCATCATCGGTGGTCTGAGCTGGGTCTCGACCGCGCACTACTACAGCCTGATCCACGAGCGGGTGCGCGACCGCATGGGCGGCCTGCACGCGCCGCGGGTGCTGCTGGACAGCCTACCCTTCCACGAGGTCGAGGCACTGCAACGCGCGGATGACTGGGCACCGCTGGCCCCGATGCTGGCTGCCTCCGCCGCGGGTCTCCAGCAGGCGGGCGCCGAGGTGCTGATCCTCGCCACCAACACCATGCACAAGCTCGCCGATGCGATCGAGGGCAGCATCAGCATCCCCTTCCTGCACATCGCCGACCCCACCGCTGCCGCCATCCGCGCCGCCGGTCTCAGTCGCGTCGGCCTGCTCGGCACCCGCTTCACCATGGGCGAGGCCTTCTACGCCGACCGCCTGCGCGCTGGTGGACTCGAGGTGCTGGTCCCGGATGCCACCGGCCAGCGTGAGGTGGACGACATCATCTTCCGCGAGCTGGTGCTCGAGCAGGTGCTGGACGCTTCCCGTGAACGCTATCGAGCCATCATCGCGGGCCTGGTCGCACAGGGGGCGCAGGGCATCATCCTCGGCTGCACCGAGATCGGGCTGCTGTTCGGCCCGGATGACTGCGCGGTACCGGTGTTCGACACCACGCGCTTGCATGCGCATGCCGCTGCCGATGCGGTGATGGGATGAGCGCCGCCCGCTTCCACCTGTCGCTGCGCGTGGCCGATCTGCGCGCGTCGGTGCGTTTCTACGAGGCCGTGCTGGGCTGCGCGCGCACCGCCGATGAGGGCGACTGGTGCAACCTGGACTTGGGTGGGCACCAACTCACGCTGCACCAAGCGCGCGGCGAGCGCGCATCCCTCGCGGAGCAGCATCTGGACCACTACGGCCTGATCCTCGCGCACAGCGACTGGGATGCCCTGCTCGCACGCCTGGAGGCGGCCGGCATCCCGTTCCGGCTGCCGCCCAAGGACGAGGGCGACCGCAGCAAGTTCGTGCTCGCGGACCCGGACGGCATCGGGCTGGAGTTCAAGACCGGCTGAGGGGCCGCTGCGACCTCGGGCAGGGCTCGTACATCATCGGGGCATCGGGGCACGCACGGTTCGGTCGCGGTCCCGGTGACTCGGTGTCCAGCCCAGCTGGTCCCGCCCCAGGCTCGCTGCCCCGACCTCTACCCCTGGGTCCGGCGAGTACCGGCGGGGAGGGGCCCTACCCCTCCGCACCGATCACCGAGATCGCGGCATCTACCAGCCGGAGAGCAGCAGCCCGGCAGCCAGCGCCGCGGGCATGCCCTGGATCAGCAGGATCCGGCGGTTCACGGTCGCGGCGCCGAACGCGCCCGCCACGAAGACGCAGGCCAGGAAGAACAGCTGCACGCGCTGATCCGCGATCACCAGCCCGAACACCAGGCCCGCGGCCAGGAACCCGTTGTACAGACCCTGGTTCATCGCCAGCCGCTTGGAGGCGGCGGCGAACTCCGGCGTGGTGCGGAACACCCGCATGCCCTTGGGCTTGTCCCAGAGGAACATCTCCAGCACCAGGATGTACGCGTGCAGCAGGGCCACGCACAGGATCGCGATGGTCGCAGCGTTGATCTCCAGCATCGGTGACTCCCGGACTCACGAGGTTGTGAGCCGGGAGTCTATACGAGGTCCGGTCGGCTCAGTCGCCGTCCACCAGCGCGAGGATGCGACGCTCTAGGTGATCCGCCTCGGTACCGCGCACGCCGCCGCTGGCGGCCAGGAAGATCATGGTGTCGGCGCGATCCCACGCATGTACGAACAGGAAGCCACGGTCGGAGGCGCCGATCGCATGACCACGGCGTAGGTAAGCCGCCTGCACATCCCCTCGCAGCACACGCCCCGCGCGCAGGCCGTCGAACCAGCGCTGGATGTCGGGCACGCTGGCGACCATGCCACCGCTGCCCTTGATCAGCCAGGAGGTCGGGCCCCACAGCGGCGGGCTGTTCGGATCGCTGACCTGCTGTTCATCACCGGCAGCGAAAGCCGAGGCCGGCAGGCCGAGATCATCGCCGTAGGGTCCCGTGCGTTGCATCCCCAGCGGGACGAAGAACTCGTCGTGCAGGAAGGCCTCGTAGGTCTCGCCGGAGGCGTGCTCGACGATCGCGGCCAGCAGCACGAAGGCAGCGTGCGAGTGTGAGGTGCCGGCGCCCGGTTCGAACAGCAGCGTGCTCGCGAGCATGCGGCGCTCCGCTTCGGCGCGGTCGATGTAGGTCAGGTCCGGCTCCTCGCCCGCGTTGTGGAAGAAGTTCGGCAGCCCTGAGTGCCCTTCGAGCAGGTGCCGGATGGTCAGCCCCGCCTTGTCGGCCGGCACACCTGGGATGAAGCGTGAGGCCGGGTCATCCAGGCGCAGCGCCCCACGCTGCATCAGCAGGAAGATCGCGGCGCGCGTGAAGTCGATCGGGATGGAGCCGATGTCGTACACTGTATCCATGGTGTGTCCCGGGCCGTAGGCGCGGGACAACACGGTCTCTCCGTCGCGGATCGCGACCACAGTCCCGGCGAAACCATCAGCCTCGAACGCCGTCAGCTGCGCATCCAGGGTGTCCCAGTGCAACGGCGCGCTGTCGTCCACATCCGGCGGGGGATCGGTGTCCAGACGCAGGGTGGCGATGCGATACGGCGGCGCATCCTCAAGGGTCAGGATCACATCCAGCATCGGGCCACCGCGCAAGCCCAGCACCAGCTCGTCGCCGCGGAAATCGGCACTCATCGTCCCGGCCTGCGCCACCGCGCGCGCGATGGTGTCGAGCATCGCGTTCAGTTCCGCAGGCGGGGTGGCCGCCAGGAAGGCCGGCGATAGGTGCTCGTTCACGAAGGCGCGGCGACCCGCCGCACCCCGGCCCACACCTTCGACCGCACGCAGCCGCAGTTCCGCCGCTTGCTGCCAGGCCTCAGCCTCAGGGTCAGGCTCGGGCGCTGCGGCAGCCTCCAACTTGGTGATCAGCCCGCTGCGCTCATCGAGATCGAAGCGCACGGCGGCGTCCTCGGCGCCGGAGAACAGCAGCAACAGACCGTCGTCATCGCGCTCCACCGCGAGGTCACCGCGGGCGTTGCGCACCGCGGCGCGCAGCATGCGGATGCGCTCACGCAGCTGCTCGGGCGCGATGCTGGAACGGAACGCAGGGTCCAGGCGCTGGGTGATGAACGGGGTGATCCCGGACTCGTCGTCCGCGGTCAGCACTTGCACCAGGGAATCCACCGCTTGGCGCACCATCGGCGGCGGTCCGTTCTGGGCTAGGCAGGGTGTGGTCAGGGTCAGCGCGAGCAGTGCAGCGAGGAACGAATGCTTGAGCGACATGAGGGTCTCCATCCATGGGTTGATCGAGGATGCCCCAGGGATGCCGCTACCGGTAGCGAGGGTCGTGGAAGAAGCTGAAAACCCGCTCGGCCGGGGCTGACCGGCCGTGGATGAACGTGGAAGCGCCTCAGCGACAGGCCAGCGGCAAGTCCTCAGCGGGCGAGCCGCTGCACACCACGGGCGCCTCGGGGTCCGCCGCGGGGGTGAGGTGCAGCGTGACGCCGTACTGCGCCGATCGCACCGTGACCCGGCCGTCCGGATCCACGGTCACCACCATGGCGCCCAGGCGCTCGGTCTCGTGCGACACCGACAGTGCCTGCGCGGCTGCCTCCGCCGGGACGCCCTCCGCTGCCATCTCCAGCCACGCGCTGCGCGTGTGCGCCGCGATGCGGTACAGCTCGGTACCCGCCAGGCGGGACTCCGGGACGTCGGTGTAGAACACCGGGAACAGGATCACGACGATCACACCCAGGATCGCCAGGCCGATGACGACGCGCAGGATACGGCGCTTCGGGCTGGCGGGCGGGCGCTCGGGGACCCCGGTCGCAGGGCTGTCCATGGTGGCTTCATCCTGGTGTGGCGTCGGGACCGGCCGTCGCCGGGTGTTACAGCGCCCAGCATAGTCCAGTCCGCGGCCGCCGCTTGTCCGGCGCAGCGCGCCTGTGGAGGATTGCGCCGCCGCCCGACCGGACGGTCTGAATCCTTACGGAGGCCCAACATGGGTTCCCTGATCGCCCGCGTACTCATCGGCGCTGCACTCGTCGGTGCGGGTTACGCGATCTCCCTCGTCGTCCCGCGATCCGCGCCTGAGATGGCGCCTGCCGTTGCTCCTGCTGCCATGGTGACGACCGATCCGGTCGCGCGCGGCCGCTACCTGGTACAGACCAGTGGCTGCAACGATTGCCATACCCCCGGCTACATGATGAACGACGGCACCACCCGGGAATCCGAGTGGCTGGTCGGCACCGACCTGGGCTGGAACGGCCCCTGGGGCGTGACCTACGCCGCCAACGTGCGCGCCATCGCGAACGCCATGAGCGAAGCCGAGTGGCTGGACTACACCGCGACCCTCAGGGTCCGCCCGCCGATGCCCTGGCCGAACATCAATGCGATGAGCGAGACCGATCGCTCGGCGATGTGGCATTTCCTGCGCGCGATGGGTCCCAGCGACAACGCGGTCCCTACCTACCAGCCGCCGGGGGAGACCCCCGCCAGCGTGTGGGTGGATATGACCGCCCGCCTGCCGGACGGCAGCGTGGCCGGACCGCCGCCGGAGGTCTCCCAAAGCGGGTGATCGCAGACCTTGATGTCTCCTCTGCCTGTCGCTGAAGGTCGAGTCCCAGGCAGCGCCTGACTCCGCTGCAGCCTGCGATTGCATGGCGGGTCGCGACAGGTGTGGGGTACGGTTGCAGCATCAGAGGTACGGCTATGCCCCCCATCCTGCACGGCTTGGATATCGATGAAGACCGCGTTGACGAGCTCCTAGACCAAGTCGCGGCTTCGGACGGAGCAGTCCTCTACTTCCACGGCGGCCTGAGCACACGCAGCTACGTCGAGGACGAACTCGGCCCAGAGCTGTTGGCGCACTACCTGGACCCCGCCGAGCTCGCAGGGCGCGTCCCGGTGCTCATCACTTACGACGCGATGCGCATCGATATGGAGCAGGTGCGGGCATTGCTCGGCCGCACCCGCCTGGTGCGAGCCGCCGGTTGGCTCCGACGTTTCCTGCAACGCGACCGCAGTGATGAGCCCTTCGAGCCGGAGGCCCAACTCACCACGATCGACGCGGTGGAGGCCGACGAGGATCTGGCGCGCTCGGTCGCGCTCGAGGCCCTGGAGGGCCTGGGGCCGGTGGGCCTCGAACGACCCACCGCCTTCGTCTTCGGGGATGACTTCGAGGAGCCGGAGGACGCGCTGCTCCGGCGGGTGCAGGACACCCTGTTTTCGCAGCATTTCCAGCTGATGTCCCTGCAGACCGAGGTCGAGCGTTTCCTCGCCGAGGAGGATCCACTCGAGGCCGCCAAGGGCCTCGGCCCTCTGCGCGCCGCGCGCATCGTCTACCGGATCCTCCAGCGCTACGGACGCGGTACCGATCACGGACTCGTCGCGACCATCGCCGAGGAACTGATGCGTGGTCTCAGCATCGCCGGCGTCTCGCTGACCGATGTCGCGCAGAACCAGTGGACCATGGTCCACCGACGCGCACGCCGGCTCTGGGAGGGCGAGCGCAATGCCGCGCAGCTCCTGCAAGGTCTTGCGGAGATCCAAGGGGTGCGGCGCGAAGAGCGGCAACGCTTCCGTATCACCCTGGTCAGCCACAGTGCTGGCGCCATCCCGATCTGCCGTCTGCTGCAGGCCGCTGACGATACCGACCTGCAACTCGAGCTGGATATCGTGTTCATCGCACCGGCCGCGAGCTTCCGATTGGTCAGCGAGTCGCTGATCCGGACCACAGTGCAGGTGACGCGGGTTCGCAACTTCCTACTCGACGATGCACACGAGTCAGCGGATCATCTGCTGGGACCGCTCTACCCACGCTCCCTGCTCTACTTCGTATCCGGTGTCGCGGAGCGTGATGGTGACGGCGACATGATGCTGATCGGTCTCGACCGCCACATGCAGCCCCAGCGCGCACCCTACTGCGAGCCGAGCCACCCACCGCGACTGCGTGGTGCGTTCGGCGATGTCCGCGCTGTCTGGTGGCGCTTCGGCAGCGACGAGCTGGTGCACTGCCCCGATCTGAACAGCCCGATCGGTCGCGCCAACGATGGCACTACGCATGAGGACACCAAGCTGCCGACGCAGACGCCGCTGCTCTCTGCGACGCTGCGCTACCTGCTGACGAGCTAGCGGACCGCGCCGCGCTCACTTCCCCTGCTTGCGCTGGGCGTAGATCGTAGAGACGATCTTGCCGAACCCGATCAGCGCATCGAGCTTCGACCTCTTGGACCGGCCGGCGGCCTCGCTCAGCGTGCCGATCGCGCGCAGCGCGCCACCGACAGCGAAGGTCAGCGCCTGCGCGTTGCGCGCGGTCTGCATCGCCGCGCTGCCCGCCTCGCCCTTGATCATCCAGGAGATCGCGAAGGCCCAGACCGCGAGGCTCTCCATCCAGAACAGCCACTGCCCAGTGAAGAAGGACGACACCGCGACGCCCGCCGCCGCGAGACCTTTGGGGATGCCCGCTGCGAGCAGCGCGATCAGTATGGTGATGCCGCAGCCACGGTAGACGCGGTGTCGCAAGAGCTTGTCGCCGGTAGCTGACGGCGGGTTCGGTGTCCCGGCCGGTGCGGTGCGCGTGAACAGGTAGATCGCGAAGAAGGCTAAGGTCAGGAAGAACGCCACCGCGGCACTGAAGTGCGTCGCCGAGATGATGCCCGGCACGTCGTGCGGACACAGCGTGATCAACAGCGCGCAGCTGCCTGCGAACACACCGGCGAGATGATCGCGGATGTCGTAACCGCGGTAAGCGATCAGGGAGGTACCGATGGCCCACAGCGTGCCGGCGAACACCACGCCCAGCCAACCCTCGTCGTGGTAATCGCTGATCGAATCCAGCGGTGTGTGCGCGACCTGGGACGGCGAACCCATGAGCAGGATGATCGGCAGCAGCAAGCCCATCCAGCCGATGACCCGGCGCAGGTTCATGTGCGAGGCGAGGTACTGGTCCTGGATGTCGCTCATGCCGTCCTCCCGCGTAGGACTCGGGGAGGACTGTCGCGGCGTAGCGCGTTATCTCATGCGGCTGTCGTCAATCGTCGACCCGCACCTGGATGGTGAGTGGACACAGCTGGTTGCCCGCGACGCTGCGGGCATAGGTCTCGCCGCGAGCTTCGTAGTAACAAATCCGGTTGATGTCGTCGCCGACCTCTCGCAGGTATCGCGCGGTGAGGTTCTGCGGCTGCACCGGTAGTGTGGACTGCGGCTGCTGTGCACGCGCTGGGCTGTCCACCAGGATGGTCGCCTCGCACGGCGTCCCCTCATCCAGCGTCCGACCGTAGGTCAGCCCCAGCACATCGTAGAAGCAGGTCTTGGTATCACCGTTCTCCGCCTCACCATGGTAGGTGCCGAGGACCTGCGCGGCATGGACCGGCGACAGACTCAGCGTCAAAAGCAGCGCTAGGTATCTCATGGTGCCTCCGGTACAGCACAGGTACATCGGCACGCCTGGAGTGTAGCTACCGGTGCTGTCGCGTCGCGCAGGTAGGGGCTAGCGAGAAATCGGAGTCTGACCCCCATTTCACCAATTTCACCCGACTCAGTCCGCGAGCGTGCAGCCTTCCGGCAGGTACGCTTCCGGCGCACCGGTGCAGGTGGTCTCGCCGCCCCGACCCGTGGGGGTGACCCGCAGCCACAGGTCGTAGTCGTCGGCGCGCACTGTGACCATGCCGCGCTCGTCCACCGTGTAGGTGACGGACCCGACCTGCTCGTCGTCCGTCTGTCTGCTGAGTCGCGTGGCGGCCTCGGCGGGGGTCATGTCCTTGATCGTCGCTCGCACCCACTGCGCGCGGGTCTCCTGCGCCAAGCGCTGCACCTGTTCCATGACGACGGTCTCCTCCCGCACGATCGGGGTCGAGACCGGGTTCGACTGGGAGTACTGCCAGGTCATCCCTACGATGATCAGGACCGCGATCACGATGAACGCACGCAGATCATTCGTAGCCGGCGGCTCCGGCTGGGGTGCTGACTGCGGGTAGCTGGCGGGTGGTGCGGGGTTCTTCATGGTGTGGCGATGATGCGCCAGCCGGGTGAGGACCGCCATCCTGCTTCAACAGTTAGTGTTCAACGTCAGCTCCCATCAGGACCCATGATCAACAGCCTCTAGGTCGGCTAGGGCCCGTGCTGCCCGTGCGTGCTCTGGATCCAGGCGCAGCGCGTGCTGGAACTCAGCGCGCGCGTCCGCCATCCGGTGCGCAGCCGCGTAGGCCCGGCCCAGACTGAAGGCGGCGTTCGGCGCGTCCGGGTAGTCGCGGGCGTTCCACTCCGAGATCGCGATGGCCGATGCCACCTGCCCCATCTTCAGGACCTGATAGCCCGCGATCTGCGCCGCGTCTGCGGTGACCAGGTCCGGGTGCGCCAGTCGGAAGCGGCGGTAGGTCCACTGCATTGCCGACACATCGGCGCGCTGGAAGTAGATCTGCTCGATGAGGGTCGCGATCGGACTGCGCTCGAACTCGGGCGGCGAGAACCAGGCCAGAGGGACATCCACATTGGCCTCGATGCGCTGCCACTGCATGGACGAGCGGATGGATCCATCCGCGATCACGGTCTCGGTGTAACGATGCGGCACCAACACGCCGGCGATCTCGCGGTAGTCGCCGATGCGGGTCTCGGTCTCCACCGCCGCGCCGAAGGCATGGATGGGAGATGCGTCCCGGTTGGCGACCAGCAGGTCGGTCTCGGCGTCGAAGAACGAGTCCTCGACGATGCCATCCAGCAGGGTCAGGCGGATGCGGTGCGCCGGTCGGCCATTGATCTCAACCAGTCCCAGGTACGCCACCGAATGTCCCTTGGCGGCGTAGTCCACGAACGGCCCGTCGATGTCAGCCCCGTGACGCGCGGCCTCGGAGGCCGCACCCACCGTGCGCACCACGAAGCCAGGGTTGGGGTACCACTCCCAGGCGGCGCCTTCGTAGCCCTCCATGAGGTCGGGATCGGCGGTCGGATCCCCGACCAGCTTGTAGTACGGCCGCATCATAGTCATGGCCGCATGCCCGGCCCCGGTGTAACCGGGCTCCGAGTACAGGCCATCGCGATAGACCAGCGTATGGATAGCGGCCAGCGCCTCGCGCCCGCCACGCGCCGCGATGTAGCGCTGGATGACGGTGTCGGCAGTCTCGGTCGCAGCCACGCTGTCCTGCGCGACACCACCGATCAGCAGCGCCGCGAGCATCAATCCTCTGAGCATGTCCTCGTCCCCGGTTAGGTCGTCGTGAGTTCAGACGGAGGGGGCGGGCTGGGCGTTAGCTAAGGAGCAGGACGGCGCCGCGTCCGGGGCGGTGGGAGCGCTGCGTAGCAGAACGCCGGCAACAAGCAAGGCGATCCCGCCTAGATAATTCTACTCCTTACCTGGGGAATACTGTGTACCCGCCCTCGCCGCGGAGCATGCTCAGCCGAGGCCCCCTCCCCGGGGTGCCCCTGGAGGGATCCATGAAGCACTCATTCAGATTGATGGTGTTGTTGATCAGCCTCGGCATCAGCGGCGCCGCGACCGCCTACACGAAGTCGTGTGAGTCCAGCGACGTCTGCAAGGTCTACTGCAATGAAGGGCCGTACGTCGGCACCATGTACTGGAACGGAACACGGTGGTCCGACGGTGTGCGCTCAGATCCCGACTCGGATGTGGTGGCGCGCGCGATGGTCGCGGCGCAGGGGAGTGGCTGCACTTAGTTCCATTCGGGTTCGCACAGGAATCGTATGCCGCGGCGCGAGTGTCGCTGCGCGTTACCTCTGTACCCTATCGAATTCGGGCAGCGGCACGGGTATCCGACCCTCCCTCCCGCACCGACCCCGCGGCTCGGACCACCCGCTCTACCATCGAAGCGGTGTTGAGCAGACAGTGCGCCAGGATGAGTGACCACAGGTTGCGCCCGAAGGCCACGTAGCCGATACCCATCGCCAGCCCGATCAGGGCCACAGTGACCGAGCGTTCCAACAGGTCGTAGCTGTGGCGCAGCCCGAAGATCGCTGCCTGCAGCACGACCGCGAGCACCGTTGCGACCGTGGTGCTGGAGAGCGTGCGCTCGATCCAGCTGATCAGGAAGCCGCGGTCCAGCAGTTCCTCCAGCGCCGATTCTAGCCACACCAGCGGGATAATCGCGAGGAACAGCAATCAGTCGCCCCGCAGGTCCCCGAACTTGCTCACAGCGCCCTCGCTGGAGGTGTCCGGTGCGAGACCGAAGGGCACCATCTCCTTGGCTTTCTCGAACGCGATGATCGAAGCGAGTGCGAGACCCAGGATCGCGACGCTCGCCATCAAGCTGCGGCCGAGTCGCTCGGGTCGGCGCAGCCCGAGGTCCACCCAGCTGATGCCGCGGGCGCGCATACGTCAGGTCGCGAACAGTAGAGTGGTGAGCGACCAGAACAGGCCGTTGACGATGAAATCCAGCGCCGGGAAGCAGATCTCCCGCACCAGGAACATCACCGGCAGGTAGATCGCGAGGTCGAGGAGGAACGCGAGGGGTCGCGCTCCGTCCGATGCTGGCGGCGTCTTCTGCCCCGAGCTCGATACATCCATGCTTGGGGCCCACAGGACATTGAGGGCGGGCCACAGTAGCCGAAGCAGGGACCACATGGAACGGATGTCAAGAACGAGGCATATAGGGCGCTGTCGGCTCAATCATCCAAATCGGAGTCTGACCCCTATTTTGCAAAGTGTTCCGTCTCCTCCTTCACGCTAAACCAAGAAGTAGCTGAATCTTCCTCTTGTCATGTCGCACCTGAAGTACCGACTTATGCATTTGAATACCGCCGAAGGGAAATCCAAGCGTAGTACCGCCATTACGTCGTCCGCGCGTGACTCTCTCTGCTACGTGAACGCCGGCAATTGCTGCCTTCAACTCTGCGATGCTTATCAGCAGTGAATGTTCTGGAGAGTCAAGATCTGGTTCGGCTATGGCTGGATCAAAGAACCACAAATACTCGGCATGATCCCCTTGTCGCGCCGCTAGTCCGCGGGAGAACGACAGTTCTGCAATCTCCACCATGTTCTCCGAGAACCAAGCAAGCATCCGTTGCAGTTGGTCCTCATTGAGTGCGGCCAGAGAATCTAGCGAGAGGCGGCGCTGGTGAAACTCCTGCTGCGATAGACCAATCGCGTGGAAGCCCTGCAACTCTTCGTCAGCGAGCGGTCCGATGAACCGCCGGAGACACTGCGCTACTTCCTCGGGCACAGCCTGGCTGAATGCCACCTCAAAGCCCGCGAGAAACCGGTCTACCGGCACGAGCCACAGTTGGCTCTTCGGACTCATCTTGACCGAGACTTTGAGCGGTTGGTCAAAGTGAACTGCCACATCGACTTTCGGACTCGTCCAACCACCGAGGATGCTCGGTACATGTTCCGAGTGGACACCTGACGCGTACGCCTCCGCATCCTCGGCAATCCGGTCCTGACCGCAATGTGTAGCAAGCCAAGCGGCGATCAAAGGCTCCGTCCGCAACCTGTAGGCCAGCAGCTTCTCGAGCGCATGCCCTTTCTGCTTGGCTTTTCTCCCTGCAGCTTCACGACCAGATGTCTTCCTTGCCACTATGCAATCCTAGCTAGCGGTGGCGACTCGCGGTCGAGGATCTGCACCAAAGACCTGCCAACGGCGGCGGCAAGTAGCGGTGGCACGGCATTTCCTATTTGCAAATTTTTCTCGCTGCGCGACCCAATGAAGCCATAAGTATCCGGAAAACTCTGCAGCCTCGTGCCCTCTCTTGTCGTCAATCCTCGATGGCACTGTGGGTGAATACAGCGGCTGCTACTCGGAGTCCCAAGGTTTCTCGTGATGGTGGTGGATGGCCTGTCCCACCAAAGGCGCGCGTACGTATTTGCAAAACAAGACTTCGGGCGCAGTTTCTCCGGCAGATCTAGCACCGATCCACCGGGTGGCACCAGGCGAATGCGCTGCAGGAGACTTGTGCCATGCGTTGGACCAACATGCTCAAGAAGCTTCCCGTTGGCCCCAGTTCGCATGCGCTCCTGATACGGCGTATTTGGGTTAGAACGGTACTTGTGCGCGCTCTCGCCAGCTTCCACCAACGGAAGATCGGACAGGGCATCGCGAAGAGTGACAAAAGGCTGTCCCTCATTGCATCCGATGTCGGAGTGCGTAGGCTCAGGAAAAATGAAAACCTGGTCTGATCTAACGCCAACGACAAAGGTACGCAGGCGATGCTGCGGCACTCCGAATTCAGCGGCGTTCAATATTGTGCTATAGGGTGCGTAGTCCAATCTCCTCAATCCGTCGGTGAGCGCGTGAAACGCCTTGCCCGCGTACATGCGGCGAAATCCAGCAACATTCTCAAAGAGCACCAGCTTGGGTCTGCACTCTTTCACGACAGCTAGGAAGGAACTAAAGAGGCTGTTGCGCGGGTCCGATTCTCTCTTACTCCCTACCGTGCTGAATCCCTGACAAGGAGGCCCGCCCACAACCAGATCGGCGTTGCAGCCGGCAGAGACAATCTGCTCGAACACGCGCTTCTCGAGGATGCTATCTCGTATGACTTGCGTCTCAGGGTGATTGAGCTCATATGTGTCCGCAAAACGCGGCTCTAGCTCGTTGGCTGCCAGCACTCTTACACCCGCCCAGGTCAATCCCAAGCCTAAGCCGCCGGCTCCCGCGAAGAGATCAATTGCGGTCGGTCTAGTTGGATTGATTGCAGTCAAGGAACCTCCTCATTTCGATTCGTCGCTTGGCGCGGCGTAGCTGCCTTTGAAGGTGAGTGAATACTCGATGTTTCTCTGCGAGTTGGCACTCCCAGAGGACGCATGTTGACCAGGACTCCGCATTGAGCAGCCTTCTTACGCGCTTATCCCGCTGCACATTCTTTCGAAATTTCTCTTCCCAGAGCGAACGATTCCTGCCGGGTACTGTGGCGCGCTTGCATCGACGGTGGTGGTGCCAAAAGCAACCATGAACGAAGACGGCTAACCTCGCCGAGGGGATGGCGAAGTCTGGTGTTCCTGGCAGGGTTGCGTCATTGCGCCGATACTGAACACCGAGGATTCGAACTACTACCTCTACAGCACGCTCGGGGGCTGTCCTGCTTCTAGAGACTCTGGTGAGCCGATAGCTGGTCCGTCGGTCGCAGATGTAGTTGGCCCTTGCCACAACCTGACACTAGCCTATATTTCCATATGCGCAAGGCCGGTTACCCGCACTTACTGTCCCCGCAGCTCAGGCGGGTCATGCAGCCGTCCATCATGATGACGGCGGCGGTCGAGCACTTGGTGCAGAG
>Ga0214472_10001786_pt1 | contig 23445 bp, 18 predicted proteins | sample RVTome_6_FD_207662 | JGI IMG/M metagenome (GOLD analysis project Ga0214472, IMG submission 207662) | Soil microbial communities from uranium-contaminated site in the Upper Colorado River Basin, Wyoming, United States - RVT140D175 | ecosystem: Environmental > Terrestrial > Soil > Contaminated >...
CCGATCGGCCCCCACCCGGAGGCGAGCGAAGCGAGCTGGGGCCGATCGGGAGACGACGCGAGGCCCGGTGAATTCTCACACAACGATCGCAGCAACCGTTAGGGCAAAATAACTCGGGAATCGACACTCAGGCTCGACGAGGAGTAGGAAGGAGACGCGTCATGAGGAACATCAACCGGAACTTGGTCATGCTTTCGGCGCTGGCGATTCTCCCGAACCGCGGGCTGGCAGCCGATCAGGAGATCCATCTGTCGGCTCTCCAGAACCTGCCGGTGGAAGCTCCGGGTTGCCCGGTGATCGCCCTGGGGGCCGCCGGAGAGGTCTTTGTGGTTGTGGGGCCGCGGTTCACCCGGTCCCTTGACCATGGAGAGACCTTTGAGGATGTACAGGTCATCGGCAACGACATTGGAGGGAGTGTCGTCGCGGATGCCATCGGCAACGTCTATGCCTACTGGGTCAACCGGTTTACTCCGACCACCATCAGGTTGACCGCATCGCAGGACGGCGGACGGACGTGGCACGATTCCCCCCTCCAGGTGAACGAAACGTCGGATTTCAATGCGTTTTTTCCTCGGGTCGCAGTGGATGAAGGAAGGCGCTTCTACATCACATGGTCGGAGTGTAACGACCTGACAGCGGAGAACAGGGCCTGGTTCAGGCGCTCCCTGGACGGCGGAGCGACGCTCGAGGAGCCCGTTCCGATGTGGTTCGAGGAGACGTTCTCCGACTTCGCGACACCGAGGGGAATCGTGACTGACGGTGAAGGCACGGTCCATGTCCTGATCAGCGGAGGGAGCATCGAGAACCTCCCGCAAAGCCAGCTTTTCCTCCAGACGTCCCTCGACTTCGGGGAGACCTGGTCGGGCCCCCGTCCCGTCGACGACCCGCAGATCGCGATCAGGTCCGGAGGCGAGTCCCTGGCCTGTGGGCAGGATGGCCTCGTGTACGTGGCGTGGGCCGATCACCGAAACGGGGGCCCCGGCAACGATCTCTTTTTCTCCCGGTCCACGGACTTCGGCGGGACGTTCGAGGATCCGGTGCGGATCAACACAGACCGCCCGGTGGCGGACGGCTCGATCCCGGAGGTCCGGATGAGGAGCGATGCCACAGGCAACGTTTACATGATGTGGCAGGACCAAGCCGACATCCGCTTCAATGTCTCCCATGACCGGGGAACGACATGGAGCGGGGATAGGTCGCTGTTTCCTACTCACTTCTGGCAAACCGCGCGAATCGCCGCAAACCGGTCCGGACAGGTAGCGGTCATGTGGCAATCGAGAGTCGATGGCGAGTTCGGAATGGAGCTGAACGTCTCGCGCGATGCCGGGGAGACCTGGCTGCAGGCGCCCCTGCGGCTCGATGAGCCCGGAGGGAGGTCGGCGAACTGCGGCCTCGCTGTGGACGGTGCAGGGATCGTGTTCACGGGGTGGCTGGAGGACTTCGACGATACCAAGTGCGACCTGGTCCAGTTCCGCCGCGCGGCTCCCACCCTCGGCATCTCCCTCGTGCCTCGCGACGACGGGGACGGGCTTCTCGTCATCCCTCCGGGGGGCGAGCGGGTGCGGATCGACATCGAGCTCCGGAACTACCACCCGACGGATCCCCTCGGCGATCTCACCGCCTCGCTCCTCGCCGGCCTCCCCGATGGCCGGATCATCGGGCCCCTGATGGATCCCGTGCTCTTCGGTATCCCCTCCGGCGGCGCGCGGCGGGGGACGCTCCGGGCACGTTTCCCGGGGAACAAGCCTCCCGGCCTCTACTTCCTGATCGTGACGACGGAGGGGGCGATCGAGGACAGCGTGCGGATGCCGATCATCAAGAGGTAGGCGGCCTCGGGTCTGTTCCCGAGGTTGTGCCCGACGCACGAGGGTCCCGTGCCCTCCTTTCGGCCGAAGTTGCCCTTTTCGCTACGACCGGGGACCTGATGCGCCGAAAGGGAAACCCGAGTCATCCGGGAGCAGCCCGGGTGGCTGGGTTCCAGATTTCCTGGGGATGGGAGGAAAGGAGGGTGGGTGGTGGAGCTGGGATCCTGCGGAGGTGGTGGGGAAGAGACCTGCCTCCTGGCTACGCTGGCTTCACATGATCTCGAAAGAACTTCGTTATATGCCCCTTGGAATGCTCTCCTGTTGCGACCCCGATCGTGAGTTCCTCGAGCTGTTGGTTCGTTGTCCGAAGTTCCCTTCCATTGAGCAACACGAACATCTCGGCCGTGGCCAGGGCCGTTCGCTTGTTTCCGTCCATGAACGGATGGTTCTTGCACAAATGGAAGAGATAAGCGGCGCCCATGGCCGCGATGCCGTCGTGCAGATATTCTCCGTCGAACTGGGCCGAGGGCATCATCACGGCCGATTCCAATAGGCTACGATCTCGAATCTGGTCGGCGCCGCCGAATTCTTCGATCATCCGCCTGTGAATGCGCAAGACATGCTCGACCGTCAGAAAGGTCGGTGGCGTTTTCACTCGGCGAGGCGACGCAGGACGTCCCGTCTCTCTTTGACGACGCGCTCGAGGGCCGATTCGAATCGCTCGGTGCTGACAGGGTACGGGTTCACCGGCACGATCGTGATCCTGCCGGCGTTGACCGTGAGTTGAACTTCGCCGCCGTCCTCCAGCCCGATTAGCTCCAAGATGGCTCGATCGAGGAAGAGCGCATTGCCGTTACCGATCTTCTTGATTCTTTTGATCATGAGGGCCTCGATCGTTTATACGATGTTATAACGATGGCAGCGGAAGTCAAGGCAATACCCGTGGCTTCTGAGTTTCTTTGCCGCCGATCGGCTGATCTGTTGCGGCGGAAGTTTACCTTTCCGCCTCGCCCGCCGAGGCGAGTGGGGTAGAGAGGGCGAAAGCGGGAAAGCGCGGGGATGGGGCGAGCCCGCGGCCGTAAGTGGCAACCAGCCATCAGCCCCCCTCACCCGTCAGGACCCACCCCGCCCAGTCCACCGTCCGAAAAAGGAGGCGACCCTGCTCGTCCTTCTGCTGTCGGAGCATCTTCTTGGCCTGGTGAAGAGCCCTGGCCGCGGGCTCCTTCAGGACCCACAACTTCCGGTAGAACTCCCCCATCAGCACCTGTGTCGCCTCGTCCGGCACTTTCCACAGCGAGGTCATCGCGCTCGCGGCCCCGGCACCGTACAGCGCCTGCTGCAGGGAGGCGATCCCCTGGCCGCTGCGCCGTTCTCCGACGTTGGTCTCGCACGCGGAGAGCACGACCAGCTCGCAGCGGGACAGATCGACCGCGGCGAGCTCCTCGGCCGTCATGAGGCCACCTGCACGATCCTCGGGCCGCTGTCCCTCATTGGCGCCGGCGAAGGCGAGCCCGCACAGGAGCATCGGCGCCAGTTCCCTGACCTGATCCCCGAGGGTCGAGGCCTGGCCAAAGTCCAGCTTCTCGTCGAGAGGCCCGGTTTCTTGCCGGGACAGGATCGAATCGGGGGCGAAATAGCCATGCGTGGCCAGATGCACGAAGCGAGCCGAAGGAGCGAGCCCGACGAACGCATCTGTCGTGGCGTCGAGCCCCTGAAGCATCGTGATCGGCCCCTTCTCTGCCCTCTCCCCGAAGAGCCGGGACACGATCTCGACCTCCTTGGACGTCTCGGCGAGCCGCTGGAACCCGGAGGGAGGTCGGGCCCGATCGAGGGCTCCCGACCAGGAAGGGCCGGCGAGGGAAGCGGCTCCGGCGCCCTCCCCCGGGCTTCCGTAATCGATGCCGCCCACGGCCAGAAGTGACGAGGCCGCGAGCTCGCCCGGCCGCTCCACCGTCAACTCCTGGAGTGTCGTCCGCCACCCGAACTCGAATCGGTCACCCAGGATACCGGGACCATCCGGCAGAGCGTCCATGGAACCAGGTGGATCGCTGCATCGGGTACGACCGTCACCCTCCTGGTCGACTCGTCGAACGCAGAGCGCAACGGCTCGAAGATCAACTCGCGCAGCCTCTCTCCGATCGACCGCTCGACTCCCATCGGGCTGGCCCGGGAGACCACCTCGACCCCTCGACTCGCCGCTCCTCGACTGTCGGTGGAACCGACCACCGCCTCTCGCCAGCTCCCGATCGCCTCCTCGATCGCGTCCGCCGGCCCGAGGTCGATGAAGGTGAGGGCACGATCGCTCGTCACGACGCACGCGAGGTAGCTCGGCAAGAGAGCCCGATTCATTCCCGTTGACGGGACGATGCGGTGCCGCATGTACCGCCGATACGAAACGGCGACCTCGTCGGCTCGCAGCCGGTCCGCAATCGTCTTCGCATCGACCTCGGGAGCGAGACCCTGCTCCTTGATCCTCTCCGAAAGATGGACGAGGAGATCCCGTTCGATCTTTTCCCTGGCCCGGAGCTCTTCGGGAAGCTCATCCGTCGAAGCGGTTCCGGCGATGTGAGCGATGCGATTGCTCGATCCTTGAATCGCCTGGCGCAGCTCGATGGTTCTTGCGTCCCCGGGAAGCAATCGGCCCAGGCGCATGCGGGTGACTCCGAGGGCACGCGATCTCTCCATGAGCGCAAACACCGCCTCCTGAAGCTCCGACGTGGGTTGAATGCCCCCCACTCCCATGGCCATCGAGAGAAGCACGTCGATCGACCGTGTTTGGCCCAGAACATGCGCCTCGAGCTCGCGCGACGCCGTGCGGGTCGCGGCCTCTTCGAGATCACGGCCCAGATCCTCCGCCAGGGAGACGCACCGCCTCATGGCCCTCTCGTGCTGACCGACCTGCGCTTCCGTCAATGCGAGAAACGCGCTCGCTCGTCGCAGGGCGAGGGAATGGGGTTCCGACCCGGCCGAGGCGGCCTCGGAAGCGACGACGACCGAGGACTCGAGCATCTCCCGGGCCTCGTCCAGCGATCCACTCGCACGCAGGGTCAGGGCGAGCATCCATCGAGCGCCGAGCAAATCCGGGTGGGACCTCCGCAGCCGTTTCTCCCGCACCCTCAGGACCGCCTCCTGGAGCCGACGAGCCTCGTCCAGACGCCCCGCCTTGAAGAGGGTCGCGGAGTAGTTGAGCCGGGAAAGCTGGAGCTCCCAGTGGTCCTCGGGCAGGAGGCGCGACCGCACTTCGTGGACCTTCTGCTGCAACCGCAGGGCAGCATCGTTGTCCCCCAGGGTATAGAGAGTCGCCGCCAGGTTCATCCGGGCGAGCTGAAGGTCCTTGTCATCGTCGGGCCGCGTTCGCGAGAGGACCTCCAGTGCCTTCTCGTACAGAGGCCGAGCCGCGTGATCATCACCGATCTCGTGGAGAAGAGCCGCGAGATTCGCGCTGGCGATCTGCACATCGAGATGCTCTTCAGGAAGCTGGCGTCGGCGAGCCTCGAGGACCTCCTCGAATAACGGCCGCGCCTCGTGGTAGCGACCGAGAGCGAACAGGGTCGCACCGAGGTTCTGGCACGCCCAGTGAACCTGCGGGTCGTCCGTCTCGAGGTCCCGCGAGAGCGTCGAGTACACCGCGCGGTGGAGGGGCAAGGCCGCGATGGCCTTTCCTTCCATCGCGAGCAGCGCCCCGTAGTGCCCCTTGGTCTGCTGCAGCCGGGCGTGCCCGGGAGACATCGTTCGCTCCTGGAACGCAAGAACCGTCTTGAGACAGATCGTCGCCGTCTCGAGATCCTCGACCGCCCACGCGTTCACTCCGATCTCCCAGATCCGCTCGATGGCTTCCGGGCCCGTCGCCGCCCCGTCCATCGCCAGGAAATCCTGTGCCAACTCTCGAATGCGCTCACGCGCCCTGTCCATGTCTCGTGAAGCCTTGAGCCGCTGAACCTCGCCCAATCCTGTCGGCAGGGAGTCGATGGCCGCCAGGATCTCGGCAGGATCCACCGCCTCCACGAGATGGAGCGACAACGCCCCCTGCGCCGCGTCATCCTTGCATCCGATCGAGATCAAGAGCCGCTCGTGGGGCCCCGAGTCGATGGAGATCCACGGGTCGCGACCCCCACCTCCGTCGTCATCCTGGACGAGAATCTCACCGGCCGCCGTCTCGATCCGCATCACGAGATCGAGGGTCTCGGATCCGGCATGGACGTAGAGACGCCTTCCTGCGGGCTGCGGAGGCGAGTGCAGCTGAACCTCGTAGGTGTGGCTTCTGCCGAGTCCTTCGATGACGGGGGAGTCCGGACCGAGCGTCAGATTCATCGTCTGATCCGAGGGGAAGACGAGTCCTTCCCCTGGCTTCTGGGCGGAAGAGATCGGTGCCATCAGTACGCCGACGATGGTCACGATGACTGCCGATGATGCGATCATCTCCACCTCCACTCCCCGTCACCGGACGGTGGTGCTCGGGGTGCTCCCGCCCCGCCCCCGCCTCACCTTTCGCATGGGCCGCACTCCGGGAATCTGCCACCGTTCGTCGGCCTGATTGCCGCTGCGGGCCGCCGAACGGAGGTACTCCGGACGCGACCAGCAGGCGCCGCCCCTTGTGCCAAAGCGCAGCCCCTCCAGCCAGTCCCGTGAGAAGTACCGCAAACCGTCTCCCGGGCGCGCCTCCATGGTCTTGTAGCCCCGGGTGACGAAGACGTCCCGGGTCCACTCCTCCGCGTTGCCGTGGGTGTCGTGGAGCCCGAAGGGATTCGGGAGGAAGGAACCGACCGGGGCCTCATCGACATACCCGTCGTCGATGAACATCACCACGTTCGCCTCGGTCACTCCCGGCCGCGCGAGCTGCGAGCGATCGGCGATGTTGGCGTATCCCACAAGGGACCTCAACGTGTTGCCGGTGAAGAACGTCGTCGTGGTTCCCGCCCGGCAGGCGTACTCCCACTGCACCTCGGTGGGAAGCATGAGCCAGGTCCGGTCGAAGATCTCGAGCAAGACGTTGCGGTTGCTCAGGACAGGAAGCAGTGACCGCTCCTGGTTCGTGGCCAGCTCGCCCCCGAGCCGCGCGAACTGAGCCACCGTCATCTCGTACTTCGACAGGAAGAACGGATCGAGCTCCACGGTGTGGACGGGCCGGGAGTAGCTCAGGAACAGGGGAGAGACCTCGACGTCGGACCTCTCGTCCGACGGCCCCTCCCCGATCTCCGCCGTGCCTCCCGGAACGAGGACCATCACCAGCCCGTTGCCCACGTCGAGACGAAGTCGCCCTGCATCTTCCTCCGAGGGATCCTCCGCGGGAGCGGTGCCGCTCAAGACGTGGAGGAACTCCCAGAGCCCGGACTGCGGATTGCGGCGCAGAGGACGCAGGCCCATCTGCGGGGTGAGGCGAAGTCCCCCGTATAAGGGAAGCCCCGCGATGTCCAGGATGGCACGCGCCCACTCCTCTTCCCGGTCCAGGATCGACTCCCTCTGGATCTCGCGAACGTGGCGTCCGTGCTCCTCGACCTCCGCTCGCAGGGCCACGATTCCGCGGTACTCGGTATCGATGAGCCGGGTCAACATCTCGTGACGCCACTCATCGCTCCGGTCGGCAAAGCTCCAGGTGCTCCGCGTCTCCTTGCGTTGCAGGTCGGAGATGAGTCGCTTCAGGTCGGCAAGCTCGGTGGCGTTGATCCGGAGCGCCTCCTGGTGATCCTCGGCGGCATCGACGAACTTCTCCAGCGCCCGCAGCTCGCCCCTCAGCCCCTCGATCGTCCTCTCCGTCGGCGCGCGATCTCTCCTCTCCTCTTCCTCGGAATAGGGGAACGCCTTCAGCCGCAGCTCCTCGAGCTCACGCTGGTGAAGGGGGTGCTGCTCCAGAGCCTCGTCGACCTCGTCGAGCCAGCGCTGCATGTCGGGGAGCCGGTTCGGATCCATGGGCCAGAACGACCGCGCCTCGATGGTGAGCCTCTCGATCCACCGCGAGTCCGCGAGGAGCTGGATGCGTCTCAGCGCCCGGCGCTCACGGACCGCGGTGAAGACGGCAAAGGACGCCACCGCCACGAGGAGGAGCAGACCCAGGGCCCGCGCCGGATGACGCTCCGTCCATCGCCGGACCCGGGCCGCCCAACCCGGGGGTCGGGCCGCGATCGAACGCTGTTCGAGGACATTGTCGAGGTCGCGAGCGAAGTCCGCCGCCCCCCGGTACCGATCCTCCACGCGCCGGCTCATGGCCTTCATGCACACGGTCTGGGCATCGCGCGGGATGGAGGGATTCCAGGCCCGGGGGGCCCGGGTGTCTCCCTGGACGATCCGCCGCACCGTGATCTCCGCCGAGCTCGCCTCGAAGGGACTCCTGAGGGCGAGGCTCTCGTAGAGCGTCACCCCGAGAGAATAGACGTCGGTCCTCTCGTCGATGGCCTTCGACCCGGCGACCTGCTCGGGAGACATGTAGAGGAGAGACCCGAGCTGCGCCCCCGTCCTCGTGAGCTGCGACGAGTCGCTCGTTCGCGCGAGACCGAAATCGATGAGAACCGTCCGCCCCCCGGGAGTGATCCAGATGTTGGAGGGCTTGATGTCCCGGTGGACGACTCCCCGTTTGTGCGAGTAGTGAAGGGTCTCGGCCACATCCTGGGCGATGCGCAGGCAGGCGTCGCACCAGGTACCCAGAAACGCGTCGGGCATCTCCAGGCCAGGCTCGCCCCCCGCTCGATCCACCTCTCGAGCGCCGAGATCCCGCACCGCGCTCCACAGATCCTCACCCGTCAGGTCCTCGGCCCGCCTCCCGTCGAAGCACCGCAGCACCTCGAACAGGGTCGCTCCCTCCAGCCACTCCATGGCGAAGTACGGGATGTCGCGATCCTGTCCCACCGAGATCACGGAGACGATCCCGGGGTGACGCAACCTCGCCACGGCCTCGACCTCGCGCCGGAATCGCGCCACCTCGCGCGGATAGTAGACACGGTCGGGCCGGATCACTTTCACGGCCACGCGACGCGACCGGCTCTCCTGCTCGGCCAGGTAGACGATCCCCATTCCGCCCCCGCCGATCCTGCGAATCAGCCGGAACTCGCCGAGACGGTCGGGAAACTCCACGGGCTGCGTCCGGACCTCGCCGGCCACCAGTCCCATGGACACCAGCCGCCGGAATCCCTCGCGCAGCTCCCGGGCCTGGTCCGGGTGCTCCTCGCACATCGCTTCCAGGGCCCGGTCGCCCTCGATCGACGCCCGCTCGAGACACTCGAAGAGGAGCTCGTCGGCAAGGTCCTCTCTCGGCTCGACGTCTCCTGGAGGGTCCGTCATCGGAGCTCCTCCGCCTAGACCGAGCGCGCCAGCGTGACAAGGGCGCGATGGAGAAGCTTCCGGGTCGCCACCTCGGTCCGCCCGATCTGGCCGGCGATTTCGGAGTGAGAGAGCCCCTCGAAGCGCGAAAGCACGACCACCTTCCGGTAGTCGTCGGGAAGCTGTTCGATCGCTTCCTTCAGCCGGCGTTCCAGCTCGCCCTCGATGGCGATCCGATCGGGTGTCGCGCTGTCGGCGAGCGGGATGGGGCCAGGACCGGAGCCGGAGCCGGTGCCTCGCTGGATCGGCGTCTCGCGGCCGATGTCTCGCTTGTCGGCGGTGTGGAAGCGGACGCGGTCCTGGATCTTGCGCCAAGCCCTCGTGAAGAGCCACGTCTTCATCCCGTGGCTTCCCCCGTGGACGAACTTCTTGCGATCGGCGACCGCCTCGCGACAGACCGACTGCGCGATGTCGGTGTCGCACTCGCGGGCCCGGATCACCGGCCCGGAATGAAAGCGAACGAACTGCTTCAGCCGGGGCAGGGCCGCCTCCAGTAGCCGGCCGAAATGGGCGGTGGGCGTCGAGTCGTCTGCGGGGTCGTGGTCGTGAGGATCGGCCATTCTTTCCCGATCCTACCCCTCAGCCCGCCGAAGGACAAGACCCTGCGGAGGGCGGTCCGGATCGAGCCCGGCCTCACCGCCGTCCCCTGGCTCACGGACGGGCGGCTCCGCCCCGATCAGGGCTCCTGGAATACTCCCCTTGACTTCCTTGCCACCAGAGCCATACTGTGGCCGTCTGGGACGTCAGACGTCCGTGCTGCTTCGAGATTCACTCCCAAAGCATCCCTGATCACGACTACTCCCGGTTCGCGCCTGTTCTATATCCAAGGTAAGGAGTTATTCAGTGATCAAGATCTACGTTGGTAACCTCTCTTTCGACGCCACCGAGGATCAGCTTCGGGAAGCTTTCGGACAGTTCGGAAGCGTCGACTCCGTCAAGATCATCACCGATCGTGAGACCGGACGCTCCCGCGGCTTCGCCTTCGTCGAGATGCCGGACGGCTCCGAGGGCCAGAAGGCCATCGACGGCCTCAACGGCACCGAGATCGCCGGTCGCTCCCTCAACGTGAACGAGGCTCGCCCCAAGAGCGAGGGTTCGCGCGGCGGCAGTGGTGGCGGCGGTGGCGGTGGCGGAAGGGGTCGCTGGTAATCAGCGACACTTTCGAGTAGGGACGCTTTCGAGGAAGCATGCCTGCGATCATGAACGGGCACTCGACCCTTCGGGGTCGGGTGCCCGTTTTCTCTTTCCACCGTCCTCAAGAAACTCCTCCCCCCTTCCGATCGAAGACCGGAGGAGCCGACCCGTGGAGAGAGATCTGACCATTCTGGCCGGAGAAATCGACCATCAGCTCGAGACGCGGAGCGAGCTGACGTCGATCCTCGCCGAGCTCTCCCTCCTCGCCGAGGTCTACCGGCAAACACACTTTCTCGACCCGCACTACACAAGGGAAGCCCAGGAGGCATCGACCCGTCGTTTCCCCTACGTTCGACGCTTCGTGCGGGGAGACATCTCCTTCCGATTCCTCATCGCCAACCTGGAAGGGCGAGCCTGGTACGAGCCCGACCTTCTCGCGGTCTCGCAGGAATGCCCCGAGCTGGTCCGGATGTGCTCACCCGGCGATCGCGTCCTGGAGATCGGCTCCCATCACGGGTTCACGGGCACCCTGCTCGCCCACTGCGGCCAGCCCGACGTCACCGTTCTCGGCCTCGAGTGTCACCCGGGATGTGCCCTGATCGCCCGGGCGCAGACCCTGCTCAACGGCTGCGAGCGGCGGCTACGCTTCGTCAACGCCGCGGGATCCGATCGCCCGGGATCGGTGGAGATCTCGCTCTCTGCGGGCGCCGGGCTGGTGGAGACCGACCGGCCCACGGGAGTCTCCATTCCAGCGGTGCCGGGCGATCTCATCGACCGCCGGATCGGACCGATCAGCTACCTCAAGATCGACGTGGAGGGATACGAGATGCAGGTTCTGAGAGGCTGCAGATCGATCCTCTCCCGCGCGCCCAAGCTGGCCCTCGAGCTCCACATGGATCAGCTTCCGCGCTACGGGGCCTCGGTTCAGGAGGTCCTCGACGGCATCGGAGTCGAGCGCTACGAGGGAACGATGCTCGTCCGGGCAGACTCCGGGACCGCTCAGGACGTCCTCCGGCCCTTCGACCGGAACGCCATTCCGCACTCGGGCGTGGCCAACCTCTTCCTGTCGCCCAGGATCGTTCCCTCGCCCCTGGACCCGCTCCCGGGGGGCACCTCCTCCGCACCCCAGCTCGCCTGAGCTCCACGGAAGGGCCCGGGGGGGGGCGGCCCGGCTCTCTCCTCCTGGCAAACACCCCTCAATGATCCCTTCCGCCCCTGCCGATAGGGGCTCGAAGAGACCGGTAGATCAACGGGAGCCTTGTTGGTGCCATGAGCCCGAACGCCCTGGAGGCAACAGTAGGAATCGACGCGAGAACTCTCGGCGGCCGGGTCTCGAACCCGGGAGACCGCCTCGAGTTCCTGCTCTCCCACCTGCAGGCGCTGGCCGAGGCCGCTCCCTGGTGGAGGTTCGTGCTCTACGGGGCCGACCATGCCGCCCTGAGCCTCGAACCCCTCCTTCAGCTTCCCAACGTCACCACGCGCCCCTTCGAACAATACCGGGAAGATCAGGTCGATCTGGTTCACTTCCCGGATCCCCTGCGCCTGGCCGATGGTCACGGGTCCCCGTTTTCGCTCTTTGCTCACGGATGTCGGACGGCCCTGGTGAACGAGACGAGAGTCTTCGCAGAGCCGTGGACCTCCTGGCCCGAATCCCTCCAGCGCTGCTACGGAACCCGGGTCGACGAGCTCCGCACGAGCGACTGCATCATCCTGACCGGCTCCGTATCCGCAAGAAGTGACCTGCTTCGCCTGCTCGCTCTCCCCCCGGATCGGGTCGTATCGATCACCCCGGGACCGAGCACCGACCCCGCTCCCTTCCTGACCCAGGAGCAGACCATGCAGGGTCTCGCGACGCAGATCATCGAACTCTGGACCCAACTGCTGGATCCCAACCCATTGGAGAGCGATCGGCCGATGAACGTGACCATCCGACTCAACAAGCTGTGCCAGGCCCGAGATTTCGCACCGCTCCAGGTCTACTCCCAGCAGCTTGGATGTGCCTACACACCAGGCCAGGAGGTCCGCAAGGTCTGGGAGCTCGCGATGGCTATCTGCACTTTCACCGAGTGCGTCCCCCCCGGCCGGATTCGTGCACTCGGAGTCGGTGCCGGCAAGGAGACCACGACCTACTGGCTCACCAAGCACTGCGAGCAGGTGCACTGCACCGACATCTACGCCCAGAGTGGATCCTGGCAGGCCGACGCCTCTCCCACCATGCTCATCGACCCCGCTTCGACCTTCAATGGCTTCCCCTGGAATCCCCGGAGGTTGATCGTCCAGCACATGGACGGATGCAACCTGCGCTACGAGGACAGCACGTTCGAATTCATCTACAGCAGCTCCTCCATCGAGCACTTCGGAGAGGTGAGCGACGCGTGCCAGGCCATGAGGGAGATGGGACGGGTCCTGAAGCCGGGCGGGATCCTGAGCTGCTCCACCGAGTTCAAGGTCGCCGGCCCGGGGAAGGGTTTCGACAACGTGATCACCTTCGATCAGGGGGACATCTGCCGCCTCATCGAGGCCAGTGGGTTGCGCCTGATCGACGACCTCGATCTGACCCCGGACCCCGCCCGGGAAGCGTCGTTCATGCGGGCCATCTCCGACGTCGAGCAGCACGGAATGTACCAGGAGTGGCCTCACATCAAGCTGGAGCACCGGGGATACATCTGGACCAGCGTCCACCTCGCCCTCTTCAAGCCCCTGGACGTGAACGATACGCGGGGCATCACCATCGAGGACTGGAAGGCGCGGCAGAGAAATAGCACCGAGTCCCTGGACGATCTCGCCGATCCGCTCTCGCACCTGGACTGGCCCGGCCGCGTTCCGAGGAGAGTCTAGGGCCTCCCCGCGCCCCGCGTCGACGGGACCCGCGCAACAGGCAGCCCATCCGTGGCGCAGGCTCCTGCCCTAACAGCTCGGACCGCCACCTCCGGGCGGCCCCGCGAGCTCGTCCGTCTCGCCCAGCTGCAGCCTGCGGTGAAAGAGCTCGAAGACCATCTCGAAGCAGATACGGGCCAGCCCGGGGTCGTACCGATACCCCTCGTCGCGGATGAACGCATGGCGCGCGTTGAACTCGTGCCAGCCGCAACAAACCCCCGCATCATCGAGGGCCTTGTGAATCAGCTCGCGTCCCGCACGATCGACGTGAGGATCCTGCCGTCCCCAGATCATGAGCAGCTCGCCCTGGATCTCGGGAATACGATCGAGGGAATCGTCGCACTTGCCCTTGCCCAGGCTGCGCTGGTGGATGTCGGTGGCGTAGAGGCAGGCCCCCGCCAGGACATCCTCGTTCATCGCCGCCCGGAAGCTCAGATGGCCGCCGAGGCAGATCCCCATGCAACCCAGACGTCCCGTACAGTCCTCGCGTCGACGGAGATGGTCGAGGGCGGCCCGAGCATCGCTATCGAAGGCCGAGACCTCCTTCTCGACCTTGTATCGGTTTCCCTTCTCGGTGTCGTGCTCGTCGTACGCAAAGGGTGAATGTGGAGGCTCGAACTCGTGATAGACCTCGGGAGCCACGACCAGATATCCCTGCCCCGCCAGCACGCGGGCGGCACGCTGGATGGGGCCCGTTACCTGGTAGATCTCCGAGAAGAGCAAGAGGCCGGGATAGGAGCCCCGGGCCGCCGGCCGGAACAGGTAGGAGTACATGGGCCCGGTCGGGGTCTCGATGATCACACCCTCTTCGTGCAGGATCATGGGAATCTCCTCGGCGTGATCACGACGATGCGACGCACCCTCAGGGATAATACCGGTCGATCGAGTCGTGCACCGTCATGTCATCGGCGGCGCCGCCGATGGAGAGCACCGATCCGTCGGGAAGAGAGATCGTGCGATGGGCGCCTCGAGCGACGGTGAGGGATCCGGTGGGGACGAAGACGCCTCCGGAATAGATCGAGGCCGTGGCCACCCCCAGAGGGGCGATCAGCGAGCCGCTGAGCCCTCCGGTCTCCAGAACGCTCCCGTCCGGAAGGAGGGTCATCTCCACGCCCGCCTTGGCCGAGGGAAGACTTCCCGTCCCGGCAAATCCGGATCCCACGGTGAAGAGCTCGGCATCGGCCTGGGCCGAGGCGATGCCGTTGATGCCGCCGGCGAGCAGCACGCGCCCGTCGGGGAGCCGGATGGCGCCGTGACCGGCGCGCGTGGTGTCGAGGGCTCCCGCGGCCGAGAAGGAGTCTCCGGTCGGATCGAAGAGCTCCCCGCCCGTGGCCAGACTCGGGAGGCCGAGGAACCCTGCATCCTTGACTCCCCCCGCGATCAGGACCCGCCCATCCTGCAGCAAGGTCGCCGTGTGCAGAAGACGTGCCTCGGAAAGGGTAGCGACCACCGGGGTGAACAGCTGGGCCACGGGGTCGTAGATCTCTGCAGTATTCTGGGCATTCTCGAAGGCCATGGTCGAGTCCGCGAAGGTCGTGGTTCCTCCCACGACGAGGACCCGTCCATCGTCGAGCAGACAGACCGAGTGGCCGGCGCGCGGGGTGTTCATCGAGCCGACGAGGGTGAACAGGTCCGTCGTCGGGTCATACTCCTCGGCGGTCGCGTGCACGAAGCCGTTGCTGTTGACGCCTCCGCACACGAGGACTCTCCCCCCGGGAAGAACCGCCGACGCATGAAGAGCCCGGGCGTTGTTCATGTTGCCGGCGGTGGCCCGCACCTCCTTGAACGCCGTGCTGTAGACATTGGCCGAGCTCGAGGCCTGTGGCGCGCTGAGGGAGCCGCCTCCGCCGCCGGTGATGAGCACGTCGCCATCGGCGAGCAGGTCGACGGAATGGAGGGTCCTCGGCTCCGTCATGTCGTTGAGGATGCCGCGGTGGGTTCCCGATTCGCCGACGATCAAGGTGAGGCTGTTCGAAAGGACCACCCCTCCCTGGCTCGTTCCCGCCTGCAGGTAGAAGGCACGACCCACGAGGCCGGGAAGGTTGGGGACCGGGCGAGAGAGGGTGAACGATCCCGAGCCGTCGAGGGTGGGTCCCGGTCCCTGGATGCTGTTGATGAGGATGCGGAACTTCGCCGGTGGCCCGGGATTGGTCGAGACGCAGATGGGACCGAAGGGAGTCCCCGTGGGACCTGGATCGAAGGCGCCAAAGAGGGCAAAGGGTGAGCTCGGGGGCCCGTCGATGCGGAGGTCGAGCACCTGACCGATCCGGGTCGAGGTCCCGGACAAGGCGGTGCTTCCCGTGGCCTCGCAACCGACCTGGGCTCGGGCGGCAGGAACACGATACCCGGCGGCCACGACGAGGACCGAAGCGACAAGAAAGAGGCTCGATCGAGAAAAGCTGGTGCGCATGAGGATCTCCTTGTGGCCCGAGACGGGGGACCTCCGGTCATCATGGAGAGGACCGCGAGCCGTGTCAAGCGACCCGGGTGCGGTCGATGAGCGAACGGGGAAATCTTGTTGACCCCCCTGCCCCTCTCCGGCACCCTGGGGTCGCACGACAGGGAGATTCCAAGGAGATCGGATCATGAAAGCCACCCCCTTCCTCATCGCCGGGGCACTGCTCGCCACCGCCCTCATCGGCACCGTCGCCTTCCCCGCCCGGGCCACCCACTACCGGTACGGCCATCTCACGTGGAGGCCGCGGCTCGATCTCGGGCCACGCACGGTGGAGTTCACCCTCATCATCGCTCTGCGCAGATCTGCCTACTTCGGATCGGGTGAAGACCATCGCCCCGAGGTGGGAAACATCATCACCGACACCATCGGCGCCACCAAGCTCCGGTTCGGCGACGGCTCCGAGACCGAGGTCCTGAGGATGCGGGTCTCGGCCGTCGACCGCCGCCAGGACTACATCTACGGCTTCATGTTCAGCCGCGACCGTCCCCAGCTCAGCACCATCCGGCACACCTACACCAGCGATGGCGCGTACGCCGCCTTCGTCGACGGATGCTGCCGCGTCACCCGGTGCAGCACCCGGGGCACCGACCTCGGCAGCAGCCACATCAACAACTTCGCCGGCGACTACCGGCTGGAGACCACCGTCACCGTCGGCAACGGCAACATCTCTCCGACGTCAACGCTCTTCCCCATCATCGCCTGCCGCCGGAACGAGGTCTGCTCGTTCCAGATTCCCGCAGGGGATCTCGACGGGGACACCATCCGTTTCCGCTTTGCCACCCCCTTCGAGGCCGCCACCGACGGAGAGTTCGTCCAGCCCGGGCAGCCGGGTTCGGGATCGCCGCGCCCGGCGACCATCACTCCCGACGGGCTCTTCTCCTGGGACACCACGGGGGCGGCCCAGTCGGGAATGCCCGAGTGTCCTCGCACGCTCTACTCCACCCAGATCATCATGGAGGACCTGGACCCCGGAGGGAACCCCAAGACCAAGGTTCCCCTGGACTTCTTCCTGCTCCTGGGAGGGATCGAGACGCCCCCGCAGTTCGTGTTTCCCACCCCGCCCTGCGACCGCAACATCTTCGGCACGCCCCGCAACCGGATCCAGTTCACCGTGCGCGCCGGCGACGTCGATCCCAATGACGTGATCACGCTCAACGCGGTCGGGCTGCCCTCGGGGGCGACCATGACTCCTCCCCTCCCCATCACGGGAGGCCCCGGAGAGCCGGTGGAGAGCATGTTCCGCTGGACTCCCATCAATTCCCAGGTGGGACGGTTCGTGGTCACCTTCGCCGCCACCGATCGCACGAACCAGGCCACCTGTACCCTGCCCCTCGAGGTCTCGACCTGCAACGACGACGACTTCGGCAACCCGCGCTCGGTGACCTTCGACGTGGACCCGGGCGGCATGGCCCTTCCCGCAGGCACCAACGTGGGGGGAAATACCCTCCAGGATCAAGGCGTCCGCATGGCGGGATTCTCCGGAGTCAACGGCAACCCCGGCGTCTTCACCAACCGCACGGGGCCGCCCGGAACCGACACCGACGACCTGATTCCCCAGACCGGGTTGAACTTCATCACGACCCTCGCCGACCCCGGAAACATGACCGACTCCGAGCACGGCACGGTCATCTTCGACTTCGTGGATCCGGTGAGCCACCTCCGTCGCAACATCGAGCTCGCCGAGCTCTACTTCCTGGACGTGGAGGATTCGGTGGCCCGGCTCACCGCCTACTCCGATCCCGGCGGGACGGGAACCGTGCTGGACAGCGCCACCACCCAGAACAACCTCTCCGGCAGCCAGGTCCGGCTCCAGGTCGGTCGCCGCTTCGGCGGATTCACCATCGGCTCCATTCGCGCCGACTTCGGCGACAACAATGACTCGGCCGCTCTCGACTCTCTGTGCTTCGAATTCCATCCGGGCCGGGTGGGCATCACCGACGACATGGACGACTCGCTGGCCACGGGCATCCGTCCCGGGGACGACATGGTCATGAACCTCTCCATCGTGAACCGGGAGGCGGAGAGATTCGTGGGGACCTTCGTGGTCGTGGCGGTGATGAACTCCGACGATCCCTACCACCGCCGCGTGCGCATCGTCTCCACCGAGAACTTCAACATCGCCGGAGACGCAACGCTGGAGCGCCAGGTCTCCTACCGGGTTCCCATGGCCTGGGGCATGCGCAATCTGGGTCGCAACCTCCAGATCGGCCATTACCTCTGCGACCGCGACCTTGTGGTCGAAGAGGGGACGGTCGCCACGTATCAGATCCTGGCGGAGAACCGGTAGGCGAACCGAGACACGAACAAGCCTCCGCGGATCGGACGACCCGCGGAGGCTCCGTCGATCAGGGCTGCTCGAGCCCGGCGGCGGCGATGCGCGGCTCTCAGCGCGATTTCGGCCCGCGACGAGGCGAGGGCCGGAGTGGCTGCGAGCCCAGGGGAAGCATGCGGCCATCCTCGACCGGGGCAAACGTCGGATGGGGCGAGAAGATCGCGTTGTCGTGGAAGAGGTCGTCGAACTGATAGAAGAGCTGACCCGACGCCCGGGGCGCCTCGATGGTGGCGGTGAGCGTATCGCCCGGGGGCACGGGCCGGCCATGAGAGTAGGTCAGGTCCGACCAGTAACCCCGGGAGGGATCGTCGGGATCCAGGAGCAGGGTGCCATTGTTGGGGTTGATCCAGAGGAAGGGTCTCCAGGCCGGTGTGGGCGGAATGATGTCCCCACCCCGATCCGGATCGGGGTTCCGCAGAAACGGCGGAAACCAGAGCACGTCGGCCACGCCATCCCCGTCGGTGTCGATATTCTTCGCCCCGTTGTGGTTGAAGGCGCTGAGGTCCCTCTCGCAGAACCCTCCCAGGGGATGGTCCGCGTGCTCGCACATCTTGGCCACCCCGTAGCCCTCGGTGTGCCGCCCGACGAGCAGACCCGGTGAGCCGTCGCCCTCGGTCAGGCGGAAGGGGCTGGGCTCCTCCTCGGAGCCGATGATGAAGGGAGGCGGGTTGAAACGGAAGTCTCCATCGCGGTTCTCGGACGAGTACTGATAGCCCTCGTGGGGGCTCCCGGCGCCGTCGAAGAAGAGACTGGTGAGCGCCCGATCCGAAGGCCGCGAGAACACGTCCGGCTGCTGGATCACGTCGAAGTGGGGACGGAATCCCCAGCCCGCGCGCCACTGCGCCTCCGCCACCTTGGGCGCTCCGTAGGACGGCTTGAAGTTCATGACCTCGAAGCTGTGCGATCCCGCCGAGAATCCGTTCGCGATGTCATCGTGGAGCCGCGCTCCGAAGTCGACGTTCCGGAAGTAGTGGGTGTGGTGATCGAGGTTGATGATCTTGACCGGGAATCGGTCTCCCTGATGCCACCCCTCGATGCGCTCTCCCTCGGGCCCCTCGCCGTACATCTCGTTGTTGAGATACACGCTGATGAACCGGTAGGGCCCGAAGGTACCCCTCTGGATTCCCTCCTGCTCCAGGAGATCCCAGGCCTCCTTTGGAAGCTGCCGCTGATCACTCATGAGATCGATCCACTCGTCGCGGGATCCTCGGGGCTCGGTCCCCGGGTCATCGAGCATGGCCAGGACCGAATCTCCACTGGCACCATCGAGGACGGCCTGGGCGACCCGGTACATCTTCTTTTCGGGCGCCGCCTCACCGATGTCCGCGATGGAGAGGAGTCGATTCCGGGTGGCGTAGCTCTCGCCCTGGGGCTCCAGCTCCACCGCTCCCGTGTTCGCGTTGACGATCTCGAAGATCGGCTGCAAGAACTGGATGCGGGGCGGATGGATGCGCCAGCCCCAGATATAGACGCCTCGCAGCAGGCGCAGGGGCGGGTGCTCGACGGTGACCTCGGTCAGGGTCCTTCCGTGGACCTGGATCCAGACCGAATCGAGCCCCTTGAACGGGAACTGGACGCTGCCCGGGAGTCGGTGATCGAGCATGACGGTGGTGGGGGCCAGCTCTTCCCGCTCCAGGGAGTAGATGCGGTAGTGGATGCGCAGGGTATCGAAGGGATGGGCTTCCACGGGAACCCGCAGCAAGAACGTGTCGGAGTCGAACTGGCCTCCGTACCAGAAGTGGTTGACGGTGACCTCCCAGACCTTGCGCGGCACGCCGTCGATGCCCGGCCGGGTCTCGCCGGTGTCCTGGAGAACCTTCATCTTGTACTCGCCGGGGACGTGGTCGGGCGCGAAGGCTCCCCGGTTGTAGTTGAGCATGGCGAAGCCGTCATAGATGCGGCCCCGGGTGGTGCCGAGGAGAACGTCGAGAATGTCTCGCGCCGCCACCTCCATCTCGGGCCGGTCGTCATCCCTCGCCGCGTCCGCGAGGTCGTCCAGCGCATCGTCCAGATCGTCGTGGGGATTCTCGGTCGACTGGATGGGGTGACCGAGAAGGCTCAGCTCTCCCCGCGCGTCTCGCTCCGAGATCGCTCCCGTGACGTTGAGGAGGACTCCGCCCTGGGCCTGATCGGTGGCGGGAATGCGGACCTCTTGACCCGTGGTCGCGGTCAGGGCCGGCTCCAGGACACCGGGATGGTTGGGAGAGCTTGCCTGGGCAACGCCGTCTCGAGGCGCGAACGCCGCCAGGAAAATGGCCGCTCCGAGAACGGCCGGCACGGTCCGGGCCTTCCTCGAGAAAGAGAGCTCTCGAGCATGCTTCATGGGGGTCTCCATCGGTCGTGGACAGGCGGTTGATTCCGGGCGCCGAACCGCGTCGGCTCGACTTGCCTGCAACCCGGACGAGCGCCGACCTGGCCTGCACGCCACGCCATCCTTGGAGCGGATAGCCCTCCGGATGGCGTCAAGCGTGAGCAAACAGACGTCTGGCCCGACCCCTTGGACGCACCGACCCGGGCCGCTCGCACGAGAAACGAATAAAGTTTCCCGATTTTCACCACCGGGGCCGGCCCGGTCCCGGCACCCGACTCGCGGAGCCAGAAATTCCGGGCCTCCGTGCCATACTTCCTCCGGAATCCGTCCAACAGGCAACCCATCCAAGGAGTACCGCACACCATGTTCACGACGGAAGTCCTCGACGCGGGCCGGCTGGCGACGTTGCTGGCCCTGTCCGCGACCCTCGCCGTCGCCGCTCCGGCGACACCTGCCCGGGCCGCCGACCACGGCGATACGCCTCTCCTTTCCATGATCGGGCGTCACGATGCCCGGATCACCGACCTGCACGCCTTCGTACGCGGCGACCGACTCGTGCTGTCGCTTTGCCTCGATCCAACCGTTCCCCCCGAGGCGACCGGCTACGTGTTCGCATCGGATCTGGACGTGAGGATCTTCATCGACAACGACAGCACGATCTCGTTCGACGACCCGGTGGACCTGGCCACCTACGGAGGAACCGTGCTCCGTCCCGAGAAGATCGCCGAGGACATCACGTTCCGGATCCGCTTCGACGACACGGGTCAGCCGAATCTGAGGACGAGCGGTCTCTCGTCGAGGGATCGCGCCGGCATCCGCCTCTTCACCGGTCTTCGCGACGATCCCTTCATCCGGGGCCCGCGGCAGGAGCGCAACGTCGCGGCCATCGTGGTGGACATTCCTCTCGACGCCGTGCTGAAGGGCCAACCGACCCTGCTCATCTGGGCCACCTCCCGGGTTCCCGGCGTGAGGGGACCCTTCCAGGAGCTGGGAGCAAGGTCCCTGCGCTCCCAGTTCCCCGAGAACGACCTTCTCAACTCATTGCCGCCCAAGGCTCACCTCCGCGCGGCGGGCGTGGTACCCGACGTTGTCATCTACGACACGTCCCGGCCCGCAGCCTATCCCAACGGAAGAGAGCTTGCCGACGACGTCGTCGACCTGGTGGGTGATCCCCGCATCCTGGCCAACGACGCGCCCTTCCCGACCATGAATGACCTTCCGTTCCTCGGCGGCTTCCCCTACCTCGCGGAGCCACATCCAGCGCCGTGAAAAGTCCAGAAACCCCCGTGAGGGTGGGAGGCGCCCCGAACCAGGCGCCTCCCTCGAGACGGTCGAGGGGGACCATCCGGTCGATCCTCGTGTCGGTCGCGCTCCTCCTCCTCGCGGGCTGCCACTCCCTCGACTCCGCACCATCGTTGGTCGCGCCGACCCTCGAGGAGCGGATCGCGTTCCACCGCCGCCAGGCCGAAGACCACCCCCTTCACGCTCCTGCCCGCGCCCTCCTGGGCCAGGCCCTCCTCGAGAAGGCCCGGCTCACCCTCGACCCCGAAACGGTCAAGGAGTCGCGCCGAGCCCTCGAGCAATCGATCTCCATCCAGCCCAGCCTCGGGGCGTACCGCTCGCTGGCCGCCCTCGAAGGCTTCGCCCATCGCTTCGAGCGCTCGCTGGAGTGGGCACAGCGGGCCCATCGCACCGAGCCCGGCGAGCCTGAGCTCCTGTCAATCCTCGTGGAGGCGCACCTCGGTCTCGGTCAGGACGAGGCAGCCATGGGCTTGCTCGACGGAGCGCCGGACCCCGGAGCCTTTCACGTGCTCGCGGCGTGGGGGCATCTTCACGCCGGTCAGGGTCGGTACCGCGAGGCGGCGGCGGCATTCCATCGCGCCACGGAGACGTCTCTCGCCCGCGAGATGTCGTTTCTCCGGCTCTGGGCTCGCATCCTCGAGGCCGGCGCCTACCTGGACGGCGGATTCCCGAGCGAGGCCGAACCCATCCTGAACGAGGCCGCCACCATCGATCCCGACAACCCCCTTCTTCTCCTCCACATCTCGGAGCTCGACGAGGCACAGGGAGAAATCGAGAGGGCTCTGGAGCGCTGCCGGTCGATCCTCTCGACCCGCGAGGATCCCTTCGTCGAGGCCCGCACCTTCTCCCTCTGCCGGAGGCTGGGCCGGGAAGAGGAAGCCCGGAACCACCTCGAGCGGGCGCGATCCTCCCTCCAGCGCGTCATCGACGCCGGCGAGGACTACACTCTCGAGGCACAAGCACGACTCCTGGCCCAGGCAGGCGTCGACGTCGACCTCGCGCTCGCGCTGGCTCTGCGCAACCTCGAGGTCAAGCGCGACCGCGCGGCCTACGAGGCGCTCGAGATGGCTCGGCAAGCAGCCGCCGACGAGGACTAGGACTCCGCGAGCAATCGCGTTCGGGCGCCGGGCGATTCTCTCTCAGCGTGCGGCACGATGGTTGCGTATACTGGTCCAGACCCCGCGCCATCCGGACCGAGGAGGTTACGATGAGACCACGTTTGCACGATATCGCACTGGCTGCGCTCGGCGCCGCCGCTCTCTGGCTCCTTCTTCCCGGCCCCATCATCGGCCGGCCCGGCGGCCCCGACATCCCGGCCCGCATCCTGGGCTGGGGGGCTCTCCTCCAGGCCGACAAGGCCTGCTACCAGGTGGGCGAGACGGCCCGGGTCACCCATGCCGTCTACAACTACACCGACACCGACAAGATGGTCTTCGTGGGCATCTTCGGCCCCAACGGATGCAGCTACACCATCGAGATCCGCGATGAGCTGGGACAAACCGTCTGGCAGCCGGGCGGCCTCGACGGCGGCTTCTACATTCCCCCACGCTGTGCGCGTGCCCCCTCTGCCCCGGTGACCATCCCCGCCTGCGGCGGTCGCATCGGAAACCGCGAGAGCGTCCAGCTCGTCTATCAGAATGGTCTCGGCATCGGCACCCTGGGTGCGCCCCTTCCCCCCGGCTTCTACGACATCGTCTTCACCGCCGGCTACTCGGGCCCCCATGCCGACAACACGACCTTCGGCCGGGGATTTGCCCCTTCGGCGTCGGTGCCGATCCAGATCTTGCCCTAGGAGTCTGCGTCACGGGAGAAAATCCACTCTGAGACCGCCTCTGGCGAGTGGGCCCCAGGCTGACCTGGTAGAATCGTAACCGAACCAGTCATTCTTCTCCATCGATGAGGGCGGTCATCCATG
>Ga0214472_10001787_pt1:0-17500 | contig 23440 bp, 17 predicted proteins | sample RVTome_6_FD_207662 | JGI IMG/M metagenome (GOLD analysis project Ga0214472, IMG submission 207662) | Soil microbial communities from uranium-contaminated site in the Upper Colorado River Basin, Wyoming, United States - RVT140D175 | ecosystem: Environmental > Terrestrial > Soil >...
TTCGGAAAACTCAAGGACTGGCGCCGTATCCACACCCGCTATGACCGATGCGCACATACCTTCATGTCCGCCATCTGCATCGCTGCCACCGTCATCTTCTGGCTCAATCAATGAGTCCTGAGCCTAGCTAGAAATAGATGTCGACATAGTCGGTCAGGCCGTCACAGGCTTCCATGTGCTGCGGACGCCAATAACGCCGATTCTGGGTGATCAGGAATTCGAAAGTCCCGTCGCGTTCACACACTCTGCCTTCGTCGGGCGCGCCGATGATGGAGATATGGCCGCGAAAGGTGAAGCTGTCGGCATCGATCGCCATCACATCGCCGTCGAGCGTTAGCTGCCCCGGCCCGCCGCGTTCATCCTGTTCGCCCGATAGGTGCACCAGGCCACCGCTGTCCGTCACGCGAACATGGCCGCGATAGTCCCAGCTGATCCATTGCAATGTGATGCCGCTATTGCCGCGCAACCGTTCGAGCATCGCTGCGCTTTCGATCCGGGTGTTTTCGAGCGGGCCGCGGTCGGCCGTCATCGTGCGCGCGGTTGCTGGCTGGAGCGCCGCCAGCATCATCAGGGCCAGCGCGGCGGTTTTGGCGATCATGATTGCAATCTCCCTCTTTCTTGCCGTGCGACCCTTGGCGGTTTCATACGCTTTCCAAGCTGAATACAGCCTAACCGGCCCCCCCGCGAACGGGCATGCTTATGGAGGCTCGGGCGATCGGAAATCCCTGATGCAGATAATCGCCTGTCGTTCGCCGGAAAGTGGTTGATCGCAGGAGCGCGCCGGACGAAAGGGGGCCATGTCGAACGCCTCTCCTTCGCCGTCCTCGAACCTGTCCGCGATCCTGGCCGTGTTGCTGGGGCTCGCCTTCTTTTCGGGCATGGACGCGATCATGAAGGGGCTGGTGCTGGCGCTCGGCGCGTATAACGCGATCTTCTGGCGGATGGGGGTCGGTTTCCTGATGGCGAGCGCGCTGTTCTTTTCGCAGCGGCGGCCCTGGCCCGGCCGGCCGGCGCTGAAGGTGCATCTGATCCGCGGCGGCGTGACCTTCGTCATGGGCTATCTGTTCTTCTGGGGGCTGGCTTTCGTGCCGCTGGCCGAAGGCATTGCGCTGTCCTTCATCGCGCCGCTGATCGCGCTCTATCTGGCGGCGCTGCTGCTCGGCGAGGTGATCGGGAAAAGCGCGATCCTCGCCTCCTTGCTCGGGCTTGCCGGGGTGTTCGTGATCCTGGCCGGCAAGATGCAGGGCGATTTTTCCGAAGAGGCGCGCTGGGGCGTCGCGGCGATCCTCGTGTCCGCGGTGCTTTACGCCTATAATCTTATCCTCCAGCGCCAGCTCGCGCAGATCGCCTCCTCCGCCGAAGTGGTGTTCTTCCAGACCGGTATCGTGACCCTGCTCTATCTTGCGCTCGCGCCCTTTTTCGCGGCCGTGCCGCCGGCCGAAAACTGGCCGTTCATTATCGCCGCGGCAGCTGTTGCGATGATTTCGCTGATGCTGATCATCTGGGGCTATGCGCGGGCCGAGGCGCAGCATCTCGTCAGCCTCGAATATACCGCCTTCATCTGGGCGGCGATCCTCGGCTGGCTGTTCTTCGACGAGGCGGTGACCTGGGCGACCTTTATCGGCACCGCGCTGATCGTGTCGGGCTGCCTGATCGTTGCCTGGCGCAAACCCGAAAAGGCGGAGATCGTCGAAGCGGCGGTCGGCTAGCGCAGCGGCTGGATCAACGCGTCGAGCCCGGCCCGGCCGCTTCCGACCCTTTCCAGATAGGGATAGCGCAGGCCCTGCTGCCAGTTCAGCGTGACCGCGCGATAGCGGTCGCCATTTTTCACCAGCAGTTCGACATCGGTGCCATCGTCGGCCGCTGCCGCGATCGCGTCGGCCAGCAGGCTGGTCGAGAAGCTGTAATTGTTGACCGCAACGATCTCGGTGCCGACCGTCAGCCCTGCCTGATAGGCGGCACCGTCCCAGATCACGCTCTCGATGCGCCCGGCATTGCCGACAGCGAACCCGCCGGACCAGCTCAGATCGATATAGTCGCCATTCTCCTGCGCTTCGCTCAGGCTCTGGCTCGGTTCGTCGCGATAGGCGAGGCGATAGCCGCCGAGTTCAAGGCCGTTCGCCGGCGCGCCTTGCGCATTCTCGTCGAGCCGCCGTTCGATCAGGCCGCGCCAGTCATAGGCATGGATGCCGTTCAGAGTCTCGACGATATCGTCCAGCGTGTAGGTCAATTGCCCCCAATCGCCGTCATTGACGCCGAAAAAGGCGCGCGCGAAATCGTCGAGCGATCGCCGTCCGCGGGTTTCGCGGCGCAGGATCTGGTCGATCTCCAGCCAGACAAGCGCGCCCTCGCGATAATAGTCCTCGCTGCGTTGCCAGCTGCTCCAGGGCTTGGGAAGGCGCTCGGCGATGATCGGGTCGTGGGTCGTATCCTGAAGGTCGCGCCATTCGCGCCCGGTGCGCAGATCGAGCCCGGCGATGCGCAGCGCGAGCTGTTCACGGAACTGTTCGGGCGTGTAGAGGCCCGAGCGCGCGGCGAGGACGATGTCCCAGAATGTGGTCTGGCCCTCATAGACCCAGAGCAGATTGTCCTGCATCGGCGTGCGATAATCGGGTGTCCACAGGCCCGCCGGGCGGCGGAACTTGCCGTTCCAGCTATGGGTCAGCTCATGCGGGAGCAGCGAGCGACGGCCCGGGCCTTCGTCCCATTCGAGGAAATAGCCGCTGGGTACCGCATTTTCCGAGGATCGATGATGTTCCAGCCCGATGCCGGACATCGTGTCTGTGATCGCGAAGAGGAAATCGTAGCGATCGAAATGGCGCGCGCCGAACAATCGCACCGCCTGGTCGGCAAGCCGGCGGTGCGCGGCGATCTGATCGTCGGTCGCGGTGAGTTCGGAGGCGCGGTCGGCAAAAGTGTTGAGCCACAGGCCATTGCCGAGATCGTCCTGCCGGAAATGCGAACCCGCGAACATCGGGCTGTCGACAAGGGTTTCATAGCTTACCGTATCGTAGCTGATCCGCCCGTCGGCGCCGGATCGCGCGCCGCGCAGCGCGACCGCGCTGTGCCAGCCCGCGGGCAGGGTCACCGAAGGCGTCACCATGATGTTCCGGACATAATAGCCCGCCGGGTAGAAAGACATCTTCTCCCATTGCAGGTTCAGCATCTCCGCGGTCATCACGATGCGCCCCTGGTCGCGTTCGGTCGCCGAGAGGAACTGGAAGCGCAGGCGCAGTTCGGTGGCGCCTTCGGGCACGTCGATATGGAAGGCGTAGACGTCGATCGGATCGCGCGTCCAGTCGATCCGCTGGCCGTTCGCCTCGATCGTCAGCCCGGCGAGATGCCGGATCGGCCCGCGCGGCGCGTGGTTGCCGGGCAGCCATTCGGGATAGAGCAGCACCATCGGCCCCGCCTGCGCGACGGGGATTGTCTGCTCGACGCGGAAGATCGCGCGCTCGGTATCGGTGGCATCGACATGGATCGCCATCGTGCCGGGATAGGGAATGTCGCGCGCCGCCGGGATCGTGTCGACGATCGGCGTCGCTTCGGGCGCGCTGTTCTGCGCGGGCGCCATGGCGGGGACGGCAAGGCTGGCGGCGAACACCGCAAGGAGGATCGGTCGCATGGAATATCCCTTGGTCAAGACGCGGGGAGAGTGGCGCAAGCGCGCGCCGAAATCCAGTGCGGCGCTTTTGCGTGGCGGGCCCGCGTCAGACCCGCGTCAGCCGGCGTCGGTCGGTTTTCCTATGCGCAGAACCAGGATCCGGGCGATCGCCGTGGCCAGCAGCACCGTCCAGGAGATCAACCCGCCAAGGCCGAGAAGCGGCGTTTGCGCATCGTTGGTCGTGCCGAACAGCATGATCGCGCCGCCCGCCGTCACGATCAGCCCGACCACCGGCCAGACGCCGCCGATCCGGGCGATCAGCCAGCCGATGGCGAGCGCGCCGAGGCTCAGCAGGGCGAATTTGCCGCGCACCATCGGGATCAGCAGATCGATCGTCGATTGCTCGCCCGGCAGGTTCGCCATGATCGCGAACAGCTGCACGCCCTCTATCTGGTCGAACAGCGCGCCGAGCAGCACGGCGGCGACGCCCGCCGCCGCGATCTTCGGCCCGCGCGACCGCAGCGCGATCATCCCGCAGATCAGGAAGGCCGAATAGGCGGGAATGAAGGCGAGCGCGTCGACCCAGGTCGCGTGGCGCATCGCGGCGAGAAACTGGCCCCGGCACGGTTCCTCGCCGAACAGGGTGGCGACATCGGCCGGCGCGCGGACGATTTCGAAGGCGATGATCGAACCCAGATTGCCGCCGGTTTCCGCGCAGCTTTCGATGTTGGGGATCATCCCGAAATAAAAGGAAATGATCGTCGTCACGAGCCCCGCGCCCGCACAGCGCCACCACCATTTTTGCTCTTCGCTCATCCCTGGGCTCCCCTCTTTTACGCAGCTCGCGCCCTATTTCTGGGCCCTTTCGATGCCTTCCATGACCACCTTGTGTGCCTCTTCGCGGTCGCCCCATTTGCCGACCCGCACCCATTTTTCGGGCTCCAGGTCTTTGTAATGGGTGAAGAAATGCTCGATCTGCTGCATCACGATTTCCGGCAGGTCATTGCCTTCGTCGATCTTGCGATAATAGGGAAAGGTGGCGTCGATCGGGACGCAGAGCAGTTTCTCGTCGCCGCCATGCTCGTCTTCCAGATTGAGCACCGCGATCGGCCGGCACCGCACCACGCAGCCCGGCATGAAAGGCGAGCGCGCGACGACCAGCGCGTCGAGCGGATCGCCATCGGGCGACAGCGTGTGCGGGACGAAGCCGTAATTGGCCGGATAGCGCATCGGTGTGTGCAGGATGCGGTCGACGAACAGCGCGCCGGACACCTTGTCGAATTCATATTTTACCGGTTCGCCGCCGACCGGCACCTCGATGATCACGTTGATGCTGTCGGGCGGATCGTCGCCGATGGGGATGAGGTCGATGTTCATGGGGTGAAATTCTATCAAATGACCGCCTAGCGCAAGGCGCAGTTCGGCTTGCGGGCAAAGAATACCAACTGTTACCTTCGTTGCCGACAAGCCGGAGTCGCTTATCGGCGCTCACGAGACGGCGAACAGGAGAGGAGAGACGCCATGCATATAGGGTTCGCCACGGGGTTCGCGCACCAGCGCGACGACAGCTATCCCGACGAGAAGTTCCTGCGCGAGGAGGTCGAGAACTGCGTCCTCGCCGAAGAGCTCGGCTTCGATTCGATCTGGATCACCGAACATCATTTCAGCAATTATTCGCTGTCGAACGATCCGCTGCAGCTGCTGACCTATCTCGCAGGGCGCACCAAGCGCGTGAAGCTGGGCACCCAGTGCATCATCGTGCCCTGGCACAACCCCGCGCGGCTTGCCGAAAAGATCGTCAATCTCGATATCCTGTCGGGCGGCCGGGCGATCCTCGGTTTCGGCGGCGGGCTCGCGCCGAAAGAATATGCCGGACTCGGGATCGACCAGAATATCGCGCGCGACCTTTACACCGATATCCTCGACCTGCTGATCCCGGCGCTCGAAACCGGGATATTGGAGGGCGAGGGCGCTTATGGCGTGCAGCCGCGCGCCGAGCTCCGGCCCCGCCCGATCAAGAGCTTCGAGGGCCGCAAATTCTGCGGATCGCTGAGCGGTTCGTCGATGCGGGCGGCCGCGCGGCATGGCTTTGGCAATATGGTGCTGATGCTGCCCCAGCGCGGCAAGGAAGCGCCGCCCGATCTCTACAAGGAAATCTGGCGGGAAGAGCGCGGCGACGATAGCGAACCGCCGCCGCCGATGCTCAGCGGCAATTACTATATCGACGAAAGCGCCGAACATGCCGAGGTGCAGGGCCGCAAATATCTCGCCAACACGATGCGCGCCGCGGTGACCAATTACAGCCTCGACAAGCCCGGCATCTTCAAGGGCATCAAGGGCTATGAGCAATATGAGAATATGACGCTCGAGCCCGGCGAGGTTGAAGCCTATGTCGAGAATTTCGCCCAGTCGGCGGTCACCGGCACGCCGCAGATGATCCTCGATCGGATGTGGGAGCTGAAGGAAATCTATCAGCCGCAGGGCTTCTTCCCGCACGTCCATTTCGGCGGCATGCCGCAGGAAGAGGCGCTGAAGAACATGCATCTCTTTGCCGAGAAGGTGCTGCCCGAAGTCAAGAGTTGGGAGGCCGAAGCCTCGATCGACGACCGGTTCCTCGAAGCGGCCGAATAGGCGGCATCGTCGATTCCCGTTGGCGAGTAGCGCTATCCTATAGCCGCAACTCCCATGTCTGGCCGACGAGATCCTCGCCGAAACTGTGATGCTTTTCCTCGGCGACAAGTTCGAAGCCTGCCGCCTGATAGATTTTCCGCGCCGAAGCCAGCACGTCGTTGGTCCACAGGACAAGCTTGCCATAGCCAAGCGCCCGGGCCCGCTCGATACAGGTTTCGACAAGGCTTGCGCCGATGCCATGGCCGCGGGCATCGGGTTCGACGTACAGCAGCCGCAGCTTTGCGGTTTCCGGTTCGTTGCCCCGGACAAGAAAGATCGAGCCCACGGTGCGGCCGCCGAGTTCGGCCGCCCACGCATCCTCCCGCTCGGGGTCGAAATCGCGAATGAACGATCCGAGGATTTGGGCGATCAGGCCCTCATAGGTCCAGTCCCAGCCGAATTCGCGGTGATAGAGCAGCGCCTGGCGGTGGACGATCCAGCCGATGTCGCCGGGTTCGAGCGATCGCAATGTCGGCGCTTCGCTCGGAGAAGGGTGATCCGCAAGCAGGCTTTTGACCGTATGCATCGCCGCGACCAGCTTGCCCCGGTCGCTACTGCCCAGCGGTTCGATGAGCCCGGCGATCTGATCGCGCGTGCCTTTGTCGAGGACGCGATAGGCTTCCTGTCCCGACGCGGTCAGCGATAGCAGCCATTGCTTGCCATGTTCGGGGTTTTTCCTTTTGGCGACGAGCTTCCGGGCATGGAAGCGGGCGAGGATCCGGCTCAGATGCGCCTTGTCCATGTCGAGCTGGCGGCCGATTTCGGCAGCCGTCTGCTCGCCGCCGCCGGCAAGCTCGAAAAGCACCCGTGCCTCGGCCAGCGAAAATTCGCTCGCCGGCATGTGGCGCTCCAGCAGGCCGATTTCCTTCGTGTAAAAGCGGTTGAACTCCCGCACGCCGGCAATCGCGTCCATCGATCCCTCCTTTAGTGTTGTCAGTGACAACATAACTCGGAATGGATGATTCGCAACCTGAAATCGATTCTCGGGGGCAATGGACGCGCAAGGCTATTCCCCTTTCCGGCGAAAATGCTCTAGGGGAGCCGCCGATGGGCAAGAATACTCCCCAGGCGATCCGCGGCACGCAGGATATGATCGGCGAGCAGGCCGAGCGGTTTCAGCATGTCGTCGATACGTTCGACCGGGTCCGGCGGCTTTACGGCTTCGGCCGGGTCGAGGTGCCGGTGTTCGAGGCGACTTCGGTGTTCGCGCGTTCGCTCGGCGAGACCACCGATGTCGTGTCCAAGGAAATGTACAGTTTCGAGGATCGCGGCGGGGATTCGCTGACCCTGCGCCCCGAATTTACCGCCGGCATCGCGCGCGCCTATCTCACCAATGGCTGGCAGCAATATGCGCCGATGAAGATCGCGACGCACGGCCCGCTCTTCCGGTACGAGCGCCCGCAAAAGGGCCGCTTCCGGCAGTTCCACCAGCTCGATGCCGAGATTATCGGCGCCGCGGAGCCGGCGGCCGATGTCGAGCTGCTGGTGATGGCGGATCAGCTGCTGAAGGAACTGGGCATATCCGAGGGCGTGACCCTGCAGCTCAATACGCTCGGCGACAGCGCGACGCGCGATGCCTGGCGCGATGCGCTGGTCGCCCATTTCGAAGCGCATAGGGGCGATCTTTCCGAAGACAGCCAGGATCGGCTCTCCCGCAACCCGCTGCGCATCCTCGACAGCAAGGACCCGCGCGACCGTCCGGTCGCCGACGCCGCGCCCGGAATCGACGATGTGATGAGCGACGAGGCGGCGGCTTTCTTCGCGGCCGTGACGGCGGGCCTCGATGCGGCGGGCGTGGCGTGGGAGCGCAACGCCCGGCTCGTCCGCGGCCTCGATTATTATCGCCACACCGCGTTCGAATTCGTCACCGACCGGCTGGGCGCGCAGGGCACCGTGCTTGGCGGCGGCCGCTATGACGGGCTGATCGAGGCGCTTGGCGGACCCGAGACGCCGGCGGTCGGCTGGGCGGCCGGGATCGAGCGGCTGGCGATGTTGATCGATGCGCCGAGTAGGCGGCCTCCGGAAGTGTCGATCATTGCGTTGGGTAGGGATGCGCAACTGAAAGCGGCTAAAATTGCGGCTGAACTCAGGCAGTCGCAGCTTGTGGTTGAGACGGCCTTCCACGGGAACATGAAGCGGCGCCTTAAACAAGCAAACGAGCGCGGCGCGCGCTTCGCGGTCATTCTTGGCGAAGACGAGCTGAAGCGTGGCGCCGCGCAATTGAAGAATATGTCGAGCGGCGAACAGAGCGAAGTACTCATCGACGGCCTCGCGCGTGTAATCTGGTCCGGCCTGACCGGCGGCCGGGACAACGATGGTAACGCAACCACTTCGGACCTCGAAGGCCCGTCTAACAAATGACCACCATCTCCCCCGAACGTATCGACGCGATCCTTTCCCGGCAGCAAGACCTGCAGGGGCAGATGCCCCGCATCCGTCATGCTGAACTTGTTTCAGCATCCATCGCTCGGCCCGCGCCGCTGTCGCGGATGGGGACATGGACCCTGAAACAAGTTCAGGGTGACGATCATGCTTTTCGTCGCCGGTCGAAATAGGGCCGTTCGATGACCACGATTTCTTCCGACAAGATCGATTCCATCCTGGCGCGACACGATGACCTGCAGGGCCAGATGGCGGCCGGCGATCTTGCGCCCGACAAGTTCGTCGAACTCTCCAAGGAATATGCCGAGCTGGAGCCGGTCGCGGAAACCGCGAAGGAGCTGCGGCGGCTGCGCGAGGAGCTGGCGGCGCTCGACGAGATGCTCGCCGATCCCGAGATGAAGGAAATGGCCGAGATCGAGGCCGAGGAACTGAAGACCGCGATCCCCGAGGCCGAACGTGCGCTCGCCGTCAAGCTGCTGCCCCGCGACAGCGCCGACGAACGCCCGGCGGTGCTCGAGGTGCGCGCGGGGACCGGCGGCGACGAGGCGGCGTTGTTCGCGGGCGATCTGCTGCGCATGTATCAGCGCTATGCCGAGGATCAGGGCTGGGGCTTCGAGCTGATGTCCGCGAGCGCGTCGGATGCCGGCGGCTACAAGGAGGCGGTCGTCAACGTCAAAGGCAAGGGCGTGTTCGCCAAGCTGAAGTTCGAAAGCGGCGTTCACCGCGTCCAGCGCGTCCCGGCGACCGAAAGCGGCGGGCGTATCCATACCTCGGCGGCGACGGTGGCCGTGCTGCCCGAACCCGAAGAGGTCGACGTCAAGATCGAGGAGGGCGATCTGCGGATCGACGTCTACCGTTCGTCGGGCCCTGGCGGGCAATCGGTCAACACCACCGACAGCGCGGTGCGCATCACCCATATCCCGACCGGCCTTGTCGTCACCCAGCAGGACGAGAAATCGCAGCACAAGAATCGCGAAAAGGCGATGAAGGTGCTGCGCGCGCGGCTCTACGAACATCAGCGCGCGATCGTCGATGCCGAGCGCTCGGGCGCGCGCAAGTCCATGGTCGGTTCGGGCGACCGTTCGGAGCGAATCCGCACCTATAATTTCCCGCAAGGCCGGGTGACCGACCACCGGATCAACCTGACCCTGCACCAGCTGCCGCAGATCCTCGAAGGCCCGGCGCTCGACGAACTTGTCACCGCACTGATCGCCGAGGACGAGGCCGAGCGGCTCGCCCATATCGAGGAATGACGCGCGTCCGCGAAGCGCTGCGCGACGCGGCGGCGCGGCTGGCGCCGGTATCGGCAAGCGCCCGGCTGGATGCCGAAGTGCTGATGGCCGAGGCGCTGGGGCTGACCCGCGAGGCGATGCTGCTCGATCGCCTCGATAGCGAAACGCCGGGTGGGTTTTCGGCGCTGATCGACCGCCGCCTCGCCCATGAACCGGTCGCCTATATTATCGGCCGGCAGGAATTCTGGAGCCTCGATCTGAAGGTCGGCCCCGGTGTGCTGGTGCCCCGATCCGAAAGCGAGACGCTGATCGAGGCCGCGCAGCACTGGTTTGGCGACGAGGCGCCGGAAACGATCCTCGATCTCGGCACCGGCCCGGGCACCCTGTTGCTGGCAGCGCTTTCCGAATGGCCCGATGCGCGCGGGCTGGGCGTCGATGCGTCGGAAGAGGCGCTCGCCTATGCGCGCGGCAATGCCGAGGCGCTGGGCCTTGCGGGCCGCACGGAATTCCGTCTCGGTAACTGGGCGGAAGGGCTTTCGGGCCGGTTCGACCTGATCCTGTGCAATCCGCCCTATCTCGATGCCGAGGACGAAATCACGGCGGATGTGCGCGATTTCGAACCGCATCTGGCGCTGTTCGGCGATGCCCGGGGCCTCGGCGCCTATCGCCAAATCGTGCCCCGCCTCGCGCCATTCATCGAAAAAGGGGGCGGGGCGGCCATCGAAATGGGCAAGGGACAGATAGATAATGTGGATAAGATTTGCCGGGCAGAAGGCTTTGAAACGCGCCGCTGGCGGGACCTTTTGGGCATAGAGCGATGCCTTTTTATCCACAAATAGGACCATGGCCTAACCATATTTTCACTTGCATTTGGCAAAACGGAACGGATATGGGCAGAGGTGGAACGAGGGTTCCGGCAGCACACAGCACTGAAACCTTCGCCCCACGATCTCCATCGTCAAACCGCTGATGTCCGGCGGTACTGGCATTGGACCGGCTGCGGCTGGCCCTTGCGGAGAAAGCTATCCGAGCGGCCAGGATGGGCCTGGCCGATGAAAGCGGCGCGCGGGGGCGCGCTTTTCCCGGAAACAATGGACTGAGGATTTACAGACCTTGATGAACAATAGAAGTTCGGGCCGTCGCCGGAGCCGGAGCAATCGTTCCAGCAACCGCGGGCCCAATGACGGCAACCGTCTCGACAACCGCGCACGCGGCAACGCCAACCAGCTTTGCGAAAAGTACAAGGCGATGGCGCGCGACGCCCATCAGCAGGGCGACCGGGTAATGAACGAATATTACCTGCAGTTTGCGGACCATTATTTCCGGGTGCTCACCGAAGGCAATCAGCGCAAAGACGAGCAGAACCGCAAGGACGACCAGAAGCGCGATCGCGACGATGGCCGCCAGAGCCAGCGCGCCAAGGACGATAGCGGCGAAAATACCGCGTCCGATCGCGACGAGCCCGAGAATGAAGCCGAGGCCGAACGGGAAGCGCCGAAGAAGCGCAAACCCCGCCCTCGGGTCGCCAAGGACGAACAGCCGGCCAAAGCCAATGGTTCGGACGATGCGGACGATGCTGACGAAGAACGGATCGAGGCCGATCGCCTTCCCGGCGCGATCTCCATCGGCGGAGACGATGATGGCGACGACGAGGAAGCGGAAGCCGCTCCTGAAAAGAAGCCTGCCCGCCGATCGCGCAAGAACAGCGATGGCGACGGAGCCATCGTCGAAGCCTGAAGGCTTTTCAACCGGCCGGTTCGCTGCCACTCTCCTGCTTGAGGGAGAGTGCCATGAAGCCTGTCGTCTTGTTCGCCCTGGCCGCCGCCTTTGTTCCCGCCGCCGTATCGGCGCAGGGACAGGGCGATGTTTCGGTCACCATCTACAATAACAATCTCGCGCTCGTGCAGGATATCCGGCAGGTTGCCCTGCCGTCCGGCCGTTCGCGGCAGGAATTCCCCGAGGTCTCCGCGCAGATCCGGCCCGAGACGGTAACGCTCGGTGGCAGCGGCATCGCCATCATCGAGCAGAATTTCGATTACGACCTGCTCTCGCCCGACGCGTTGATGGAAAACGCGGTCGGCGAACTCGTGACCATCGTCCGCTTCAATCCGGCTACCGGCCAGGAAACCCGCGAGCGTGCCCGGGTACTCGCCGTCAATGGCGGCGTGGTGCTGGAGATCAACGGGCGGATCGAGGTGCTGCGCGACGATGGCCGCCCGGCGCGCGTCGTTTTCGATACGATCCCGCCCAACCTGCGCGCCCGTCCGACGCTTTCGGTGACGATAGACAGCAACCGGGCGGATACGCGTCCTTTGTCGCTCAGCTATCTGACGCCCGGCCTTGGCTGGAATGCCGATTATGTCGCGCTCTACGACCAGGAGGATGGGACGATCGACGTCCAGGGCTGGATCACCCTGCGCAATACCACCGGCACGACCTTCGACAATGCCGATACGCTGCTCGTGGCGGGCGCGGTGAACCAGGGCGGCAACAATAACGGCCGCTATCGGGGCCGGCCCCAAAGCTCGCCGATCACCCGCCCGGGCACCGAAACCGCCGACCGCGAACAGCTCGGCGATTTCTATCTCTATCCGCTCGGTCACCGCACGACGATCGCCGACCGGCAGACGAAACAGGTGAACTTCCTCGATGTGCAGGGCGCGCGTGCGTCCAACGATTATGCCTTCCGTGTCGACAGCTTCCGCACCGCCGATGCCGCCAGCGCCAACAGCGTGCTGCGTTTTTCCTCGAGCAGCGAGGGCGGGCTCGGCGATGCGCTGCCCGCGGGCACGGTGCGCGTCTATATGCGCGACGCGCGCGGCGATCCGCAGTTCATCGGCGAGAATGCGATTCCGCACACGCCGATGGGGTCGCAGCTGGCGATCGTCACCGGCGAAGCCTTCGACGTGAATGTCGCCTCCACGGTGGTGCAGCGGACCCGGCTCTCGGCTCATCACTGGCGCACCCATATGCGGTACACGCTCACCAATGCGCGCACCGAAGCCGTCACCGTGCATCTCGATCAGATGCAGCTGCCATGGTGGTGGCCCGAAACGCGGGTGATCGAGGAGAGCCAGCAAAGCGAGCGACTGTCGGCCGATGGCGTGCGCTGGCTGGTCGAGGTGCCGGCCAATGGCGAGACGATACTCACCGCCACTTTCGACACGCGCTACTGAGCCCGCCCGGCATGCGCCGCCTTGCGCTGATCCTCCTGGCCCTGTTCGCGGCAACGCCCGCGGCAGCGCAGATGGTCATCTCCGACGGGCCGGAGAGCGTGGCCGTCACCCTGTATCGCGATCCGGGGCGGGGCGAGGGCGGCGGCATCAACCTCAACGATCTGGGCGGCTTTGCGCTGATCACCGAGACCCGCCGGATCGCGCTGCCGGCGGGCGCGGCAACGATCCGCTTCGAAGGGGTGGCCGAGGGTATCGTACCGGTCAGCGCCATCGTGACGGGGCTCCCTGGCGGCACGATCCAGCGCAACCGCGACGCGCGGCTGCTCTCGCCGGCCTCGCTGGTCGACGGGTCGCTCGGCAACCGCGTCACTATCCGCCGCGCCGATTCCGAAACCGGCCGGATGCGCGAGCAGCCGGCGACCATCCGGGTCGGCCCGAACAACGGCGTGATTTTCGAAACCGCCGAGGGGATCGAGGCGCTGCGTTGTTCCGGGCTGCCCGAAACGCTGATCTATGACGGCGTGCCCGAAGGGCTCCCGGCGCGGCCGACCTTGTCGGTCGAGACGGTCAGCCCGGAGGCGGCGACGGCAACGGTGACGCTGTCCTATCTTGCCTCGGGCTTCGACTGGACCGCGCATTATGTCGCCGATCTTTCCGAGGATGGGGACGAGCTGCGCCTCTTCGCCTGGCTGACGCTCGCCAACTCCAATCCGCAAAGCTTCCTGGAAGCCGATGTCCAGGCGGTGGCCGGCACGCTCGACCGCGAAGCGGCGAGCGATATCGCCGACGCCTATCAGCAGCTCCAGCTGCGCCTCACATGCTGGCCGATGGACACCACGGCGACCCATCCGGGTTGGGGGATCGATGTGCCGTCGCCGCCGCCGATGGCGATGCAGGGCAACACGATCCTCGTCACCGCTCGGCGGCGCGAGGCATCGCTGCAGGACATGACGATCGCCGGGTTTGTCGCCGAGCAGGAGGATCTCGGCGATCTCAAGCTCTACCGTATCCCCGAACAGGTGACGGTCGCCGCCAATGCGCAGAAACAGGTGGCGCTGCTCGTCCAGCCCGCCGTCCGCTTCGAGCGGCTCTATACCGGCCGCTTCGTCAATAATCGCGGCGAACGGGAGCCCGAACCGCTGTTCATCACCTTCCGGACCGAGAATGAACGCTCCGAAGGGCTGGGCGTGCCGCTGCCTTCGGGCACGGTGACGGTGTTCGAACAGGCGGGCGGGCGGCGGCTGCCGGTGTCCGAAACCCGGCTCGCCGATCGCGCCATCGGGCAGGAGGTCGAGCTGCAGGTGGTGCCGAGCGCGCAGGTGATCCTGACGACCGCCTATGAAGGCGATGGCGACAGGCATCGCTGGCAGCTGACCGTGACCAACGCCAATCCGCGCCCCGCCGATATCGAGATCGTGCTCGGCCCCGCCAATACGCCTTTGCGTTTCTCGGGTGGGCGCACGCAGGACCGCGATGGCGAGCGGATCTGGCGGGTTACCGTCCCGGCCAATGGCGAGAACTCGCTACGGGTGAGCGCGCCGGGCGCCTAATCCCTGCCGTCGAACCGCGCGACATCCTCGTCATGGCCGGTGCCGGAACTCAGAAAGGCAAGGCCCATCAAAAGCCCCGCGACGAAGATCGTCCCGCCGACGCCGACGGCTGTCGCCAGCGCGATATGGATGGTGATCCCGGCACCGAAATAATGGAACCAGCCGAGCGCGAGCAGGGTCGCGGCGATCGCGGTCAGCCCCATCCATTTCAGGATATGGCGATAGCGCGCCCAGGCAAAACGGGCATAATCGGGATCGTCGAGCGAGGGCTTGGTGTCGGGCATCGCTTTCCTTTGGCGCGTTCAGCCGTCATGATCAACGCTGTTGCCCGCCGGCGATCCGGCGGCCCAACGGGGGAAGCCGCATGGATTTGCTGAACCGGTTCGAGACGCCCGAGGACGAACGGTGCTATGTTGGCGGCGAGCGCGCGCGGCGGCGGTTCGCGACGCGGATGCTGATCCTGATCTCGCTGCTGGGCTGTATCGCGATGGCGGTGCTCAACCCGATCTTCTTTCCGCCCGAGGCGCTCGTCACCTATAATATCGTCGCGGTGCTGATGATCACGTCGCTGGGCATCGCCTTCTATGTCGTCGGCACGCGGCAATATCTCGAATGGCCCTGGCTCGATTTCTTGATGTTCGTCGTAATGACGGTGGGTTCGATCCTGCTGCTCGCGGGCCTTGCTTCGACCGAGGAAACGACGGGCACGACCTTTCTGGGCATGGCCGTCATCTATATCGGCATGATCTTCGTCTATGGCAGCATCGCCTTTGTCGCGAATGTCCGGCTGTTCCTGCTCTGGGCGATCGGCCTGATGGCGACCTATGTCGGCTATATCGTCCTCGCACCGATCCCAGTTTTCCCCAAAGTCTACCTCGTCGCCAACGGGTCCTTCTTCTTCGTGTTCGCGATTTTCGTGAACTGGGAGGCGGACCGGCGGGCAAGGATCATCTATTCCGGCGAGCGCGCGCTTGAGGCCGAGCGGGTGAAAACCGAGGCGCTGCTCTACAATGTCCTCCCCCAGCCGGTCGCCGAGCGGCTGCGTGCCGGCGAGGTCGTCGCCGATGCCTTTTCCGACGTTACCGTGATCTTCGTCGATATCGTCGGCTTCTCGCGGCTCGCCCAGACGCTCTCGCCCGGGCGGCTCGTCCAGATGCTCAACCGCTTCTTCATGATCGCCGACGAATGCGCCGAGCGCCACGGCATCGAAAAGGTCAAGACGATCGGCGACGCGTATCTCGCGGTATCGGGCGGCACCGCCTCGCGGGGGCACGGCGCGAAGGCGGCGCTCGCCTTCGGCAGGGAATTGATCGCGGCGATGACCGAAGAGAAGGCGCGCACGGGCATCGACGTGCAGATCCGTATCGGGCTGCATACCGGTCCGGTGATCGGCGGCGTCGTGGGGAAAAGCCGGTTCGCCTATGATTATTGGGGCGACACGATGAACATCGCCAGCCGGATCGAGGGTTCGGCCGAACCGGGCGGCATTTCGGTTTCCGCAGCGACCTTTTACGAGTGCGAAGAGCCGGATGCTTTCCACGCTGTCGAGGCTGTGACGCTCAAAGGCGTCGGCGAAACCGTGATCTATCGCCTAAAGCGCTGAATTCCGCCTTTCTTTCCTTCGGCTTCGAAAAAGCGCATTATTCACCGGATTTAGATAGCGAATTGGGAGAGGCGCTATGACGATCAGCAGCATCCTGGACAGCAAGGGCCACGACACGATTGCCGTGACGCCCGACATGAGGGTTTCCGACGCGGTGCGCCTGTTCGCCGAAAAGCGGATCGGCGCGGTACCGGTGCTCGAAGGCGCCGAGGTTGTCGGGATCATGTCCGAACGCGATCTTGTTCATATCGTCGCCGCCCATGGCGCCGCGGCGCTGGACAAGAGTGTCGGCGAGGTGATGACATCGCCGCCGATCGCGGTCGAAAAGGATCACAGCATTCTGGGCGCGCTGGGCCTGATGACGCGGCGGCGCATCCGGCATTTGCCGGTGCTCGATAACGGGCAACTGATCGGCTTCGTGTCGATCGGCGATCTCGTCAAATACCGGATGGACCGGATCGAGCAGGACGCGGCGGCGATGCGCGACTATATCCAGCAGGTCTGAAGCCAGCGGGTCTGGGGCTTCAGGCTTCCGCGATCAGCGGTTTGCGGCGGATGAGAAGATCGCGCAGCTCGATGACGAGCGGCCGCGCGAAGACGATCAGCAGCAGCGCGTAGCTCGCAATGCCCAGCAGGACGAGCAGCGCGAGATGGCCGAGCAGCGGCATCGGCGGCAACATCAATTCCACGCCTTCGACGATTCCCGCCATCGCGAGCGAGGCCGCGAGGCCCGGGAAGAGCGCACGGCCGAACGCGCCGATGCCGATGCCGATCACCGGCATAGAGGCGAGCATGGTGACGGCGATGAGTACGGGAAAGCCGATCAGCCAGACGCGCGCCAAACCCTCGATCCCGTAATTGACGCCGATCGCGAAGGACCCTGCCATGATCGCCGCGCCCATCATGTTGACGCGAACCGCGATCCACGGCCGGCCGAGCGCATTGGTCGCCGGGGCGAACAGGATCTGCAGGGTCATGAAGGGCATCGCCAGCGCCAGCAGACGGACGAGCGGGATGGTCTCCAGCCACTGATCGCCGAGCATCGCGGTGACCAGTGGTTCGGCGGTGATCGCCAGCCCCAGATAGAAGGGCAGCGCGATCAGCATGATCAGCCGGACGGCGTTGGCGAAGGCCGGCGCGATCGGCGCGCCTTCGCGGTGCATGCGCGAATAGGTGGCGAAGGCGACATCGTTGAGCGGCGGCACGAATTTGGAAACCAGGATCTGCGTGAGGAACAATGCGGTCGTGTAAACGCCCAGCATATGCGCATCGAAGGCGCGGCC